>Ga0209485_1000130_pt1 | contig 23877 bp, 22 predicted proteins | sample NCAS100_FD_187516 | JGI IMG/M metagenome (GOLD analysis project Ga0209485, IMG submission 187516) | Agricultural soil microbial communities from Utah to study Nitrogen management - NC AS100 (SPAdes) (version 2) | ecosystem: Environmental > Terrestrial > Soil > Agricultural land | place: USA... | reverse complement strand
GGGCATTACCGTGTTCGACGCCAGCGCCGGCGGGATCGGCGGCTGTCCCTACGCACCGGGCGCGCCCGGCAACGTCGCGACCGACGCGCTGGTCAGCGCGTTTCCAGGCCTGACCGGGATCGATCCCGAGCGTCTCCGGGCCGCGAGCGCGATCGTCGCGCCGTATCTCTCGCCCTGATCCATTGGGCCTACAGATTTCACCGATTCCACAGACGAGACCGAGCGAGCACAATCGGCGAAATCTGTGTAATCTGTGGGCGACCAGTTCGAGCAAGCCGATGCCAGCTCGTCACTCCTCTACTCACGGAGAGTCTGCCGCGTGAACAAGGTCTTCCCCGACGCCCGCGCGGCCTGCGCTGACATTCCCAATGGCGCCCGCCTGTTCGTGGGCGGATTCGGACTCAGCGGGGTGCCCGAAGAATGCATTTTCGCCCTCCGGGACCTGGGCTCCCGCGACCTCACTATCGTCTCCAACAATGCCGGCACCACCGACCACGGCCTGGTCCACCTGCTCAAGAACCGGCAAGTCAAGAAGATGATCTCGAGCTACGTGGGCGAGAACCAGGTCTTCGAGCAGCAGATGCTCGCCGGCGAGATCGAGGTCGAGCTCACTCCCCAGGGCACCATGTCGGAGCGGATCCGGGCTGGTGGGGCCGGCATTCCGGCATTCTTCACCGCCACCGGCGTCGGCACCCTGGTGGCCGAGGGGAAGGAAGTCCGCGAGTTCGACGGACGGCGCTTCGTGCTGGAGCGGGGACTGACCGGCGATTTTGCCCTGGTCAAGGCCTGGAAGGGCGACCGGTTCGGCAATCTGGTCTACCGCAAGACCGCCCGGAACTTCAATCCGATGATGGCCATGGCCGCCACCACCACCATCGCCGAAGTAGAGCATCTGGTGGAGCCCGGCGAGCTCGATCCCGACCTGGTGCACACCCCCGCCATCTTCGTGCAGCGGATCTTCCAGGCCAAGGCGCCCTCGCATTTCATCGAACGGCGCACCGTAAGGAAGCGGGCATGAGCACCGATCTGCGCGACGTGATTGTCCGTCGGGCGGCCCGGGAGCTGCTCACCCTCACCGACCAGACCGGCTACTACGTGAACCTCGGCATCGGAATGCCGACCATGATCGCCAATCATGTCCCCGACGGGATCCCGGTGGTGCTGCAGTCGGAGAACGGGATGCTGGGCGTCGGGCCCTATCCGTTCGAGGGCGAGGAGGACGCCGACCTGATCAATGCCGGCAAGGAGACTGTCACCGAGCTGCCGGGCACCAGCTATTTCGACAGCGCTACCTCCTTCGCCATGATCCGGGGCGGCCACGTGGCGCTGACCATCCTGGGCGGGATGCAGGTCTCGGAACGGGGCGATCTGGCCAACTGGATGATCCCCGGCAAAATGGTCAAGGGAATGGGTGGCGCGATGGACCTGGTGGCCGGGGCCCGCCGGGTGATCGTGATCATGGAGCACACCTCGAAAGACGGCAAGCCCAAGATTCTGAAGAAGTGCACCCTGCCCCTCACCGGCGAGCGCTGCGTCCACCGGATCATCACCGAGCGGTGCGTCCTCGACGTCGAGCCCGGCGGGCTGCACCTGCTGGAGCTGATGCCGGGATGGAGCCGGGAGCAGGTGGTCGCGTCGACGGAGGCGGAGATCCGGTAGAACTGCGTCAACGGTCAACGGTGAACGGTTAACGGGACCAGCCCCGCAAGGCGGTTACCGTTGACCGTTGACCGTTGACTGTTGACGCAGGTACTCGCGCGCCGCGGCCTCAACGTCCGGCCGTCCCAGAATTCCCGACACCACCGCCACGCCAGCCCCTCCCGCCCCGAGCACCGGCACCACATCCTCGGGCCGTACTCCACCGATCGCGATGCAGGGAATGCCGCCGGCTCGCGCCACGATGCGGCGGAAGCCTTCGGCGCCGAGTGGAGCGCCCGCGTCCGCCTTGGTTGTCGTCGCATGCCAGGGGCCCACGCCCCAGTAGTCTGCGCCCTGCCCCGATTCCAGCTCGGAGATCCCGCCCACCGACGCGCCGATCAGGAACCCGGGGGGCGCCGCGCGCCGCGCCAGCGCCACCGGCAGATCGTCGGGCCCCAGGTGCACACCCGCCGCGCCCGCCGCCATCGCCACATCGAGCCGGTCGTTGATCAGCACCGGCACCGGCACCGCGGCCACCAGCTCCCGCGCCAGGGTCACCAGCTCACGCGGCTCGACCCGCTTGAGCCGGAGCTGCACCGAGGTCACCCCGCCCCGCACCGCGGCGCGACACGCTTCCACCAATCGCTCCGCCGTCACCAGCCGGTCGTCGGTCACCAGCATCAGCCGGAGGGCCCGGGCTACATTGCTCGCCATGCGCCGAATCATATCGCGGAGCCGGTGATGCCGGGCGAGCTGCCGGCCGCGGTAGTGACCCGTCGCGGCGCGGCACGCTGGCGGGAAGGTCACCCCTGGATCTTTGCCAGCGATGTGACCAGCGCGCCCGATGCGCCCGGGCTGGTCGCGGTGCGGGACGAGCGCGGCAAGTTCGCCGGACAGGCGCTTTGTTCGCCCCGATCCGAGATCCGGCTGCGACTGCTGGAGCGAACCGACCGGCCGGTGGACCGGGCCTGGTGGATCGAGCAGTTCACCCGGGCGCTTCGCCGCCGGGAGGGGCTCGACGCCACCGCCTATCGGGTGGTGCACGGCGAGGGCGACGGACTCCCCTCGCTGGTGGTGGACCGCTACGACCGCTACGCGGTGGTGCAGCTGCTCTCGGCCGGACTCGAGACCATGCGGGGGGAGATTCTCGAGGCGCTCACCGCGGTGCTCTCCCCCGAGGGAATCCTGTTCCGCCACGACGCACCGGTACGCCGCCACGAGGGTCTGCCCGAGTCGGTCGAGCTGGCTGCGGGTGCGGTGCCCGAGGAAGTCGAGGTCCGGGAAGGCGCGGTGCGCTACCTCGCCGCGCCCTGGACCGGACAGAAGACCGGCGCTTTTCTCGATCAGCGGCCCAACCGGATCCGGGCCGGCGAGCTCGCGGTTGCCGGAGGTGCCGCGCTGGACTGCTTCACCTACCACGGCTCTTTCGCGCTGCACCTGGCCCGCCGGAGCGCGACGGTCACCGCCCTCGACAGCAGCTCCGAGGCGCTGGTGCGGGGCGCTCGCAACGCGGCGCTCAACAGTCTCCCGAATGTCCGCTGGGAGGAAGCCGACGCATTCGAAGCGCTTCGCGCCATGGCCCGCGCCAAAACCCGGTTCGATACCATCGTGGTGGACCCGCCGGCCTTTGCCAAATCGAAGAGCGCCCTAGCCCAGGCGCTCCGCGGCTATCACGAGATAAACCTGCGGGCCATGAAGCTGCTCGCGCCGGGCGGAGTGCTGGTCACCGCCTCCTGCTCCTTCCACCTCCGGCGGCCCCAGTTCCTCGAGATGATCGCGGGGGCGGCGCGGGACAGTGGACGCACCCTGACCGTCCTGGAGCATCTCGGCCAGGGGATCGACCATCCGGAAATTCTCACCATTCCGGAAACCGGCTATCTGAAGGGGATTGTCCTCCGCGCTCTTTCATAACTCCCCATGGCTTCTTACTTTGAAGTTCCATGCTCACCCCGGCACAACTCGAGGCCCGCGCGGAGTCACCAAGGTCGCGGCGACCCCGGCCCAGGCTGTCTCCCAAACAGCAATACCACGAGTACCTCCTCCAGCGCATCGAGGATTACAAGAACTCGATCCCCCGCGATGAACTGCTCCGGCTCGGCAATGACGCCGCGACCGAGCTGCAGGACGCCGCCGAAGGCCAGTACTTCCTGACCGAAGTCGTGATGCAGGAGACGGTCGACCGGATCATCATGAAGCGGCTCCGGCTTCCCAGTTTCTCCCGCTGGAAACTGCGTCACGCCAAGGTGCGCCAGGCCCAGCAGTCCCCCACTCACTGGGGGCTGGAGCGGAACTGCGCGGTCGCCGCCATCCTGCCCCGGATCGAGCCCGGCGACCATGCCCTGATCATCGGCGGCGGAGCCGAAGCCGCGGTCTACCTGCTGGCCGCGCACGAGATGCGGGTCACCTGCCTGTTCGGAGACAACGCCACCTGCACCCGGATCGAGACCCGGACCGCAGCGGAATCGCTCACCGGTAACTTCGAAGCCTATGTGGCCATGCTGGGCACCTGGTTTCCACCGCTGGGTGCCCCGGTCCACCTGGTCGTGATCGATGCCGGGACCCTGGCCGCGCTGTCCTCGCCCCGCCGGGTCGCCCTCATGGCCCAGATGCAGGACGTCACCCTTCCCGGCGGCCTGCATGTGGTGATGCCCACCCGAGCGGCGGCGGCCGAGGCCTGGGTGTCACTGTATCCCGACTGGGAGCGGGTTCCGGTTCCATCCCGGGCGAACCGGAAGGGCAAGCGGGAAGGCTCCCCCGGAGTCCTGATGTCCCGGCCCTTCCCTCCCTCGGCCTCGCGAGCCTCCTCCACGGCCTGACCGCGGAACTGTCAAGGAACCAGCCGCTTTTCCCCTTCCCCGTTCTCCGTTCCCCAGCCCGGTGCATCTGCTGATGCTTCACGCGTCTCCATGGCTACTTCAGGAGACCTCATGCCCATCGAATTGCCGGAACTGGACACGCGGGAGCCCCGCGGGATCATCATTCGCACCGGGACCCCGAGACAGGCCAAGGTTCCGTTCTGGGCGTACCTTTGGAGCGAGGAGGATGGCAACGGCGCTTGCGCGGCTCCGCGCTCAGGCCCTATCCTCGAATCTCCCACTGCCGCGGATGGTCTGATCCAGTCATGGCAAGCTTCACCCTGAACGGAAAGGAAATTCCTTTCGAGCCGGGCGAGACGATTCTCACCGCGGCCCGGGTTCAGGGCGTCGACATTCCCACCCTCTGCTGGTATCCCAAGCTCCCCAACGTCGCCAACTGCCGGATCTGCCTGGTCTCGGTCGAGGGCGGAGGCAAGATGGTCCCCGCCTGCGGCACCCCCGCCGCCCCAGGTATGGTGGTGGACACCGAATCGGCGGCCGCGGTTGACAACCGGAAGAGCGTGCTCCGCTTCCTGCTGGAGCGCTACCCCGGCGACCACCTGAGCAACGGGGGCCGGGAGCATCCCCGGAACGAATTCGAAGAGTACGTCACCCGCTACGGGGTGACCGAACACGCCCGGCGAGACCTGCCACTTCGGGGCGGCGACACTCGCCCCGGCGACGTGATGATCAGCCACGACATGTCGCTTTGCGTCCTCTGCACCCGCTGCGTCCGGGCCTGCGAGGACATTCAGGAAGTGGGCGTCCTGGACGTGGCCCAGCGGGGAGCCCATACCGAGATCATCGTGGGGGGCGACGGCGACCCCGACCACGCCGGCTGCACCTGGTGCGGTGAATGCGTGCGGGTCTGCCCCACCGGCGCAATTTTCGAGGTGATGCCCCGGAAGCGCTTCAGCCAGGCGGACATCCGGAAGCCCGACCGGGTGGTGCGCTCGGTGTGCCCCTACTGCGGCGTCGGGTGCCAGATCGACATCCACGCCCGGGGGAACGAAGTGGTGCGGGTGACGTCGCCCTGGATCGAGGAGCGGACTCCCAACCAGGGTTCCACCTGCGTGAAGGGGCGCTTCGGCTACGATTTCCCCCAGCACCGCGACCGGCTGCTCCGGCCCCTGATCCGGAAGGGCTGGGAACGGCTCGGCGACCAGTGGACCTGGACCGGCGAGTCGCCCCGCTACCGGAGCGGCGAGTGGCTCACCGTGGCGGAAGAAGGAAAAGGCCGGAAGCCGCGCCCGCCGCTCCGGCAGGTCGGGAAGCCGCCGCTCACCGGGCTCCCCCTGGTGGATGACGGAGACGTGCGGGACCGTAACGCCACCCCACCCGAATGGTACGAGAGCTTCCGGGAGGCGACCTGGGAAGAGGCGATGAGCCTCACCGCCCAGGAGCTGGCCCGGCTGCGCGACACCCAAGGCCCGCAGTCGCTGGCGGCCTTCTCCTCCGCCAAGTGCAGCAACGAGGAGAACTACGCCCTGATGCGGATGGTACGGGCCGGGTTCCGCACCAACAGCGTGGACCACTGCACCCGGCTCTGCCACTCGACCTCGGTGGCCGCGATGAACCGCGCGCTGGCGACCGCCGCGGCGTCGGGCTCGATGCGGGAAATCGAGGAAGCCTGCGACGTCATCTTCATCGCCGGCGCCAACACCACGGAAAGCCACCCGGTGTTCGGAGCCCTGATCAAGCGGGCCCGGGCCAAGGGGGCCACCCTCATCGTCGCCGACGTCCGGAAGACCGAGCTCGCCGGGCTGGCGGACATCCACCTCCAAATGCTCCCCGGCACCGACGTCGCGCTCTACAACGCCATGCTGGCCCACATCATCCGGGTGGGCCTGGTGGACCGCGACTTCATCCGGAACCGGACCACCGATTTCGAGAAGGTCGAGGCCGCGGTGGCTCCGTATACCCTGGAGGTGGCCGCCCGGATCACCGGCATTCCGGCCGACCTGATCCGGGGCGCCGCCGAGCTCTATGCCCGGGGGCCCAATAGCTCGACCCTCTGGGCCATGGGTCTCACCCAGCACGCCACCGGCACCGACATCGTAGCCAGCCTGCTCAACCTGCTCCTGGCCTGCGGGATGATCGGGCGCTGGGGCGCCGCGATGATTCCGATCCGGGGGCAGAACAATGTGCAGGGCGCCAGCGACGTGGGCGCCATTCCTTTCGCCTACACCGACTATCGCCCGGTCAAGGATCCTGCCAACCGGAAGGAGTACGCGGCGGCCTGGGGCGTGGCCGAGGAGTCGCTCTCCCTCGAGAACGGCCTCATGGTCACCGAGATCGTCAAGGAGGGCAGCCCGGTCCGCGGGATGTTCATCATGGGGGAGAATCCGGTGCTCTCCGATCCCAACGTCGCCAAGGCCGAGGAGTGGGTGCGGAAGCTCGAATTCCTCGCGGTCCAGGATCTCTTCCTTACCGAGACCGCGCGCTGGGCCGACGTGGTGCTGCCGGGCTCTTCCTTCGCCGAGAAGGAAGGCACCTTTGCCAACACCGATCGGCACATCCAGCTGGCCCACGCCGCGGTGCCCACGCCGGGCGAGGCCCGCCAGGACCTCGACATTCTGGTCGACCTGTCCCGCCGGCTCGGGCTCGCCACCCCGTTCGAGACGCCGTCCCAGGTGATGGATGAGATCGCCCGGGTGACGCCCACCTGGCGCGGAGTCTCGTACCAGAAGCTTCGGCGCGAAGGGGCGCTCCAGTATCCGGTGCCCACGCCCGACTCGCCCGGGACACCGTTCCTGTTCGCCGATCGCTTTCCTACCGCCGACGGCCGGGCCCTCCTGGTGCCGGTGGAGTACCTCCCTCCCTCGGAGCTGCCCAGCGAGGAGTATCCCTACTTCCTCAACACCGGGCGGCAGATGTACCACTGGCACACCGGAACCATGACCCGGCGTTCCGAAGGCCTCGATTCGAGGGAGCCGGTCCCGATCGTCGAAATCTGCCCGGCGGACGCCCGTGAGCTGGGAGTCTCGGAGGGCGAGACGGTTCGGGTCACCTCGCGCCGGGGCAGCCTGCTGATCGGAGTCCGCATCTCGGAGCGGCAGGCTCCCGGGCAGGTCTTCATCCCGATGCACTTTCGCGAAGCCGCAGCGAACCTGCTCACCAATCCCGCGCTGGATCCCTACGCCAAGATCGCCGAGTTCAAGGTCGCCGCAGTGAGGGTGGAAGCCACCCCGGTCGCCCCTCCGCCGGCGCGCTGATCCCCTAGGCCGGACCCCCCGTGGGTGGCATGTTTCATGATCATTTCCAGAGCTATCTTGCGGGTTCGAACCCTTTCACATTGCTTGGGCGAAGAATCTGTTGCATTTATGCAACATTTTACGCACTCTTGCACAGCTACGGGGATCACGAATTCACCGAATGGCGCGGGATCCGAAGCTGCCTCTCCAGACGCCCACTCGCTGGGCGTACCTGGTGGTGGCCGTTGCCATACTCCTAATCCTGGTCCTGGGCTGGCGGGGACGGGAACCCCTCAGCCTGGCCCGGCCGGATGAGTACATCTATCTCGCGCTCAGCGAGTCGCTCGAGTCGGGCTCCTACCGGGATATCTACCTCGACGGCGCTCCCTTCCATGTGAAGTATCCGCCGGCCTATCCCGCCTGGCTCGTCCTGGTGCGAAAGATCGGAGGGGGGCACCACGACATGATCCGGGGCGCGAATCTGCTGCTTATCGCCGCCTTTGCTCTCTGCCTCTTCGGAATTATCCGGAGGCTGGCGGGGATTCCTCTGGCCTGCGCCGCGATCCTGCTGGTGGCCCTGAACCCCACCCTGCTGGAGGCGGGCGGCAGCCTTCTCTCCGAAGCGCTGTTTCTGGCGCTGGTGGGGGGCTCGTTGCTGTGCGCGGTGCGGTCCGGACCCAACGAAGGGCGCAATGTTGCCGGGGCAATCGGGTTCGCGATCGCGGCCTTTCTCACCCGGACTGCCGGCATCGCCCTGCTCCTGGCCCTGGGGGTATGGCTTTGGCAACGGAGAAGGCCCCGGGAGCTCCTCGGGTTCGCGCTCGCCGCGCTGATCGCGGTCGGAGGATGGTTCTCCTACGCCGCGCTGGCTCCCCAGACGGGGGACGGTGGGTCCTATGGAGTGGATATTGCAAAGGGTCTGGGCACTGCCGACCCCGGAATTCTGGCCCGGTTGGCCTGGCAGTTCTGGCTCAAAACAAGCAGCTATCTGTCCGATGGGCTGCCCTGGTCACTGGCGCTGCCAACCGTTGGCGGAACGAAGCTGGACAACGTCGCTTGGCTGGCCGTGATGATCGTCAGCCTGGTTGGAGGCCTGGTGCTGTTCTGGCGAAAATCACGGGCTGTGTTCGGGTATCTTGTCTTCGCCGGGATCCTGATCGCGCTGTGGCCCTGGCGGGTCGACCGGCTGCTGATCCCGCTGGTGCCCTTCCTGATCGCCGCGATGCTGATCGGAATGCATCTGCTGACCGGGAAGCTCGCGCCGCCGTGGCGAACGTTAGTGCCCGGCGGCCTCGCCGTCCTGATGGGAGTGGGCGCTGCCCGGAGCACGCTCGCCCGTGATGCCATGATGAGCCGGTGCGACCGGGAAGACCCCTATCGAACCACGGGGTGCTACGCCCGGCTGGGTCTGACCCTGGCCCAGGCTTCGGAGCATCTCCGGGTCAACGCGCCGGCGGGAACGGTCGTTCTGACGCACAGTCCACCGGAGATTCATTATCTGAGCGGGCACCGGACCATCCCGGCGGGGCTGATCGTGGGACTCCCGGAGGGCGGAGCGGCGCAAGTCCTCAGCAGCCGGAATGCCCGATATGCCCTGATCACCGAGCCGGCGGGATATCAGCGGCGAGCAGTCGCGCCGGCGCTGCTCGCCTCGTGCCGCGAGCTTCGGGTGGAAAAACGATTCGACAACGGAGGGCTTCTGCTGTTCCTGGGTACTCCCCGAACCCCCTCGGAAGACGGCTGCGCCGCCTTGAGCCACCTGGTGAGCGCCGGATCCGGAGTAAGCCCGTGACGACGGGGAGACTTCCGTGCGCCTAGAGACACGGGGAGACGGCTGGCGTCGCGTCAGGATCGAGTCACCGCTCCGGCCGGAGGCCCCGATCGAGGACGCCCCCCGAACGTCCTTGGCTCCGGGGGAACCCGGCCGCCGGGTGGCACCGCTTCGTCCCGGGGACGGGGTCGTGGTCGTGGGCGCTGGGCCGGCCGGGCTGACCGCGGCCTATGAGCTGTCCAAGCAGGGATTCCGGGTCACGGTCCTGGAAGCCAGCGAAACGATGGGCGGGATTTCGCAGACCGCGCAATACAAGGGGTATCGATTCGACATCGGCGGCCACCGCTTCTTCACCAAGATCGAACCGGTGCAGGCCATCTGGGAGGAGCTGCTGGCCTCGGAGTTTATCTCGGTACCGCGCATGTCCCGGATCCATTATCAGGGGAAATACTTCGACTACCCCCTCCGGGCCATGAACGCGCTGCGCGGCCTGGGGATGATCAACGCCGTCCGGATCGTCCTGAGTTACCTGAACGCCCAGATGAACCCCACCCTGGTCGAAGAGAACTTCGAGGAGTGGGTCACCAACCGGTTCGGCAAGCGGCTGTACGAGATCTTCTTCAAGACCTATACGGAAAAAGTGTGGGGAATCCCCTGCACCGAGATCCGCGCCGAGTGGGCCGCGCAGCGGATCCAGGGGCTCTCGCTCGCCAAGGCCATCGTCTCCGCCACGGCCCTCAACAAGCGATCCACCAAGATCAAGAGCCTGATCAACGAATTCCGCTATCCCAGGCTGGGACCGGGCCAGATGTGGGAAGCGGCCCGGGACCGGATCGTCGCCCTGGGCAACCGGGTACTGACCAATCACCACGTCTCGGCCATCGAGTACCAGACCGACCCGGTCACCGGACTGCGGCGGGCCACCGCGGTGCGGGCAGCCACCCCGGCAGGGGAGCGGCGGTTTGCGGCGAACCACATCATTACCACCATGCCGCTCCGCTCCCTGGTCCGGGCTCTGGAGCCGGCGGTGCCCGCTCCGGTGCGGGCCGCGGCCGAGGGGCTTCGCTACCGCGACTTTCTGGTAGTGGCGCTGATTGTCGAGGGGGAGGACCTCTTTCCCGACAACTGGATCTACATCCATACCCCCGGCGTCCGGGTCGGCCGGATCCAGAACTTCAATAACTGGAGCCGGGCCATGGTGCCCGAGCCCGGGAAGACCTGCCTCGGGCTGGAATACTTCTGCTTCGAAGGGGACGGACTCTGGACCAGCAGCGACGCAGAGCTGATCGCACTCGCCACTCGGGAGCTCGGGGAGCTGGGCATGGCCGCGGGTCGGCCGGTGGTGGACGGCACGGTGATCCGGATGCCCAAAGCGTATCCGATCTACGACGCGGAGTATCGCGAGCACCTGGACCGGGTCCGCGAGTTCATTGATCCCATCGAGAACTTGCATACCGTGGGCCGGAACGGCATGCACAAGTACAACAATCAGGACCATTCAATGCTCACAGCCCTGATGGCCATCTGGAACATGCAGGGCGCCTCCCACGACATCTGGTCGGTGAACACCGACTTCGAATACCACGAGGAACAGCGAGTGGAGTCCTCCGGCGCGGTATCGGTCCCGCCCCGCGCCTCCGCCTGACATGCGCATTGGCGTGGATGCCACATGCTGGGCGAATGGACGCGGCTACGGGCGGTTCACCCGGGAGATCGTCGGCGCCATGGTCCTGGAAGCGCCGAGCGACCAGTTCCTCTGTTTTCTCGACGAACGCGCCGCAGCCGTTTTCACGCTCGACGCGCCGAATGTGGTGCGCGTCCTGGTGCCGCAGCGGGTCTCCCCCACCCAGGCGGCCGGAAGCGGTTCGGCCCGTTCCCTCCCCGACCTGCTGCGCTTCACCCGGGCGGTAGGACAGCGGCGGCTGGACGTCTTCTTCGCCCCCAGCGTGTACACCTATTTTCCGCTGCCTCCCCGCCTCCCGGCGGTGGTGACCATCCACGATGCGATCGCCGAACGTTTTCCAGAGCTCACCCTGCCGGGGTGGCGGGCCCGCCTGTTCTGGAAGGCGAAAGTGGCGCTGGCCATCCGGCAGGCCCGGTTGATCCTCACGGTATCGGAGTTCGCCGCCCGCGAGATCGCCGAAGTCCTCGGCGTGCCCCCGGCCCGGCTGCGGGTCGCGGGCGAAGCACCCGCCCGGGCCTATCGCTCCGACCGCGATCCGTCGGGCATCGCCCGGGCCGGCCGGCGCGCCGGGGTCCCGGAAGGAGCCGCCTGGTTCATCTACGTGGGAGGGTTCAACCCTCACAAGCATGTGGACCTGCTGGTCCGGGCCCACGCCGAGGCCGCCTCCCGCCTTGCAGAGCCCCCCATATTGCTGCTGGTCGGCGCCCTGGAGGGCGACGTCTTTCACGGAGCGCAGGAGGCGATTCGTCGCGCCATACAGGACGCCGGAAACGAAGCGCTGATCCGGTGGACCGGATTCGTGGAGGACGAGGAGCTCAGTTACCTGCTGGCCGGTTCGGTGGCAGTGGTCCTCCCGTCGGCGTCCGAAGGATTCGGCCTCCCGGCGGTGGAAGGGGCCGCCTGCGGTGCCCCGGTTATCGCGACCACCCGGAGTCCCCTCCCCGAGCTGCTGCCCGGCGGGGGGGTCTTCGTCCCGCCCGGGGACATCGGCGCGCTGGCCGACGCGATGGTGCTGCTTGCGACCGATCGGGTCGCCCGCGGGGTCATGGCGGTGGCGGCGGAACAGGGGGCGCGCCGGCTCACCTGGCCGGCCGGAGCCCGCGCCGCGCTGGCCGCACTACGGGAGGCCGCGGCGTGACCGGCCTCCGCTTTTGCTTCCTCACCACGTTCTATCCTCCCTACAATTTCGGGGGCGACGGCATTGGGATCCAGCGTCTGGCCCGCGGCCTGGCCGGGACCGGACACGAGGTGACCATTCTGCATGATGCGGACGCCTACGACGCCCTCGCCAAGGGGCCTGCGCCGCCCGCCGAGCCCGAGCCCGCCGGGCTCGAGGTCGTGACGCTCCGAAGCGGAGTCGGCGTGCTCTCCCCGCTGCTCACCCAGCAATTCGGCCGGCCGGTTCTGAACGGCCGGCGGATCGGCCGGATACTGGCCCAGGGATCGTTCGACGTGATCAATTTTCACAACGTTTCTCTGATCGGCGGCCCGGGCCTGCTCCGGTATGGAGCCGGGATAAAGCTCTACATGGCGCACGAGCACTGGCTGGTCTGCCCGACCCACGTCCTCTGGCGTCACGGCCGGGAGCTGTGTACCGGAAAGCAATGCCTGCGTTGCCAGCTGGTCTACCGGCGGCCGCCCCAATGGTGGCGCTGGACCGGAATGCTGGAGCGCGCGCTGGTGCACGTGGATGCCTTTATCGCCATGAGCGAGTTCAGCCGGGACAAGCACCGGGAATTCGGCTTTCCCCGGGACATGGAAGTGTTGCCCTACTTCCTGCCCGACACCGCCGAGCAAGGGCTGGATTCGCCGAGCCAGCCGCCTCAGGACCGTCCCTACTTCCTGTTCGTCGGCCGGCTGGAGCGCATCAAGGGACTGCAGGACGTGATTCCCGAATTCGCCGGAGCGGGAGATACCGACCTGCTGATCGCCGGAGAGGGCGAGTTTGGCGCGGCCCTGCGGAGTCAGGCGGCTGAAATGCCGCGAGTCCGTTTCCTGGGCCGGCTGCCCGGCGACGCGCTGGCGCGCCTGTACCGGCACGCCGTCGCCCTGATCGTACCGTCCCTCTGCTATGAGACATTCGGCATCATCATGCTGGAGGCGTTTCGGCAGTCCACTCCGGTGATTGCCCGGCGACTCGGTCCCCTCCCTGAAATCACCGAATCCGCCGGTGGCGGCGAGCTGTTCTCCACCCGGGAGGAGCTCCGCGCGGCGATGTCCCGGCTGGCAGCCGAGCCCGGCTACCGGGAGGCCCTGGGACGATCGGCTCGCCGCGCGTTCGAGGACCATTGGTGCGAGCGCGTAGTGATTCCCAGGTATCTGGGCATTGTCCGCCGGACCGCGGAGCGAAAACAGGACTGGCGGGTTCTCGAACGGCTATCGCCGAGGCAGGGAGCATGAGAGTATTCATCACCGGCGGGGCGGGATTCATCGGCTCGCACCTGGCCACCCGTTTCCTGGACCGGGGAGACCGGGTGCTGGTGCTCGACGACCTGTCGACCGGCAGCATGGACAACATCGCCCACCTGGCAGGCCGGGAAGGCTTCGAGCACCGGATCGGATCGGCCCTGGATGTCCCCCTGGTGGCCGAGTGTCTGGATCGCTGCGACGTGACGGTTCACCTCGCGGCGGCGGTGGGAGTGCGCCTGATTGTCGAGCGTCCGGTTCACACGATCGAAACCAACATCCGGGCGACCGAAGTCGTGCTCGCGGCCGCGGCGAAAAAACAGAAGCCGGTCCTGCTCGCCTCCACCTCGGAGGTGTATGGCAAGAGCGCCAAGCTCCCGTTTGGCGAAGACGACGATCTGCAGCTGGGCCCGACCACCCACTCCCGCTGGGCCTACGCCTGCTCCAAGGCGCTCGACGAATGGCTGGGGTTGGCCTACCACCGGGAGAAGGGCGTCCCCGTCACCGTGGTCCGCTTCTTCAACACGGTCGGCCCGCGGCAAACCGGGCGCTACGGCATGGTCCTCCCGACGTTTGCCGCGCAGGCCCTCGCCGGCGATCCGATTACGGTCTACGGGAACGGCACCCAATCGCGCTGCTTCGGGCACGTGCAGGACGCCGTCGAGGCGCTGCTCCGGCTGCTGGATACCCCGGCCTGCATCGGTGGGGTGTTCAACGTCGGCTCCGATGAGGAAGTGACGATGCTGCGGCTTGCCGAGCTGGTGCGCGAGGCGGCGGGCAGCGATTCCCGGATCACCCTGGTGCCGTATGAGGCGGCATACGCCGAGGGGTTCGAGGACATGCAGCGCAGGGTACCGGACTTGGCCAAACTCGAGCGCGCGGTGGGCTTCCGCCCCCGCACCCCGCTCTCGACCATCATCGCCGACGTGGTCGCGGATCAGCGCGGCCGCCGCGCGGCGCGGTAGGAAGGCTCTCGGTGCGCGCCATCCTGACCTGGCACTCCCTGGATCGCTCCGGATCGCCGATCTCGGTCGCGCCGGAGGAATTCCACCGCCAGCTGGCGTGGCTGGCGGGGTCGGGCGTCCGCATTACCACCGTGGACCGGCTGCTGACACTGGAAGAGACCGTGCACGCCGCGGCGCTGACCTTCGATGACGGATACGCCAACTTCGCCGGGGTAGCCGCCCCCGCGCTCGCCGAATTCGGCCTGTCCGCAACCATTTTCGTCGTAACCGGCCATGTCGGCCGCGACAATCGCTGGGGAGGACGGGAGCAACCGGGCATTCCCTCGCTGCCGCTGCTCGGCTGGGACGAGCTGGCCCGGCTCCGGGAGACCGGAATCACCCTGGCCGCACATACGAATACCCATCCCCGGCTGGGGTCCCTCGATCCCGAACGTCTGGCCGGCGAGATCGCCGGGGCGGCGGACCTGATGGAGTCTCGGCTGGGGGATCGTCCGGCCGGGTTCGCCTACCCGTATGGGGAGCTCACTCGGCCGGCCCTCAGACTGGTAGAGCAGACCTACCGCTGGGCATGCACAACCGAGTTTCGTTCCATGGAGCGGCAGGGGTCGCCGCACCGGCTGCCGCGTATTGACGCGTGGTATCTGAAGGAGGCTTCCCGCCGGGCCGGCTGGGGATCCCGCCGCTTCAGGAACTGGGTCTGGCTGCGGCGGCAGGGTCGCCGGGCGGGAAGCTGGCTCCGGAGAGCGTCCGGCCGATGACCGCTCCGGCGCCGTTTCTCTCCGTGATCGTCCCGGTACATCAGGGCGCGAGGTTCCTGCCGGAGTCCCTTGCAGCCCTCGCCGCGAGCGATCTGCCGCGGGACCAGTGGGAGCTGATCGTGGTGGACGACGCCAGCACCGACGCAACCGGGAAAATCGCGGGCGACTGGGCCGATCGAGTATTGACTCTCCCTGCCCCGGCTCACGGTCCTGCTTTCGCGAGGAACCGGGGCGTCGAAGCCAGCCGGGGAGAATGGGTCGCCTTCATTGACGCCGACGTCCGGGTCCACCCCGATACCCTCCGGAAAATGACCGAAGCGATCGTCCGGACGCCCGGTCTCGATGCAGTGTTCGGAGCCTACGACGAGGCGCCACCCGACCCGGGATTCCTCTCCCAATACCGGAATCTGCTCCATCGCTACGTTCATCTGAACGGCGCGGGTGAGGTGGATACGTTCTGGGCCGGCTGCGGTGCGGTGCGAGCAAGTGCCTTCACCGCAGCCGGGGGGTTCGATGAAGCCCGCTACCCTCGGCCCCAGATCGAAGACATCGAGCTCGGCTACCGGCTCCGGGACCGGGGGTTCCGCGCCTTCATCTGTCCGGAGATCCAGGGAGCCCACCTCAAGCGCTGGCGCTTCTGGGGGGCCCTGCGCACCGACCTGCTGGACCGTGCCATCCCCTGGGTCCTCCTGCTGCTGGAGCGGGACCGGATTACCCGGCCGGCAGGACTCAACCTGCGACGGAGCGAGCCGGTCAAGATCGCCCTGGTATGCGCGGCCCTGCTCCTGCTGCTCCTCACCCTCGTATTGCTCCGGAAAGACCTCCTGCTGCCGGCGGTCTTCGCCCTGGCTGTGGTGGTGGTCTCGAACCTCGGGATGTATCGCTGGTTCGCACGGCTGCGGGGAGGCCTGTTCGCGCTTGCGGTGATTCCGTTCAATCTCCTCTATTACGCCTTGAGCGGCGTGGCGGTGCTCAGCGGACTCGCGCTGCATCTGGTGCGCGGTCGCCGGGTCCCGGCATCCGCCGTGCACCACGCCATCGGATGAGGTGACTCAATGAACTCCGGCGATTCGAAGGTCCGCGAACCTCCACTCCCCCGCGAGCTGCTTCTCGCCTTCTCGCCAGTCCACAAATCGGCGTTCGGGATCGCGATTGCCACGGTTTGCGCCCTCCTGGTCTTCGGCGCGACCGCGGTGACCATCTTTCAGCCGCCGGGCTCCAGGATCCGGCTCGAGCTGCTGGCGGTCTATTTCAGGGGGTATTCGGTCTCCTGGGTCGGTGCCCTGATCGGTGCCGGGTGGGCGGCCGTGGCGGGCTTCGTGTTCGGCTGGTTCCTTGCCTTCAGCAGGAATCTGGTGCTCGCGGTCTCCCTGTTCGTGATTCGGACCCGCACCCAGCTGGCCGAGACCCGTGACTTTCTCGATCACATCTGACCCGAGCGATTGGGCGTCCTTATGAGGGCATTGTCATGACGAATCAGCAAGACGAAGCTAGGGCGCTCCGGACCGCGCTGGCCCGGCTCAACGCCAGGGCCTGGGGCATCGCCATCGGGCTGCTGCTGGGAGGAGGACTCTTCCTGGCCACCATCATCCTGGTGGCCAAGGGAGGGCCCGATGTCGGTCAGCACCTCGTGCTGCTCCGGGCGTACTTTCCCGGCTATTCGGTCACGATTCCGGGAAGCTTCATCGGGTTTGTGTATGGATTCGTACTGGGCTATGCCATCGGACGAGTGATCGGCATGATCTACAACCGGTTGGTCGGACCTCCCTCTCGAACCGGCTGACCGCATGCCGGCATCCCGCACCACGGCGGACGCTACGCCAGCACCGATCCGGCGGGAGCTCTCCTTCCGGGAGTTCGTGGTGCTCGGCGCCTGGATCGGCCTTCTCGGAGGGCTCGGGCAGGTGATAATGCTGGCGGTCACCCGGTTCGGGCTTCACGAGTTGATCCAGGCCGAGGTCTACGTCACCTGGGCGGCACCGCTGTCGCTCGGACTGCTGGGCACCTCGCTCGCCCTGCCGGTGGCTGTGCTGGCCCGCACCCGGATCGGCAGGCGATGGCCTGCCCTGTCGCTGTGGGTCCACTCCATCCAGGCGCTGACCCCGCGATGACCGCGGCCTCCCCGACCCGCCAAGTGCACCGGCGTCGCACCGATTGCCGCGCCTGCGGAGGCACCAGCCTGGTGCCCTTTCTCGACCTGGGCCTCCAGCCGCTTGCGAATGCCTTTCTCCACTCCGAGTCCGAGGTGGCCGGCGAGTCCCGCTATCCCCTGGTGCTCAACGGGTGTACGACCTGCGGCCTGGTCCAGATCGTGGACCTGATCGATCCGGAAATCCTCTTCCGGCATTACCTGTATGTCACCGGGACCTCGGAGACGATCGCGGCGCACAACCGCGCCTATGCCCGGACCGTGGCCGACCTGCTGCCCCTGGGGCCGGACAGCCTGGTGGTCGAAGCGGCCAGCAACGACGGCAGCCTGCTCTCCTGCTTCAAGGCGCTCGGCGTCCGGGTGCTGGGTGTCGAGCCGGCTGCCAACATCGCCGAGCTGGCCGAGGCTCGCGGCATCCCGACTGAATCGGTGTTCTTCGACCGTTCGCAGGGAACCCGGTTGCGCGCCCGGCACGGCGCGGCTTCGGCGGTGATCGGGAACAACGTCCTGGCCCACGTGGACGAGCCGGCCGGATTCCTCGCCGGGGCGCATGCCCTCCTCGCCGAAGGGGGGCTGGTGATCATCGAGGTCCCCTATCTGGCCGAGATGTTCGACCGGATCGAGTACGACACCGTGTACCACGAGCATCTGTCGTACTTTTCCGTGACCAGCCTCATGGGGCTGGCCCGGAGCGCCGGCCTCTCGGTGATACGGGTCGACCGGGTGGCGGTGCACGGCGGGTCGCTGCGGATGTATGCGGGTCGCCGGGAAGACCACCCGACCCACGGCAGCGAGGTCCTGAAGCTGGCGGACGCCGAGCGCGAGGCCGGCCTGACTTCGCCGGAGCGCTGGCAACGGTTCGCGGCGGAAGTAGAAGGGCAGCGTGCCGCGCTCCGCGCGCTGCTCCACCGACTGCGTGCCGAGGGCAAGCGCCTCGCCGCCTACGGCGCCCCGGCCAAGGGCACCACCATGCTCAACTATTGCGGCATCGGCCCCGATCTCATCCCGTTTACCGTCGACCGTAACCCGCTGAAGGTCGGCACCCTGATGCCGGGGACCCACATCCCGGTGGCCGAGGTCGGGGAGATCCTGAAGCAGCAGCCCGACTACCTCCTGATCCTTCCCTGGAATTTTGCCCCGGAAATCATGGATCAGCAGAGTGAGTATCGCCGCCGGGGTGGCCAGTTCATTCTGCCGATTCCGGACCCCCGGATCGTGGCGTAAGCGCAACGATATGCCCGTTTTGTCGAGCCGGGCTGGCGTAACTCCGCCGCGCTTACCAACTTCCGGCGTGTTCCCAGGACGGGTTCCGGCCCCGGATTTGCTTTGCTGGGGACCGACTCCTCGGTCATTGCCATTGCGACCCTCAGCCATTGGGTTCCTCGTGCCTGTTCGCCTGACCGGCCGGCCATTTCTCCCTGTTGCAGCACCGTGCGCCGGATGAACGACCGCCCGGAGCTGAGCCTCGTCATTCCGTGCTACAACGAGGAAGACTCCCTGCCGCCGACGGTGCAGAAGCTGATCCGGGCGTTCGAGATTCAGGACATTCGTCTCGAGCTGGTCTGCGTCGACAACGGCTCGAGCGACCGCACCGGCTCGGTGATCGCCGATCTGGCGACCCGGTTTCCGGGGAGGATTCTCACCACCCGGGTGGAGCGAAACATCGGGATGGGACAGGGCGTGCTGGCGGGAGTCCCCCTGGCCACCGCGCCCCTGGTCGGGGTGATCCCGGCCGATGGACAGGTCGATGCGGAGGATTGCGTGCGGCTGTACGAAGCCGTCATCGAAGTCGGCGGCCCGGTAGTGGGCAAGGTACGCCGCCGCTTCCGGATGGACGGAGTGGTGCGGAAGATCGTGTCGGTGGTGTACAACCTGTTCGTCCGGGCGCTGTGGCCCGGCATCGGCTCCTGGGACATCAACGGCTGCCCGCGGATTCTGCCCCGGGACGTCTGGCTCGCGATGGAGCTCGAGAGCACCAATTGGCTCCTCGAGCCCGAAACGCTCATCAAGGCGCACTACCTCGGGCTCCGGGTTCTCGAGCTCAACGTGTTCGCCCGGACCAGGGCCCGGGGACTCTCCCACGTGCGCGCCTCGACCTGCTGGGAGTTCTTCATCTACCTCCTCCGCTTCCGCTTCTCGCGCACGCTGCGCCGCTGGCGGCACCGGCGCCGCGACCTGGACACCGTCACCCGGCCCCAGGGCGTCCGGCTGTGAAAGTGATCCTGCTGGCAGGAGGCCGGGGAACCCGCCTGGCGGAAGAAACGTCCATTCGCCCCAAGCCACTGGTCGAAATCGGGGGCAAGCCCATCCTCTGGCATCTGATGTCGATCTACGCCAGTCACGGATACAGCGATTTCCTGGTCGCCTGCGGATACAAGGGAGAGCTGATCAAGGAGTATTTCCGCAACGCCTTTTTTGCCTCGAGCGATTTCGTGATCGACCTGACCAACGGCGCCGTGGAGGTGGTCAACCCCTCGCGACTCGACTGGAAGGTCGGGCTGGTGGATACCGGGATGGACACCATGACCGGCGGCCGGATTCAGCGGCTCACGCCATGGCTCGGGAATGAGAGCTTCATGGTGACCTACGGCGACGGCGTCGGAGACGTGAACATCCGTGAGCTGGTGGCGTTTCACCGCGCGCACGGCCGGCTCGCCACGGTCACCGCCGTTCGCCCGCCCGCCCGATTCGGAGACCTTGCGCTGGACGGCGACCGGGTCCGCGCATTCGCGGAGAAGCCCCAGACCAGCGAAGGCTGGATCAACGGCGGATTTTTCGTCTTCGAGCCGGGCGTGCTTCGGTACATCGACGGCGATGAGACCAGCCTGGAGCAGGGACCCCTGGATCGCCTCGCCGCGGAGGGCGAGCTGATGGCCTACCGTCACCCCGGATTCTGGCAGCCCATGGACACCCTGCGTGAAAAGGAGCTGCTCGAATCGATGTGGGCGAGCGGACGAGCCCTGTGGAAGACCTGGAAATGAGCCCCTGGGAGGGGCGCAAGGTGTTCGTGTCCGGTGCGGCCGGTCTCCTGGGCTCGTGGATGGCCGAGGAGCTGCTGCGCCGCGGGGCGGAAGTGACCTGCCTGATCCGGGACTGGGTTCCCAGCAGCCGCGCCGTGACCGGGGGCGTGCTGGACCGGTGCCAGGTGGTCCGTGGCGACCTGGAAGATTTTCCACTCGTGCTTCGGACGCTCAACGAATACGAGATCGACAGCATTTTTCACCTCGGTGCGCAGGCGATCGTCGGCACCGCGAACCGGTCCCCGCTCTCGACGTTCGAATCCAACGTGCGGGGCACCTGGACCCTGCTCGAAGCGGCCCGGCAGTGTCCCCGTCTGATTCAGCGCATCGTGCTGGCCTCGAGTGACAAGGCCTACGGCGCGCACACCGCGCTCCCCTATACGGAAGCGACCCCGCTGGAAGGCCGCTTTCCCTACGACGCCTCCAAGGCGTGCGGCGACCTGATTGCCCTGTCCTACTTCGCGACCTACGGGCTTCCCCTCGCGGTGACCCGCTGCGGCAACCTGTACGGCGGCGGCGACCTCAACTTCAGCCGGCTGATTCCGGGCACGATCCGCTCCGCGCTCCGGGGGGAGGCTCCCGTCATCCGCTCCGACGGCACCTTCGTCCGGGACTATTTCTTCGTTCGCGATGCCGTGAATGCCTACCTGCGGCTGGCCGAGCAGCTCCCGGCCCCGGGCATCGTCGGGGAGGCTTTCAACCTCGGCCCCGAATCGCCCCTGTCGGTGCTCGAAGTGGTCGACCGGGTGCTGATCGCGATGGACCGCCGCGACCTGGTGCCGGTGATCCTGAATGAAGCGCGCCACGAGATCCCCAGGCAGTACCTCGACTGTGCCAAGGCCCGTGAGCGGCTGGGATGGCGGCCGGAGTTCTCGTTCGATGAAGGACTGCGGGAAACCCTGGAGTGGTACCGGGACTGGTTCGGCCGATAGGATTCAGGCCGTTTCGATGGTCCGCCGCACCCCTTCTTCGATCGAAGTCCCGGGCAGCCAGCCACACAACTCCCGCAACCGGACGACGCTCACCTCCTCGTGCACCATCTCATCCTGCCGGCCCGGAAGCACGCCGAAGCGAAGCCGTTCGACCGGGAGGCCCAGCACGACGGCAGCGCGTTCGGCAAACCGGCGCACCGTCTCCAGCCTGCCGGTAGCCAGATTGACGGGAGTCTCCGTGCTCTCCGCCAGCGCGCCGAGACGCAGGAGTCCCTCGGCGACATCCTCGACATAGGTGAAATCGCGGCGCTGCGTGCCCGCGGTCAGGGGTAGCTCGGTCCGGCTCCGGGCGGCTTCGATCAGTGACGGGAGCAGCCGGCCGGCTCGTTCTCCCGGGCCGTACACCGTGAAGAGCCTGGCAGCCACCCCGCGCAGGAGTCCCTCCCCGGTCGCCGCGACGACCGCTTCGGTTCCCGCGAGCTTGGTCCGGCCGTAGAGGCTGGTCGGCTGCGGGTGAGTGTCTTCCGCAAGGGTGCCGCCCGCGGCTCCGTACTCCGCTGCCGATCCGGCGTGCACCAGGTCCTGGCCGGCCCACTCAGGGTCCCGCTGCCCCCCCGCGGCCCGGGCGAGTTCGGCGACCAGCCGGTGATTGATGCGCTCCGCGCGCATTTCGTCCTGTTCCAGCGGATCGATCCCGTAACCCGCGAGATTGAAGGTGATGGACGGGCGGACCGACTGGACGATCTCCCCGGCAATTCCCGGCCGGGAGAGATCCGCTTCGATCAGAGTGCCCTGGACGCCAAGCCCGGCCCACAGCGCCGCCGCCCGGGCAGGATTGCGAGCAACCAGATGGAGATCGGCGCCGCTCCCCGCCAGACGGCGCCCCACCCATCGCCCGATGAAACCGCTTCCCCCCAGCAACAGCACCCGGCGATCGCGATACCCGGCCCGCCACGTCATGGCGTTGCCATCAGCGTATCCGGACGAGTGAGCAGCTCGGCGCTCGTGAGAGGACCGGCCACCAGCTCATACCCAGCAGCGTCGCCAGCTGGCCTGCGAAAAGCAGCCCGATCCAGCCGACCGCGCCTGCCGCCCCCTCCCGGGTCGAGCTCATCCTCCCCCGAGGGCCGCCCGGAGGCGGGCCGCCATGCGGGCGGCTCGAACCGAGTCCGCGAGCCGGTCCTCCTGGGCAAACGGATCGTCGGTCAGAAAAAAGAGGCTCCGCGGTCGCAAGCCACCTTCGGCGCGCTCGATCAGCAGCCACCGATCGGACACCAGGGCATTCGCCTCCCGCCCCGCGTATCGCAGGGTGGCCAGGACATCGGCACCGCCCGCCGGAGGCGAGAGCAGCGAGGTGCCGCCCAGTCCGGCCGTCCCGATCCCCGCCAGCGAGGCGACGGTCGCGGCCACGTCACGGGTCGAGACGTCAGCCTCGATGACGTCGCCGGCCGGGCGGCCGGGCGTGGAAATCCACAGCGGCACCCGAACCTGTTCCGGGAAGAGGCTGGTGCCATGTCCCCCGGGCGGGTGATCGCCGGCCGCGCCGCCGGGGAACGACTCCCCGTGATCGGAGAGGATCACGACGACGGTGTTGTCGAGATGACCTCGCTCGCGCAGCCGGTCGAGCAGCGAACCTACTTCCGCGTCGAGGACGGTGAGCGCGCTGTCGTAGGCAGCGACGACGCTCCCCACGGCGGGCGCCGGCGTCCAGGCCGCGTGACCCAGCTGTCGCCGGTTGAACGTGCGGTTGACGTCCATGTAGCAGAGGTAGGCAAAATACGGCCTGGCCGGCCGGGCCTCCAGAAAGCCCAGGAGGTCCCCACTCACCTCCGCGGCCGGGCGCCCGCGTCCGGCGGTGTGTCCCCCGATCGCAATCAGCGGCCGGTCGAGCGCCCGGCCGATGAGCGTGCGGCGCAGCAGGTCCTCGAGCGCGTACACCTGGAATCGGTGGAAACCGCGGCCCAGGTGCTCGGGGACGATCCACGCCGAGTTGCTGGAGAATGCGCCGGTGAGGTAACCGGCGGCGGCAAACCGCTCGGGCAGTGTCTTCAGCGGCGCTCTGATCTGAAGCCCCGGCCAGTCGGCGCCGTGCTGGTGGGGATGGAGCCCGGTAAGCAGCGAGGCCTGGGAGGGCAGAGACCATGACGTGGTGGACCAGGCATTGGCGAACCAGGTCGCCCGCCGCCCGAACTCGTCGAGTCGAGGGGTCAGCGAGCCCCCTTCCGGGGAGGCGAACCGGTCTCGCCGCACCGTATCCAGCAGGAGGATCAGCACGTTGGGCGCACCGGCCGCCGCCGCCGGCAGCTCGCCGGTCGCCCGGCCCTCCCGCAGGCGGCCGTACATCCGCACGCCGCCGAACAGCACGGCCACCAGCAGCGGCGTGGCCAGGGCCATGCGCGAGGCGCCCCGGAGGAGCCGCTCGACCCCTTCGAGCGGGAGCCGCCAGATGGCGACGGCGATACCTGCCGACAGGATCAGCACGCTCAGCGGGTGAAGCACTTTCAG
>Ga0209485_1000128_pt1 | contig 23945 bp, 22 predicted proteins | sample NCAS100_FD_187516 | JGI IMG/M metagenome (GOLD analysis project Ga0209485, IMG submission 187516) | Agricultural soil microbial communities from Utah to study Nitrogen management - NC AS100 (SPAdes) (version 2) | ecosystem: Environmental > Terrestrial > Soil > Agricultural land | place: USA... | reverse complement strand
GAGCATCGTTTCCCTCAGGCGAACAATCCGCCTGACACCTTCGACGACTGCGTCCTGCGACGCCGCGTAGGACAATCGAATCCAACCCGGCGTCCGGAATGCCGCTCCCGGAACCACGGCCACGCCGTGCTCCTCCAACAACCGGTTCGTGAAGATTGAACCGGCATCCGCTTCGTTGGGATTCGTGTCCTGCACGCCGATATACAGATAAAATGCACCATCAGGCTGCACGACTGCCGGACCGTTCGGCTGATGGAGCACGTGGAGGGCGGCGTCGCGGCGCTTGCGGTACTCGGCGACCATTGCTGCGATCGCAGCTTCGGCTTGATCCCGCTGTCGCAATGCCTCGAGCGCCGCATACTGCGCGACCGTGGTGGCGTTGGATGTGGTGTGTGATTGCAGCGCGACGAGCGTCTTCGCAACCGCGCTGCTGGCGATCGCCCAGCCGATGCGCCATCCGGTCATCGCGAACGCCTTCGCCATCCCGTCGATCACGATGATCCGTTCCCTGCTCCTGGCGACGGACAACAAACCAGCGGCTGGCCCATCGTAGGCGATGCGCTGGTAGATCTCGTCACTGATGACCCACCAGTTGCGCTCCGCAGCAATTCGCACGAGGTCATCGAGTTCACTCGACGTGTAGACAGATCCCGTGGGATTGCACGGCGAATTCAGCATGAGCCCGCGCGTGTTTTCCGTGGCGTGCCGGTCGAGGTCATCGGCCGTCACCTTGAAGCCACGTGAGGCATCGCCCAGGACGGCGACGGACGTCGCGCGGGACAGGTCGACCATCTCGTAGTAACTCGTCCACGCTGGAGTAGGAACGAGTACCTCGTCCTCTTCACCGAACAACGCGAAGCAGGAGTTGAACAGCGCCTGCTTCGATCCGGTTGTCACGACAACGTCGGCGGGTGTGACCTTTTCACACTGATTGCGTTCGTTGGTGACGTCGGCAATGGCCTGGCGCAGCGGAAGGATCCCCTCGACTGCCGTGTAGCGCGTCGCGCCTTCATCCAGCGCCTTCTTCGCGGCCGCCCTGATGAATTCCGGGGTGTCGAAATCAGGCTCGCCCGCGCCGAGGTCGATGATCTGGCGACCCTGGGCCTTGAGTGCGCGGGCCCGCTGCGAGACGGCGATCGTCGCCGACTCCTTTAATTGCGACACGTTGCTGGACACCAGTTGCGTCGACGTCATGCGAGGGCTGTGAAAGAGCCGTAGGCCAATGGAGGCACCCGTCCCGGGGCGCTATACTTGGAGTCCCGCTGCGAGTAAGTGTGTCGCACCGGGCGCACTTTGACAACCAACGAGACTCTTATGAGCGAGCGGGAGAGCCGCGACGCAGCACGAAGCGTCAGCGTGGTGCATTACATGGATCGCGATCTGCAGGCTGCCGCCGCCATCGCCGCTGGTCTCGTCGAGCGCAGTGGAGCTGTTGAGGCGGGCCTCGCGTTTGTCGCGATGCTGCCGACCGCCGACGACGCCATGGCGTTCAGCGAGGCGGTGGTTGCCCACCGGCGCGCCGCAGCACGTTCAGTCACGCCGCTCGGCGCTTTGACGCGGAGCCGACGGATCATTGGTGCCGGTACTGCAGCTGTCGCGGCCGCGCCCGACATCCTCGCGCGCCTGCTGGCCGAATCGCGCCTGGACTTGTCGAGTCTGCACACGCTGCTGCTGGTCTGGCCTGAGGAGATCCTGCGCGACGAGGAACAGCGCAAAGCGTTGGAGACACTGGTCGCCGAAGTTCCTCGATCGGCGGAACGCGTTGCGTTATCCGCCGAACGCACCGCCGAACTCGCACAATTCATCGAGCGATCGATGTGGCGTGCCCGCGAAGTCGAGGAGAAGTCGACAACCGGTCCGCGCGTCAACGCGCCACTCCGCGTCATCACGGCGCCGGTGTCGGAGCGTTCCCGTGCCGTCCGCAGCGTGCTCGATGCGTTCGACCCGGAATCCGCAGCACTGCTCGTGTTCAGTGACGCCGCTGAGTCGGCGGCTCGCGAGGCGGCCGGCGTGTATGGTCCATCCGTCGACGTGGTCCGCGGTATTCCTGAACGCCACTATGCGCTTGGCATCCTGTTCGACGACGTCCCGGACGCTGCGTCGCTCGAGACCGTCAGCACGACCGTCCGTGAGCTGATTGCCGTCCTGCGACCGTCGCTGCTCCCCGCCCTGCAGAAGGTGGCCGCCAACGTCACACCGATGACCTGGACCGGAGCGCTGGCCAATGCGCGCCTAACGCATGATGCGCTGCGCGACGAGGTCCGCGGCTATGTCGCGTCGGGCGGGCACACGCCCTGGGTCTCGGTGCTGGAGCCGCTACTCGACGGCCTCGACGCCGTTGAGGTGGCGGCGGCGGCATTTGCACTTCTTGATCGGGAGCGGCGCAAGGCAAAGCGGACCGTGGCGCCGGCGCTGGCCGTCGCGCCAGCGCCGGAACGGCCGGTTCGAGAGGAGCGACCGATACGCGAGGAACGGCCGATGCGCACGGAACGACCGATGCGCGAGGAACGGCCGGGGCGCGAGGAGCGAGGCGGGTTCAAGGGCCGCCCTCGCGGCGCTGACGACCGCGGACGCCCGCGCGGCGCCGACGACCGGGCACGCCCGCGCCGCGACGACGACCGGGCGCGTCCACGACGCGATGACGACCGGGGTCGTCCACCCGAGCGTGGATTCAAGAAGAAGCGCGAATTTGGCGGCGATGCCCGTAAGCGAGACGATTCGCCGCGCGGACCACGGCGGGATTTCGCGGATCGCTCCCGGGAACCGCGCGGGCGCCCGCGCGAAGAGATCGAGCGCGTCCCGCGCGCCGCCCATGAGGGCCGGGAATGGTCGGAGCGCGGCGAACGATTGCGAAACTCCCGCCGTGGGCCGCGCAGTGGGGACTCGGGATGACTGGGCAATTCAGCGGCGGTTGGATCGAAGTCGTCGCCGGCGTGATGTTCAGTGGAAAATCGGAAGAGCTGATGCGTCGCGTGCGCCGCGCGATGATCGCCCGGAAGCGGGTTCAGGTGTTCAAGTCACATCTCGATTCTCGTTATGCAGGCCTGTTCTCGGTGTCGAGCCATGACGGGCGGTCCGTGGATGCCGTGCCCGTGGATTCGTCGGCGCAGATCGCCCAGCGCATCGACCCGATGGCGCAGGTCATCGCGATCGACGAAGCCCAGTTCCTCGACAACGGCATCGTCGACGTGGTGACGTCGCTGGCCGCACGCGGCCGCCGCGTGATCCTGGCCGGCCTCGATACCGACTTCCGCGGCGAGCCGTTCGGCCCCATGCCGCACCTGATGGCGATCGCCGAAATGGTCGACAAGTTGCACGCCATTTGCGTGCTCTGCGGCGCGCCGGCAACCCGCACGCAACGGCTGATCGACGGTGAGCCGGCGGCCTGGGACTCACCAACAATCATGGTTGGTGGGCGCGAGGCTTACGAAGCGAGGTGCCGCGCCTGTCACGCCGTAAGGCCCGCGCAGGAGGCCCAGGGGGAGATGTTTAGTGGAGCAGCGAGCAGCGGTTAAAAGATCTGCGCCCAGTGCCGCTGCGTCACGCGAACGAGAATGGCCGACCCCTTCAGCGCGGCCTGCACGGCGCAGTTGGAGTACTGCACGTCCTGGTCACCGGTCATCCAGCTCAGATCTTGTCCGGCCGTCAGGTTCGCGGCGAAGACCGCGCCGTAGATCTTGGCGGTACCGTTGCTCTTCAGGATGTCGTTACGCACGATGACGATCCCGTAAAAGTCAAAAACACCGTTGATCTCCAGGTCGCCGTTCACGAGCAGGATGCCCTGTCCACGGCCGTTGGAGTTGATGCGCAGGTCACCGTTGACATAGATGATCGGGAAATAGCCGTAACAGCCGGCCACCGTGCCCGGACGCCAGGGCTCTCCCCAGTTGGAGTCGACTGACTTGTTACAGGTCGTCGCCGTTCCCAGCGGCAGAATGTCCGCGGAGTAAACCCCGCCGGCGATTTTGATATCAGCGTTCGCAGACAGGGAGTTCCAGGACTCCGAGCCGTACCGCACGTACGTGTTCGAATCCGCAGCGGCAGAGTCATGTGCGACGGCGGGCGTCGAGGTGATGTTCAGAGGGCCGGTCGTCACCGTACCCGCAGGCGGCACCGTTACAGCAGGCACGGTGGCCGCTGGAATGGCGTCGCAGTTGGTCCATCCGGTCGGATGGACGTCATCACCATCGACGTTCGCGGCGCCCTGGAGTCGTACGTTGCCGGCAGCGGTGATCGCGCCCTTTGGCTCGATCGACGGATACGCGATGCGCACGAACGCGCTCGTCCGGCGTCTCGACTCGAGGCTCGAGTTGCCCATGTTGGCCAGCCCATCGGACATGACCCAGAACGTCGTCGCCGACAGGCGCGAGACCTTCACCCAGGCGGTGTCGCCGTTTGCGACGTACACCTGGTTGTCATCGATTTTGCCGATTGGAAAGTCGCCCATCACGTTCCGCGAGCGATCCCAGGTCGAGATCTCGCTATTCAGGCCGAACTCCGCGACGGCGAAGGCGCGCTGCTCGATGAGCGCGTTCCGCGTGCCGCGGTATTCCTGGTTCGAGGTGAAGTACATTCCCGACATCATCACTGCGAGCACCACCACGCCGAACAGCGCAGTAATGAGCGCGACTCCGCGCCGCGGGCTTTCGCCGTTACCCGTGTCCGGCGTCATGGCATTGTCGCTCTGGTTAGGCATGTACGACCTCACTTGAAGTTACGGAGCGCGACCCGCATGAGAATCGAGTCCTGCAGGTCCGCCCCCTTCCGTTCGGTAATCGCGGACTTGCCGACCATCGTTCGGAGGAAGACGTCCATGCGCGCCACATCTTTCCGGTTCGCCATGTTGGTGATCCGGACGCCGAGCGAGTCGTAGAAGCGGAATTGCAGCCCGCTCTGGGCACCGTCGCCTGACGCGAATGCGCGATACGGACCGGCCAGCGGTGCCGGTGTACCCCACGAACCGTTCAGGAATTCCTGGATACCGAGATACCAGGCTCCGCTCGTTTCCTGGTAAATCTGATACGAGACTGGCCTCGTGAACCGCACGACGGCTCCCAGAGTGACTTCGACGGGTAATGCAGCATCAAGGTGATACCGCGTCCGCTTCTTGGTCGCGTCCAGAACGGGATCGGCGTAGGGAGCCCCGTTGCAATCGGACGCGGCGTAGTCGGCACCGGTGATTACTCGCTTCAGCCACGTGTCGTCCTGCGAACCAATGCTCGGACCCTCGTTGAAGATGAAGATCGTGTCCCCCTGCTGGGGCTTGGAGCCGGCCGAGATGAAAGTCGTGAGTGTGTGCTTGGCGAGATTCGTTGGCGGGATCCAGATGTCGTCACGACCGGGGTCGCTGATCGCGCAGATAACCGACGTCCCGGTGTACGCACGCATGGTGACCTCGCCTTCGCTCATCTCGAGAATGTCTTCACCCGAGCTCGAGATCGAGCGCAATTCCGCCGGGAGCACGCTGGCACCCAGTCGCAGTTCGCGCTTCGCGACGGAACTGGCGCGCGCGTCCTTGTAGAACTGTTGCTGTTTGATCATCACGCGCGTGATACCGCCGCCAACGATCGCGAGCAGGAGCATCGCGACCAGTAGCTCCGGCAGCGTCAAACCGGCGCGCAGGCGCATTCCCGGCTTCAGTCGCGGCATGGAATGATGCTCCGGTAAACGAGGGGCTGCGTGCGCGGCGTGAACGTGACGGAATCGAGCAGAGTCTTGATGTCGTCGCCGTCGGTGATGCTCCACCGCTCGGTGACGCCGAGCCGCGTCACGGTTCCGGTCTGCGTGCCCGATGCCGCCAGCAACTGGCAACGGATGGAGGCGATGGAATCGATCCGCGATTGCACCATCAGGGCCGCCGTTTCCTGCTTGCCCGACGACTTGAATTGCTTGCTGAGCGTCATCGAAAACCCGGCCATGCCCAGCAGGCCGAAGGTCAGGATGATCATGGCCAGGATCACCTCGATGATCGTCAGGCCCTTTCTGGCTTTCGGGAATCCGCGCCGAAACTTCCCGCGGCGACGGGTCATAACGAGCAACTCTTGGGCATCAGCTGCCCGGCTGTCGTTATGCAGAGCGAGTCCTTCTTCGACGCGCCGGTGATCAGGAACTTCCCCTTGGCCGACAGCCGCGGGCTGGCAAATCCGCGCATGTCGAACGTCACCGACGTGAGCCCGGAAGGTTCCTGGGCAGCGACCGAGACGTTGTACAGCGTGCCGAAGCTCTTCACCGGGACGACGGTGCTCGTCGTGCCCGCATCGTTGGTGACGACAGTGACCCACATCTTGTTGCCGCTCAGGAAGAGCGTCGCGGTACGACCTTTCTGCACCGCGGCGGCACGGGCTGTCGCAATTGCGGTCGCAAGCTCGTCGCGGGCTGCGCTCAGCCGATTGCGCTCCGCAAGTTTCGCGAACTTCGGGAGCGAAAAGAGCGTCAGCAGTCCGACGACGCTGACCACGATGAGCATTTCAGTAAGGGTGTATCCCCGGCGCAACCGTTCCACAAAGTCCCCTGGCTCACGTGTGGCGACGCTCAAAAAGCGCCAAGTAGTAACAATCCCCCGGTGGAGGATTTCTCTTCTTGCTGACGACGAGCCCGCGCCACCTTCGTCACGGGCTTAAAACGCTCAGCCACAAGTACTTCACTGGGTTCTTGTGATCCCGGTTCCAAGGGCTTCCGGATCGCCCACGCCGTACATCACATCCGGCGTTCAAGGCTCCCCTCTGCTGGTGTCGCGGCATTGCCTGCCTGACCGGGACTCAGGATGGTGGCGTCTTGGGGAATCCGCGCGTCCTCGGAGGACCTCAATCGTCACTTCCTGAGAATGCGCTCGCGTCGAGTGACGGTTTTTGATGGTCGCACGTCAAGCTGAGTACGCTAGCCAAGGCAAGAACTCGTTATGAGCATCATCGCCGCCCTGCTTCCCCATCAGGATCGGCTTCGCCGCCTGCAGACCGCCATCCGCGGTCGCCACCAGATCGCGCCCTGCGCCGACTGGGGGGCGTTGCACCGTCTTTGCGAAACGCAGCCGATATCCACGGCGGTCTTTGACCTCTTCGCCACGGGCGAAATGCAGCTCGAGCCCGTGCGACAACTGCGCCGGCTTTTCCCTCGCCTGATCACCGTCGCCTACGTCACCGTGGGAAACCACGACCGGATCCGCGACATTTTCGACGCGGGCCGCGCGGGCATCGACGGGCTGGTATTGGCCGACCGCGATGATAGCGCTGACCGGTTTGCGGCGCTGCTCGAGCAGGCGGAGGCGCGCAGTGTCGCGTCGAAGCTGAAGGCCCTCTTCGCGGGGATGCATCCGCTGGTGCGCGACGCCGTCCTCATTTCGGTCACTCGAGCCCACGAACGCCTGACGCCCGAAGTGCTGGCTCGCTCATTGTCGCTCGGCAGGCGGGCGCTCGTACGACGTCTCTCGGATGCCGGATTCCCGCCACCCCGGAGACTGATTACGTGGGGCAGATTGATCGTTGCAGCCCAGCTGCTCGAAGATCCGCTCCGGTCTGCCGACGCCGTGTCGCTGGCGCTCGATTTCCCATCGGGGAGCGCGTTCCGGAACACCTGCCAGCGCTACCTCAAGAGCACTCCGTCGCAGCTCCGGCAGCGGGGCGGCGCGGAGTACGTCATCGCCGGCCTGATGCAGGACGGACCGCGCGGCGACGACGAGGGCTGAGCCTAACGCCCGCTGTGTCCGGCGTGCGCCAGCCGCAGGAACTCGTCGCGGGTCTTGGCGTCGTCCCGGAAGGCCCCCAGCAGTGCCGACGTGATGGTCATGGAGTTCTGCTTCTCGACGCCGCGCATCATCATGCAGAGGTGCGACGCCTCGATGACCACCCCCACGCCTATCGGATTCACTGACTCCTGAACGGCGTCGGCGATCTCTCCCGTCAGGCGTTCCTGCACCTGCAGGCGGCGGGCGAACATGTCCACTATGCGCGGCAGCTTCGACAGCCCCAGGATCCGGCCATTCGGGATGTAGGCGATGTGCGCCTTGCCGAAAAACGGCAACAGGTGATGTTCGCACAACGAATACAGCTCGATATCGCGCACCATGATCATGTTGTCGTGCTCATCGTCGAAAATGCCCTGACCAACGGCTTCCTTCAGGTCGACTTCATAGCCCCGGGTAAGCCAGGCCATGGAGCGCGCAACCCTGTGCGGCGTCCGCACCAGGCCGGGACGTGACGGATCTTCACCCAGAAGTTCGAGCTGGCGCCTGACCAGGCCTTCATACTCGATGCGGCGTCGTTCGGTGGATTCATCCATAAGATGTGCCGATGAAGTACTGCTGCGGGATCAGCAACTTAGCGAGCCGTCACGTTGACAATCAGCGAGAAGCATGACCACAATCGCTGCTGGATGACCGCGCCAATGCTCTTTGACTCCGACACGTGCTCCTGATCGGCTTGACCGGAAACATTGCGAGCGGGAAGTCCGAGGTCGCGCGAATCTTTGCTGACCTCGGCGCCACCGTCATCGACGCCGACGAACTGTCGCGCGAGGCCGTTCGACCGGGCGGCCCTGCACTGCGCGCCATTGTGGCCCGGTGGGGCGATCGGATGCTGAACGCCGACGGCACACTGAACCGCTCGGCGCTGCGATCGATCGTGTTTTCGAAAGAAGAGGATCGCCGGGCACTGAATGAGATGGTGCACCCGGAAGTGAAACGTCTCCGGGACCTGCTGATCGGTGAGGCGCGCGCGCGCGGCGATGACGTGGTCGTGTCCGCGATTCCCTTATTGTTCGAGGCCGGACTCGAGAAGGAATTCGATCGCATCATTCTGGTTGATGCACCTGACGACGTGCGCCTTTCCAGGCTGGTGCATCGTCGGGGCCTCAGCGAGGCAGAGGCGCGACGGATGATGGACTCGCAGCTTCCCGCTTCGGAAAAGCGGTCACGGGCACATGTCGTCATCGACAACGATCACGACTTGAAGGCCTTGCGACGTGCCGTCGAACGCGCGTGGCATGAAATGACCGATCAGTCCGCGACGTGATTCGGGACGGTCTTCCGCCTCCTCGCGATCCCAAATAAACTTCGCGCCGCTTCCCTTCTCCTTCCAGGAATTTGCCGTGGCCAACGTCCCAGCTGAACTGATGTACACGTCCGATCACGAATACGTGAAGTCGACCGACGACCCGAACGTGGTTCAGATCGGGATCACCGACTACGCACAGGACCAGCTGGGAGACGTCGTGTTTGTCGAGCTGCCGAAGAAGGGAACGCAGTTTGGCGCGCACGACGTATTCGGAACGATCGAAGCGGTGAAGGCGGTCTCCGAACTTTTCTGTCCGCTGGCGGGCGAGGTCGTTGAGGTCAACTCACGTCTCGATGCGGAGCCCGCCCTCGTGAACTCGGATCCATACGGTGCCGGGTGGATGATCAAGCTCCGGATGAAGGGGGACAAGGCGGGCCTTCTCAGTGCCGATGATTACTCGAAACAAATCGGGTAGACGGGTAGACGGGTTGGCGGGCAGAACGAAGGCGCTACTGACTTGGTGGCGCCCTTTTTTTACCCGTTTACCCGTTTACCCGTTTACCCGTTTACCCGTTTACCCATTGGTCTAGAGATACTCTTCAATTGGTGGGCACGCACACACCAGATTCCGGTCCCCGAACGCATTATCGATTCGCGAAACCGCCGGCCAGAACTTCCGCTCGCGCGTCCACGGGGCAGGGAAAGCCGCTTTTTCGCGCGAATACGCATGATTCCAGGAATCCGACACGACCGTTTCCGCCGTGTGCGGAGCGTGCTTGAGCGGATTGTCCTCACGATCGAGCACACCGGCCTCGATCTCGCGAATCTCATCGCGAATCGCAATCAGTGCGTCACAGAAGCGATCCAGCTCCGCCTTCGACTCGCTCTCCGTGGGTTCGATCATGAGGGTGCCGGCCACCGGGAACGACACCGTCGGGGCGTGGAATCCGAAGTCGATCAGTCGCTTAGCAATGTCTTCCACCTCCACGCCGCTCGCGCCCTTCACCGCACGCGGGTCGAGGATGCATTCGTGCGCCACCCGTCCGTGCCGGCCGCGATACAGCACCGGGAAGTGGTCCTCGAGCCGGTGGGCGATGTAGTTCGCGTTCAGGATCGCCGTCTTGGTGGCTTCGGTCAGGCCGCTGCCGCCCATCATCTTGATATAGACCCACGAAATCGGCAGGATCGAGGCACTCCCCCACGGCGCCGCCGACACCGCGCCTAACGACGTGCGCCCTTCCTGCGGGACAATCGGGTGCCCGGGGAGAAACTGCGCCAGGTGTGCCGCCACCCCGATGGGGCCCATCCCCGGACCGCCGCCACCATGCGGAATGCAGAATGTCTTGTGCAGGTTCAGGTGGCAGACGTCGGCACCAATGTCGCCCGGGCGCGCCAGGCCCACCATCGCGTTCATGTTCGCGCCGTCCATGTAGACCTGGCCGCCATGCTGGTGCACGATCCGGCAGATCTCGGTGATGCCTTCCTCGAACACGCCGTGTGTCGACGGATAGGTCACCATCAGTGCGGACAGGTTCGCCGAGTGCTCCTCGGCGCGGGCCCGCAGGTCGGCGATGTCGATGTCGCCGTTGGCGCCCGTTTTGACCACCACGATCCGCATTCCCGCCATTGCCGCGCTGGCGGGGTTGGTGCCATGCGCGCTCTGCGGGATGAGGCAGACGTTGCGATGTCCTTCGCTGCGTGACTCGTGGTACGAACGAATGACCAGCAGCCCGGCGTATTCGCCCTGCGACCCCGCGTTAGGCTGCAGCGAGACCGCCGCGAAACCGGTGATGTCGCAGAGGTCCGCCTCCAGGGTACGGAACAGCTCCCGATATCCTTCGGTCTGCGTGGACGGCGCGAACGGATGGATCCGCCCGAACTCCGGCCAGGTGACCGGCATCATTTCCGCCGTCGCGTTGAGCTTCATCGTGCACGAGCCCAGCGAAATCATCGAGTGCACGAGCGACAGGTCGCGCGATTCGAGCTTCCGCATGTACCGCAGCAGCTCATGTTCGGCGTGGTACTTATGGAAGTGCGGGTGCGTGAGGAACGTGCTGGTCCGGGCGAAACGCTCGTCGTAGCGATCATCGATATCGTCGGCCAGTGACGCCACGGTGAACGCCAGCGGCGCGCCACCGTTCAGCGCGACGAGAATGTCGGAGACGTCGGCTTCCAGGACGGTTTCGTCGAGGGCAGCCACGACACTCGTGCCGCCAGCCTTTCGCAGGTTGATCCCGAGTTTCCGTGCCGCGCCCATCACCTTGCCGGCCGTGCTGCCCGCGAGGTCGATACGGACGGTGTCGAAATAGTCGGCGTGGGTCACCGTGTGGCCGAGTTTCGCTGCCCCCGCGGCGAGCAGGGTCGCCATCCGGTGCACGCGACGCGCGATCCGCGTCAGGCCCTCCGGCCCGTGCCACACGGCGTACATCCCGGCGATGACCGCCAGCAGCACCTGCGCCGTGCAGATGTTGCTGGTCGCCTTTTCGCGACGGATGTGTTGCTCCCGTGTGCCCAGCGCCATGCGCAGCGCCGGCTTCCCCTGCGCATCACGCGATACGCCGATGAGGCGGCCGGGGATCAGTCGCTTGTATTCGTCCCGCGTCGACATGAACGCGGCGTGGGGGCCACCGAAGCCTAACGGGACTCCGAACCGCTGTGAGTTTCCGACCGCCACGTCCGCACCCCACTCGCCCGGAGGGGCGAGCAGTGTCAGCGCCAGGAGGTCCGTTGCCGTGATGACCAGCGCGTCAGCGGTATGTGCGCGCTCAGCGACGTCGCGCCAGTCGACCACCGCGCCGTCGGTCGTGGGATACTGCACGATGACGGCAAAGACGTTCTTGTTGAACTTCTTCGATCGTGCATCACCCACCACCACCTGGTAGCCCGACGCCCAGGATCGTGTCTTCACGATGTCGATCGTCTGCGGATGGCACGACTTGTCGATGAAGACAGTCTCCTTTCCTTCCTTGCCCTTCACGCCGTAGGCCAGGTGCACCGCTTCCGCGGCCGCCGTGCCCTCATCGAGCAACGACGCATTGGCAATCGGCAGACCGGTAAGGTCGATGACGACCGTCTGGTAGTTCAGCAGCGCCTCGAGTCGCCCCTGCGCGATTTCTGATTGATAGGGCGTGTAGGCGGTGTACCAGCCCGGATTCTCCAGGATGTTCCGCTGGATGACGGGTGGCACCAGTGTGTCGTGGTACCCAAGTCCGATGTACGAGCGAAACACTTTGTTCAGCGACGCGATGCGACGGATCTCGTCGAGCACATCGTGCTCCGTGCGCGGCTGCCCGATGCCGAGCGGGCGGCGCGCCCGAATGGTTTCGGGAACTGTGGCTTCTATGAATTCGTCGATCGTCGAATACCCGAGCACCGAAAGCATTCCCTCGACTTCGGTGGCGGACGGGCCGATGTGGCGGCGAACAAACGTATCGGGATCGGCCGTAGTGCTGGCCGGTTGCAACGTGGTGGTCATACGAGCCTCAGCGCGTATTTCGGCGCGTTCTGGTGGTGCCGTAAAATACAAACAGGAGACAGGAGACAGGAGGCGGGAAGCAGGGAATGAACGAAACGTTTTCAACTATTGAAGTCCCCCGGAACCTCGCTCGCTCACTGCTTCCTGCTTCCTGCTTCCTGCTTCCTATCGTTTATACGTCCACTCCTCGCTTCCATAAACACGCTCCCAGTCCGCCGCTTCATCGCGAAGACGCGCATCCAGATCGAGCTCCGCCGCCCGGACTCGTGGAATCGCCCGCAAGGCGCTGAAGAGCGCCGCCGCGACGTCATCGAACGAAGGCGTCACCGCCATGGCCTGGCGCAGTGTTCCGGCTGGAGTTGGACGCAACTCATCCTCAGGCAACACGGCATTCAACAACGGCTGATCGTCATCAAGCAGGATCGAGCCGTGCTGCAGCAGGGCGTCCTGCTGACGCAGCAGCGCACTTCCCACCAGCTTTCGGCCGTCGACCGTGATTTCCCCGTCATCGGGCTGTACGAAACATGACGCCGTGGCTGGTAACGGTGTTCGCCCAGCCGGAGTGGCCGTTTCCGCCTTCACCCCGAGCAAACGCAGCGCGTCGAGCAGAACTGAACTGATCGATGCATACCACCCGCGAACAGAATCATGGCGCGACAAGGCGGTGGTGACGCTGTACGTCACTTCCCGGTGGTGCAGCAGGGCGCGGCCACCGGTCGGCCGCCTGACGAGAGCAACGCCCAGCTCGCGTGCCGCTCCCGTGTTGATCCTGTTCCGCGACATCTGATGCCGGCCCAGCGACAGCGTCGGTTGCGACCACGAGTAGACGCGGAACACTCGCTCACCTGTTCGACGCGCCCGCTCCATCAGCGCATGGTCGAGCGCCATGTTTGCTGCACCGGAAAGTGGAGGGGTGACGAGCGTTCTCCACGTTCCATCCATATGCTTCGGCGCGTCCAATAGCGTACCAGGTCTCAGCGTGGTCACGCCGGGAACCTACTGCAGCAGCAGTATGGATGCATCGTGGCCCGTTCCCGACCCTTGCCCTATCTTGGCTCGCACATGGCGAGCATCGTCTTGAAGCGCGTGGCGCAGGGGCTGCTGATCGTCTGGCTGACGACGACCATCACCTTCTTCCTCATCCACGCCGCGCCAGGCGAGCCATTTGCAAGCCTGCTCGAGGATCCACGACTCACCGACGAGATGCGTGCCGCGACGCGCGCTCGTTATGGACTCGATCGGCCGGTGACGGAGCAGTACGTCCGGTATCTGCGCGCCGTCTCGACGGGCGATTTCGGAGACTCATTTATTCACCATCGTCCCGTGGTCGCCATACTCGGCGATGCCGTGCCGCGCACCATGTTGCTCATGGCGACTGCGCTGGTCATCGGTTTCGCGGCCGGGATCGCCCTTGGTGCATTACAGGGTGCGCGTGCAGGGTCATGGTTCGACCGCCTGACGGGGAGCACCGCGGTGCTGCTGGCGGCGCTTCCTGACTTCTGGCTCGCATTACTGGTAGTGATGCTGTTCGCCGGGACGTGGCTTCCCGTGTCCGGCTTCAGCACACCGACGCTCCCGGCGTCTGCACCGATGATGACGCGCACGCTCGACGTGCTGCGACACCTCATCCTGCCCGCGGGAACGCTGGCGTTGTTGATCGCGGCGATGGTCTCCCGTTTTCAGCGCGCGGCGCTCATCGACATACTGCCGAGCGCCTGGTTGCGTACCGCGCGCGCCAAGGGCGTGGCGACGCGAAGCGTGGTGTTCCGGCATGCCCTTCGCAATGCCTTCCTGCCCATCATCACGCTCGGTGGGCTGGCGGTGCCGGCGCTCCTCGGCGGCGCCGTCTTCGTGGAAGCGACATTCAACTGGCAGGGCATGGGATCACTTGCCGTGCAGGCCGTGGGCGATCACGACTATCCCGTGGTGCTCGCCGTAGTGCTGCTGTCGAGCGCGTTCGTGGTGCTGGGTGCTGCCCTGGCCGACGTCGCCCAGGCCGCGGCCGATCCCCGCCAGCGTCGTGCCTGACGCGATGCCGGCATTGGTTGCGTTAGGCGACTCGCCGCTGGCAGGCCGTTCGTGGTCTGCGGGCCGGCTGGCGTCGTCGCTGACGCGCGACCCCCTGTTCGCCGCGGCGGCGTGCACGCTGCTGCTCGTCGCGCTGGCCGCGCTGTTTGCTCCCTGGCTCGCGCCCTTCGATCCCGATCGACCCATCGACATGGCGGCCCGCGCCCAGCCGCCCTCGGCCCAACATTGGTTCGGCACCGACACCCTCAATCGTGACCTGCTGTCACGGATCCTGTTCGGCGCGCGCATCTCGCTCGCGGTGTCGCTGTTGTCGGTCGCCGTCGCCATGCTGATGGGAACTGCGTGGGGCGCCATCGCCGGGTATGCCGGCGGATGGATCGATGCGCTGCTCATGCGTGTCGTCGACGCCGGCCTCGCGATTCCACGGATCCTCCTGCTGCTCAGCATCGTGTCGCTGTGGGGCACGCTGACGATGCCCGCCATCATTGTCGTGCTCGGGTTCACCGGATGGTTTGGAGCCAGTCGCCTCGTTCGCGACGGGGTTCGGGCGTCGAAGGAACGGGACTATGCGGTCGCCGCGCGGGCGTCCGGCGCGACCCCCTTCCGTGTTCTCGTCAGGCACGTCCTTCCACATGCGTTGACGCCGATGCTGGTGGCGGCAACCCTTGGCGTCGGCCATGTCGTGGTGATCGAGGCTGGGTTGTCGTTCCTTGGCTACGGTGTGGCGCCGCCCGCCGCGACATGGGGCACCTTGATCCGTGACGGGAGGGAAAATGTCGCGACCGCATGGTGGCTCTCCGTCTTTCCGGGGCTGGCGCTGGCTATCACCGTGTTGGCGATAAACGTGCTCGGCGACCGCTTGCGCACTGCGTTGGGCGGGCGACAGCTTCCCGCACCATGACCATGCCCGCGCGGCCAGTCCCGAATTCGTCCGCCGCCGGTGAGTCTCCCCCGTTGCTGCGCGTGCAGGACTTGCGCACGTACTTCCATGTTGGTGGCGCCGTCGCGCGCGCGGTTGATGGCGTCTCCTTCGACATCCGACAGGGGGAGACGGTCGGCATGGTGGGAGAGTCCGGCTGCGGCAAGTCGGTGACGGCGCTCTCGCTGTTGCGCTTGATCGACCCGCCCGGGCGCATCGAATCCGGCTCCCGGATCGAGTTCGAAGGCCGCGACCTCCTGACGCTGAATGAAGAAGGCATCCGGCAGCTCCGCGGGAATCGGATCGCGATGGTCTTCCAGGAGCCGATGACCGCGCTCAACCCGGTCTTCACCATCGGTGACCAGGTCGCGGAAGTCGCCCGCGTGCATGCCGGCGCGAGCCGGCGCGCGGCGTGGGATCGAGCGGTCGAGATGCTCAACCTGGTCGGCATTCCCGATCCACGTGAGCGCGCGAAGAGCTATCCCCACCAGTTGTCCGGCGGCATGCGGCAACGCGTTCTCATCGCGATGGCGCTGGTGATGAATCCATCGCTGCTCATCGCCGACGAGCCGACGACCGCGCTCGACGTCACCATCCAGGCGCAGATTCTGGAGCTGCTGGCGGACCTGCAGCAGCGGCTGGGGCTCGCCGTCCTGCTCATCACTCACGATCTCGGAGTCGTCGCCGAGGTGACGTCGCGCGTGCTGGTGATGTACGGCGGCCAGATCGTCGAGCGCGCTCCCGTGCGCGAACTCTTTGCCCACCCCCGGCATCCGTACACGCGTGGGCTGCTCGAGGCGATGCCCCGGCTCGGCCGGCCGCGTGATCGCCTAACGGTCATTCCGGGCACGGTGCCTCCGCCGACGCGGTGGCCAAGCGGATGTAGGTTCCGCGACCGGTGTGCCTGGGCGTGGCAGCGATGCGCTGATGAACATCCGCCGGAATACGTGGTGACCGCGGATCACACGGCGCGCTGTCACCTCGTGGACGAGCCGTCACGAGACGTCACCCCGGCGGCCGCGGGGGTGGCGCGTTGAGCGCTCGACCGTATCCGTCGCCGTCCTCCGTGGAGGTCATCACGGTGCCCGGTGCGCTGGCCGACCCGTTGCTGTCCGTTCGCAAGCTGACCAAGCACTTTCCGGTCCGCACGGGACTTTTCGGCCGCGCGAGCGGACAGGTGCGGGCCGTCGACGGGATCAGCCTCGACGTCGGTCACGGCGAAACGTTAGGCATCGTGGGGGAGTCCGGGTGCGGCAAGACGACCCTTGGCCGCACGATCCTCCGCCTCGTCGAGCCGACCAGCGGTGAGATCCGCTTCGATGGCGTCGACGTGCGAGCGCTCAAGGGAAAGGACCTGCGCGCGATGCGGCGCAACATGCAGATCATCTTCCAGGATCCCTTCTCCTCGCTCAATCCCCGCATGACGATCGGGGCCACCGTGCGCGAGGGACTCACGGTGCACCGCATCGCGGAAGGCGCCGCCGCCGATCAACGGGTGCGCCAGCTGCTCGAAGAAGTCGGCCTGCGCGGCGAATACGCCTCGCAATACCCGCACGAGTTTTCCGGCGGCCAGCGACAGCGCGTTGGCATCGCCCGCGCCCTCGCGGTCGAACCCCGGTTCATCGTCTGTGATGAACCCGTTTCGGCACTCGATGTATCGGTGCAGGCGCAGGTCATCAATCTTCTGCGTGACCTGCAACGTGACCGGGGGCTCGCCTACCTGTTCATCGCCCACGACCTGTCGGTGGTCGAACACATGGCGAACCGCGTCGCCGTGATGTACCTGGGCCGGATCGTGGAGTTCGCGACAGCGCCTGACCTGTATCGCGAGCCGCTGATGCCGTACACGCAGGCGCTCCTGTCGGCGGTGCCTGTTCCCGACCCGGTGACGAAGCGCCAGCGGATCGTGCTTGCCGGCGATGTGCCTTCTCCGGCCAATCCGCCCAGTGGTTGTGTCTTTCATCCACGGTGTCATCATCCGGCGCGCGACGCCGCGTGCGCCGCGATTGTTCCACCACTCGAAGAGAAGTCGCCCGGCCACTGGGTGGCATGTATCAAACAGCCGCCGACGACCGTCGCATGGGACGAGCAGCGAAAAGCGGGTGCAACGAAGCAACCAGAACGCCACCTCCCGGTACTAGGCACGGCTGTTTAACCTCGCGCCCCCAACCCCATGCCCCAGGCCCCAAGCCCCAATTCGTCAGGCATGATTGCCGACGCCGAGCCGTATACCAGCGACCGGCGGTTCTTCGGCCATCCACGGGGTCTCAGCACGCTCTTCTTCACCGAGATGTGGGAACGGTTCTCCTATTACGGGATCCGTCCGCTGCTCGTGCTCTTCATGACGGCGGCGCTGGCCGATGGAGGTTTCGGTTTCGATCGCCCGACGGCGTCGGCCATCGTCGGTATCTATGCGGCCAGTGTATACCTCGCTTCGCTCCCCGGTGGTTGGATCGCAGATCGCTGGCTCGGACTGCGCCGCACGATCTACTACGGCGCGGTGCTCATCTCGCTTGGGCATTTCGCGATCGCGTTGTCGTCGGTGTTTTCCAAGCCTGCGTTTTTTGCGGGACTCGTGCTCATCGTCATGGGCACGGGCCTTCTCAAGCCCAACATCTCGGCCATCGTTGGCGATCTGTATCCGGCCGCTGACGCGCGCCGCGACGCCGGATTCTCGATCTTCTACATGGGGATCAACGTCGGCGCCCTGGCAGCGCCTCTGATCACCGGTGCGCTGGGCGAACGCGTCGGCTGGCATTACGGCTTCGGCGCGGCAGGCGTCGGCATGCTGATCGGCCTGATCACATACCGAATCCGTGCCGGCGAAACACTGGGACCACTCGGCGTTCTGCCATCAGGGACGCCGGAACAGCAGCGCACCGTGAAGAACGTGACAATGCTCCTGCTCGCGCTGATCGGCCTGGTGATGCTTTTGACAATGACGGGCGCGCTCACGATCAATCCGATCAGCGTCGGCAACAGGATGCGTGACGTGATGGTGGCGACGGCCGTCGCGTATTTCGGCTACCTGTTCCTGTTCGCCGGGCTCGACCCGAATGAGAAGAAACGGATCTTCGTCATTCTCATCCTGGCGGTTTTTGCCACGATCTTCTGGGCGGCCTTCGAGCAGGCGCCGACATCACTGAATCTCTTTGCGCAGGACTTTACCGACCGCAATCTGTTCGGCTGGGAAATGCCCGTCTCGTGGCTGCAGTCGGTGAACTCGTTCTTCGTGATCACCCTGGCCCCGGTTTTTGCGGCGCTGTGGGTGACGTTGGCGAAACAGGGGCGCGAGTTGTCCAGTCTGGCCAAGTTTACGTTCGGTCTGCTGTTCGCCGGGCTTGGCTTTTACCTCATGGTTCTCGCGGCCAACGCGGTCATCGCCGGCGGCCCGGGCACGCGCGTGTCGATGTGGTGGCTGACGGGGAGCTACCTGTTGCAGACGCTGGGCGAGTTGTCGCTGAGCCCCGTCGGATTGAGCTCGATGACCAAGCTTTCCCCGCGCCGCTTCGTGGGCCAGATGATGGGCGTCTGGTTCCTGGCCACCGCGTTAGGCAACCTGATTGCCGGCCTGGTCGGCGGTCATGTCGATCCGAACAACCTGACGGAGATGCCGCTGCTGTTCCAGCGCACGGCGATGTCGCTCTTCATCGCGACCGCGGTGCTGGCCCTGATGATCGTCCCGATCCGCCGGATGATGGGTGAGGCGAAGCATTAGGAAGCAGAAAGCAGGAAGCAGGAAACAGGGGACGAACGAAACGGTTGAGATCTTGAAGGCCCGAGCGAAAGCGTCGGGCCCTCATTCATTCCCTGCTTCCTGCTTCCCGCTTCCTGCCTCCTGCTTCCTTACTACGGCACCACAAACGCCGTCACCAATCCCGACCGCTCGCGATTCCGCCGTACATCGTTAGGCTCGTTCCAGAACGCGCGCGTCCGGTCCTCATTCGTGAGCCGCATCCCCCACTGCGCTCCGGGCGTATGATGCAGGGGGAACGCCACGTCGAGGCGCCAGGTGCGGCGCGAACGGGGCGGGACCGCGGCCAGCACCGCCACCCCAACCGACGGCACCAGGTTGGTGGCGCGCCCATAGGGGGCGTCTCCGGCCCACACCTTGCCGACCTCGCCGAACAGCGCCACGCCCATGTCGCCGGTCCCGCGGATGTTGCCGATGCGCCAGCGCTCCTCGAGCCGGCCGACGAGCCGCGCCGCACCACCAACCTCCGCATCTTCGTACCCCCGCAATCCTCCCCGCGGATCGCCTAACGCGAGCTGGAACGGCAGCCATTGGTCCCGGCCCGCGCTGTACTCCACGCTCCCCGTCACCGTATGCCGCCGGTGCGGACGGAAATACGTGCCGAACCGTCCACTGACGAGCATGTTCTGCCACGTCCCTCCGACCCGGCGACCCTCGGCGAGCACTTCGACACCCGCGAAGGACACCGCCGAACCGACGCCGCCATACAAATTGCCCGACATGAACAGCTCGTCGGGGCTGCCGCCGGCCACGGCCAGTCCGCGCCCGATGGTCAGCGCCGCCTGGACACCACGCCGCATGTCCTGCGTCCCGGAAAGCGCATCAAAGCCCGACACGCGCAGGAAGTTCACCAGTCGATAGCCGATGAGCAGGTTTATGCGGGAGGACCGGAACACGTCATAGCGGTCGCGCAGCGGCTCACCGCGATCCGGCACCAGGCCGCTGTCCGTGACCACCACCGGATCCCCCACCGGGGCGCCGCGCTCCAGGGTTACGGACCCGCCGACGATCGTCAGTTTGCCCGGCGCCCCGATCCTGGCCACGGCGCCCGCGTCCACGAACTGGCGGCGTACACCTAACGACACCGGCAGCTGGCCCGGAAACTGGAACGGCACCAGGATCTCACTGGCGCCGGCCGCGACCCGCCAGGCTCGCGGCTGGACGTCCATGAAGAAGGGGTACGTCACCTGGCCCGCCACCTCGAACCCGTGGTCCGGGCGAATCGCGGTCAGGTGCATTTGCACCGGCGCAGAGAACAACTGGAAGTTCGAGTAGCGAAGCAACCACGTATCGCGATAAACCCCGCCATCACGCCACCCCGCGAGCGCCGACACGCCGCGGCCACGAACGTTCGCATTCCCGAATTGGAACGCGCGCAGGAACGGGTTTCCGCTCTTCACGCCGACGGACCCGAGGACCGCAGGTTCGTCGATCGTTACGACTTCCACGCGAACAGAATCAGCTCCTACCGGATACGCCGTGACCGACGCGTCGGCCAGAAATGGCTGCGCGCGAAGCAGACGCTCAGTCTCGAGCCGAAGCAGCGCCGAGCAAGATTCCCCCTTCTTGAGGAGGACGAGGTTTTCCACCACTTCCGGCTCGGTGGTCATATGCAGCGACGTCGCCAGCCGATTCATCCACGGCGTTTCCGAGATCACCCCGCCGTACGAAGGTGGGAGCGACAACACCGCCACGTCCGCGATCGCCTTCCCGTTGCACGGGACCTGCGTTCGAGCCTCTCCCACCGCCAGCGTCGACCGCTGCGCGGACGCGGATCGCGCGCCGGCATGAGCCAGCGCGCACAATGCCGCCACCGATACTGCCAGATGCTCGAGGCGCAGCTACCTGCCCATCCTCTTCTTCAGCTCTGCGAGGGCAGCGTCCGCATCAGCGCTGGCGGCGGCGCGTCGCTCGGAGCGCTTGAGGTCATTGAGCTGTTGTTCGAGGCCCGGACGTCCCTCGTCGAGAGGATCCTGTGCCGTGTCGACGGTACCGGCCCGCATGCCGGAACCCACTCCGGCTAACGCCGCCTTCAGTTGTTCCTTCATCTCCGCGACATCGCGCTCGACCAGTGCCAGTTCATTTTCCTGTGCGTTCAGTTTGGATTCGAGGACGGCCAGGCGTTCCGCCTGCTGTGATTCGAACCGCTCAGCGACGCTGACGGTTTCCGCGTCGCCGACCCTTTGCGCCAGGCCCTTTCGGCGGCGCACGGTCTCGAGCTCACTCCGTTCGCGTTCAACGCGCTTGCGCGTCACCTCGACACCCCCGCGCAGGTCATCCATCGCAAGGCGCGCCTGTACCAGCGTGTCTTTCATGACCGCGATCAGCTCACGCCGCCCTTCAGGCGGCACGTTTCCGTGGAGCAGTTCTCGAAACGCGTGTCGGATATCGTCGAACACTGCGGTGTGTGAAATGGGACGGGCCGCTGCTGGCGATCGAGCCACGATACGTTACGGCCTCGTTCCTCCCGCAGGCAACAAGCCCCGGTGTGCTGCGGCGTCCGCCTGCGTCAGGAGGCGAGACGCCAGCGAGCTTCAGCGCTGACCTGCCGCATGAGGCGGTCGGCGGAATCACGTCCCGGGAACAGGAATCGGTCGCTGACCGAGTTCAGAGCCGCCCGGATTCTGGGGAAACGCTCGGCCGCGGCTTCGAACACTGCCGTCATGCCGTACTGCTGCGACAACCGGTGCTGGGCGGCAAGCGCAAAGCCGCGCTGGCCCATCTCGTCGTAGTACTCGAGATCGGGGCCGCCGCGACGAAAGCGGCGTTCCTCGACATGATCAGGAAACATTCCGCCGAGCCACAGCGCGTAGTTGCCCAGGTGCGCGCGCACGAAGAATCGCCGCGTGGGATCCCCGTGGTCGACGTCCGCGAGGAGTGCGGCCACCGTATCGTAGATCTGGTCGTCCGCCGAACCGATGCGGTGCGCATTGTCGCGCAGCGCGAAATGGACCAGGATCGACGCGACGTAATCGGAAATCCCACGATCGTGCTCCTGCATGTTACGGAGCGCCTGACGCACCACGACGTACGTGAAGAGCGGGAGCGACGCGTGCGAGGCCTGACGGCACTCGATGAGCGCCTCGCAAAGACGAGGGTCGTCGAGCAGCGCGTCGAGGCCGTCCCGCCTCAACCTCTCCTCGGCGGCCGCGAATTCGGCTCCCGAACCGCGCGATACAAGCCGCAACGCGAGTTGCGCGTCATCACGCGTAAGACCTTGCCGGATGTTCGCCAGAATCAAGGCACACCTCCGCACTGCGGTTCGCCGTCCTCGTCCCTGCTAGTATCGGACGACTCTGTTCTGTACTTGTTGCATGCGGCGGATGATCCGAAGTTCCGCGTTGCCCTCCCGCCGACGCCCTGCAACCTTCTGCGTATGTCCCTGCGGATCTTGCACATCGACATGGGAAAGGCCTGGCGGGGGGGGCAACGCCAGGTCTTCCTGCTCGCCCGAGCCCAACGAGACGCAGGTCACGAACCAATTGTGGTCGCGCCCCCGGATTCACTCCTCTTGAGGCGCGCGAGGGGCGCCGGCCTCGCTGTTTCGGCGGTAGGTGCTGCCGGCGACTGGGACCTCCGTGCCGCCAGCCGAGTGGCCCAGCGGCTGAAGACCTGGCGCGCCGATCTCGTTCATGCCCACGACGCACGCTCGCACGCCATCGCCCTCGCGGCATTGGTGGGACGTCGTCGGATCCCGCTGATCGTGACGCGTCGCGTGGCATTTGTGCCTCGGGGTCGGATCAAGTACGGATCGCGCGTCGCGCGATTCATCGCAATCTCCAACGCCGTACGCGACGCTTTGATCGCCGGTGGCGTCGACTCCGGGCGCATCGACGTGGTGCATTCCGGCGTTCCCGCTCCCGTGGTGACATCACCAAGGAACTGGCGTCGTGAATGTGGATGGCCTGATGAGAGCGTGATGTGCGGCGTCGTAGGCGCAATGACCGTAGAAAAGGGCATCGGACTTCTCGACAGCATTGCGCGCCGATTGCCTGACGAGTTACGGGAGCGCGTCCGGCTGGTGCTGCTCGGGGGAGCGTCCGCGGGCATGACGACCATCGGCGGCATCGCTGCCATCCGCGCCGGATTTGTCGACGAGGTCCATCGCGCCATGGCCGGTCTCGATGTGCTCTGGCATCCGGCGACGTCCGAAGGACTTGGAACGGCTGTCATTGATGCCATGGCGCTCGGCGTCCCACCCGTCGCCTTCAGCGTTGGCGGCTTGCCGGAGCTGATCGTCAACGGGGAGTGCGGCCTCCTCGTCCCGCCGGGGGATGTGGCCGCCTTCGCTGGGGCTGCCGCCCTCCTTGTTCGTGACAAGGAGTTGCGAAACCGACTAGGCAGCGAAGGACCTCCGCGCGCGTCGAAATTTTCGGTCGAGCAGATGACTGAGGGAACCGCAAGAACGTACGCCACCGTCCTCGGACTCCAGAATCACACCCGTGCCAAAGCGGGGTCAGACCGGGGTCAGACCCCACTCTGACCCCGGTCTGACCCCGGTCTGACCCCGGTCTGACCCCGGTCTGACCCCGTCCAATTCAGGGTTGTAGCGGGCCGAAGCGGTGCCTGAGGGGTAGACTCCCTTCTAGTTTTAATGGCCTGGTCAGAGGTGGGTGTCTCTCACATCTCACATCCCCCATCCACCATCCGTTGTGAGAGGTGGGTGTCTCTCACATCACACGTGCCCCCCCATCCACCATCCGTTGTTATACGTCTGCATTCCTGTCCATAACGAAGCCGAGACCGCGGGTCTGGTCCTCTGGCGTATCCGCAAGGCGTTTG
>Ga0209485_1000126_pt1 | contig 24599 bp, 14 predicted proteins | sample NCAS100_FD_187516 | JGI IMG/M metagenome (GOLD analysis project Ga0209485, IMG submission 187516) | Agricultural soil microbial communities from Utah to study Nitrogen management - NC AS100 (SPAdes) (version 2) | ecosystem: Environmental > Terrestrial > Soil > Agricultural land | place: USA... | reverse complement strand
CGCAATCGCTCAAAAACTATTTAAAGCGCTCACCGAACGCGGGGCGGACAATCGCGAGATACGGCGTCCGACTCGCATGGATGCACTGTGCAGTATCACGGGCGCGAATATCGCCGAAATAACTGCCGTGATTAACGTCTTTCGTCGTGTCGGCCGTTCGTTCCTGATGCCGCCTGCGGGCGTTCCCCTGCACGCTGACACAGTCATAGATATTTCGCACGAGAGTTTGATTCGCAATTGGGCGCGGCTGAGGCAGTGGGTGAACGAGGAGGCGCAGTCCGCGCGATATTACCGTCGCCTCGCGGAGGCAACCGTACTGCACCGCGAAGGTAGCGAAGGACTGCTGCAGGATCCGGCGCTCCAGATCATTCTCGACTGGTATCACGAATCAAAGCCGAATGCCGCGTGGGCCAAGCGCTATCATCCGGACTTCGATGAAGCCGTGGTCTACCTGGACCAGAGCACACGCGCGCGTGACGCCGCAGTCGCGGAACGTGAGCGGCAGCGTAACGCTGAGTTGGAACGAGAGCGTCACGAACGCGAGCAAGCCGAACACTTTGCAGAGCAACAGCGCCGGGTGGCCCAACGCCTGCGCCGTTTCACGTTTGCGCTCGTTTTGATTTCACTGCTTGCTCTAGTGGCGGCTGGCGTGTCGGTTTACGCGTTTGCGAAAGCAAGGCGAAATGCGACGCTCGCGCAGAACCTGGCGGAAGAAGCGCGTGCGAGCTTCAAAGCCGAACAAGCGGCGCGAAAAGAGTCTGAAGAACACCGCGTCGCGGCGGAAACCGCCCAGAAAAAAGCGGAAGAGGAACGACAGCACGCGCAGGAAGAAGAAAAGCGAGCAAAGGAGGAAAGTCAACGCGCCGACGCTGCCGCAAGGGAGGCGCGGCGCGCAACTCTTGAACAAAAAGCCGCCGCGGAGCGCGAGAAAACAGCAGCCAAAGAAGCGGAAGCGGCTCGCGACCAGGCCCAACAAAGTGCTGAACGGCTCCAGTTGGATTCGTTAGGTCGTAGCGGCCTCGACTCTTTTCAACGTGGCAACTACGGCGGCGCGCTTTACGAGTTCAACATGACGGATCAAATGATCCGTCAGAAACTGGATTCGGATCCGACTTTGGCAAGACTCCAGGCGTGGGTGCTGGCTAACATTGGCGCCGCGAATCGTCAGATCGGCAAATACAAGGAATCACTCGCCTCCTATGAGGAGTCACTCAAGATCCATGAGAGAGTCTCGGGAGGACAAAGCGCGGAGATGTTCGATGCGCTTCACGGGCTCGGACACACGTATCTTGAATCGGGCAATCCGGTGAAGGCGGAAGAGTATTACACCCGCGCAGTAAACTACCTCGTCGCCAATCCAACCCTAATCGATCAGATCTACGAAACGGCCAACCTGGAGATGATTGCGCGTTTGTACCGCGACCTCGGGCGCTACACTGACGCCGAACCCTACTTCAAGCGCGTCCTTGAAGCCAAAAGATCTCAAGGCGACGAACTCGAGACATTTAAAGAGATGGCCCAGTTTTACTCGCTTCAGAACAACTATTACGAAGCTCGGAAGTACATGCTCGAGGCCGTAGAACTTCAGGAAAACGAGAGCCTTCGTGGCGGTGAGGAGCGTCTGTTGGCCCTTCGCGAACTGGCTGATACATACAGTGAGTTGGGAGAAATCTATTCGAACCAGAGTGCGGAGATACAGGCGTCTCAGTCATTCAGACTCTCGCAGGCACTTCAGAACGCAGAAATTGCGAAACGACGGACTGTGGTCCTACTGAAGTCACCAGGCACGAACAAGGAAGAAATAGCGCGGAAGAGGAAAGAGACTGCTGCGCATCTGGAAGAATGCGCTGACTTATTCTTGAAGCTCGATAGGCTATCGGCTGCCGAGAGCGTTTATAACCTGGCTATCGGCCTACGCATTCTGACGAATGACCACAGCATGGAGGGCAACGAGAAGCTCGCGGCAGTTTTACTGAAGCTTGGAAATTTTCACCGCCATCGCCGTAAGAACTTCAACGAGGCCGAAAAGAAATATCAATCGGCGCTCAATGCTTTAGCTAGTTTGCGGTCGGTCAAATCCACCGTTTACGGTGATGCTTTGACACAGCTTGGCAGCTTGTACATTGAAGATCTGAATAAACCTGCCGCGGGCGAGAAACTCTTGAAGGACGCACTGGATTTTCTGTCGACGGTCTCCGACTCTGAGAAATCGACAACGACCACACTCGAGGAACTTGCCAGCGTCTATCTCCGGCAATCGAAGTTCAGCGAAGCTATCGAAGCTGGCAAGCGCAAGCTCTCTGTTGCTCACGTGCTTTTGAAACGCACATCTATAACCGCTACCGGGCCTGACAAGTGGAAGGCTCAGGAGTACGCTGACGCATTTAATATCTACATCCAAAGCGTGCTCGAGTTAGTTGAGGCGCATAAGCAAGGCGGGGATACGCAGGGGGCGCAGACTATCTACAGGTTCCTGCTCGACGGCCAGCTGCATGTTAATGAAATGATAGACGCAGAGATATTGAAGCAGTATGCCTCCATGTTGACTGAACACCGCGAGTCTTTGTCTGTTGCGGCAGCTGACAACATCGCGGAACGGCTTAAGGCGATCGAAGTGAGACGAAAGGTTATTGAAGCGGTTTTGAACAGTGCCGATTGAGAAGTGCTCTACGCTGCTAAGAGGTGCTCTACGCTGCTAAGAGGTGCTCTACGCTGCTAAGAGGTGCTCTACGCTGCGGAGCTTTGCCTCAGAAGTGTTTCGTGGCGGCTTTGCCGCCCAGATGTGAGGCGAGGCTGTGCCTCGCCGTAGTTGTGGAATAGCAATTGGGGCTCTGCCCCTGGTTTGGCCTATGGCCGATAAACACGGGGCAAAGCCCGAACGGAGGGCAGAGCCCTATGCCAAATTCCACAGGATAGCCAGCGAGGCGGAGCCTCACTGCACATCCGGCGGCCGAGCCGATGCAAAGGACTTAGGGCAAGCTACGCTGTGCCGGCTCTCGTGCGGTTACGGCGCGGTGCGGCCACACTGAGCGAGACGTGCCTGCAAGGTTCTCACTTCCTTCTGCGACGTCGTATATCTCGATAGCGCGTCTTGATAAGAGCGCTGAGTATCGTCGCGGTCAGCCTGGACGGTAGCCAGCGCCTTCTCCGCCTGTTTTTGTGCTTGCGTCGCTCGATCAGCCTGCGCCTTGCTAAGCGTCGCAGCGTCGTTCAGCTTCTGCTTTTCGATCACCGCGTCGTCGCGCTCCTTACTTACGTTCTCGACCTGCTGGAGCAACTCCGCGATTCGAGTGTCTTTGTCGGCGAGTATTCCTTTTATAGGATCCTGAAGCTCCGTGACTCGCGTCGTTAACTTAGCGTTTTCTTGTTGAGCCATTTCAAGTTGAGCTTGAATTGACTCCCGGGAGGCCCTGTTTTTTTGGTACTGCGAATAGATCAGCAGCGCCGAGAAACCGATTACGATCACGCTCAATGCCAACAACGCGACATTCACTTTGTCGGCGCGTTGGAACACCCAGGAGACGGCTTGAGAAATAAAAGACTCTTTATGTTCTCCATTTGCGCCCTCCTCGATCTCGCCTTCCCAGGGAGCCTGCGCTTTGACCAGTTTCATTGCAAAAGATTGGTAGCTGCGTCGCAGTGAGAATTTGTCGGCCGTTTTCTCAACCAGTACCGCTACTTCTTCACCGTACGCGTAGCGGGGGATATGTTGAATCTGCAATTCGTCGAAATACTTATTCAAACTAATCTTGTCGCCATACACCTCGGTCAATATTTTTTCGAATTCGGGCTGGTAACCTTCGTGCTCGGCGTTTCCCAGACGCCAGTCATGACGAAGTTCCGGTTCATTTGCCTCCACGCGCGAGACGAGTGGGAACACGGTGAGTGGGCGCAGGTCTACCGATTCTTTTCGATACTCAGTGGCCCGGCGGACCAGCTCCAGCCCACCTTTTAAACTCTGAAGATTTGGAGTGAAGACGACAACGAGCTTTTCCGGCAACAACATAGTTGTGATGCCGCTGATGTCGGTGACGCCCGTGCGCGAATCGATTAGAACATAGGCATATTGCTTGGCCAGAGTTTCCGCAAACACGCGCATCAGGTGCGGTGATTTTATGAAGAGGTTTTCCCAACTGAACTTGTTGACGCGCTCTGAATACTCGTTCGGATCCTGCGTCGCAAAACGGCCGGCCTTTAGTAAACTCAGACCGCTAATCGTGGTCGAAACAATAAAGTCTGAAAGCTTGACGCGGGCGATCGCCTCGCGTGCCGCTTGCTCGGTGGCTCCACTACCGTCGGTGGTTGACATGCTGACTTGCTTTTCAAATTCGTAGAAGAGATCGATCAAGCCCGGCAGTGAATTGTGCGACTCTTTGCGATCGAGACCTTCGATGCCTAGTCGTGTGGTGGTGAGTCGTTTGGAGAAATAGCGATGCAGTCCGGGAGCTTCGAGGTCCCAATCGATCATCAACACTCCTTTGCCGCCGGCTGTGGTCTGCTTCTCGGCCAGGAGGCATGCGATGTTTGCGAGGGCCATGCTACGGCCGGTGCCACCCTTGTAGGAGTAGAAGGTGATGATTTGACCGCGCGTCTCGTCGGTATTCATGGGTTTACCTCCCCACCTGCTTCGACTTTCCGGCCGGGAAAGGCGTCGGCCACTTCGACGATCTTCTTGCCCAGCACCTTTTCGACGAACTCTCTCGCCGATTCGATACTCGGCAACGGATACTTGTCGCAATTGTGCGTCGGGTCTTTTTCTGCCGCCTCGAGTGCATCGCAACGCTCGATAATGTAATTGGCAATCTCCGCGATCTGGGCTGCGTATTTTTCGCGGATCTTCTCTGAGGGGCTATTGAAGAGAAACTTGGTGAAGTCGTAGAACTTTCCTTTCTTCATAATTTCGGGAAATCGTTTCTCACCGCGAAGTATGACGGGAATGATCAGGCCGAAGCTCTTGTCCTGAAGTGTCCTGAGGCGTTCCTCTTCAAGGTCCTGCATCGCTTTCAACTCGCGCGCGCAGTAGACGTGTTCTTCGTCGAAGTAGAGCGGCGTGTAAAGCATGATCATGCACGCGCTTTTGCAAAGTCCGGCGCCGATGGCTTCCTCGATACGGCGTCCGCCAGTGAGCACTTGATCGAACCAGAGCGGGCGACGATCCATAGCGCCGATTTCGCGTTTGAGACCTTGCACGAAGTCGTCGACGATAGGGACCAGTACTTCTTCCTGACCGTGGGGGTAACTGATGAAGCAACAAAATTCGAAAGCCATTGTTGTCTCCTTGATCGTGAAGTCTGAGAACGGAGCGCGGTCTAATGCCGATGCGCGATTGTAAGCGTCACGAGGCTGCTAAAGTCAATGAAATTGGGGAAGGATTTGTTTTTGCGGGCAGGTGGAGAGTTGTTTTGAGGAGTGTGTGGAGTTGTTTGAGGACGGGTTGATGGAGATTTCAATCCGTGTTCTTGTTGACGCGGATACGGGCGCAGATTAATGGGTTTGACACGCTTACCGCCCTTCCCTATTATCCAGCAAGCATTTCGGAGGTAGTGTTGCGTAATCCCGAAGCGACCTCGTAATGAACCGAGATGCTTATGTCGAGAGACATCGGGGCGTGGCTCAGCCTGGTAGAGCGCACGGTTCGGGACCGTGAGGTCGGAGGTTCGAATCCTCTCGCCCCGACCAATAACCCACCTCTTAACAAATACTTACGGTCGTGAGCGTTAACGCTCTTTTCTCGTCGCGTGGCCACGTTGTGGACAAAATGTTTTGATTTACTGAATTAACCACTTTTAGCTCCGTCACGATCTGCCAAAAACGGCCTAAAAACGAGAAGGGCTCAAAGCGGTCGTTACCGTTGGTCCAACTCACCGCCTCTCGGAACCGTGCGCTCGGTCAAGTTGTAAATCACTGATTTGCCTTTGATAGCGTTACCCGAGAAGGAAGACCGACCGTGTGTCAGTGAGCTATGAAGTGACCGATTCCCATCTTTCAACCGGGGCACCCGTACAAATGTGGCCCTGTCGGATGACGTTCGGTTGGGGCTCTGCTGCGTTGCGTAACAAGTGGAATCTGTGGATGCGCTTTTTTGTAGAGATGTACTCAGACGGCTACACGCGATAACATTCTCACGTCGTTAGTCGATACTCCAAACTTGGGTGGCTCGTGTGGCGCTTCCGGGCAAACGCGTCTCGCATTACCAGATTCTTTCAAAGATTGGCGAAGGTGGTATGGCGTCAGTCTACCTTGCCGAGGATCTTAAACATGGTCGCCGCGTGGCGATCAAGGTGATGAATCCCACGGTGGGGACGTCGACTCGTTTCTTGCGCGAGATCGAAGTCGCTGCGCGACTCACTCATCCCCACATCCTTCCGCTGCACGACTCAGGTCTAATCGACGATCAGCCTTTCTATGTGATGCCGTACATTGAAGGTGAGTCGCTGCGACAAAGAATCCAGACACTCAAGTCGTTTACCATCGATGAGGCTTTGCGTTTCGCGACCCAGATAGCAAGCGCCCTAGAATACGCACATCAACGAGGACTCGTCCATCGAGACATCAAACCTGAAAACGTTCTTCTCTCAAACAACATCGCTCTCGTCGCAGACTTTGGCATCGCCTGCTTCACAAATCCGAGTGAGGAAACAACGATCACTACCGCTAATTCTGCCGTCGGCACACCTGCTTACATGTCGCCTGAACAACTTCGGCCCGTTCACACAATCGACGGTCGCAGCGATCTGTACGCCCTGGGGTGCGTGCTCTATGAGATGCTGGTTGGTTCGCCACCTTTCACTGGACCATTGCATTCGCTTGCCTATCAACACCTCTCAGTCGAGCCTCCCGAAGTTTCTGAAAAGCGTCCCGAAGTTCCGCCGTATGTTGTTGACGCGATTAGAAAATTATTGGCAAAGGACCGAACCCGACGTTTTGATACTGCTGCTGAATTTGTGCGCGCGATCTCTTCGCCAGCAGCAGAGGCGGAGACCTTCTCCTTTAGACCACCATTCACTCAGATTCCGACTAACCTCCCAAAAGAGCGCACTCCCTTCGTCGGCCGTACCCAGGAATTAAAAGACTGCGCACTGCTACTAAAGAGTTCACGACTGCTTACACTCGCGGGACTCGGAGGCTGTGGCAAGACACGACTCGCAATCAAAGTTGCGGCGAGTTTAACTGCCCAATTCGCTGCCGGTGTGTGGTTTGTCGATCTTGCACCATTAACCGAGTCGAGCAGAGTGGTTGCGGCTGTGGCCCAGGTGCTTAGCCTGCGAGAAGAATCAGACAAAGACTTGAACGACGTCGTAGCGGATCACATCGGCGATAAGAAGCTGCTCCTGATCCTCGACAACTGTGAACACTTGCTATCCTCGTGCGCGGACTTTGTTGATCGCCTGCTTAACTCATGCGCGGAAGTTCGAATTGTGACGACAAGTCGCGAGGCGTTGAATGTGCAGGGCGAGAGAGTGACTCATTTGCCTCCGCTCGGAATACCGGATGCAAAATCCAGTCTGAGTCTGGAAAGCGCCCAGTCCGCTGACGCAATAAGGCTCTTCGTCAATCGCGCAAAAACTGCACGGCCATCATTCGAGTTAACCTCTGCAAACGTCAGCGCTGTGGCTGAGGTCTGTCGTAGACTTGACGGCATTCCTCTAGCTATCGAGCTGGCTGCTGCACGTGTGAAGATTCTTTCAATTGATCAGATCCTAACGAAGCTCGACGACCGCTTCAAACTATTGGTCGGTCGTTCCATGCTACCCCGCCACCAGACACTGCGTGCCGTGATTGACTGGAGTTACGAGCAACTATCAACTGACGAACAGCGACTCCTGCGGACGTTGTCAGTCTTTGCCGGCGGATGGACACTAGCGCGCGCATCGAATGTTGTTGGAGATCTGGACGAGTTTGAGCTGATGGAACTCCACTCACAGCTCGTAGATAAGTCGATTGTCGTTGTAGCGAGCGAGGGAAACGCAGCGCAACGTTACTCGTTTCTCGAGACAGTTAGGCAGTTTTTGTTCGACAAGTTGACCGAAAGCGGTCAGTCAGAAGATGTAAGGACAGCACACTTGAATGCGCTGCTCAATTTGGCGGAGCAGGCATACGGCGAGCGCGCACTCAATGAAGAACGTTGGACGACAGAGCTGGAGACCGAGAACGACAACATGCGGGTGGCTCTCGAATACGCGAGAATTGTAGATGCCGAGAAGTATCTTCAACTTGTCGGCGCGTTGGCCTGGTTCTGGATCGTTAAAACGCATTTGGTTGAGGGCCGAGAACACTTAAGTGCCGCGCTAAGCGGTTCAGATGTGACGCCACCCAGGCCCGCACGCGTGAGAGCGCTGTGGGGAGCTGCACATATGTTGGCGTTGCAGGGTGAAACCGCAGCAGCACGGGCTTGGATTGATGAGGCACGAACTATGTCGCAGGAGTTGGGGGACACAACTGAAGTTGCCCTGGCGCTCGACGGCATAGGCTGGATGCACTTTTTCCGGAGTGAAGACGAAGCCGCGTGTAGTGCCTTTGAAGAATGTTTGAGACTGCAGGAGGCGACCGGTATTCGGCGTCTAGTCATACGTGCCAAGGTTGGTCTGGCGCAGGTATTGGTTGCTTTGGGCCGAACCGACGAAGCCAAGCCGATGGCGAAGGAGATCATCGAGTTTGCAGAAAGCAACAATGATAAGAGAAGTGAACATTTTGGATGGCACTACCTGGCGGATTGTGAATTGATCCTGGGGAATTGTACCGAGAGTTTGAAGTTGTATCAGGAGAGTCTCGCGCTTGCTAATGCGATTGGCGACAAGGTTGAGATTGGTTTCGAGGTGCAGGGAGTGGCGATGTCGCTCGCCGGAATTGGTCTAACGAAGACAGTGTTGTCCCGCTCGCCTCTTCGCCCTGTTTCCCTGTTTCCTGAGACTCAAGTCGCACTGCAGCTTGCCGCTGCGGTAAAGGCGGAATGGGATCGCCTTGGAGCGGATATTCACGTACGGTTCTGGGATGAGTTACTTGATCGCTATCTCGGAGCGGCGCGTCGCTCGCTCTCGATCGAAGACTTCGAGCGCGAATGGAATAGCGGACACGAGCTGCCGTTTGATGATGCCGTGAAGTTGGCCTTGGAGATTAGGTGGGTTGAAGGCGAGCTATCTAGTTAATCATCGCCAAATAGCCTGAAACAATCTACAGACGAATTGTTGGGATATACCAAACAGCCCGAGTGCTCCGTGCGGTAGCGTACAAACATTTTTTCCTGAGGGATCTATAAACAATTATCCCAACTAGCGCTGCCCCGACCACAAGCGATGTTCCCCCCAGATGCAACTACAAACGGTGTAAATCCCCGTTTCGCGCCGTGCGGCGCCCCCGCGTATATGCAACGTTAGGCCACGTTCGCGACGAGGCACGCACCAACTGTTATAGGACTTGCAGCCAATTCCCGCTTGTTACGAATCTTCTTCGCAAAGAAGAGAGGACGCCCGCGGAGCGAAAGAGGTCACTTATGAAAAAAACTCTGAATCTCGTCTCGCTGGTTTTCGCCTTCCTTATGTTGTCCGGAATGGCAAAAGCAGATCAGCTCGTGTTCACCACGACAATGACTGGCGCTCAGGAAGTGCCGCCGACTGGTTCGCCAGGCATTGGTAGCGCGTTGGTAACTATCGACACCGTTACCAATTTGATGACCATCAACGTTGCCTTCGCTGGACTAGTGAGTCCAACAACTATCGCTCACATCCATTGCTGCGCGGCGCCAGGTGGAATTGCGATCCCAGCGACAACGGTTCCGTCGTTTCCAGGTTTTCCAGTGGGCGTGACTACTGGTATCTATCTACAGACGTTTGATCTAACACTTGCGTCGACATACAACCCCGCCTTCATTGCCGCAAATGGCGGAACAGTGGCGGGCGCTCAAGCGGCCTTTACGACGGGCCTGATCAACGGGCTAGCGTATTTCAATATTCACACTACGCAGTTTCCAGGTGGAGAAATTCGCGGACAGCTTCAGGCGGTGCCTGAGCCTGCCACTTTGCTGCTGTTAACCAGTGGCTTCCTTGGAGTGGCCGGCGCCCTGCGAAAACGTCGCAAGCACATGTAGGAAATCGCTACCGCTGGTTAACTTAGATGTTGGTGATTCGAGTCTCAGGTTCTACTGTATGGCTCGAATCACTATTGTTCGGAACTGGCAGCAGACTGTATCGCTTCTTATTGCTGAACGCTCGAATACCGCTTGGCTCAGCTCGGGGGTTCACTCAGCCGCATAGGCGTTCCGCTGAAGAGATGAGGGGAAGAGGGAGTTACGCTGTTATACCACGTGCGGCGTGAGCTTGCTTTGGCGGCTGAAACGTCGATAAATCTGCGTGGTATCCGAGGAGTAGCAGCGTTTCACCCAGTATTTCTCAGCCCAGCCGCAATCCCATTGATGGTTGCCGCAAGAGCATAGTTCATATTGTCGTTATCCTCACCTCGACGTTTCCGACGCAGCAATTCAACCTGAATCAAACTCAACGGATCGACGTACGGATTCCGCAATCGAATCGAACGGGCCAACACCGGATTCTTCTCGAGTAACGTTGTCTGTCCGGTCAAACGTAGCACCACCGCCTTGGTCCGCTCAAACTCCTCGAAGAGCATGCCGAACACTTGCTCCCTCAGCACCGCATCAGTAACCAGCCCTGCATACAAACGCGCAATCGATAGGTCAGCTTTCGCCAATCCTAACTCAACGTTCGCGATCAGTTCAGTGAAGAGTGGAAACTGCGACATCAGTTTTTCCAGCAACTCCGCATTGTGTGAAGTTTCTGCGGAGAAGCGTTCCAAAGCAAACCCAACTCCAAACCAGGCCGGTACAACATGACGACTCTGCATCCAACCAAACACCCAGGGAATGGCGCGGAGATCACGGAGACCACGTCCGGCACTTCGTCGCGTGGGCCGAGAACCGATCCTCATATGTTCCAATTCCTTGACCGGAGTTGCCTCTTCGAAGTAGGTCAGTATTGCCGCGTTCTCGACAATCTTTTCTCGATAGAACTCAAAAGCGCCGTGAGACATTTTCTCCAGCGCCGCTTCGCTCTCCTGGTCTAAACCTTCGACATCCCCGGGGCGGGACAGCGCTTCGAGCGACGCCGCAATCATCAACTCAAGGTTTCTTTCCGCGAGTATCCGATCTGAGTACTTCCAGTTCATCACTTCGCCTTGTTCGGTGATCTTTATCTGACCGGTGAAGGCGCCCTGCGGTTGTGCAACTATCGCGTGATGGGTTGGTCCACCACCGCGTCCCACCGTTCCACCTCGTCCATGAAACAACGTGAGCTTTACGTTGCATTCGGCGGCGACTAAATGCAGCGCGCGATGAGCCTTGAATATCTCCCAGGTGCTGGTGAGCATTCCACCATCCTTGTTTGAATCGGAGTACCCAAGCATCACCTCCTGTCGTCGGTCCCATGAGTCGAGCAAACGAGGATAGTCGGAGCTGGTCCACAAATTCCGGCAGACCGTCGGGCAGTTACGCAAATCCTCAATCGACTCGAAGAGCGGCACAGGCATCACGCCTGGACCAGATCCATTTGTGGACGCCACCTGTACACCGCTTAACTCGGCCAGCGACACCAGCGCCGTGACGTCCGAGGCCGACTGTGTTCCGCTAATGACGTAACTACGAATTGCTTCGGGTGGATACTCGCGTTGTAAGTCACTGACCACCCTCAGTGAATCAAGCAAATTTACAGTTTCTTTCGAAGGTGCACGGGGAAGAGCATCCTCGTTCGCCGCGAGAGCGTTCGAAAACGCTAGCAATGCCTCTTTGTGAACGCTGCGATGCTCTCTAATGTCCAGTGTGTGTAAGTGGAAGCCGAAAGTATCTACCTGGCGTAGCAGAGGATCGAACAAAAATCTCGCGATACGTTCCCCGCCGTGTGCAGAGAGACTTTGACGCGCCACGCTCAGATCCTCGCGGAACTCAGCGGCGTTCTTGTACGCCTTCGTGTTCTTGGGCTCGTATCGCGCCAGGACCAGACGGGCCAACACATAATCGAGAAAACGCCGATAGACTTCTTGTGACGGATGTCTGTCCGGATTGAGCTCAGGCGCCGAAACAGTCGCCGCATAAGAGTTGAGTGCTGCTTCCAGTTGGATTGAAACTGGAACCTGATGCGTCGAAGGACTGAGTTGCCAAATCAAATCGTTTACTCGCTCGATGTAGTAGCCGAGAATCGTTTCGCGAGCTATCGCCAACGCATCTCGCGTGCACTCGGGCGTGACCAAAGGATTGCCATCGCGGTCGCCGCCAATCCATGAACCAAACCGCAACATTCGAGGCAGCGCGTTCGCTGGTAACTCTTCACCATAGGTTTCACGGAAATTGTCAGCCAACTCGTCATACAACGCCGGCAAGGTCTCAAACAAAACACTCGGATAGTAATCGAGCCCCATCCTGATTTCGTCGCGAACTGTCGGCTGACGGCGTCGTACTTCATCGGTCTGCCAGAGTGCGGTTATCTCCGCAATAATCGCCTGCTCGTGTTTTTCAGACTCTCTCTCGGTCAGGGGCAGACGATCTAATTGCTCGAGTTCGGCGGCAATACGTTGTCGTTTGAATAACACGGTCCGTCTTGCGACTTCGGTGGGATGAGCAGTGAATACAAGTATGACTTCGATCTTCGTCAGCCACTCAAGTGCTTGCTGTTGAGTAATGCCCGCATCACGCATCCGGCGCAGAGTTCCGAGAAATGATCCCGGTTGGGCCAACAACTCAGTCGCCGCCTGGGCAGCGCGGCGACGACGTTTGCGATGATTGGTTTCAGCAAGGTTTGTCAGTTCGAAATAGATCGCGAAAGCTTTTGCCATCTGATGCGCTTCAGCAACATTCAAACGACTGACAATCCTCTCCGCACGCTCGATCAAGCGTCGCTCATTCTCAACGTCGTGTACTGGGTGCGCATGCAACTCTCGATGCTCAATCAACAACAGGCGCAGTTCCTCAACCGCTGAAAACAATTTGTTGCCAACCTGTTCCTTGAGTACGTCGCCAAGCAGACGGCCAAGCGAACGCACATCGCGGCGCAGGGGAGCATCCTTCAGGTCGCTATCTTGACTGGTGAGTTCCGCGAGCCGTGCTGCTTGATCGCCTACATTCCAGAGCCCAGACATATATGTATGCATACCACGCGATGCGAAGGCTGTCACGCGTTTGGTGCTTGAGCTTTGTGATTTGTATTTCTTGTGCGGCCTGGCACGTTCGATAACGTAAGCCTGCAACAGACGATCTATGTATCTGCGGATAATCTATAGATCTTCACCAAGGCATCCGCTGGAGAATTCCACCTACGGGACGGCTCTCGCCGATTCGCCTGGCTCGCAGCATGCACAACTGATTCCAGTGGCACTTCACCCGAACAAGCTCCGATCGAACCTTTTCTCAGTCACAAACAACGGCAACGTGAATGGCGAGTCGAGGTGGTATCTAAGTCGACTACGATTCGTAAATGCCGACCATACGACACCCCAAAAGATTGTGGCCATTTTGTGGACGGAATTCTCAGCACACAACCGATAACGAATGGTAAAAGATGGGAACGGATGTAAAAACGCTCGAAATTCCCTGGTGGCTGCAACTTTCGAAAAGACAACTACAGCTTCGACGGCATTCATGATCGTGTGGAACCCATGGTTCGCAGAATCTGCTCCACCGCATTGAGCACTCTGCCACTCGTACTCGTTCGGAAACCTCGAACTTTCATTGGCGGCGTTTTAAGGGAGCAGGTCATGGCGGCATCAACATCTCGAATCTACGAATTAACGATTAACGTATAATGCGCCATTCTTACAGAATTGAGTGGGAGGTACTTTCCCGTGTCTCTATTTAGGCTGCGCATCAAAGTGGACCACGTCGCCGCCACTCTGTTAGTCCTGATCGCGGCTAGTTTCAGTCACGTCGAGGCTCGATCCTCGACGCCGCCGCGCATGGACACCGTCCTCTACGGCGTCTCCTATTATCACGAATACATGCCCGTCGAGCGGCTGGACAAAGATGTGCAGATGATGAAGGAAGCCGGCATCAACGTCGTGCGGATGGGGGAGTCGAGTTGGGGACTGTGGGAACCAGAGGAAGGCAGGTTCGAGTTCGCCTGGATGGATACAATCGTTGACCGAATGCACCGCGCCGGCATCAAGGTCTTGATGGGAACGCCGACCTACTCCGTCCCGGTTTGGCTCTACCGCAAGCACCCGGAGATTCTCGCCACGCGATTAGGAGGCCAGCGCGCCACCTACGGTAGACGCCAGAACATGGACATCACGCACCCGGCTTACCTCTTTTACTCCGAGCGCGTCATTCGAAAGATGCTCGCGCACTACAAGAATCATCCCGCAATCATCGGCTGGCAAGTGGATAACGAAACGACCTCCTACGGCACAGCTGGCCCAAACGTGCAGGCCGGCTTTGCGGACTATTTGAAGCGCAAGTTTGGCACCGTCGACGAACTGAACAAAGTGTGGGGGCTCAACTACTGGGGACAGCGTCTGAATGGTTGGGACGAACTACCACCGCGCGACGGTATCCTCAACCCCGGATGGAAGCTCGAGTGGGAGCGCTACCAGCATAAGCTCGCAACCGACTTCCTTGCATGGCAGGCGCGGATCGTGAACGAGTACAAACGACCCGACCAGTTCGTCACGCATAACTTTGTCGGTGGTGTCCGCACTGACGTCAACCAGTTCGACATCGCGCAGAACTTAGACATTGCCGGCACAAACCCTTATCAACCGTGGGACATTGGACCGGACTCGGTAGACGGCCAGGATTGGGCACTCTCGGGCGATCTCACGCGCTCGCTGAAAAAGCAGAACTACCTCATCACCGAGACCAATGCGCAAAGCATCGGTTGGGACTCGAAGACACAGTTCCCTCCCTACGACGGTCAGTTGCGCCTCAACGTCTACAGCCATCTCGCGAGCGGGGCCAATATGGTCGCCTACTGGCACTGGCATTCGTTGCATTACGGGCAGGAGACTTACTGGAAGGGCGTGCTTTCGCACGACCTCGAACCGAACCGTGCCTATGCGGAGGTGACGCGCACGGCTCGCGAACTCAAAGAGGTTGGGCCGCGACTCGTCAACCTGAAGAAAAATAATAAAGTGGCGTTGCTCTATAGCGTTGATTCATTTCATGCCATCCAGTACATGCCCTTCGACGACCGCGTCAATTACCAAACTGTCCTCCACCAAATGTATGGCGCACTCTACCGGCTGAACGCCGGCGTGGATTTCGTCTTCCCAAACAGCACGAATTTTTCAGACTACAAGTTGATCGTTGTTCCGCCACTCTACGTCGCTGACGACGCGCTGCTTAAAAGGCTGGCGGAGTTCGTCCGCCAGGGCGGCCATCTAGTTGTGGCCTTCAAGAGCGGGTTCGCCAATGAGTACTCGACCGTGCGGTGGACAAAGGCGCCTGGTCCTCTGCGCGACGCGGCGGGCTTCTACTATCAGGAGTTTGCCAACATCCGGCAGCCGCTCAAGCTTAAAGGCGACCCTCTCGGGATAGGCGACGAAAACAACAAAGTCTCCGTCTGGGCCGAGTTCATCATCCCTGAAACGGCCGAGGCGCTCGCCAACTACGACCATCCCTTTTATGGGAAGTGGCCAGCGCTCACGCGCAACAAGTACGGTAAAGGAACTCTGACCTACGAGGGCACCTACCTGACGGACAAGCTGCAAGAGAAGATACTACTCGACGCGTTGAATCTAGCCGGCCTGGCGGGGCCTGACCAGCAGTTGTCCGCATCAGTTCGAGTCAGGCACGGCGTAAGCAATATGGGCAAGAACCTGCATTACTATCTGAACTATTCAAGTAGCAAACAGACCTTCACCTATCCCTATGCGAGCGGCACCGACATGCTGACGCGAAAGCGCGTGGACAAATCACAGGCGGTAGAACTCGGCCCTTGGGATTTGGCGCTGATCGAAGAGAGGTGAGCCAGAGGCACGATGTAAGTCGTGTGCGTTGATCGCCACTTTGCTTTTCAACTCACTTATGTCTTCAGCGAGGTAGACCTCACCCTGCCTGCAGCGCCAAGTTTGGTGACAATGTTGTAGCGACCGATCGTTGTGGTGGGAGTTAATTACGGCCTATTAGTAGATTGTTCAAACTCTGCAAGGAAAAATCGAGAAAGACTGGCACCAGCATTTAGGAGCGCTTGTACATTGCGATCGGGATCGCAAGTGAGTGTGTGACTCGCATCGTACCAAAGGCCGCGAGCCGCGGCGCTTTCAATTTCAGTTTTTCGCTTTCGCGAAGAATGTTGCTTTGAAAACTCTTGATATCGGACCCTCCGTGCGAAGTCACGTCAGACCTTCTCATGCCTTTAGCAATCTACCTCTTTCTGCCGGCTCGCATAATTGATTATTTTTTGCGGGTCATAAATTGAATTCGCCCAGGGTTACCCGACGCTCCAAAACGGGTACGGACGTACCAAACCGGCTAATAGGTCGTTCTTCCAAGCCGGTCATGCGCGCTCTCCGAGATCGATAAAAATATTACAGTAATGGATTGCGTGGTGCTTGGAATAAGCATTTTTCCGCGACAAAACTACCTGGACCCGACGAAAGTAACGCTCACAACAACGCGGCACGGCGATTGAAGCCAAATCAGCGCCTCTGAAAGAAACTCTAACGCGATTTGCCTGTAACCAGATAAAGCGAGGTATAAACTTATGAAACTAAAAGCTTCCTGGAACTTTTTCGTAATTGCACCGCTAGCGATTTTGGTTGTCATTAGCGCTTCGTTTGAGGCTCGAGGCCAGGGACGTAGTCGAAGAGCGATCGGACTCGATAAGAAATGCGCCAAATTCGTGAACTGTCATGATGCCAGCGAAGGCCGCTTGGATGGACGTGGACCTCGCCGAGGAACCGACGCTGACAATTGGGACTGGAGGCGTGCCCGTCGAGATCGAGACTTAGATCGTGATGGATCCAGGCGGCGCGGAGACAGGGACCTTGACCGCGATGGAACATGGCGTCGCCGTGGTGAGGTTGACCGCGATGGAACATGGCGTCGCCGTGGCGAGATTGACCGCGATGGAACATGGCGTCGCCGTGGTGAGATTGACCGCGATGGAACATGGCGTCGCCGTGGTGAGGTTGACCGCGATGGAACATGGCGTCGCCGTGGTGAGATTGACCGCGATGGAACATGGCGTCGCCGTGGTGAGGTTGACCGCGACGGAAGGTCGCGTCGCTGACCGATAGGCAAGACACTATGTTTGGATAAGCCGACTCTTGAAATTCTCTCTGTACGAAACTGGTATTGAATTGCAGGATACGGCGGTCGTCTGTAAAGCTCGTTGGTCGAGGCGGTCAAAGTATGAAGACCGCGAAACCTTCGGCGACGCATGAATAGACGATCGGTTTACCCTCAAATTCACTTTTCGCGACGCGCCTCAGCTTCAGCAAGCCAGCCACGCCGCAGTGCGCTCTCTGGAATGTTCGATAAATACGGTTTGATGTCGAGTATCGGCGTGCCATCGAGCATGTCCAGGCCGACTACTTGTAACTTCGAACCATCTCGCCCACTGAGTCTCACCACAGTCAGACCGATAGGGTTCGGTCGACGGGGCGATCGTGTGACGAAAACACCGTGCGGCTTAGTGTCTGTAGGGGGAGTTCCAAGCAGCTCGTAACCACCAGACCGATCAAACACCCAGACTACGTACAAGTGGGAGAAGCCTTCGATGTCGGTCAATCCGAGTTCGTACTCTGGAAGAATCTCGATTACGCCTTCAGCTTCATGTGTTGCTCCACACCCTTTTGGGACCTGAGCCGTATCCGAGTAGGGGCTTCTCACGAAACCGATCACCCGCATTTGAACGTTATTACCCATAGTAGCTCACTCATCCGACGCTTATTCCATCATACCGGGCTGCCGGCAGCAACATCATGCCCAGTCGCCCCTTTTCGGGCGTATTTGTCTTCCAGTTCTTTGAGAACGGCGATGGCGGCTGCTCTCTTTCCCGCAGCGGCATAAACATAGCCCAACGCACGGAGGACAGCGCCCGATCTGTTAGTTAATTCCGCCGCCTTTTCAATTGCAGAAACAGCTTCCGCCTTCCGTCCCTGTTTTAAATATGAAAGCCCCAGAGTCAAGTGAGATGTGTGGAAATTCGGATCGAGTTCAATTATTTTGAGGCAGTGTTGAATGCTCGCATCGTGTTAAAACAATCGGATTCTGGAGTTTTTGTGCAAGCATCGCAGGAGCGGCGGATCGACCCTGATGGATTTCGCGGGCGCGCGAACAGCGTAGCTTCAACGTCGCTCCGAGTAGAGCGCTCTGATTCATCTGAGGCAGTTCGATTGGGTGCAGAGCTCGACGAAAATTTGCCTATCGACAGCTTCACCTCTGAATCGAGATGAAATGGATGGCCCAAGAGAAATGTGAGATCGTCCGCTTTATACTCTCCCCATTTGTAAGCCAGCTTTCGACATCCAGTTTGTTGCCACAAGTAACATGCGAGGTTCTATGGCCCAGAAATTTTATGGCAGCGCATAAGCCACCACTTCATCCGACAGCACACTACTGAGCGATCTCAGAAATCCGCCGCCGCCTGACGCAACTACTACAAACTGCCTCCCGCTCTTCCTTCCCTGAAACGTCATCGGTGTCGCGTGACCATTTGCCTCGAGCTGCGCCTCCCATAGTTGCTTTCCCGTTTTCGCATCAAACGCACGAAAGCGATGATCGGTCGTGCCAGCGATAAAGACCAATCCACCCGCCGTGACGATTGAGCCGCCCAAGTTTTGTGTCCCCGTGTTATGAACACCTTTGGCTTCGAGTTCTTCAACAATACCAATCGGAACTCTCCATGCGATTTCACCCTTCTGTAAATCCACCGCCGTCAACGTTCCCCAGGGTGGTTGCTGACACGGACGATTATTCTGATCTCGAAACCACGCGTACTCGTCAAATCTTCCGCGACGCACGTAAGGAATTGGTGAGCCCGGAGGCTGTGGGTTCATCTGTCCAATCGCACCATCCTCATTCATGTTCACGAAGAGATAACCCGACACCGGATCAAACGAGGCGCTGGACCAGTTTCCGCCGCCGTGGTAACCGGGAAACATCAACGTCGGTTCGAGTCCTGCGGGTGTGTACATGCCTTTGTTCACGAGTTTGTCGAATAGTTCAGTGCAATACTTTTGCGCTTCAGCAGAAACTCTGCTGATCTCGTCGCGCGTCATCGATTGGCGAGCTATTGCTGGAGGTTTTACGGGAAATGGCTGTGTGCTCCAGGTCTCTTCACCGGGAACATTGCTCTGGGGTACAGGCCGCTCCTCGATCGGGAACAAAGGCTTTCCAGTTACGCGGTTGAACACAAAAACAAACCCCATCTTCGTAACCACGGCGACTGCGGGAATAGAACGACCTTCACGTCGAACTGTGATCAACGACGGTTGAGCTGGTAGGTCATAGTCCCAGAGATCGTGATGCACCAACTGGAAGTACCATTTGAGTTTGCCAGTTGCTGCATTGAGCGCGACCAACGAGTTGCCAAACAAGTTCTTCCCTTTTCGATCCCCACCATAGAAATCGTAAGCAGGTGACCCGACAGGCAAGTAGACGATTCCGCGACCTTGATCGACGCTCATTGTTGACCAAACATTTGCACCCATTCGATCTTTCCAGGCATCGGTGCTCCAGGTGTCGCTACCAACCTCACCGGGATGGGGCACTGTGTGGAAAGTCCAAATCAGCTTCCCTGTCCGAATACTATAGGCTCGAACGTCACCGCTGGGTCCTTTCCCTGGAAATTCGGGAAGCCCCCAACCAATGATGACAAGATCTTTGAATACAACCGGCGCGGAAGTCACACGCGCTCCCCAGGAAGGGTCCTGCTTGAATTTGTCAGCGCCACCGGCACGAAGATCAACAACGCCATCAACGCCAAACTGCGAAACAGGTTTGCCTGTATCAGCATTGAGTGCGATCAATCGCCCATCCACGGTGCCGAACAAGATACGGCGCTCTGATGTTTTCTTATCTTCCCAATAGGCTACGCCCCGATGTGAATTGAACTCGCGCTGCGTCTTGTTTGCTTGTGGATCAAACTTCCAGAGTTCTCTGCCAGTCTCTGCCTCGAGTGCAATCACCCGGCTTGATGGTGTTGATAGATACATAACGCCATTCACGACGAGAGGAGTACACGAGAAGGAGGCTTGGAACGACGCGGTGCGCAGACCTAGATCCAATTCACCGGTGTGATAAGTCCAGACGCGCTTAAGAGATTGAATGTTTGAGGTATTGATTTGAGCCAGAGGAGAAAACCTGGAGCCGCCTTCATCGCCACCGTAGTATCGCCACTCAGAGTTGGGCGTTTGAGCTGAGACCCGCCAGATAAACAAAAAGACAAACAAAAGCATCAGGAGACTTAGCCGCAGATGAACGCGGATCGACGCTGTGAAAGGCAAAGGAAAGACAGTCTTTTTCATTTTCTGAATCTGCGCGAATCTGTGTTGATCTGCGGCCAAATTCAAGGCATTCCAAATGTCAATCTATTTCCATTTACTCGTTTAGGGATTCGACGCTTTCGTTGGTATTCATCAACGAGTTTAAGGAAGCCTGCCCATAACCGAGGCTCGTCGACGTCAGTAATCCATGTAACTTCTCGATCAGTCTGCCCGCTCTCGAAGGTCATGTCGTCGCGCAATCTCGGGCGTAAAGAATTGTGATGCGTAGTCATACCCAACAGATGAGCGAGCACAATGTTGTCCCAAATCACCCACGGCTTGGAAAAATCATTTACCCGCAGCGGCTTCACAACGCGGAAGTACCACGCCTGATACTCTTCCCACAACCACGAGCCAATCGCACCGCGCTGCTCCAACATCTTTCGCGCATCTTCGAATTTCAGCGAGAGACTTGCGCGACAAACATCTCCTGGCCCGATCACCAAAGGCACACTCGAATTCAAGATTGCTTGCACAGCACGAACATCATTCGCGATATTGAACTCATCGCCTCCGCGTTCATTCGTAAAACCCATTTGGACAATTCGAATACGATCGACAATCGAAGCGTCAAGGAGAATCGCCGAAGCTACATCGGTTGCAGCGCCAATTATCAAAACAGTCAGGCGTTTCTCTTTGGAAAACCTGCGCGACGTCTGGATCAGAAAATCGACTGCGGGACTGCGCCTCGCCGTAACCGATGTTTCTAACGGCTCGCTCCCGCCCTCAATCAACGGAGGATGCCTGCGCATTCCCAGGCGATTTTCAACCACGTCGACGAGGATCCGGTAAGACGTTTTACCCGCGGGCGCGGTAATTGTTGGCGCGTGAGCCGACATTACGCCAAGCACTTCAAACTTCGGTTCCAGAAGCAGGTAAACGATGGTCCACTGATCGTCGATTTCATTTCCGACGTCTGTAGAGAGGACAACTGGCACACGCCCGATTGTTTCGGTACAGAATGAAGTTGCCGCTGAACCGAAGAGAATTCCCAAGCAAACCAACATGAAGCACAGTGACTTTGTCAGGGCTTCAATGGCGTTGCGGCGCTTAGGTTTCTGTCTCAAACTCGTCTTAACTCGTGTGTTCAGGATGGGTGCAACCGGCAAAATCTTTGAGGTAGGCGTTGCCTTTGTAACGGAGTTCCTGGTGGATCCCCGGCTCTGAAGTGTAGTACCCGTCAACCGTTAAACCCTTTATCGCAACGAAGAAGCGCTCTTCGATTTTTCCGGGTCGATATTCGTTCCTGCTGATCAACTTCAGCACTGCTACTTGCTGCTCGGACGTTAAAGAACTAAACGTGTTACCGAATGCCTTCTTGCAAAGTTCGTCAACTGCAGCCAGACCGTTGCGCCAAAGATTTTTCGTCTCAACGGAAGCCTCACTAACCATCAAATCAATGAATGCCGGCACTGCTGCATCCTTTGCACCGGGAGACTGCTCATCTGCTGGAATTATCAGATCGCTCATCAAGGTAATCGACGTCATCTCAGCGGGGGTAAAGAAATGAAGTTTACCTGGCGTCCGCTCCTCGACCGGCGACACCATTTCGACGCCGGTGTGCGGGTGAGGACGTTGGGCGAAGACATTCGGCGCGCTCGCCACACCAACACCCACGCCGAGAATCTTCAGCGCAGTTCTGCGACTAATAGTTTCGTCGTTAGACATTTGATCCGGTCGTTCAGATTTCAGTTTTTGGAAACGATTAGCAATGTGACGCGTGACGATTATTCAGATCAGTGGATCGAAATGTCAATACAATGCCTTAACTGGTGGTGTCTTAATTTCAACTCTGCGTATCTCAGCGTTCCTCTGCGGCTCTGCGGTTATATTTGCTTTACTCCACATTTACCGCCGAGCACGCAGTGGAACGCTGAGATACGCAGAGAAGATCTCCAAAGTAAGCCACTACCCTTAACTAAAAATATTGCTCCTCGTTTTCCGCGTGTGTTATGGTGCGGCCTTCTAGCACTTCATTCAGCAATCACACATTCAGTTAGGGCGGACACTACCTTTGAGATCGGCAAAGAAATACGACGCACTGATCATTGGTTCGGGAGCTTCTGGCGGAATGGCCGCGAAAGAATTGACCGAGCGTGGTTTTGAAGTGCTGGTTCTCGAAGCGGGACCGCCAGTCAATCCGCAACGCGACTTCTCCACCCACACATGGCCGTATCAAATGATGTATCGCGGTTTCGGCCCGCCCGGCTGGAAGCAGCAAGAACAGTGGATGCAGGATACCGCGTCGTACTACAGCCGTCACTTCTACGTTAAAGACTCCGAAAACCCATACACAACTGACCCCGGTAAGCCATTCATGTGGGTCCGCGCACGGATCATGGGCGGTAAGACGCTTCACTGGGGACGACTGAGTTGGCGTCTGTCGGATCTAGATTTCAAATCGGCGACTCATGATGGCTTCGGTGATGATTGGCCAATCAGCTACGCCGACGTTGCGCCTTACTACGATCGCGCCGAGGAATTCATAGGCGTAAGTGGAAACAATGACGGTCTCGCCCACGTCCCCGATGGCAAGTACATGCCTCCAATGCCGATGACTTGTGGTGAACATCTCTTGCGAAAGGGCGCGGAGAAAACTGGACGCCGCGCAATCTCGATGCGAGTGGCGATGCTTACAGCTCAGCCAAAGAAATTTATGAAGGGGCGTCGGAAGTGTCACTACTGCGGACACTGCGGCGACGGATGCGACGTCAACGCGATGTTCAACTCCGTCGCGTCAACTTTACCGATTGCGGCTGCAACAGGAAGACTCACCGTCCGTCCTAATTCGATCGTTCGGCACATCATTACAGATACCAAAACCGGAAAGGCATCCGGCGTCGCTTTCGTCGATCGTGTTACGCACGTCGAAGGCGAAGCGTTTGCAAAAGTGATCATCGTCGCCGCGTCAACTCTCGAATCGACACGCATCCTGCTCAATTCAAAGTCGCGACATCATCCCCAGGGCATGGGGAACAGCTCAGGAGTTTTGGGACATTACCTCGTCGATCATTTCGGAGGTATTGGCGCGTCCGGATTCTTTCCGGTGTTAGCCGGTAGAGATCCGATTAACGAGGACGGTAAAGCAACGGGGATCTTCATTCCTCGATTTCGTAATCTTGACGCAGCCTCGAAGCAAAAGAAGTTCATTGGTGGTTATGGTTTCGAATGCGGTTCCGCCACAAGCATGTTTCCTGGTATGGCCCGTCGGGCAATCAGCGGTTTTGGAGCGGAATATAAAAGACAGGTCAGACGTTTTTACACGTCACCCGTTGGAATGACAGTTCGAGCCGCAATGCTTTCGCGTTTCGAAAACTATGCTGAGATTGATCCTAATGGCGTTGTCGACGCGTGGGGAATTCCTGTGCTTAAGATGCACATTGAGTACTCAGACAACGAGCGTGAGATGGCCAAAGATGCTGCGGAGACGAGTGAAGAAATCCTGCGCGCCGCTGGAGCCGAGGTAATGTCGACCGGTGGTCAAATGACTGCTCCGGGTCGCATCATCCATGAACTCGGAACTGCCCGCATGGGCAACGATCCGAAAAGTTCAGTGCTAAACAACTTCAACCAGATGCATGACGTGAAGAACGTGTTCGTTACGGACGGTGCGAGCTTCGTCTCATCAGCAAACCATAATCCAACCTTGACGATCCTGGCTCTAACGATGCGAGCTTGCGAGTACATAACTGACGAATACAAGCGCGGGAATTTGTAGAACCAATGTTGAATGAGCAATACAGCAAACCTCCTCAATCTAGTAGTGGCCGCAGCGCTCAAACGAAGCTTCACACGCTTCATGCAGTTCTGCGGGGTCGAGTGTTTGACGGCAAGCTTGAAGCTCGCGGGAAAACGTATGGCTTTGTCTTTCTACCGAATCAAGCAACGATCGTCGATCATAAACTCGTTTTGACCGGTCGCATGGGTTTCAGTGTTCCGCAACAAGCCACTCGATTTGTTGACGGCGTCAGAGCAGGTTTGATGGCGACGCAGGGTGGCATGGGAGTTTCACCCGTGCGTCGCCAACTGCTCGCCGGAACGGCTCAGACGGCTCAAACAGCAACGCCTGATCAGAAGTTAGAACAGGAGAAAGGCCCGGAGACGGACTTACAGCC
>Ga0209485_1000123_pt1 | contig 25316 bp, 12 predicted proteins | sample NCAS100_FD_187516 | JGI IMG/M metagenome (GOLD analysis project Ga0209485, IMG submission 187516) | Agricultural soil microbial communities from Utah to study Nitrogen management - NC AS100 (SPAdes) (version 2) | ecosystem: Environmental > Terrestrial > Soil > Agricultural land | place: USA... | reverse complement strand
TAGTCGGTGCTCTTGCGGGGCGAGGTGTCCGCGCAATCGGCGTCGTTGCCGGTGCGGCAGCGCACTTCGAAAGAGATCTGCGGCCCGGCATAAATGAACGGCCGGATGCCCGAGGTGGGGATGTTGATCTTGAGGTAGGCGGGGATATCGATGTAGTCGAGTTTGGTCTCCGCCACCGAGATACTCTCGTCGGAGCGCAGCCCCCGCTGGGCATACAGCGCCTCGAAGCCGATACCAACCACGGGCGCGCTGTACCCGAAGTAGAGCCCTCCCGCAATACCGGTCCTGGTTTTGAGGCTTCCCGGGAGCACCCCCTTGTTGGAAATGTTCCCGAACGAGAGCCCTCCCTTGATCCCCACTTCGCCACCCCAGGCACTCTGGGCCGCAGCCGGCGCCGCCGCGAGCGCTGCGAATGCAGTCGCGGCCAGCATGGTCTTCCCGATGGTCATCTCGCCTCCAGTTCAGTCGTCCTTGTCGGAATCGGATGCTGCAATCGGCCGCCAGGAAACGCTCACCGGCTGGGTGAGTCGGATCCGCAGGCGCTGGCCTGCCGGGAGCACGATCTGGTTTCCCTTGGTGGCGACCGCCACCCCGGTGCCGAGGACGCCACCGATCACAGCGCCTTTCACGGTGCTGCCGGCGATGGCACCCACGATGCCGCCGACGACCGCGCCGCCGCCGATCTCAGCCACACTTTCCACCAGGTCGTCCTTGCCCCGGACCCGGAACGGCTCGGCGGCGATCGAATGGGTGGTGCCGCCGACCGAGATCTCACGGAACCGGATGGTGAGCTCCGGCGCACCGGCGATCCGCCCGCCGCCCCTGGCGTGGGTCACCTCGCCGCGCACGATGACTCCCGCGGGCAGGGTGCGGTCCTCGTCGAGCTCGAGCGGGCTCCTGGTCGTGAGACTCACCGACCGCCCCGCCTTGAGGCCTTCGGTGCTGAGCCGGCTGTTGAGTGACGCCACCAGCGTGGTGCCGGCGGGCAGCGTCGCCTTCACCCGGCGAGGGCCAAGCAGGCCGCCCTCGTCGCCGACGCCCACGACGGCGGCGGCCAGGATCCCGACCGCAGCGAGGGAGAATCCCGCCACCATCAGCCGTTTCCTTCCCAGGATTTTCACCATGACCAGGGCCCCCATGTGAGTTGCCAATAGATGGGACGCCCCGATCGGTGCGGTCCGCACACGACCGGGCGTCTTTTCGGTCACTCTGGCATCCTGCCGCGCGCGAGCCCAGCCGAGGGCCAAGGTTTTCCTTGATTGATGGACGCAAGTTGTTGTGAGACAAGCCGTTGGGGACCATCGGCGGGGCTGCTGAAGCGGGTATGTCCCTTGCGCTCCAGCTCGGCATGCACTTCAGGTATAGGGACAGCGAGGGCAAGGTGGTCCGGCTCAACGACGTCACCTGGCTGGCTGAGGCCGTGCGCAGTGGCCAAGTGACGCCGGCTACGCCTTTTGCGGTCGGCGACGACTCGGACTTTCGCCCTGCCGAGCTGGTGCCGGCTTATCAGGAGGTGGTCGGTCTCACCCGAAGCCGTCCGGGCTCGCTGCCGCCGAAGGCAACCGCTGTCGGCTCCGCGCGCGCGTTGAAATCACCGCTCCGGTTCGTCGGGCTGTTTCTGTTCGGCGCGCTGGTCGGCGCCATCGGCTGGTTTGTGGTCCGCTCCTCGAGTCTCGACCGGGGTGGGGTCGTGACGGCGCCGGCGAGGAGCGCCGACATGGAGCGCGTGCTGACCGCCCTCGCCGCGGAATTCGGGGACTCGATTGCGATCCGGCAGCGCCGGCTGGAGTTATGGGTGGAGCAGCAGGAATTCGAGCAGCGTCTTTCGGGGCGCTCGCTGCGGGTCGCCGCCTCGCTCCAGGCGGCGCGGGCCGCTGCCGGCCGATACCTGGCCCAGGTCGATGGGCTGGTGAAGGGCGTCTCGGTCCTGGCCTCCCGACTGGTGCTGCGGGCCGATTCACTGGAGGGAACCGATGGCTCTCGCGATGGTCTGTTCGTCGCCGCTGGGGATCTGGTTCGGGGATGGGAGCAGGATCTCTGGGCCTATGCCGAGCTCGAGCGCGGTGCGGCCGCGACCCTGGATTCGGTGGCGGAATACGTCCTGTCGCGGCAACAGTCGTTCGCGCTGCGGGACGGTCTGCCGGTATTCCTCAGCCGGAGCGATGGAGCCCGCTTCCGGGGATTCCTGTCGTCGCTCGAACAGCTGGGCCGAGACCAGGTCCGCTGGGCCGAGCAGGTCCGGGCCAAACACCCCGAGTGGATGGCCGCCCTCCCGCCGGCCGATCGGCCGGCGTTCCGTCGTCCTCTGCTTCAGCGATCGAACCAGTAGCTCAGCTTCACCAGGAACGTGTTGTCGGCGGGGGCATCGAACAGCCGGTCCAGGTCGCGCCCGAAGGTCCTGCTGGCATAGGTCTGACTGTCCTGTCGGCCCTGCTGCCAGACCAGGAAGAGCGCCGACCCCGGACGATACTCCCACCGCAGGACCAGGTTGGAATTGAACTGCTTGAAGTTGAATTCTCCCGGATTCGCGATGACCGCCGGATCGTTGTAGAGCTTGAACCGGTCGTCGTACCGCGCCGCGCGGGGAACGTCGAGCTCCCGCACGTTGCTGTACCGCCCGTTGCTGATGAACGGTGCCGCGTAGGCCTGCACGGTCAGGGTCGGCGACGCGGTGTAGTTGAGTCGGGCCTGGAAGCTGTAGGTTCGCTGGTCCAGGTGGGCAAAGGTGTAATGGGTGATGTTGCCGGCATCGGTGAAATTCCCGTACCACTGCCGGTCGTCCCGGTTTCGGGTGTAGCTCACGCCGAGGCTCCAGGTCCATCCAGCGGCCACCCGGAAATCGAGAGACGGGCTCACGTTGATGGATTCGGAGCGACCGCCGTCCGCGGTCCGGTAGTTGAACCAGACGAACGGAACCACCGGCCAGCGGGAATCGCCTTCCAGCCCGCCCCACGGGGCGAAGTAGGTATCGGTCGCGAGCGCCGGCCCGCCCCGGGAGCAGCGGTCGCAGGCCACGTCGCCTAACCCGCCCAGCGTGCCGCCCAGGTGGAACCACCAGCTGTTGGGCAGCTCGAAGTGGACATTGGTGTTCACCGCCCGCTCCAGCAGCAGACCCCTGGTGGTCCAGTCGTTCCACTCGTTGAAATTCCAGAACAGCCGTCGGAAAAACGGACCCGGCTGATTGAAATTGAGCGAGGCCCAGGTGGCCCAGCTCTGCCAGTCGGCCCGGCGGAGGAAACCCAGGTCGTTGGTTTCGAATCCGGGCGAGACCCGCTGGTAGGCGGTCTGGAACCGGATTTTCCCGCCACCGACCTTACCGATCGTCACCTGCTCGTAGTGCCCGGAGAGCGAGGTCCGGTTCGGGTCGTACTCGAGCTCCCCGTCGGGCCGCTGGAAGTAGTGGACCGAGCTCTGCTGGGTCGCGGCGATCGCTTCCCGGGTTCCGGTCACCCGGGAACCCACGACCTTGGCGGTCAGCTCGTAGCGGCTCTGACGGAACCGGTGGCGGAGGTCGAATCCTCCGGTCAGCGCGCTGCCCCGGATCGCATCCTCGGTCCAGTCGTCGTTGCTGCGATTGACCATGGTCCCGATGAAGCCGATCCCGGTCTCTCCCTTGCGGAAGTCCTGGGTGGCACGGAGCACCGCGTAGTTGGTGCGCGGTTCGATGGTCCGGTCCTGGGTGCCCTCCTCGCGGCCGGTGACCGCATCCAGCAGGCCGATCGCCAGCCCGCCCGGCGTGCGGCCGGTGACCTTGGCCGCGCCGAGAATCGTGGTGCCGGTGGCCGAGGCGGCATCCCCGTAGGCGATTCCCAGCTGGGGTGCCCGGCCGATGCGGCGGGAATAGAACAGATTCTCGGAACCGCAGTCGTTCACGGCGTAGCAGTTGATGTTGAAGCTCAGCAGCCCGGCCCCCTCGATGAAGAAGGGGCGCCGTTCCTGGAAGAAGGTCTCGAAGGCCGAGAGGTTGAGGACCGCGGGGTCGGCCTCGACCTGGCCGAAGTCCGGATTGACGGTGCCGTCCAGCGTGATGTTGGAGGACAGCCCGTATTTGAAGTTGAGGCCGCCGGTGAGCCGCTGCTGGTGCTTGAAGTCGCTGGGGCCGTCCGGGAGGGTGACGTTCTTGGTCACGACGTAGGGGGACATCTCCAGGCGGCGCGGCGCGGCCAGACCGGTCAGGCCGGTGATCTCGCCGAACTGGGACGCGAGACCCGAGCCATTGCGCTTGTACAGCGGCCAGCTCACCCGCTCCTTGTAACGATCGATGTCCCGCCAGATCCCGAACCCGAACGTATTCGACGGCGCCTGGGTAAAGCGGAGCTGGGAGAGCGGAATGCGGAACTCCGCGGTCCAGCCCAGCGAGTCCACCGTGGTGGCGGCTTCCCAGACGCCATCCCACGCGTCGTCCTCGTTGCCATCATTGGAAATCGAGTAATCGCGCTTCACCCCGGCGGGATTGACCGCGAATTCGTACCCCGAACGCCGGTCGTGATAGCTGTCGATCATGATCTTGATTTGATCGCTCGCGGTCCGGACGTCGCGGCGGGCCAGCAGCTTGAGAATGCGTTCCGGCTCGTCGTCGAAGGCCCGCACGAAGACGTAGAAATGTCTGGCATCGTAGGCGACCCGCGCTTCGGTGGCGAAGCGGGGGGCCTTGCCTTCGTTGGGCTCGAACTCCAGGAACTCCCTGATCGGCGTCGCCAGGCGCCAGACCTCGTCATCGTCCCGGCCATCGATGGCCGGGGCCCGAGGCGCCAGCACGGCGCGGGCGCTCGTAGCGGTGACCATGGCGGGGCTGGTCCCGTTGGGAACCGGGCGGGCAACGCTCTTTGTTTCAGGCTCCTGAAACATGAGCAAGGCTGTAAGCACGACCAGCATGAAATTTCTCGGGTTGAAGAGTCAGTCCATCAGATACCGGCTGCGCGAATACCGTTGCATGCCGCACCGTCTATCTTGTGTTTAGATAAGAAAACGGAGCCCGGCGCGTGAAGGTTTCGGGGAACCAACTCATCGGCAGCATTCTGCGGAGCGCCGGCCTGGGTGCCGAGCCCGTGGGCGATGAGGCGCCGCTCCGGTCCGAGCTGCTGAGCCGGGAGCAGATGGAGCAACACGGCCAGCGACTGGCCGCATCCCACCGGATTACCCCCGCCCGCACGCCCGATCAGCTGTTGTCCCGGCTGGCCGAAAACGAATCGGTGCTGGTGGATGCGCTGGACCGGCTCACCGCCGCGGTCAAGGCCAACCGGCGGGTGGCGCCGGCGGGCGAATGGCTGCTCGACAACTTCTATCTGATCGAAGAACAGATCCGCACCGCCAAGCGGCACCTTCCCAAGGGCTACAGCCGCGAGCTTCCCCGTCTGGTCACCGGCCCGTCCGCCGGCCATCCCCGGGTGTACGACATCGCCCTGGAGACGATTTCCCACGGGGACGGCCGGGTCGACCCGGAGAGCCTCAACAGCTTCGTTGCGGCCTATCAGATCGTGGCGCCGCTCACCCTGGGCGAGCTGTGGGCAATCCCGATCATGCTGCGGCTGGCGCTGATCGAGAATCTGCGCCGGGTCGCCGCGCGGGTGATCACCGGACTCCAGGACCGCAACCGCGCCGAGTCGTGGGCCGACGACATGACCGCGACGGTCGAGACCGATCCGAAGAGCCTGATCCTGGTGGTCGCCGACATGGCGCGCTCCAACCCGCCGATGTCGAGCGCTTTTGTGGCCGAGCTGGCCCGGCGGCTGCAGGGACAGAATCCCGCCCTGGCGCTGCCGCTGAGCTGGGTGGCGCAGCGGCTCTCCGAGTCGGGGCAGAGCATCGAGCAGCTGGTGCAGATCGAGAACCAGCAGCAGGCCGCCGATCAGGTCTCCATCAGCAACAGCATCGGAAGCCTGCGCTTCCTCGGGGCGACCGACTGGCGCGACTTCGTCGAGTCGATGAGCGTGGTGGAGGAGATCCTGCGCGAGGATCCCGCCGGGGTCTACGCGCGCATGGACTTCGCGACCCGGGACAGCTATCGCCACGTGGTCGAACGGCTGGGCCGGAAGAGCCGTTTCTCCGAGAACGAAGTGGCCCGCCAGGCGGTGGAGTTCGCCGAAGAGGCTCGGGGCACGATCGGTAGTGACGAGCGGGCGTCCCATGTCGGGTATTACCTGGTCGGCAAGGGTCTGCCCCGCCTGGAGCGGGTGGTGGGACTTCCGCCTTCGGGCCAGGAAGCCCCGGTACCGCTGGTGCGATACCTCGGGCCGGTCCTGCTCCTGCCGGCGGCGCTCGCGGGACTGGCGGTCGTCGCGGTCCGGGCCCAGGGATGGAACGGCTGGATGCAGCTCCTGGTCGGCGCCCTCGCCCTTACCGCGGCCAGCCATCTCGCCGTCGCGCTGGTCAACTGGATCGCCTCCCTGCTGGCCCGCCCCCGGGTGCTTCCCAAGCTGGATTTCTCCGAGGGAATTCCCTCCGACGCGCGGACCCTGGTGGTGGTGCCGGCGATGCTCTCCTCCATCGCGGAAGTGGAGGAGCTCTGCGATTCGCTGGAAGTCCGCTTCCTGGCCAATCGCGACGACCGTCTCCACTTCGCCCTGCTCACCGATTTCCGGGATGCCTCGTCGGAGCACAGCCCGGATGATGCGGCGCTGGTGGAGCGGGCGCGGGTCCTGATCGAGGGGCTCAACCAGCGCTATTCCCGGGATGAGAACGACGCCTTCTTCCTTTTGCACCGGCCCCGGCGCTGGAACAGCCGGGAGCGGTTGTGGATGGGACGGGAGCGGAAGCGCGGCAAGCTTGCCGACCTGAATGGCCTGCTTCGCCGGGGCGACACCGGGCCGTTCTCGGTGGTGGCCGGAGGGATCGAGGCGCTCCGGTCGGTGCGCTACGTGCTCACGCTCGACACCGACACCCAGCTCCCCCGGGATTCGGCCCGGCTCTGCGCCGCGGCGATGGCTCACCCGCTCAACCGCGCGCGGTTCGACAGCCGGCACGAGCGGGTCTGCGAGGGTTACGGGATTCTCCAGCCCCGGGTCGGCGTGAGCCTTCCCGCGTCGTCCCGCTCCCGCTACGCGAAGCTGTTCGGGAGCGATCCCGGCATCGACCCGTATACCCGTACCGTCTCGGATGTCTACCAGGATCTCTTCCAGGAAGGCTCGTTCATCGGCAAGGGGATCTACGATGTCGAGGCCTTCGATCAGGCCCTCGACGCCCGGCTCCCCGACAACCGGATACTGAGCCACGACCTGCTCGAGGGCTGTCACGCCCGGGCCGGCCTGCTCACCGACGTCATCCTCTACGAGGAGTACCCCGGACGCTACACCACCGATGTGAGCCGCCGGCACCGCTGGATCCGGGGGGACTGGCAGCTGCTGGGCTGGCTGCTGCCGAGAGTGCCCCATCCGTCCGGGCCGCGGCGGCGCAATCCCCTTTCCCGGCTTTCCCGCTGGAAGCTGCTGGACAATCTCCGGCGCAGCCTGGTGGCGCCGAGCATGTTGTTCCTCCTGGTGCTGGCGTGGGGGTACTTCGAGGCGCCCTGGGTCTGGACGCTCGCGATCGTCGGGTCCTGGCTGGTGCCGCGAACCCTCGCCGCCCTGCTCGATCTGTTCCGCAAGGCGGAGGAGATGTCGGTGCGCCAGCACCTGGCGGCGGTGGCGCATACCGCGGTGGTGGATCTGGCGCAGTCGGCCTACCTCCTCGCCTCTCTGCCGTTCGAGGCGGCGGTCAGCCTGGACGCGATTCTCCGGACTCTGTGGCGGGTGGGGTTCAGCCGGCGCCGGCTGCTGGAGTGGAACACGGCCAGCGAAGCCGAGCGGCTCGACGACGGCGGGCTCGGGTCCACCCTTGCGCGGATGTGGGTCGCACCCGCGACCGCGGTGTCCTGCCTGGCCGGACTCGCCGCCTTCCGGCCTGGCGCGCTGCCGGTCGCCCTCCCCTTGCTGCTGCTCTGGCTCACCTCGCCGGTCCTGGCCTGGTGGGCGAGCCGGCCGCTTCCGTCGCGCGACGCGCGGCTCTCGCCGGAGCAAGGCGAGTTCCTCCACCGGCTGGCTCGGAGAACCTGGGGGTTCTTCGAGACCTTCGCCGGCGCCGAGGACCACTGGCTTCCGCCCGACAACTTCCAGGAGCATCCGACTCCGACCGTTGCCCACCGGACCTCGCCCACCAACATCGGGCTGTCGCTGCTGGCGGATCTCTCGGCCTATGACTTCGGATACGAGGGAGTGGACCTGCTGACCGAGCGGGTCACCGCCACGTTCGACACCCTGGACCTGCTGGAGCGGTACCGGGGCCACTTCTACAACTGGTACGACACCCGCTCGCTCACGCCGTTGCTGCCGCGGTACGTCTCCACCGTGGACAGCGGCAACCTCTCGGCCCACCTCCTGACCCTCAAGGCCGGGCTGCTCGGAATTCCTGACCATCCGGTCACCGGCCACCGGGTGTTTCGAGGGCTGCGCGATACCCTGCTGGTGCTTCGGGATGTGATCGAAGGCGAGCCCGCGCCCGCGCTGGCCGGGCTCGAAGCCACGCTGACCCGGGCGGTGGCGGAACCTCCGGGACTGCTCGAAGCCGCCCGCGCCCAGCTCACGCTGCTCGCCGAGTCCTCGGCGTCGGTGGCGGCGCTGTTCGCTGCGCCGGGACCGGAGGCGGAGGCGGCGCTGTGGAGCCACCGGCTGGCCGACCAGGCGCGCCGCGCGGTGGAAGCGATCGAGTGGATTCCTCCGGGAGATCCCAACTCGGCGATTCCGACGCTGCGGGAGCTGGCGCAGCTCGAGGGCTCCGCGGCGGCGACCGTCGCGCGCATCGCCCGGGACCGGATCGCCGCGCTGGAGCGGCTGGCGGAGCGGGCCAACGGTCTGGCGCAGGTGGAATACGAATTCCTCTACGACCGCTCCCGGCATCTGCTCACCATCGGGTACAACGTGGCCGAGCGGCGGCGGGACAGCAGCTTCTACGATCTGCTCGCGTCGGAGGCGCGGCTCACCAGCTTCCTCGGCATCGCGGAGGGGCACCTTCCGCAGGAGACCTGGTTCGCCCTGGGCCGGCTCCTGGCGAGCGTCGGCGGCGATCCGGTGCTCATGTCGTGGGGCGGCTCCATGTTCGAGTATCTGATGCCGCTGCTGGTGATGCCCAACTACGAGAACACCCTGCTGGCCCAGTCCTGCCGGACCGCGGTGGAGCGGCAGATCGATTACGGTGCGGCGCGCGGGATTCCCTGGGGGATGTCGGAGTCGGGTTACAACGCGACCGACGGCCAGCTCACCTACCAGTATCGCGCATTCGGAGTTCCCGGGCTCGGCCTCAAACGTGGCCTGGCCGAGGATCTGGTCGTCGCGCCCTACGCCTCGGCGCTGGCGCTGATGGTGATGCCGGAGGCGGCGTGCGCCAACCTGGAGCGGATGACCGGCGAGGGATTCGGGGGCGTTTACGGGATGTACGAGGCGGCGGATTATACCCCGAGCCGGCTGCCGAGAGGCCAGTCCCGCGCGCTGGTGCGCTCCTACATGGCCCACCACCAGGGGATGAGCCTGCTCTCGCTGGGGTGGCTGCTGCTCGACCGCCCGATGCAGCGCCGGTTCGAGAGCGATCCCCGGTTCCGCGCCACGACGCTGCTGCTCCAGGAGCGGCTCCCCCGCGCCACCGCGTACCATCCCCACACGTCCGCGGCGGCGGACCTGGTTCCGATCAGCGGGGAGACCGAGTCGTCCATCCGGGTCATCAGCAGCCCCGCCACCCCGACGCCGGAAGTGCAGCTGCTTTCCAACGGTCGCTATCACGTCATGGTGACCAACGCCGGCGGCGGCTACAGCCGATGGAAGGATCTCGCTGTGACCCGCTGGCGGGAGGACGGCACCCGCGATCAATGGGGCAGCTTCTTCTACATCTGTGACGTGATCAGCGGCGCGGTGTGGTCCTCCGCCCATCATCCCACCGGTCAGCGGGGAGACAGTTACGAGGCCATCCTGTCGGAGGCCCGGGTGGAGTTCCGCCGCCGGGATGACGACATCGAGACTCACACCGAGATCGCGGTCTCGCCCGAAGACGACATCGAGCTCCGCCGGGTGAGCCTCACCAACCGGAGCCGTTCCCGGCGGGTGCTCGAGATCACCAGCTATTCCGAAGTCGTGCTGGCCCCGCCGGCGTCGGACGTGCTTCACCCCGCGTTCAGCAACCTGTTCGTCCAGACCGAGATTCTCCGCCCCCGCCAGGCGATTCTCTGCACCCGGAGGCCCCGCTCGGCGACCGAGCCGGTGTACTGGCTCTGCAATCTCATGGCGGTGCACGGGGCCGAGTCGCGGGACATGTCCTTCGAGACCAGCCGCGCCCAGTTCGTGGGACGGGGGCACGGGCTCTCCGCGCCCGAGGCGATGCGGGCCCCGGGACCGCTGTCGGGGGCGTCCGGCTCGGTGCTCGATCCGGTGCTCGCGATCCGGACCCGCATTGTGCTGGAGCCCGAGGAAGCGGTCACCATCAACGTGGTGACCGGCATTGCCGACAGCCGCGACGCGTGCCTGGGCCTGATCGACAAGTATCAGGACCGCCGGCTGGCCGACCGGGTCTTCGACCTGGCCTGGACCCACAGCCAGGTGGTCCTCCGCCAGCTCAACGCGACCGAAGGCGATGCGCAGCTCTACGGGCGGCTGGCCGGTGCCGTTCTCTATCCCCACCCGGCGCTGCGGGCCGACGCCGGGATCCTGGTTCGGAACCGCAAGGGGCAGTCGGGGCTGTGGAGCTACGCGATCTCCGGCGATCTGCCGATCGTGCTGCTTCAGATCGTGGATCCCGGGAATTTCGATCTGGTGCGGCGGCTGGTGCAGGCCCATGCCTACTGGCGGCTCAAGGGCCTGGCGGTCGATCTGGTGATCTGGAACGAGGACTACTCCGGATACCGGCAGGTTCTGCACGAGCAGATCATGGGCCTGGTGTCACCAGGCATGCATGCCAACGTCACCGACCGCTCGGGTGGACTGTTCGTGCGCCCGGCCGACCAGATTTCCAATGAGGACCGGGTACTGCTCCAGGCGGTCGCGCGGGTGATCCTCACCGACACCCGGGGGTCGCTGGCTGACCAGATCAGTCGCCGGAAGGGCACCGAGCCGATGCCGCCCCGGCTGTTGCCGAGCCGGCCCCACCGGGCCGAGCCGCGAGCGCCGGTCCAGCCGGCCTCGCCCGATCTGCTCTTCTTCAACGGACTGGGCGGCTTTACCGGAGACGGACGGGAATACGTGATCCGGACCGCGCCCGGTCAGGTCACCCCGGCTCCCTGGGTCAACGTCCTCGCCAACGCGGGCTTCGGCACCGTGATCTCGGAGAGCGGGTCCGCCTACACCTGGGCGGACAACGCCCACGAGCTCCGGCTCACCCCGTGGCACAACGATCCGGTGAGCGACCCCAGCGGCGAGACCTTCTACCTCCGCGACGAGGAGACCGGCCACGTCTGGTCACCGACGCCCCTTCCGGTGCGGAGTCCGGCGCCCTACGTCACCCGGCACGGCTTCGGCTATTCGGTGTTCGAGCACGCCGAAGGTGGAGTGACCTCCGAGCTCTCGGTGTACGTCGCGGTCGATGCGCCGGTCAAGTTCGCGGTCCTCCGTCTGGCGAATCGCTCGGGCCGCCCTCGCCGCCTGTCCGCCACCGGATACGTCGAGTGGGTGCTGGGCGATCTGCGGGGGGTCTCCGCCATGCATGTCATCACCGAGGTCGATCCGGTGACCGGGGCGATCTTCGCGCGCAACCGCTACAGTCCGTCGTTCGGCGGCCGAGCCGCGTTCTTCGACGTCAACGAGCCGGGCCGCTCGGTCACCGGAGACCGCACCGAATTCCTGGGCCGAAACGGATCCCCCGCGAATCCGGCCGCCCTGGGCCGGACCCGCCTCTCGGGGCGGGTGGGAGCCGCGCTGGATCCCTGCGCAGCCCTCCAGGTCCCGGTCGAGCTCCCGGAGGGAGAGGAGCGCGAGCTGGTGTTCGTGCTGGGAATCGGGCGGGACACCGACGAAGCGCGCCGACTGGTTCAGAAGTACGGTGGCGGGGCCGGCGCGCGCAGTGCGCTGGAGGAAGTCTGGAAATACTGGAGCCGGACCCTCGGCGCCGTGCAGGTCGAGTCGACCGACCCGGCGCTGGACGTGCTCGCCAACGGCTGGCTGGTGTATCAGACCCTCGCCTGCCGCCTGTGGGCCCGGAGCGGATACTACCAGTCGGGAGGGGCGTTCGGGTTCCGCGATCAGCTCCAGGACGTCATGGCGCTGGTGCATACCGAGCCGCGCCTGGTGCGGGAGCATCTGCTCCGCGCCGCGGCCCGCCAGTTCGTCGAGGGCGACGTGCAGCACTGGTGGCATCCTCCCACCGGCCGAGGCGTCCGCACCCGGTGCTCCGACGACTACCTCTGGCTGCCGGTCGCTGTCTGCCGCTACGTCTCCGCGACCGGAGACACCGGGGTGCTGGACGAAGCGGCCGGCTTCATCGAGGGGCGCCCGATCAGCCCGGAAGAGGATTCGTACTACGACCTTCCGATTCCTTCCATGGAAACCGGCTCGCTCTACGAGCACTGTTCCCGCGCCATCCTGCACGGGCTCCGCTTCGGGAGTCACGGTCTCCCCCTGATGGGATCGGGAGACTGGAACGACGGGATGAATCTGGTGGGCGACAAGGGCAGGGGAGAGAGCGTCTGGCTGGGCTTCTTCCTCTATGACACTCTGATTCGCTTTTCGGAGCTGGCCGGCCGGCGAGGCGATGCCGCCTTCGAAGCCCGGTGCCGGCAGGAGGCGGTGCGGCTGCGACAGGCGCTGGAGGAGCATGCCTGGGACGGCGAATGGTACCGCCGGGCCTACTTCGACGACGGTACTCCGCTCGGATCGGCGGAGAATGCCGAATGCCGGATCGACTCGATTTCCCAGAGCTGGTCGGTGCTGTCCGGCGCCGGTGATCCGGATCGGGCCCGGCAAGCCATGGAAGGGGTGGACCGGCATCTGGTGCGGCGGGAAGAGGCTCTGATTCAGCTGCTCGATCCCCCCTTCGACAAATCGGAGCTCGACCCCGGTTACATCAAGGGTTATGTGCCCGGAGTGCGGGAGAACGGGGGCCAGTACACCCATGCCGCCATCTGGACCGCGATGGCGTTCGCCGCGCTGGGCGAGGGCGCCCGGGCCTGGGAGCTGTTCGGCCTCATCAACCCGGTGCGGCATGCCGACAGCGCGACCGCGGTCGGGGTGTACAAGGGAGAGCCCTACGTGGTGGCCGCCGACGTGTACGCGGTCCCGCCGCATACCGGCCGGGGCGGATGGACCTGGTATACCGGGTCGTCCGGCTGGATGTACCGGCTGATCGTGGAATCGCTGCTCGGCCTCCGGCTCGAGGGGGAGCAGCTCAGAATTGCGCCGGTGCTGCCTCCGGACTGGAAGCCTTTCACCATTCACTACCGGTTCCGGGAAACCCGCTACTCGATCGCGGTCGAGCCGGCCGAGAACGGGGAGACGACCCTGGCGGTGGACGGGGTGGAACAGGAAGACGGGGTCATCCGGCTGGTGGACGACCGGCAGGATCATGCCGTCCTGGTCCGGCTGCCCTCGGCGTCGCTGGTGCGGGCGACGTGAAAGACGCGGAAGACGCGGAGGACGCGAGGACGCGAGGACGCGAAGGACGCGGGGTTTTCGCGCCATCGCCCTTCGCGCCCTCGCGCCTATCTCGTCATCCGCGCCGAGATCGCCAGCCCCACCCCGCCGAGAATCGCGGCGGCGGAGAGGGCGAGGCGGAGGGTGATCTGTTCTCCCAGGATGACGGTGCCGGCGAGGGCGGCGATGATCGGCACGGCGAGCTGAATCGTCCCGGCCCGCGCGGCGGTCAACCGGGGAAGTACCGCGTACCAGGCGGCATAGCCGCCACCCGATGCCAGCGCGCCCGACGCGACGGCGCACCCGATTCCCACCCCGCTCACGTGCGCCCCCCGCATGCTGAACGCCGCGAGCAGAATGCCCATGGGCATCGCGAAGATGAAGCTCTCGGCGGTGCGCCGGAGCGGAGGGCCGGCGGATCGGCCCCGGAGCGAGTAGAGTCCCCACGCGATGCCGGCCAGCGCCATCAGGGCAACCCCTGCCGGTGCGGGTGCGCCCAGTCCCGGCAGGTTCAGGTAGAGCAGCCCGAGGAGGGCCAGCAGGAGCCCCGCCCATTCCCGCAGCAGGGGCCGCTCTCCGCTTCGCAACGCCGCCCCGATCATGGTGAGCTGGACCGCGCCAAACAGCACCAGGGCGCCGGTGCCGGTGGGCAGACTCACATAGGCAAAGGAGAAGGGCGCCGCGTACAGGAATAGGAGCGCGGCCCCGGTCCATGGTCCCGGTCTCGGCCCGGTTGGCGCCGCGGCACCCTGCCAGCGTAGAACCAGCCACAGCACGATGGCGCCCGACGCCAGCCGGATCGCGGTGAAGGACGCCGGGTCGATCCGGTCCGCACCCAGCGCGAACCGGGCCAGAACCGAGTTGGCCGCGAAGGCGACCAGGGCCAGCAGAGCCAGCCCGATCACGGAAGCGGCGGCGTGGTCGGCGGAGGACGGCGGTGGTGCGTGGCCTGCTCGTAGGCATAGGCCAGCCGGAACAGCGTCGCTTCGGCGAAGGGCCGGGCCAGCAGTGAGAGTCCCGCGGGAAGCCGGCCTCTGGTGTATCCCATGGGAACATTGATCGCCGGAAACCCGGTGCTGGGCGAAAAGAGCTGGCTGTTGTCGCCGTGGGGAGTATTGAGATCGCCGATCAGCCGGGGTGGATGGCTCCAGGTGGGATACACCAGCGCATCCAGCCGCTCCCGGTTCATAAGCGCGAGCACACCTTCCCGGAGCCGGGCGCGAAACTCATCGCGGCTCCGGCATCCACCGCTCTCGGCGGGTGCGGTATCCACCGCCTGGGAGGCGTTGAGCCGGGTCTCGATCGAGGGATGAAACCGCCGGGACCTGATCACGGCCTCGAGGGTCTTCACCGGAACGCGATCTCCCTGCCGGAGCAGCCAGGCATTCAGATCAGACTTGAACGGGAGGCAGCTGCCGGTCTGGGCGCGCCGCCAGACCTCGAGGCTGTCCACGGTCACCGAGTCCACGATGACCGCGCCGGCGCCCCGAAGGTCTTCGAGCGCTCTCCTGAAGACCGCGAGCACCCCGGTATCCGCGGCGGGTGGGTTGTACGCCTGCACCAGGACGCCGATCCGGGCGCCGCGGAGCCCATCCCGCCTGAGCGCGGCGGAATAATTCTCGACCGGCCGTCCCCGACTCACGGCAGTGGCGGGATCGTCGGAGTCTTCGCCCACAATCACCTGGAAGACCGCCGCCGCATCCGCTACGGTGCGAGTCATCGGCCCCGCGATGTCGGCGGAGAGGTTCAAGGGCACCACCCCGGCCCGGCTGGTCAGGCCCATGGTGGAGCGGATTCCCACCAGCGCGTTGTGGGCCGAAGGCCCTCGGATGGAGTTGCCGGTATCGGTCCCCAGCCCCGTCAGGCCGAGATTGGCGGAGACCGCGGCGGCGGTTCCGCCGCTCGATCCGGCGGTGACCCGGTCGGTGGCATACGGGTTTCTGGTATAGCCGGGCAGTATCGAGCTCACCGTTTCGTAGGGGCTGAAGGCGAACTCGGCCATGTTGGACTTGGCCAGGACGATCGCGCCCGCCTGTCTGATCCGGGCAACCTGGAAGGCATCGCGTGAGGCGGTGTATCCGGCCAGGGAGAGCGATCCCGCCGTAACCGGAAGATCGATCGTCTCGAAATTATCCTTGACGATCATGGGGACGCAGAAGAGCGGTCCCAGGGGCTGGTTCAGTCGCCGCACCCGGTCGAGGGAGTCCGCCACATCGAGCGCGCGGGGGTTCACCACCACGAGGGCGTTGATGGCGGGGCCGGCCTTGTCGTACGCCGCGATGCGGGCGAGATAGCGTTCCACCAGACCGCGACAGGTGAGACGTCCACCCCGCATGGCTTCGTGGACCGCCGAGATGCTGGTCTCCTCCACCGGAAAGGCCGGGCCCTGCTGCGCGGCGGCGGGGGCTGCGACAAATCCCAGAAGGAGCGCGCCGGCCAGGACGCAAGGGGACCCGGCCGGCGTGCGAGGGAGAGCAGACATTCCCGCGGCCGCCCGGCTCAGCGGGTGAGCGTCACGATGATCGCGCCGATGTAGATCTCGGGCCGGCCGGCGCCGGTCGATTCAATCCCGACCCAGAGCCAGAATCCGCCAAATGCATCGGTCAGCAGGCGGAGCGTCTGGGATCGTCTGGTGGTGTTCACGATGGTATAGGTTCCCGGGGTGGGGCATCCGCTCGCGCCGTTGCGGATGTCCCCCAGCAGGGCGTAGTCCCCCGCGCTGGTGCCGGTTCCCTTGTCGATGGTCATCCGCAGAATTCCCTGGCCATCCGGTTCGGCCGCGGGCTCGATGAGCGCAACGCCCGCCTTGAGAAAGGTGGCCGGCCCGATTCCCGTGGTACAGCCCTGATGGTAGTTGGTGGCAAACTCCACCTCCAGCTCCACCTCGTACTGCTCGTTGGGAAGCAGCCCTGTGAAGCGGCGCTGCTGAAACATGAAAATGGACCCGCCCACATTCGTGCCGGCGAGGTAGAGCGCCTCCCGGCCGGGCAGCGGCGCAGGAAGGACCCGGAGATCGCCGGCAAGATTCACGTTGAGGAGCTCGGTCTCGGGGACGTCCGCCACCCCGGCCGTCCACCCCTCTCCCACGCCGTCGGGGAGATCCATGTCGAACGGAAGCGAAATCGTGTTGGTCGTATCGGCGGAGTTGAGACAGCCCGCCAGCAGCAGCAGAAGTGCTGCCGCGCCGGAATACCGCTTCATCGGTGCTTCTCCCTGGAGAGGGCCGGAGCTGTCCGGCCGGAATGGCTGGCTTCTAGTATAGCACCCCGCTGTACACCTGGGGGTCACTCCCAAGGGACGCCCGAGCTGCAACAGGAACCACATCGGAAACGAAAACGGCGGCCCCCGAGGGCCGCCGCCTTCGCCTGGGTTCGAATGCGCGTCATGGCTTCCGGGTGATTCCCGCCCCGATGCCCACGCCGATGCGGGTACCCGCCGCCGCAACTGCGGTTTCTACCGCGGCCAGCGCGCGATCGACCGGCATGCCCTGCGCGGTCAGGTCGAGCAACACGTCCAGCGCGACATCGAGTCGCCGCTCCGCCGGCTCCCGCCCGGCCAGGGCGGTGAGCTGGACACTGCTTGCCCCCCTGGCGAGGAGCTGGGCGCCGCGGGAAATCTCCACGTCGCTGGGGCGCTCCCGCCCGGCGCGAACCAGCGCGGATTTAGAAAGCTCGAGCTGGGTCAGAGTGGTCGCGCTCGCGGCCACGATCTCGCTCTCCGCCGCGCCCTTTGCCTGGCCTTCGGCGATCCGGTCGTGCATCGGCTCCTCGGGCAGGTTCTTCCGCCGGGCGATGTCCAGCATCGCGGTCAGTCTCGCCCTCGTGTCCGCGGAGAATACTTCCGGGATCCGAAGAGAATCGCCGCGCCGGGCCGTGAGGGCGGCCTGGGCGCGGACATCGGCCTGCGGTCCCGTCTCGGCCTGCGCGACGGCAACGGCCGGGGCGAGGGTGAGCGCGAAGACCAGGATGGCGTGTCTCATACTTCCTCCTTCGGTTGGCGGATTGTCACTTCGGGTCCACCGGCTTCCTCACGGAGAGCCAGGCGGACTTGCCGCCGAATCCGTCGTTGACGGCGGCAATACCTTCGGGCACCTCCCAGCGCGCCCCGTCGATCCGGAATGCGTACCGATAGAGACCGGGAGCGATCGTGAAGTCCCCATACCAGATACCGCTGCTACCGCGGGCCAGAGAGACGGGGCGCCACTGATTCCAGTCACCGGCCACGTCCACCCGGGACGCCGATGCGGCCCGGATCGAGAGCCGGGTCAGCCCGGGTGCCGGATCCGGAATACCCGCAGGCTTCGGCCCCCGATCGCGAACTGGAGCGACCGTCCGGAGCGAGAGGCCGGCCGAGAACGCACGCCCACCGGGCGTGCCGGATAGTGGATTGCCGGGATAGCTCTCTGCCGCGGCAAACAGGGCGATCATCGGGCTCACCGACACCACCACGCGACCCCCTCCGAAGCCGCGCTCAGCGCCGGCCTCGCTCCGCAACCCCAGCGTGCCCCACAAGCCCACCGGCCCACTCGAGAGCATCGCGCCGGCCACCCGATCGACGACCCGGCCTTCATCGCCCCGGCCCTGCTCCTGGCGGTAGCTCAGCCGCAGCAGAGCGCCCTCCGGTCCTCGAACCAGATCAACCGATCCGCCGAAGGCCGGTCCGACGGTGCTCCGAGTGCGAAGACTCAGGTCTCCGGAGGGAAGCGGTACCGGCGAGTCGGGAGACTGGTCCACCGAGGTCCGCGCTCCCGCCACTCGCGCTCCGCCCCAGAGGGTGACCGGGCCGGATCGGATCTGGAGCGAAGGCAGCGCATCAGCCTGGAGATAGGTGGCACCGTAGGACGCGCGAGTCAGATCGGCGCCGGCCGCCAGGGACAGAGCGACCGGTCCGGCCAGCCGAACCCGACCATCGACCGAGGCTTCGCCGGCAACCGACCACTCCCGGCTCGCGAAGCGGGTCCCTCGGCCACCGATCAGCAGACGGATGTTCGAGATGGGGAAGAGCGTCGCGGATGGAGCGATCTGCCAGGAGCCTGAGCGGATGCCCCGGAGATCGGTTGCGGTTCCTCCGCCCAGGGTGAGCCGCACCATGGTGGGCTGCGCCGCGAGCGGCGCGGCCAGCAGCGTCAGGGCGCACAGGATGCGAGTGTGGATCGGCATGTCTCCCCCCGGCTTGAGTCGTTCCCCATCCAAGGTGGGAAATGGGGTCCGACCCCGCACCGACACAGATCACACGCCTGGTGTGACGGAGATCACGCTCCTTTTTCGGGCGTTCCGGGAGGGGATGCGAAGACGCGAAGGACGCGAAGGGCGCGAAGACGCGGAGTGCAAGATTCCTCACCTTGCGTCTTTGTGTCCTTGCGTCTTTGCGCCTTTGTGTCTTCCCTACTTCAAAGCCACCAATCCTGCTTTCTCGAGATTCCGGAGATACTGGAGCACCGCCTCGGGAGTGACCACACCGAAGTAATGATCCCCCGCCTCTCGCGCCTCCGCGGCGATGAACCGGTAGATGTCGAGCCCGCTGCGCTTGCCGTTGACCGCGCTGGCAATCTCCGGCCCCATGTACCCGTGCAGGCCGGGGACTCCCGCCACCTCGCCGCGGCCGGTGAGGAATTCCCGGGGACCCGCCGCCAAAGCGGGGCGGAGCGCGGCGAGCTCCGTTTCCGCAGCGGTCAGCACCCGGCGGAGCGGGGTGCGCTGGCCGGTGGCCTGCCGCCAGGCCAGATCGAGCTCGCGGAGTGCCTGGGCTTCGCGGCGATCCACCTCCGGGACCATCGGCTCGACCAATCCCGCCGAGCCGGAGGCCACTTCCGCCAGCGACCGCACCGCCTGCCGCTCCCGCTCGGCGGCGTAGCGGAGCTGATCGCCGGCCCGAAACCAGGCTTCGGACTTGTCGGGCAGCGCCGCGATCCAGCCCAGTCCCAGGCGCAGGTTCCGCCCGATCCGCTCGGCGCCCCGGCCGGCGGTCTGTGCCATCAGGGCCGGCAACGCCGCCGAGTCGGCCGAGGCCATGACATAGGCGATCAGGGCGACCGCGACGGCGTTCCGCTGAAGCTGGGTGCGGTCGATGTTCCAGAGGTCGTCGTCGCTGGAATGGATGAAGCGGTCCGGCATGTTGGTGAAGCTCACCGCCGGGATGCCGATGGGCGCTTCGTTGAAGGTCTGGTGGTCGGACTGGTTGTGATGCCAGATCGCTTCGGCGTTGTAGCGAAACATGGAGCCGAGGTGGGAGAGCACCGGCTTCGGGTACATCGGGCGTCCCGCGACCAGCTCGGCCAGCTCGAAGGTATTTCCCGCCACCAAGTACTCGAGCACGGTCTCCATGACGTCATTGAAAAAATGGAACCGGGTGGCCGGCACCCGGGTCACGTTCTGCTTCCGGCCGATGTCGAGGGACTGATCCGCCCCCACCATGTCCTGGTTGACGTTCACCCAGATCTTGCGGACCTCTTCCGGATGATCGGCGAAGTATTGCCGCTCGCTCGAAATCTCCGTGGTCCACCAGAACCGAATGCTCCGGCGCGGCCGGGGGAGCCTGCCTTCGGCGATCAGCCGGGAAAGGGCGCGGCCGATCTCGAGCATGCTGGCGGTTCCGCTGGCGTCGTCGTTCGCCTCCACCGGACCTTCCTGCATGTGGCTGGTCAGCACGATGTCCTGGCCCGCGCCCGGGTCGCTCCCCCGGATGTATCCCTCGACCATGACCTGCCAGGGCTCGGTGCCATGGAGAGAGCCGAACTCGGAGCGGACCAGGGCATGCACCCGGACCGGACCCGCCAGCAGCCGGTTGTGCAGCGCCACGCCTTGCCGGGTCGACAGCACGAAGGCAAAAGTCGGCTCCTTCCCGTTCAGCGGGCCGCTGGCGATGCTGACCCATCGGATCTGGTCGGGGCGGGAGACCCCGCTCCCATCGATGCCGTTGGGCGGATTGTAGGGGCTGGGATACCACACCAGCCCCAGGGCGCCGCGGCTGCCGACCGCCTCGGCCATGACGGCGTTCACGTTTCCGGTCGTGAGCACGACCTTGCCGGTCAGTTCCTTGCCCGCGAGCTCGGCAGCGGTCCCTCCGCCGATGTCGATCAGCTCACCCCGCACGTCGGCGGGGCGGCTGTAGTCGGCCAGGTGCGCCGCCGACTGAATCGAGCTCGCGATCCGCTCCGGCTCGGCCCCGTCGATCCAGAGGTCCGCGAAGGTCGCGTTCCAGGGGCGGGTGGTGCTGGCCTGCTTGATCAGGCTGACGTCGGTGAGTCCATACTCCCGGGCTTTCCGCTCGTGATACTCGGCCACGGTCCAGAGGTTGTTGTCGCCGCCCCGGGGACGGTGATACTGGGTCATGAAGCGAATGTGAGCGTAGGCCGCATCACCGGAGATTTCCTCGCTGATCAGCCGGGTGCGCGCCGGATCGAGAATGCTGAGCGACTGGGCGGTGGCCGCCCGGCAGAGCCCGAAGGCCAGGACAGCGGGGAAGACAGCGGCGCGAAGCAACATGGCGATGACCGGTGGAGAAGGGATGGTGAGCCGATGGATCGCGGAATGTACGAGCCCGGCAGGGAGGTGGGCAAAGCGGGGCGGAGCCCTCCGGCGCAACTCTCGGGACCCGGCAAGCGTCTTTCCTTATACACCATACACCACCGGTCAAGGAGATGTGCTCATGCGCGTTCGGCAACTCCTCCTCGTCGCGGCGCTGGCTGCGACCTCTGCAACCATCGCCGCCGCCCAGACGGACCCCCGGCCCCGGTCCCGCTACGAGTGGCGGTCCGAGCGGCCCCACATTCATTTCCGATTTGGCCCTGAGCGGATGCGGACGCTTGAAAGGGCGCTGGAGCGGGTGGAACGGGTTCGGGAGCGTGCCCGGACGACCTCGTTTGAGCGACTCAACAGCTTTCGGGATCGGGAGCTTATGGTGCGCGATCGCCTCAACGACCGGATGAGCGCCGACCTCTGGCGCGGGATCGCCGCGAGGGAGCGGGCAATGGACCGGGTTCGGGAGAGACTGGAGCGGGTGAGGGACGAGCAGCGGGTCTTACGGAGACGCTGGCAGAGGATCTGAGGCTGTTCGGAGATGGGACGGGATGTTCAGGAGTGGGACCGCCACCGGTCGGCTCCCGAGGCCCAATTCGTTGTGAGATAGTCTCTTAGGGTCGGGGCCATGCTGGCACACCCGGTGCATTGTGTGTCGGCATGGCCCTCTTCTCCGCGCAGGATCTCCGGTTCGCTTTCAGAAACCTCCAGACCCGTCCCGGGCTCTCGGCGGTCATCATCGCGACCCTGGGGCTCGGAATCGGGGCGACCACCGCCACCTTCAGCCTGCTCGATGCCACCCTGCTCCGGCCCCTTCCTTTCGAGCAGGCGGACCGGCTGGTGTTTCTCTGGGGCGTTTACGGTCCGGAGCGGAGTCAGCGGGGCGCCTCCCCGCCGGAAGTCGCTGACTGGGGGGCCCGGAACCACACCCTGACAGGGGTATCTGCGTACGATCCCATTTCGCTCAACCTGAGAACCGAGAACGGTCCCGACCGGCTCAACGCCGAGCGGGTAAATCCGGAGTACTTCCGGCTCCTCGGCGTCAACGCCAGCCAGGGACGCACGTTTACGGCGGAAGAAGACCGGGTGGCCGACGCCTTCCCGGTCGTGGTGCTGAGCCACAACGCCTGGCGGACCCGATTTGGTGGCGATCCCGCACTGGTCGGCCGCAGCATCACCCTCAACGACCGGCCGTTCACCGTGGTCGGGATCATGCCGGAGGGGTTCTCGGGCCTTTCTTTCCAGGCCGATCTCTGGATTCCGCTTGCAATGATCACCGTGGATTCTCCGGCGGGACTGCTGACCAGCCGGAACAATCGCTGGCTGCTGGCGGTCGCCCGTCTCAAGGATGGGGTCTCGATCGCCGATGCCGAGCGCGACCTGGGGCAGGTGGCTCTCCAGCTGGCCGAGGAGTATCCGGAGATCAATACCGACCGGAGTGTGGACGTCCTCTCCCTGCAGGAGAACCTGCTCGGCAACACCGCGTCGCTGTTCGAGACTCTCTTCAAGGCTGTGCTGCTGGTGCTGGCGATCGCCTGCGCCAATGTGATGAGCCTGCAGCTGGTTCGGGCCACGGCGCGGGAGCGGGAGATCGCGTTGCGCCGGGCACTGGGGGCCGGCCGGCTCCAGCTGGTTCGCCAGCTCCTGAGCGAGGGACTGGTGCTCGCGGGTCTCGGGGGAGCGGCCGGTGTTCTGCTCGCCTACTGGATGATCCGGCTGCTGGTGCCGCTGGTCCCCGCCGGCCTGATTCCACTGTATGCCGATGTGACCGTCAACCCCCGGGTGCTGGGGTTCACCCTCGCCGTGACGGTGCTGACCGGAATCGCCTGCGGACTGGCGCCCATCCTGCGGCGGGGCGGAGCTGATCTGTCCGACGCGCTCCGGCAGGGCGCCCGAACCGCTTCTTCGGGGCTGGGCCGGCTGCGGCGACCGGGGTTGCAGCAGGCGCTGGTCGCCGGAGAGGTGGCCCTGGCCCTCATCCTCCTCGCGGGGGCCGGGCTCATGCTTCGCAGTCTGGCACTCCGTCTCGCGGTGGATCCGGGGTTCGATGCCCGTGGTGTGGTGGCCGCCCGGGTCTCGCTGCCCCGGCCCCAGTATCAGGATTTGCCGGCCCGGGCCGACTTCGTCGACCGACTTACGACCGGTCTCAACGCCCTTCCCGGTGTAGCCCGCGCTGCGATCGCCTCGGATCTCCCGCTCCGGGGAAACAGCACTGCCTCTACTCTGCTGATCGAGGGGCCCACCCCGGTGCGGACCCGCTACTTCCGTCATTCGGTGACGCCGGGATACTTCGCCGCACTGGGCATCCCGCTCACCCGGGGCCGGGATTTTTCCGGACTGGACCGGCAGGACACCCAGGCGGTGGCGATCATCAGCGAAGCGATGGCAGCGCGCTTCTGGTCCAATCGCGATCCGGTCGGCATGCGATTTCGTATGGGCGAGACCGGGCCCGAGGTAATCGTGGTCGGAGTGGCCGGACCGGCCCGGCAGCGCGACCTGACCACCGACTTGTTCGCGGCGGGGAGCGAGCCCGACGTCTACTACCCCTTTGCCCAGCGGCCCACCACGGACCTGGAGCTCGCGGTGCGGATGCGGGACGGGAGCCTGCTCTCCACCCCGTTGCTCCAGCGCCAAGTCGCGGTCCACGATGCCGGACTGCCGCTCTTCCAGGTGGCTTCGCTGGAGAGCGCTCTCGCGGCCCAGAACTCGGCCCCCCGCTTCGGATCGCTGGTGCTGAGCGGCTTCAGCGCGGTGGCTCTGGTTCTGGCCGCCATCGGCATCTACGGGGTAATTGCCTTCGTGGTGGGTCTGAGCCGCCGGGAGATCGCCATCCGCCTGGCCCTGGGGGCAAACCAGGGGCAGGTCCTCAGGGTGGTGATGGGGAACGGCATGTTGCTGATGCTGGCGGGCCTGGTGCTGGGAGTACTCGGCGCGCTGGCGGGCGGAAAGATGATTCAGGCCCAGCTCTACGGAGTGACCCCGGGCGATCCGGTCATCCTGCTCGCGGTGAGCGGGGCGGTGGTTGTGGTTGCGCTGCTGGCGAGCTGGCTCCCGGCCCGCCGGGCCGCTCTGGTGGAGCCGCAGGCGGTGCTCAAGGGGGAGTAGGATAGCGGGGAGCGGATAGGGGGAAGCGGGGATGGGATACTCCCGGCCATCCTCCCGCTATCCGCTATCCGCTATCCGCTATCCGCTTCCCGTCACGCTTCCACGATTCCCTGCGGCGCGGTGTCCTTCCATCGTCCCCGGGTGAAATCGGGAACCTTGATCGGCTTGCTCCCGTTGGCTACCGACCATTCGCTGAGCGGGCCCACCACGCTGACGGTGGCGCCGTCGTATACGTTCTGATCGGTCGGCACCCCTTCCCGCAGACAGTTGATCAGCCGCCAGTCTTCCAGCCAGTCCATCCCTCCGTGACCGACGCTGGCCTGCTTGACCTTCTCGCTCTTCCAGAGCGGGTGGTCGTGGCTGTCGAACCACTTCTCCACCGGGTCCCAGCGATGGGGCGCGCCGCTCTTGCCCTCGATGTAGACTCGCCGGGGATATCCCTCGAGAATCCCCCGGGTGCCCTGGAGGACATACTTCCGGCTGTAGGGGCGGGGCAGGTTGGTGTCGTGGGTGAGATAGATGGTTTGCCCCGCGGTGGTGCGGAGCAGGGACGCGTTCACGTCGCCCAGCACATATCGCTCCCTGCGGCGAGGATCGTCGGGGGAGAGATGCTCGGACTGCCAGGCCTGAAGTCCGCGGGAGGGCCCGCTCAGCGAGACCAGGTAGTCGAGCTGATTCCCCCGGGTGATTCCCATCGCCTCGGCGATCGGCCCGAGCCCGTGGGTGGTATAGAGATTCCCGTTTCTCCTGGTCGCGTGGGCCCGGCGCCAGAGGCCTTCGCCTTCGGTCGAGAACTTGATGGCCCGAAGGTCGTGGTTGTAGCCGCACTCGGCGTGGAGCAGCTCGCCCAGCAGACCCTTCCGGGCCAGGTTGAGTCCCAGCATCTCGAGCCGGTCGTAGTTGCAGTTCTCCATCATCACGCAATGCCGGGCGAACTTTTCCGCGGCTTCGACCACCGCCCAGCAGTCGTCCACGGTGTAGGCCAGGGGAACTTCGGAGGCGGAATGCTTGCCGTTCCGGAGGGCGGCGAGAATGATCGGTACGTGCCATTCCCACGGCGTCGCGTTGAACACCAGATCCAGCTCCTGCTCGGCGCACATCCGCTCGAAGTCCCGGG
>Ga0209485_1000121_pt1 | contig 25417 bp, 42 predicted proteins | sample NCAS100_FD_187516 | JGI IMG/M metagenome (GOLD analysis project Ga0209485, IMG submission 187516) | Agricultural soil microbial communities from Utah to study Nitrogen management - NC AS100 (SPAdes) (version 2) | ecosystem: Environmental > Terrestrial > Soil > Agricultural land | place: USA... | reverse complement strand
CGGTCAGAACTTCCTGGGGCTCTACAACTCCTCCGGCGTCCGCATCGGCGTGACAGCCGACCTCACCGCATTCTGGGCGACGGCCGGACACCGGGAGAGCCCCCTCACGGCGCCGGTGGCGGTGACCCCCGACCACTACTACGTGGCGATCCTCTCCAACGCCGGTACGACGCCTGCGTTCGCGCGCGGAGGCATCGTCACAGCCTCCTTCGCGAACGGCCGCCTGACGGCAGCCAACGCCCGCTACGCCACCGGCCCGGCCGCTCAGACCACGCTGCCCGCGTCCATCACGCTGGCCTCGCGCACCCTGTCGGCCAACCCGCACTGGGTGGGACTCAGCTAATGCTCTCCTCCACCACCACCTACAAGACGGCCATCCACCGGCCCCACAAGCTGTCATTCACGGTGGATTTGTACGCCGGTCCCGGCGGGGCGGTGCTGGAGAGGGGCGTGCCGATCTTCGGCGGATCGGTGTCGGCCAACCTGACGCACCGCGTGACGCGCACCGGCAGTTTCACCCTGGGGCCTGCCTACTGGCCGGGGACGGACCCCACGGCCCCTCTGACGCCCTTCCAGACGGTGGTGAACATCCGGGCGGGGATCCGGTACGGGGACGGCTCCACGGAGCAGTTCGACGTGATCACGGGGCGGGTGGGTGACGTCGTCCGTAACTCCAACGGGTCCGTCACGGCGGCCGTGGAAGACCTCGCGGCGGACGTCGTCGACTACCGGTTCGAGGAGCCGTACAACTCGAACCCCCGGATCACGGTGATCGCCCAGATTGAGCAGCTCATCCGGGACGCGCTCCCGTCGGCGACGTTCGGCACGCACGACGTGGATGCGGACGCCATGACACCCAAGCTGACGTGGGATGAGGACCGGGGCAAGGCGCTGGACGATCTCGCCGAGACGGTGGGTGGCCGGTGGTACACCCTGGGCAACGGCGATTTCGTCATCCGCCGTTACCCCTACGACGTCGGCACCGTGGTGCAGACTTTCGCCGATGAGGACCAGGGCCTGCTCATCTCCGGCACCCCGTCCGTCTCCCGGCGGGACGGTACCGCCAACTCCATCACGGTCGTGGTGGAGCGCTTCGACGGGGGCACTCCGTTCCGGGTGCGGGCCCGGGACGATTCCCCGACCTCACCCACGCGCTTCGACGGCCCGTTCGGCCGCGTGTCCCGGGTGATCAAGTCGCAGACCCCCATGACGGTGGGCGAGGCCACGATCTACGCCCGTGCGCAGCTGAGCGCTGCCACGGCGCTGTCGTCCCGCTGGTCGGCCTCTGTGGTCCCGGACTACACGATGGAGCCGGGCGACACGGTGCGCCTGGTCTCACGGGGCGTGGACGGCGTGCAGCTCATCGACGCCATCACGTACCCGCTCACACCTGCGACGATGAATCTCACGACGCGCGCGTACGTGCGCGCGCAGGCGACGCTGGACTGACGGAGGGACGAGCGTGGACACCACGGAATGTCTGGGGCTCCCGTACCCCCAGTGTGACCCTCCGCTGACCAAGGACGCCTCGGACATCTCGCAGCTGCGGGACCTGGCAGAGGCCACCGATGCGGCTGTGCAGGCCTTCGACGACCAGCTGACGGACACCTTGACCTCTCCGCCCGCCGCTGCCGCCACCGGTGGCAGCAACACGGCCGGGACCGAGGTGAACCAGTTCTACAGCTCGCTGGAGTTCGACAACGACAACCTGTGGGACTCGGTCTACGACGGCTTCCGGATTCAGGAGGACGGCTGGTACATGGTCGGCGGCCACGTGAACATCACGGGGTTCGGTGCCGTCTCGGTCAACCTCCGCGTGGACCCGCTCCTGAACGGCGACCCGTGGTCCTCGCGCCAGGGTCCGGGCGCCTACACCGCGCAGGCTGAAACCGTGTGCTGGTCGGACGTCGGGTTCTTCCGGGCCGGTGACCTCCTGAACACCCGGACGGCGCACACCGGCGCGGCGGCCACGGTGGCCACCTACGGGGCCCGCATGTGGATCCTCCAGGTGCTGACGAATGTCTAGCCCCGTCCCGCCGGACGTGATGAACGCCGGTCTCTTCACCGAATCCCGCATCGGGGTGGTGGTGCTGGCCACCCCGAACTCGATGTTCGTGGATGTCGGCGGGACCGTGATGGAGGTGGCGTTCCTGGGGACGTTCACCGGAGCGTCGATCGTCCCTCCGGCGGCCGGGACCAACGTCATGGTGGTCCGGCAGGACTCCACGTGGGTGGCGCTGGGGCCGATCTTCGGCACCGGGTCGAACCGGGTCGTCAATGGCTCCTTCGAAGACGGGCCGCTCGGCGCACAGCCCGTTCACTGGCAGTCGTACAACATCACCGGCTCGTCCACGGCCATCGTGGTGGACATCGCGGACGCCCCTGAGGGCGACCTGGCGGTGCGGATCTTCTCCGCATCGGCGGCCGACCACTACCTGTACTCGGACCCGATCCCGGTGAATCCAGGCGAATCCTGGTCGGTGGCTGCGTTCGTGGGTGGCGACTACGCGGGCGGGCCCGCGACCGCGCGGGCCCGCATCGACGCGATGTGGTTCGCCAACGCCACCGATCTCTTCCCGGTGGTGTCGGCAGCCTCCATCAACGTGGCCGACCGGCTGAACGTCCCGCAGTATCCCCCGTTCCAGGTGCTGTCCGGGAACGTGACCGTGCCCGCCGCATCCTTTTTCATGAGAGTCGCCCTGCGCTCCACCCTGGCGGCCGGTCAGGCGCTGGTGTGGGACGGGGTAAGCGCGCGTCGCAACTGATTCGCAGCACGTTGGTTGTCGCGATTGCATTTCCGGCACTTCCGATTACCGTTCGGCCGGACGTAGGTGTTCTCAGGGGAGTATTCATGACCGTGCGGGCAATGGGTGATGTTGGCCCAGACGTGATTGCCGTGACGAATCATGTCCTGAGTGTTCTCAGCATGAGTTCCGTAGACCAGGTTGGTCAGTCGGTTGTCATACCTCTTACCGTTCAGGTGCCGAATAATGCACCCCTCGGGGCGGGGGCCTACGAACGCCAGCAGTACCAGGTGATGGACAGGGACCGGACACGGGCTCCTGTCCCCGGGCCTGCTCAGACCCACCCGCTGATAGTGCGAACCGCCCTTGCTGCCGGGCATGAATGCCCACACGCCGCGCGCCTTACTCTGGAGGCGCCCCATGTCACTGATTTGGTAGCGACCCTCGTACCCAGGTATGTCTCTCCACTGCTCGCTCATAATCCCAGTGTAGCAAGAAAGGGGTGCTGACCATGCCTGCTAACACTCCGCGAGGATATAGTTACCCGCTGTACGGCGACCTCGCCAACCCGCCCGCCCAGATTCAGGACTTCGCCCAGGACGTCGACACCGACGTGGAGGCGCTCGTCACCCGGCAGACCGGCGCGCTGAACCGTGCCTCGGTCCGCGTGTCGGCGACGGCGAACCAGGCCATCACGCAGAACACGATCACGTTCCTCACGTGGGCGGTCGAGGAGTACGACAACGCGGCCATGGCGAACCTGGGCGTGAACAACGATCGCCTGACGTTCACCCAGACAGGCATCTACCTCGTGACGGCAGAGGTGAACTTCGCCTCCAACGGCAACGCGGTGGTGGGCAACCGTTTCGCCGAGTTCGTGCCGAACCTGTCGCCGGAGAAGGGGGACCAGTCGCTGCGGGGCGCCCAGACGATGGATACCGAGATGTCGCTGGTGATCCTTTACCAGTGCGTCACCGTGGGTGACTTCATCCGCGTGCGGGTGCTTCAGGAGTCCGGCGCGGCCTTGAACGTCTCCGCCCGCTCCTTCTCCGCGACAAAGGTGGCCGACTGATGCCCGCAACCACGGTCAACCGGGACTATCCCTACCCGCTGCCGACGGACCCCACGGACGTGCCGGGGGATCTCCAGCGTCTGGCGGAGGCCATTGACGCGGACGTGTGTGCGCTTCAGGACGGCCTCACGGGGCGCCCTGTGGCCCGCTTCCGGGGGACGGCGCCGTTCACCTCGGAGTCGACGGCGAGGGCGAATGTCAACGCGCCTGCGACCCCGTACGACGACCGTATTCCGTTCGACACGGAAGACTTCAACACGGCGAACGTGATCATGACGTCGACTGACGTCGGGAACCGTCTGATCTTCCCGGACGACCCTGGGTTCTACTTCGCCCTCGTGACGGTGTACGTGCCGGTGTTCACCGTCGCAGGCGCCACGGTGACGTACATGGGCCTGCAAATCCGGCGGGGCGACTTCACCAATCCCACGTCACTGCTCCCCGCGACGCGCCTGGCGGGCTGCTCCCACAACGTCCCCGTGGACGCGTTCGACCGGAACGTGCGTGTCATGAGCCTGACGGTCGGGTGTTTCATGAACGGGACGACCGACGCGTTCAGCGTGGAGTTCCGTGCCGACACGACACCGAACACGGCCGGGTACGCGATCGGCGAACGCACCATCACCATTCTCAAGATGACTCAGAGCTAGGGAGAGAGCCGTGAGCGAATACCTGAAGAGACTTGGCCTGAAAGTGGCCGGGGTGTTCCTGACGGCGCTGCTGGCCATGGCGATGGCTGCACAGCCGTTCAACGTCCTCACGTTCAACTGGGGTGCCGCCCTGACCGTGGCGGGGTCGGCGGCCGTCCTGGCACTGCTGGAAGGCCTCGCCGGTCGCTTCCGGGGCGATCCCGAGGTGCCGACCCTCACGCGCTGAACATGAGAGAAGCCCTCCCGGAGGGCCACCTACCCGGGAGGGCTTCTCATCTCGACTCCGGAACCGTGCCGTCGGGGGGAGACGGGACCGGAGGAGTCAGGGGGTTAGAACGGAACCTTCGGAGCGAAGGGGTCCACGTCCTGCACGGCCAGCTGAATCCTGGCCAGCTCGGCGGCCGCTTGCGCCTTCTCCTCAGGAGAGACCGGCGAGATCGTCCACGGGTTGCCCTCACCGGCGGGCGTGCCCGGCTTGAGGGTGTCGATCCTGCAGAGCACGCGGCCCCGCAGACCCTTGCCGTCCGGGGTCTGGAGACCCTGGGCGATCTGGTCCTGGTTGAACCACACCCGGCGGAACAGCGGACCTTCGAGAGTGCGGCCGGTGGGGACGCGCTGGGAGAAGATCTCCACTCCGCCCAGGCCGTCCAGAACGGTGACGTCTGCCGTGACCTTATCGCCACGGGGGCCGCTCGGCTGGGAAGCCTTCTTCGGCACGTCCCGCTCGATGCGGACCGGCTCGATCATGATGAGACGGCCACGGAAGGAGTCGGCAGAGGCGAACGCGGACATGCGGGGGGTCGGGTCTTCGAAACCGTCGGTGGGGTGCGTCATTTCAGTTCTCCTGAGTTCAGTTCCAGTTGCCCGTACCGGGATCCAAGCTCACTCCGACCCCGGTACGGGGTACCCGTTGGAATGCGACCGGGTCAGCCTCTCCGGAGATGCCCATCTCTCCAATTCGCGGTCTGGACGTCGGTGCCGGTAATGGGGGTAACCGGCACCTCAGTTCCGCCCGCAGGCAGTGCGTGGGCCGGATTCGAACCGGCGTCTTCCCTTTTACGGGGTCTCTGCCTATTGAGCTACCACGCGCCACGTTTAACGCCCGTCGGCAGGAGTCTCTAGTCCGGCCTGCCTGCTGCCGATCATCGTTTGACTCCTGTGCGTGGACGGGATTCGAACCCGTATTGTCCTGGCTCTCGGCCAGTCGACTTGCCGTTAGTCCACCACGCGCCACCGGGTATCCCGCCGGTACGGGTCTTGCTTCCCCGATCGCCCTGAGCGGGCAGTGCCAGCTTAGCCGCTCAGGGCGAGGTTGTCACCCCCTGACACCAAGCTCTTTCAGACGCTGCTGCGCGAGGCCGACCAGCCGTTGCAGCTCCAGCCCGTCCACGCCCCGGGCCCTGGCCAGCTTCCACAGCGCGGATGCCTGCTCCGAGGTCTCCACGCTGCTGAACCGCTCCGGCCACGGCCGCTTGTCGCCGATCAGGGTCCTGTCGATGGCCGGGGCAGGCCGGGGAGCAGCCGTGGGCGCGTGGACCGGCTCGGGTCCGTTGCCCCAGGGACGCACCTTGACCTTCGGACGGGAGCGGATCTTGTAGCACAGCTCGGCGTGAGCGGCCCCGGCCTCCAGATCCGCCCACACGAGGCTCACAGTGCCCTCCTCCGGCCCTTGGACCGGCATGTGGATGATGACCCCCGCATCCTCACGCACGGACAGCAGAGGGGGCATTGTGTTCGGCACTCCGGCGTCGTGGGCCAGGGGGCGCCACGTGTTCGTGTTCCAGTCGTAAACCCCGTGTTGATTGATGCCGTGGGCGTAGTTCCACAGCTGCGCACAGAACTCGTCCACGCCGTACCGCAGTGTCTTGCCCGTCTTCAGGTCCCCGATGACGTACGTCCCCGACGGCCGGTGGAAGAACACCCGGTCGAAGGTCCCGCACACCCCGCCGAACTCACTGATCATGACGGTGCGCTCGATCAGTCCCGGGACCGGCTCCAGCCCGGCGTCGTCCAGCACCCTGGCGTACTTCTTGAGTGACTCCCGGAACTCCTCCGGAGCGTCCACCCACGTCTTGATACCGGCGTCCATGAACTCTGTGAACTCGTGCAGGAACGTCCCGAGGTCACTGCCGACCTTGGCCCCCGCCGCGCTCTCCAGCTCCCTGACGAGACCGTCCAGACGGTCCCTGTCGTCCTCGTGCGTGAGGCCGACCGCCTTGAGGATCAGGTCCCGGCGCCGGGAAGCCCCGATGACGACGTTGCGCTTGCCCCAGTCGTTGATCGCTTTGTTGTCCGAGGCTGCCTTGACGAACGTCGTGGTCCGGGTGATCCCCAGGGCGTTGCCGTTCTTCGCCCGCCGGAAGTCGCCCAGCTCGGGGTCCACGACCAGGTAGCGCCCCATCCAGTCCCGCTCGGCAGCGGGCTGCCCGGAGACGTTGAACACCGGCTTGGGTTCGGCCCTCGGGGACGGGTCCTCAAAGGCTGCCTGCACGTCCGCGTCTACCGCGCTGCCGCCTACCGACGTGACGGGGGCCCGCAACTCCTCTTTCAAGAGCGCCACGTAAGGGGTATCACCGCCCTGGGCGGCCACGTGGCGCCTGGCCGCAGCGCTGGCCTGCGCCTGCCAGTCGGGCGGCATGACGGCGGGCCTGTCGGGGTAGTCGTACGCCTCTGTAATGGCGCACCGCTCACACTCGTACCCGCCCTGGCCGTTGGCCCGGATGGTGTGACCCTCATAGATGGCGCCGTCGCATCCGGCGCACTCGCTCGTGTACTTGGCGCTGAACCAAGGACCCTTACCGCTCACGTCGTCTCCCCGCGTCGTCGTCTCCTCCACCGTAGTGGCGGGGTCTGACACCGGGGTGGGGACGTGGTAGTCGGGCTCGCACCACACCTTGGTCACCTCAGTCTTGTGCCGGAAGGGGTTACCGGCCCTGCTGTGATTGACCGTCCTGCCGCACCGCACACACTTTCCGAGCATCGGTTCTCTCCTCTATCCTGGCCCTGCTGCACTCCTCCACAGGGCCCGCCCCCGCTTCACCCGGGGACGGGCCCTGTGGTGTTACCGCTTCGGGGGCCCGTAGTAGTACTTGTCCGCGTCCTGCACGGTGGTCACGCCGGTCGCCTCATCGTGGACCCACACCATGCCCGGCTCGTCCGGGTTGACGTCGCTGTCCGCGTGGATCACGTGGATCAACGGGTACCGGGGTGCTCCGCAGTCAGCCATCACCGGCCTACCTCTCCGAGTACCACGCGGGTGATGCTGACGTCCGAGTTGCGATACCGGGCGGATGGAACAGGCCGGTATCGCAACTCTTCCCGAACACGCACCCACGGGTCGACCACCCACACGTGCTCGACTGAGTTCTCAGTCCTGAGGACCCTCAGGGCCTCCGCCTGCATCTGTTCCTTGTCCGCGCTGACCGCTGCCACGAACTTCCCGTGGGTCAGCACGTAGACCACGTCTGCCATCACTCTCCTCCTCCAGCCTGCTCCAGCGCCTTGCGCGCCGCTTCGATTGCTTCATCCGTCTGCCGCTTCAGTTCGGCGAGGTGTGCGTCGTTCTCCTGCTGTACCGCGTCCGCTTTCATCTCTTCCCCTTTCCCGGGGGCCAGGGGCGGGGACCCGCTGCCGGGTCCCCGCCGGGTCTGTCAGAACTTCAGGTTGGCCGCCTTGCGGATCCGGGTCTCGCGGGCCTGCTGCTCCACCTTCGCGGCCCGGTCGTGGATGTCCAGGGGGCCGTAGATGGTCGTCTTCAGCCCCTGGTCGTACTTCCAGCAAGCGTGCTTGCGCAGGGTCCCGTCAGCCTTCGGCTTGTAGTCGCCGTTGCAGTGGCCGCACTGGACGGTCTCGGCGGGGCAGGTGTCCAGCGGCGCCGGAGCGGCGGGGCATCCCTCCGTGTGGATTCCGCTCAGGTCACCGGGGAAGCTGACCCGGGATGCGGGGCAGGTGCACTCCGGCGCCGGAGTGGCGCCGTAGTGGGCTGCCGCGTCGATGGCCACGACGCGCGGGGCGTACAGCGGAGTCTGGGCGAGGGCCTCGCCCATGAGGCGATGCCATTCGTCCGACCCGGTCTGGACTTCGGTGTGCGCCGGAGCGGCGCCGTACCGGGCTGCATCGTCGATGGCCGCGAAGACTCCGGCGTTGTCCAGGGTGCCGAGGGCCATGATGGCGCGCTCACTGTTGTCGCCGTCCCAGCCCTTGCGAAGCCACGCCAGCGCCTCGATGACCTCCGGGGCAATCTCCGGCTTGACCTTGGCGATCTTCAGGACCGGCGCGGCCGGGGCCTCCTCGGCCTCCAGCGTGTCGAAGGCCTCGACGTTCAGGATGGACTGGAACTTGCCCTCGCAGGTCTCGCAGAAGGAGAGTCCGGGGCCGGAGAGGACCGTCTTGCGGGCCTCCTCCTTGGTCATCATCTGGGTGGCCGGGGCCTTGATGCTGCTGCGGCAGAGGGCGGTGCCGTCCTCGCCGAAGCAGTGGGCCTTAGCTCCTGTCTTGGTGAAATTCCAGACCTTGGAAGTGATGTTCATCGTGATCTCCTGTTCCGTTCGGCCCCGACGGCCTCTCGATGTCTTAAGTAAACAACCCCATGAAGGGGTTGTCAACCCCTGACACCTACTTGCCGTAGCGAGGCCACGCCTCCACGTCCGGAATCACGTTGCCCTTGCACTCCGACCAGCGGAAAGCAGGCTTGGACACCTCACACAGGATCGGCACCCCGCGCCATTCCCAGGTCATGGCCTCGCACAGCATCTCCTGCCACTCGGCGACCTCGCCCTCCGGCACCGACAGGACGATCTCGTCATGGATCACGCCCCGCAGGTACGGGCGCATGCGTCGCTCCGAGAGCCGGTCCAGCCGGATCAGCGACTCCGTCATCACGTCGCGTGAGGCCCCCTGGCCCATGAGCGCGGGCGCCTGCGTGAAGGAGCGCTCGGGGTCCGGCCGCATCGGCCTGCCGAACCCGTTGTCCAGGAGCTCACCGGAAGCCGCCTGCGCGCGGACCTTCTTGGTCCACTCCATCTGCACCCAGAATTTGTCACCCCGATTGGCGAGGGCTTCCTTGACCATGGCCGGGTCCAGACCGTTGCGCAGGGCGATCGCCATGAACCCCTGGCCGTAGTTCGTACCGTGGCTGACCGGCTTGTACTTGTCCCGCTGGCCCCGGTCACCGCAGTACACCACCGCCATGTCGGCGTGGTAGTCCTGGCCCGGCTGAAGCATCTTGATCAGCTCGGGGTCCTGGGAGAGGGCCGCGACCGTACGGACGTCCAGCTGGGAGTGGTCCGACGTCAGCATCATGTGGCCAGGGTCGGCCACCAGAACGTCACGCTCGGCGGCAGCGGCGCCCCGCTTGCCCATGGTGGATGTGGAGGGCTGCACGTACGCCCACCGGCCCGATCCCTGCGCCTGGCCGACAGAGGGGTGCACGCGGCCGTGCGGGGTCAGGTGGTTCGCCAGCTCGGCGTACTTGACCCGCGCGCCGGTCGCCAGGGCCACAGTTTCCGCCAGCTCCCGGACGGCAGGCTTGTCCCCGTAGACCTGCAACAGGCCCTTGACGATGTCCTTGCGCTTCGGGTCGTACCAGCCCTTCTCCCCGAGGGCGTCGGCAGACGTGAGGGGCGTGCCCTTGGGCGAGCGAGGCCAGTGGAGGGCCCCTGCGGCCTTCCCGGCCGCCACGATGGCCTCCCGGCCCTCATCGGATGCCCACGGGCTCTTACGCGGCTCCCCAGGGGTCCTCTCGGCGATACCGAGGCTCACGGCCTCCTCCGGCCGGTCCCGGACGATGACGCGGGCGTCGATGATCGAAACGCTCTGCATGGCCTCGGGCCACTCCCGCTTCAACTTCAGCTTGAACCGGTCCGGGTGATTGAGGGGCACGCCGTACTTCTCGTGCATGATCTTGACGGCCGCCGCACGTTGCTCATCCTCGTGGGCGACCCGCTCGGCGAGGAGCGCCGTGTCCACAGCCCAGCCATTGAGCGTGGCCACGTTCTGGAGGGCCGCGACGTGCATCTCCCGGGCCGCGTACTCCTCAAGGCCCAGTTCCTTCACCCGGGCCTTTTGAGCCGCGTACACGCCGTCCTGTGCCCTCAGGTCACCCCTCAGGTAGTCGTTGTAGTCCGGGTCGTCCAGCGGGATCCTGTCGAGACCGCCGTGCTTGCGGGCCAGCGCCATGAGGTCGTGGGTCTTGCCCGGGACCCCGTACCGCTCGGCGAGGGTGTCGAGTTTGTAGTACCCGGCGGGCATGTGCTTCGCGAACGGCGGGGAGACCAGGTACTCCGCCACCATCGTGTCCCAGGACTTCTCCGCCAGCGCGTCGTAGTCGGCACCGTGGTGGCGGGCGAGAGCGAGCAGGTCGAACCCGAACAGGTTGTGGGCGTGGATGGCGTCGGCTGCACCCAGCTCGGCCAGTGCCAGGCTCGGATCCGAGGTGACCAGGTCGTCATCGGCGAGCCCGACCAGCCGCACGAACGGACCCTCGTGTCCGCCGGTGAAGAGCTGATCGGCGGACGCGGTCTCCAGATCGAACCCCATGACGGTCGGAGCAGCGGGGCGTTCTTCCGGCGGGGTGTCCAGATCCGGTCCCCCGAACTCGGGCGGAACGTAGTGATCCATCACCGGCGCAGGAGTCGGGTCCTCAAAGAAGTCCCCGGGCAGTGCGGGCAGAACGGGCAGTTTCTGAGCACCCTCCCCATACAACTCCTCCTGACCCCTCATGATCCCCAGTGCCTCGGGTGATTGGATAGAGGGAGTGGGGAGTGTATGGGGAGGGTGTTCTGAATCTGCCCTATCTGCCCGCCCCTTCGGAGCCTCAGGAGAAAACCCCAGGTCGGAGTTAGGGTCGTCCTTCACCACGATGTTGAAGGCGCGATCGCGGTTTCTGCCCGTGCGCACCTCACAAATGCCCGGCAGGTGTCCGAGACGGTCGAAAATCTTCCTTTCGCCCATCTTTGATCCGCCGTTGCGCTCAGCCCACGTGTTGAAGGCGCGGGCACTTTCACGGCGCCCCGTGCACTGGTTCGCGGGCAGATTCTGCCCGGGGGTCGCCTCCACGATGAGACAGACCTCGGCGACCCACTGAGCCACCCGGTCGCTGCGCGTCTCGAACTCCTGCCGCACGCCCGCATCGGTCGCCAGGTACCCGCCCCGCAGCGTCATGCGCCGGTACGCCTGCACCCAGCGCACCAGGATCCCGGGCAGCTCCTCACGCAGGCGGCCTTCCAGGAGTGGGTCCTCCCGACCGGCGAAACTGTCGGGGAAGTGGAAAGGCTTGATCCTCTCCGCGTACGCACGCGAGGACTCACTCACCGTCGGCAGGTCGTTCGCCGAGAACGCGAACAGCGCCTGGTTCGTGAAGGTGAACTGCGCCCCGTACTTCCTGTTGCCGTGGATCGGATCCTCGCCGGTCATCATCTTGAAAACCGAGAGGTCGTCCACGTGCGCCGAGGACAGGTCGGCTGCCGAGTTCAGGATCTTCCCGTACACATTGGCCGCCGCGAACCGGTCCCGGGCGAGGTCGTGCAGCGTGACCGCCGTACGGTTCTCCACTCCGGCGATGGCTTGCAGCAGGCGCAGCATCGTGGACTTCCCCGACCGGGACGGCCCGAACAGGAACGCCGCCTTATGGGGTGTCCGGGTGGGGTCCAGCATCGTCCCGGCCACCTCCTCCAGATCCTCGGTCTGGAGAGGGCACACGGACAGCAGCCACTCCTCGTACCGGGGCGCACGGGCATCCGGGTCCCACTCCACCGGAATCTGCGTGGTGGACATGAACGACGGGTCGTGGGGCTCCAACTCCAGCGTGTTCAGGTCGAGCATGCCGTTCTTGCAGTTCAGCTTGGCGAAGGAGCTGCGCTCCGGCAGGAGCTTCCCGGACTGGAAGAGCATGCCGGTGGCCACCTCCTCCATCGCTGCCCGCCAGGAGGGCCGGTACTGGTCCCCGAGGAGGTTGGAGACGGCGGAGAGGAACGCGGTCCCGTCGATGTGGAAGCTGCCCCCGAGGTACAGGGCGATCTTGCGTTCGGCTGTCAGCGCGGCAGGCTGCTTCTCCAGGAGCGACTGAGTGGCTTTCTGAACCTGCAATCCGTTCTTCTCGAAGAACGGGGCGCTCTTGGCCGCCGGTGCCTTGGGGAGCTTGTCCGAGGCCTTGGACAGCCACAGCTCCAGGTACCCGGCGCGCTTGTCCTCCGCCACCTTGGCCAGGACGTCGTCCAGACCGTCCGTACCCCGGGCGGTCGTGCGGACGTACTTCACGGACGTGGCGCCGGACAGTTCCAGCTTTTCGGCGAACTCTCCGGCCGCCTGGTGGACATCCTTGTTCGTGGCGATGTCCCCGTCGAACAGAACGTAGACCTCGCGGCCCATCACCCAGGTCAGGTCCGCGTCGACCCAGTTCCAGCACCCGGACAGGCCGTAGACCGCGTACTCCTCCGGCGCGTACGAGAGGGCGGTGTACTGCTGCTTGGTCCCTTCCACGATCAGTCCCGGGCCCTCGCCGCCGTCGCGGAGCCGGTTAAGGATCATCTTCGCGCCGGTGGGGAAGCGGTACTTGATCGGGCGGCCGGTGGCGTCGGCCTCGGGGTGGTCCGGGCGCAGCTGGAGGAGCGTTTCGCCGTCCCCGTCGTTCCACGGGAAGAGGATTCCCGTGGGCTCCGCCTCGCGGGTCGTGATCCCGGAAGCGTCGATCACCTCCGGCCGGATGGCGGCAGCGATCAGGTAGTCCCTGTGGGTACTGCTCAGAGTCATGGGCGGATAGCCTTTCGGGGGTGCTGGGAAGCGCCGTTGGACTGGCCAGTTTCCACTAGGAGACTGGCCAGTTCCTTTTCCAAGACAGCTCGAAGCCATCGGGACCGTGCCCCGCGCCCCGGGCCTGCTGCCGCCTTGAGAGCAGCACGCAGGTGGGGAGGGATGCGCACGGTCAGGACGGGGCTTTCCCCCGTATCAAGTGAACGCATGACCGGGACTGTAATACAGTTACGTCACTCCGGCAACGGCAGGTCGATCGTCTTTCGCAGCGCAGCGCGCAGCACCTCCTCACGGTCGTACTCCGCCGGTCCCCAGGGCCCGTGCGGGCGGTAGACCGGCAGCACGCCGCGCTGCGTCCACCGGGTGATCGTGCGCATGGAGACCCCGGCCAGTTCAGCGGCTTGGATCTTGGTCAGTCGTTCCGGCTCGGTGTTCATGAACCCAGGGTATGGCAGGGGTTGACACCACCGGGATCGGGTTGTTTACTTAAGACATCGAAGGCCGTCGGGGCCTCGGAAGAGGGAGTCATCGTGGACATCGACACCAGGGTCTGGAACTACAGCAACACCGGAACGAAGCTCCACGCGTTTCTGAACGGGGTTGCCATCTGCCGATCCTCGATCCGGCGCCCGGGTGCCGAGCACACCGCCCTCGACTACTGCGAGGCCAGGTCGCACCAGATGTGCGCCACCTGCGACAAGCGGTTCAACGCGGCCATCGAGCGGATCGAAGCGTCCATGGAGCCCAGCACCGGCGAGGGTGACTACCTTCCCCCGGCCGAGACCCCGGCCCCCGAGGCCACCCCCGTTACCGAACCTGAGGAGACCGCCGTGCCCGCACCCCACCGGCCCAAGACGGGCCCCCTGACCCCGTTCCAGCAGGAGGCCATGCTGTCCGTCATCGACGGCGCCCAGCAGCGCGAGGCGGCCAAGTTTCTCGGCACCAGCGCCCAGTACATCTCCGGTGAGCTGGCCCTGGCCACATCCAAGCTGAGGGCGAAGACCCTGACCGAGGCCGCGTGCCGGATGGCCACCGCCAGGGCGTACGTCAAGGCGGCCGAGGACATCGACAACGCCCGCGTCTGGTCCCCTATCGACCCCGCTGAGGAGCACGCGAACCACGTGCTGGAGGAGCTGGCCAAGATCCTGCGGGACCGGGCGGCCAAGCTGATCCCCTCGTGACCGGCCCCAAGGGCGGCGCCCCGCGCACCATCGTGCCAGGGGCGCCGGTGGACCTGCCGATGCACGTCAAGCACGGCGGCTCCACGGCGTACCACGCCCCCTACCGCTGCCGGTGTCAGAGCTGTCTCGACTGGCGACGGCGCTACGACCGGGAGCTGGCAGCACGCCACCGGGGCCCCGAGCCGGTCCGCAGACGGACCACCGGACGCTCCCCCTGGTACGTGTGCGTGGACGAATACAGCCTCACCTACTCCTGGCACGACTACGACGCGGTAGGCCGGTGCTGGCGGTGCGATGCCCGCGAGGAGACCGAGATCTACTGGGAACAGAAGTGGAGAGAACAGACATGAACAAAACCGTCGTCAGCATCCTTGTGGTGCTGGTCCTGGGGATGATCCTCGTCCTCGCCCTGGCCGCTTGCGTATCCGACGAGCAGGCCCCCGCCCAGCCCACCGGCGTCACCGTCGACATCGACAAGCCGAAGGCCAAGGCCCCCAAGCCTGCTCCGGCGCCCAGGAGGAAGTAATGATCGTCAGCATTTGGGTGTTCTTCATGCTCGGGGAACCCACCCTCACCGAACCCGGCACCCCCTACGTGCAGATCGTCTCGTCCCCGTACATGCACGACGTACGCCCCGACGTGGTCGAGCGGGACTGTGCCCAGGAGTACGCCGCGAAGTACGGCACCCACCCCGTGTGCGATTGCGGGTGGCGACGCCAGGAGGTCACGGTGATGGGCTCATGACGGAGCGCACACCCGCGTGGAACGCCATCCGGTCCGTGGTCGGAGGGGGGCACTGGGGGTCCTGTATGGACACCCGTGAGGACCATACCTGCGAGCTGGAGATCGACAAGGAGACCACGGCCCTTTACCGGGCCGTTGCGGAAGAGGTGACGGAGTGACGGAGCAGGAAGCGGCGGAGCGTCTGTGCGCGCTGCTGAATGAGATTCACGGGGCAGGACATGAGGTCGAGCTGTCCGACTTTGAGGTGTACGTAGGGTCGGGTCTTCTGGTCGGGACGACGTTCACCTCCACCGGAGACGAGTTCGTGGTGAGGGACCAGTGACCGAGCAGGAAGCGGCGGAGCGTCTGTGCGCGCTGCTCAACGAGATGGATGCAGCAGGGCACGAGCTGATCGTGGACGAGACCACCCGGTCACTCCGGGCAGTCCTGGTGATCGGCAGCGTGACGGTCGTGCAGCCGTTCTTCGACGACGAACCCTGGAAGATCCGATGACTGAGATCAAGCTCCGTTCGTATCAAACGGAGGCCATCGACTCCGTGTTCAAGGCCTGGTCCGAGGGCGTGCAGCGCCCCGCCATCGTCCTGCCGACCGGCGCCGGGAAGACGGTCGTCTTCTCGGCCCTGGTCCGGGAGTTCCGGAACACGTACAAGCACGGTCAGCCTGACAAGGGCCGACGCGTCATGATCCTCGCCCACCGGGACGAGCTGGTCGATCAGGCCATCGCGAAGCTGCGGGCGCTCATGCCGGGCGTGAACGTCGGCAAGGTCAAGGCGCAGGACCGGCAGACCGCTGCAGACGTCATGGTCTGCTCCGTCCAGACCCTCAGCCGTGACAAGCCGCTACAGGAAATGCTCGACTGGGCCCAGGACGTCGGCCGCATCGGACTGATCATCACGGACGAGTGCCATCACGCCACCGCCACGTCGTACCAGAAGATCTACGCCGCCTTTCCCGATGCTCTCCAGCTGGGCGTCACGGCCACCATGATCCGGGGCGATGGCAACGGTCTCGGGGACCAGTGGGAGCAGGTGGTCTACAAGCGGTCGATTCTGTGGATGATCTCCAAAGGGTTTCTGACCGACGTCCGCACCCGCCAGGTCGATCTCAAGGCGCTCGACCTCTCCTCGGTCAAGCGCACGTTCGCCAGCAAGACCACCAGCGCCGGTGACTGGCAGGCCGGGGACCTGGGGCGGGCCCTCATGGAAGCCGAGGCCGACACGGCCATCGCACGGGCCTACAAGGAGCACGCCGGGGACCGTCAGGGCATCGTGTTCACCCCGACGGTGGAGACGGCGTACGCGGCAGCCAAAGCGCTGGTCGACGCAGGCATCACCGCATCCGTGGTGGACGGGGAGCTGCCCCGCGAGATGCGACAGCTCGTCTACGACAAATACCGCCAGGGCAAGACTCAGGTCCTGGTGAACTGCATGGTCTTGACGGAGGGCTTCGACATGCCCCAAGCCTCGTGCATCGTCGTCGCCCGTCCCACGTCCTCCCAGGGGCTCTACACCCAGATGGTGGGGCGCGGCCTGCGCCCCTTCCCCGGCAAGCGGGACTGCCTGGTTCTGGACCTGGTCGGGGCCAGCGCAACCAATCGCCTGCGGACCCTGATCGACCTTGAACCCGGCGCCGTGACGGCGCTGCGGCCCGGGGAGTCCCTGGCCGAAGCCGTGGTGCGCGAGGAGGAGGAGAAGAACCGCAAGGTGCCTGCCGGGTCGCTGGCGTTCGAGCTGCGGGCCCGGGATGTCGATTCGTTCGGGTCCTCCGGGACGGAGTGGATCCGCACCCCCAAGGGCGTGATGTTCATCGAGTGCGGGGCCGCTACCCGCGTGTTCCTCTGGCCGTCCGCCGAGAGCGGCATGTGGGACGTGTGCCGGGTGACCGAGGGCGAGCAGTGGCACCGGACCGAGTACACGGGCCTGTCCATCGGCGAGGCCATGGCGTGGGCCGAGGCGGTGGCGGAGGACCATGCCGGTTTCTCCGTCCAGAAGTCGGCGCGCTGGCGCAAGGGGAAGCCGTCCGTGGCGCAGATGGACATGGCATACGCCCTGGTCGTGGACCCGACCGGCATGAACAAGGGCCAGCTGTCATATGCCATTAGCAAGGCCGTCGGTGCCGAGTTGTTCGATCCCTATGTCAGGGGTTGACAGGCAGGTACGGGAGGTTGTTTACTTAAGACATCGAGAGGCCGTCGGGGCCTCGGGAGAGGACAAGACCATGGACGAGCTGGAGACGGCAGGCCCCCGGATCTACATCAGCGCCCCGTTCGCAGAGCACGTGAGCGACCGCCGGGACATCAAAGTGGAGTACCGGATGCGGGACATCAACGGCCGCTGGTACGAATTCACCCGGGTCACGTACAAGAACACCGGCGTGGTGGTCGTCACGGCCCACAACTTCTCCAGCTCCGTTCCGATCCACACGTTCCGCTAGACCCCGAGAGCAGGGAACGCGATGCCTGACCGGATCACCCCCGAACTGTTCATCCTCACCCAGCTGGCCGCCACAATCCTCACCTGCCTGGTCCTGATCCTCTGGACCGAATGGCGCCGCAACCACCGCTAGACCGCCCCGGGGGGGCCGGGCAGGTGAAGAGCCCGGCCCCCACCCCGATCACCCAACAGGAGAGACCAATGCGCATCACCATCACCGACGTGACCCCCGAGCTGGCCGCCGAGTGGCTTAAGCAGAACACCCGCAACCGCCCCATCTCCGCCGACCGCGTCGCCAAGTACGCCCGGGACATGATCGCCGGTCACTGGCCGCTCAACGGAGAGGCTGTGAAGCGGGCGACGGACGGAACTCTGCTGGACGGCCAGCAGCGCCTTTCCGCCGTCGTGGAGGCCGGTATCACGGTCACCATGCTGGTGGTGGAGGACCTGCCCCCCGAGACGCAGCAGACCATGGACCTGGGGCGCGTCCGCACCCTGTCGGACAACCTCGGGATCAACGGCGTCCCCCACTCCCTCGTGGTGGCCGCCATCACCCGCCGGGCCTGGCAGTGGAGCCAGGGCAACCTGAAGTTCGCGGCCTACATCAGCCCTACCATCCCCGAGATGCAGGCCTACCTGGACGCCAACCCCAGCATCCAGCGCTCCGCCGAACTGGCCGTCCAGATCCGCTCCGCGTTCCGGGTGGCCAAGCCCTCGGTCACCGGCACCGCCCACCAGGTGCTCCTCCGGATCGACCAGGACGCGGCTGCTCTGTTCTTCGCCCAGATGCTCAACGGCGCCGGGCTGGAGGACAACCACCCGGTGCTGACCCTCCGTAACCGGTTCCTCACGGACAAGATCACCGGCAAGCGCAACCCCTTCCACCAGGACGTCGGCCTCATCTTCCGGGCGTGGAACGGCGTCCGGGAGGGCCGGACGATGGCCAAGATCGCCCACACGGCCGATGAGCCGATGATCAAGCCCATCTAGCACCACCGCCCCGATGGTCGCAGGACGGGTTCGACTCCCGTCCGGGGCACTCACTGACCCGAAAGGCACATCATGTACGTCTCTGAGTTCACCGTAGGCGCGATCACCGGCGGTCTCATCGTCTTCGTGACGATGTTCGCCCTGGCCTTCGCCCTCCACAAGAGGAGCAAATCGTGAGCGAGATCAATTGGGCGCTGTGGCTGGTATCCGGCGCCGGAGGAATCCTGGTCGGCTGCATCGTCCTCGCCGTCGGCATGTGGATGGACAAGATCCGCGAGGAGCGCGAGGAAGAGGATCCGATCAGCCCCGAGAACGCTGCCGTCTACCTCGAATACCCGCCCCAGTTCTTCCCCGGGGCCGACAAGAAGGACAACGAAAGTGAGTGATTTTCTCTACCACCTGGCCACCGTCACCGCACCGACCGTTTTCGGGTGGGAGTGCGGCCGGTGGATGGTCCGGAAGATCAGGGCCCGCCGTGGTTAATACAGCCCGCCAGGGAGCGGCCTTCGAGCGGCGGATCATCGCCGACCTCAAGCCGCACGGCTACCTCTGCACCCGGTCCGCCGCATCCAAGGGCGCGGTGGACATCGTGGCCGTAGCCGAGCCGGTGTGGGTCGGCGGTGACACGTACGAGCGGGACATCCTGGGGATTCAGGCCAAGCTCAGTGAACCGCTCCTGAGCCCTGCTGAGCGCGCCGCAGTACAGCAGTGGGCCCGGTGGGCCGGGGCGGTCCCCCTGGTCTCCTGGTGGGCCCCCGACGAGACCACCGGCCTCATGGCCGTGCACTACCGGCGCCTCACCGGCCCCGGACCCAAAGACTGGGAGCTCTGGGCTCCCGGAGAGGACATCTAATGGCCACGCTGTTCAGCCTCCTGGACGACGACGGCGACCGCGCCACTCTCAATGAATTCGGCCGGAGCGAACTGATCCTCCGCGCACCCCGGGGTGCGCGGATGGACTACACCGCAGCTGTCGAGCTGAGGGACGCTCTGACCGCGTGGATCGGTGGAGCACTCATCCCCACCCCCACGGCGCCGGAGGACATCCGCACCCTGATCCGCAAGGAGATCTCACGGTCCCTGGGCATCCTCGCCCGGGAGGCTCGCGGGGAGGACGGTTACGAGACCGGCGAGCTGGAGTCGGCCGGGCTCAGGGCCGTCGCCACAGCTGCGGAGCGCGCCACAGACGCTCTGGAGACCACCTACCACCACCCCCGCTGCTGGGCGTGGCAAGGCAAGCCGTGCCACGACAGCTGTGACCAGGACACCGACCCGTTCAGTGAGGACGTCCGATGAGCACTCTGTTCTCCTCCACCCCCGACAAGGACGGGGACCACCTTGAGGTGGACACCATCGAAGACCCCGCCCGCCTCCTGTTCACCACCGCCGGGGACAGTTACGCCAGCGCCTACGTCATCCGGGACGAGGTCACTGCCCTGCGGGACGTCTTGACCGCGTGGCTGGACGGGACCCGTCTCCCGTCCCACGTCGCCCGGCCGAAGCCGGTCACCGTGGACGACGTCCGGACCCTGATCGCCGAAGCCATGGCCGAAGCGCGTGCCGGGCAGGTGCAGCCGCTGTGGGCGGCACCGCAGACCGAGGCAGCGTTCTGTGAGATCCCGGGCTGCTCGAAGTTCCCCGCCACAGCAAAGCACTTCGAGCACGACCCCGAGCCCGGTGACGTAGGCCACCCCCGACCGGCGACCGCCTGCACCTGTCACGACAGCGACGGCAACAGCGTCCTGACGGCGGACCCCGTGGACGCGGCCCTGGCCGACCCGGCGGTGAACTGGAGTGATCGCCTGTTCGGGAAGAGCGTGCCGGTCAAGCTGCCCCGCCAGCTGGTCGGGTGCGAGTGCGGACACCGGTGGAGCACCCATGCCTCTGACGGGTGTCACCAGCGCCTGGACGAGTACGGGGACCAGTGCACCTGCACCAGCACTCCGCCGGTGGCGACGTGAAGCGCACCTGGTACGGCCCGGACGGCAGCAAGCTGACGCTGGAGACGTTCCCGGAGTGCCCCCGGTGCGGCGCCCCTTGGACGGACGACCACATTGACGGGGGCCACTGTCCGGGGCGCCCCCAGGGCTGCACCTGCGACCACGATTTCCAGAGCCACAAGCGGGTCGGCGGGTGCTGGCCCCGGAGAGAGTCCCGCCCCTGCCCCTGCGTGTACGGGTGGCGACCCACCGACTACTCCGGAAGGGACTGGGAGAACCGTGAGGACTAAGACCCGTCACGACTGGGTGCTGTGGGCGCAGCTCGCCTGCGCCCTGGTGGCCACAGCCCATGCCGAGTACACGCTGGCGCTGGCCTGCGGGGCGAACCAGTGGGTGGCGGCAGCTGTACCCGGAGCGCTCGACCTGTACGTGATCCGGGCCCTCCAGAAGCGCCACGACGTACTTCCCGCCGTACTCGTCATGGTGGCCGCGAACGTGACCTCCATCCTGGTCCGGCAAGGCGTACTCGAAGTCACCTGGGGCGTACTTGCGGCCGTCGGTGCCGTGGCCCCGCTGCTCGTCTGGCGAGGCCACGTACTCCGCTCGTATTCGGGCCCGGTGAAGGAGTCCGAGTACGTACCCGAGGCTCCCGAGTACGTAACCCGAGTACGCGAGTACGTACCCGTCGCAGGTCAGAGCCCTGAACCCGCCCCCGTACTCGAACCGGCCGGGTACGGCCCGGGTACGTACCCGCCCATGCCGGAGTACGTACCCGAGAGCTGGAGTACGGAGCCGGATACGTACTCGGAGAAGGACGACTCCCCGGTGCCGTACCTGCGGCCCGTACCCGCCCTGACCGAGTACGAGGACGAGATAGAAGTACGCGTACTCGGTCGCGCGGAGGACGTACTCAAGCCGGGTGACAGCTCCCACGTCGCCCAAGCCGAGGAGTACGTGGCCACCACCGACCGGCCGTCGATCAAGGGCCTCATGGCCTACGCCAGCGTGGGTCAGGCCAAGGCAACCCGTCTCCTGGACTACCTGGAAGTGAGGTCGAAGCGATGAGCATCTACGACCCCCTGTTCGTCGTCGCGGCCACCCGCGAGGCCTACGACGCGTGGTGCCTGCGGAGGGGCCACGACCCCAAGTCGCGCCACATCCGGTTCGTGAAGGACACCCGCACGATGAACGGCTGGACCGACGTGGAGATCCTCTTCCTGGACGGATGGAAGGCCCACCCGCACGCCATCGCCATCTACAACAAAGCGCTGAAGATCCAGAGGCGGCCGTCATGAGGGCCATCGTCTGGGGGGTCTTCTGGGCCATCGGAGTCCTGGTCTGCCTGACCGCCGTCATGGACTGGGTGCTCCGGTGAACGCGGCGGAGAGGTTCGTGGCGGAGTCCCGGATGCGGGCAGCAGATGCGGCCGTGCTGGCCAAGGCTTCCCGCTACCACGCCAACCAGGCCGTGTACTACGCCCGCAGGAGCACCCGGTGGAGCCTGGTGGCGTTCGTTCTTCAGGGCCTGTCCGTGGCCCTCCTAGGGGCGTCGGCGGTGCTCCGGTGAAGCGCGACTACTGCCGCGTCGACTGGTGGTTCTGGATCAGCTCGACCCTGGGCGCCCTGGTCATCGGCCTCTCGGGCCTCGGAATGGCCGCAGGACTGGTGTGGATGGTCTGGACGGGGTGTGGGGAGTGATCGGGGTCAGCATCGGCGGCGTGGTGGTCGGCTTATCACTCCTCGTGTGGCAGTGGTTCGCCTGGTGGCCCGGCAAGGATGCCTTCCTCCGCGACCCGCTCGGCAGCCTCGGGGAGCTGGCCCCGTTCGTCCTCGGATGGGCCTACGGGGCGCTCGGAACCCTCACGGTGATGGGTTTGATCGGGATGGCTTTCGACGTCGCCCTGTGGGCCTCCAACTGGCTCGGGGACGCCGCCGGATGGGCCCTGGTGGGGGCGCCGGTAGGCGTCACGGCCGCCGGAGCACCGGTCCAGCTGACCGCCCTCGGGACGTGGATGGTGGTGCTCTACACGGTGGGCGCTGTGGCCGCGATCAGGTTCCGCAAGGGAATCTCAGGTCACCTGAAGCGGGGGGTGTGGTCCGGGTGCTGCCTCGGTACCTCCTCCACCTTCGCGGGCCTGGCAGCGGCTCCCCTGGCCCACGCCACGAACTGGTTGGGCGACCACACGATCGGAGCGGTGACGTGAGCGAGGACGCTCCGGCACCTGAGCCCCGGGGCCGTTTCGCCGGGGGCTGCCTGCTCACGGTGGCTGCCCTGGGGACCGGGTGGGCGATCTTCTCAGTGTCACGGAACGTGTTCGTCCTCCTCGTGTGGGGAGTGGGGGCGTTCCTGATCTGGAGAGCGGCAAAGAAGGTGCCGGGTGCAACTAACCCCGCTCCCCCACCGCCCTCCGAGAGGGGTTCGGAGAAAGAACCGCAGGTCACGATGGTGCGCGACACGGCGCACCCCAATCGGTGGGTTGTCGCCCGGGAGTCTCCCTGGGTGGCGACCACCATCGACAAGGAAGCGGAGAGTAACGAATGGACCTCCCCCTGACCGTCCTGGCGTGGCTGGGAGTGGTGTGGATGACGGTCGGCCTCGCCGGTGCGATCTACGTACTGATCAAGGTTCGGAAGGACTGGGACTCATGAGCCGCGAGCGCACAACGAAGTACGTGACCCTCGAAATCAAGGCCGTGTTCTACGGCGACTACTACGACGCGGACGAGTGCGAGGGACAACTGCAAGGCTGGATCGGGGCCGGTCTGGAGGACCGGGACAACCTCCGGGGCTATGACTTCGGCATCGGCACCGTCCGTGAGGTGCCCGGCGACCCGGAAGGGTTCGACTCATGATCGACCACACCACCGTCTACTGCGCCCGGTGCGGCGGCCACCTCCGCCCGCACAGTCACCCTGAGGATTCCCGATGACCGAGAAGCTCGTGCGGGACCTGATCCCCGCACACATGATCGCCAACAAGACTCCCCGGCGCTCGGTCCGGGAGGCAGAGGCGTGGGAGATCGAAAACCTCCTCCTGGCCAAGCTGCGCGAGGAAGTCGCCGAGGTGGAGAGCGCCCCGGACAGCGGCAGTCTCCTCGTGGAGATGGCGGACGTGGTGGAGGTGCTCCACGCCCTCGCGGAGCACTACGGGTGGAAGCCGGAAGACGTGGAGCTCGCCCGGCAGACCAAGGCCGCCACGCACGGCCGGTTCAAGTTCAAGTTCGTCATGACAGAGGAGAACTGATCATGGGATTCCGGCCACAGCGCCCCGAGGACGAGCAGACCGTGCAGGAGATCCAGCAGACCGTGGCAGCGATGCACGAGCAGGAGCAGAACCCCCCGCCCCTGCTCCCCGGCACAGAGGAGAACTGATCATGGGCAGCTACCCGAGCGCAGACCTGGCGTACGGCATTGACCTCGGGTTGGATGAAGAGGTGGGACGCCACAGCTGGTTCACGGACGAGCTGGAGGAGGAGCACGGCTCCGAGACAAAGGTACTGAACGCCCTCCTCAAGGACGTGAGGGGCGTGGGCCACCTCACCTACGGGAACTCCATCACCGGCTACACGGGCCTGATTCTGTGCACGCAGTCAGTCCACGCCTATGCCTACGACGCCGTGCGGGTGGGCATCGACCAGCTCACCGGCACCGTGGAGGACGACGCCCGGCTGAGGGCCGCATGGGCGGTCCTTTACCCGGACCGGCTCATGCCGGAACCCGAGTGGCTCATGGCCATCTCGTACTGCTGACCAGGCAGGTACCGGCCAGAGTTGGCCAACACGCCGACAGCCCGACACCCGTTCGAATGACGGGTGTCGGGCTGTCTCGCTACCGTGGACGCGGCCTCGGAACCGAATCCACCAGCAGGAGACATCATGACCCGTGTATGCATCGACATCGACGACACCGGCAACGGCAACGGCGGCGTCCCCACCGTCAAGGCGTACGAGACCACCATCGGCGACGGCTCGCAGGTCGACTTCTCCGTCGACCACAACCTGACGGACCGCTACCCGTTCCTCCAGGTGTTCGACGTCGCCACCGGCCTGGTCCGCACCGACGCGGACGTGACCTACAACGGGGACAACCGCGCCACGGTCCGCTTCGACCAGGCGCCCGCGTCCCAGTCCATCCGCGTCCGCGCCGTCTCGGTCCGCCCGCCGGTGACCCCGGCCCCGTAGTACGCTCAGCGGGTTCTCTCCGCATAGAACAGGCAAGGCCCTCACCGATGCGCCGGTGGGGGCCTTCGCTGTGTCCTGGGCCCGTCCTGAGGACGTCTGTCCGTTTTAACGGGATATCCAGACCTATCTTGGGGCGCTCCTCAAGATTCTTTCGAGAAAGTTCCTGTCAGGGGTAGACACGACTGGCTAGGGGTTGTTTACTTAAGACATCAGCCAAGGACGACAACACGAGGAGCACACAATGAACGCCAACACCGCCACCGACATCACCGCCCGCCGCGCCGACGCCATCGCCTTCATGACCACCGAAGAGGCGAACGCCTACCTCGCCGAGTGCCACGCCCACGACGCCGCCGTGGAGGCCAGCATGACCCCCGCCCCCGCCGCTCCGGAGTTCGGCACCAACGACGAGAACGTGGCCATCGCCGAGCTGCTCCTGGGCACCCTCCCGGCGGGGACCTGGGGCCGCATCTGGATCCAGGGTGACGAGATCAAGGCGGTCGGAGCCCTGACCTTCGCCGAGGCCCGCGAGCTGCGCTCCTACCAGAGCAGCAAGGGCCTGGTCGGCAAGAACTTCCGGGTCATCCGGTAGTCAGCAGCGAAACCGAAAGCCCCGCCCGGGAGACACCGGGCGGGGCTTCGCTGTGTCCTGGGATGTCGGGGTGATTTACCCTTGAATGAACACCGACACAGGGACGTGGCGCATGAGCGTACCGATGACCTCAGACCAACTGCTG
>Ga0209485_1000119_pt1 | contig 25550 bp, 20 predicted proteins | sample NCAS100_FD_187516 | JGI IMG/M metagenome (GOLD analysis project Ga0209485, IMG submission 187516) | Agricultural soil microbial communities from Utah to study Nitrogen management - NC AS100 (SPAdes) (version 2) | ecosystem: Environmental > Terrestrial > Soil > Agricultural land | place: USA... | reverse complement strand
TTTATGGTCCATACTTGTTGCGCGTTGCGCGCCAGGGAGATGGAAAATTCGCGCCCTTTAACCGATCGGCGTGTGCGATCTACGGATGGCTCAGCTCTTTAACGTGGCATGTCCCGCATCAGAGCGGTGTATCGAGGGTCTGAGCGAATTTTGTCGAACAACGGATCAATGGCCAGGAAGGCGACGAAAGAACGTTCCGCTTTGGCCTTATCCAGCCACGCAAAGGTGTCGTCGTTGTCTCCCAGCGCCGCATGAATCTCAGCGAAATAGAAGGGCGAAACATACTTGGTCTTCTGCATCTCATTGAGAGTGCCGAGAATCCATTTGGCTTCCGATCTCTGACCGCGCAATCCGTAAGTTACAGCCAGGGAGGTCAGGGCCGCAGGGTCGTCTTTCTGTAGAATGATAACCTTCTGACACTCCGCGACTGCATCGTCATACCGGCCCAACAGTGCATAGTTCATGCACATGTCGTTATGCAGAAAGGTCGCTTGAGCATCCATTTGCATAGTCTTCTTAATTTGTTCCAATGCTGCAGGGTAGTCCCGTGCATAGTAATAGGCAGTCGATAATTTATTGTTAAAGAGTAACGAGAATGGATCCAAGTCTAAGGCTCGCTTCACCTCAGAGATAGCTTCCTTTGTCTGACCTTTAGCCAAATGCAAAGTGCTTCTCAGGTTGTAAGCGTTCGCATAGTTTGGATTAAGCTCAAGCACTCGACGCAGCTCTTTTTCAGTTGCCGCGAAGTCCCAATAGTAAAAGAACTTTGTTGCGGCCATAGCGTAGTGAGCCTCTGCCAACGTATCGTCAAGCTCCAACGCTCTTTTAGCGGCCGCCTCCGCCTTTGGATAAGTTTCCTGAGGAGATAGATAGTTCGCACCAAGAACAAGATGCGCGTTAGCCAGACCGGCATGGGCCAGTGCGTAGTTTGGATCTTTCTGAATTGCCTGGTTGAAATAAACTATACTCTGGTCCAAACCAGCACGCGTCAACTTGTTCCAACTGTAGCGGCCCTTCAGGTAAAGCTGATATAGCTCTTCATCAGAAGTTGCGTTCGGACTGCCGGCGTCCAAGCTCGAGGACGAAAATCCCAATTTTTCCTGGAGCTTACGACAAATTTCATTCTGTATGAGTGGCAGCTCGACAGCTTTTGCATTGTACTGGCCGCCCCATAATTGACTCTCATCGCGTCCGTCAACGAGCTCCACGCGGATCTCCACGTCGTCACCACGTTTTACGATTCGACCCATTACCAGAGCCTCTACGCCCAGCGACTTTGCGATCTGCTGCGGGTCAGCTTCTTTCCCTTTATATTTGAAGCTCGACGTGCGATTTATTACCTTCAGGCGAGGAATCTGCGAGAGTTGGTCCAGAATGTTTTCGCTGACGCCATCCGTGAGGTAATCCACCTGGTCGTCTCCACTGCCATTGACAAACGGAAGCACGGCAACAGAGGTTATCGACTTTGACGAAGGTTGCGAAAACATGAAGTATGCAGCGGTTGCGATAATCGCAAGAAAGCCTAATCCGAAGAAGAGCTTGAGGCGGTCCGATTGTAGAGTTGTAGCCAATCGCCCGTAGGTTTGCGAGACCTTATGACGCACTGTCGCTTGATTTTCGTTCGTCGTTTTCGCACGCGGTGCAGCGATATACGCACTCTGGCCAGCTTTGAAAGAGTCAGCCCCGTGTCCGTCCTGCGAAGTTTGCAGCGCCTGATACACCTGTTCCAAGGGTAACAGCAACTCCGCAAAGCTCTGGTAGCGATGTTCGCGATCTTTTTGCAGCATCTTGCCAACGACTTCCGACAACTGAAGTGGAAGCTCGGGCAGAAAATTGTTCAAAGGTTCGGGCTCCGTTTTTAAGATGGCAGCGAGTACATCACCTGATGTCAGGCCTTCAAACGGAGGTCGTCCCGCTAGCATTTCGTAGAAAACAACTCCCAAACTCCATATGTCACTACGAGAGTCAATCTCGAATCCTCGAGCCTGTTCGGGTGACATATACAAAGTAGTTCCCACAACTGTTCCCGGAGAGGTTTCAGTCATCGGAAACGTGACTGCTTCATTAGGAAGGTTCGCCGCCTTATTCTGGCGTTTTTGTTCGGTCAGTTTTGCAAGCCCAAAGTCCAAGATTTTTACGTACCCATCGTCCCTCAACATGAGGTTTTCCGGCTTTATATCACGGTGAACAATACCCTCACGCTCAGCCGCTGCTAAACCCGAAGTCGCTTGCATAACGACATACACAATTTCCTTTAGTGGCATAGGCCCACGCGCCATTCGCTGCCTGAGGCTTTCACCCTGGACGTACTCGGAAGCAATGAAGTGGCGGTTCTCATCTGCTCCGATTTCGTAGATGGTGAGAATATTTGGGTGATTTAGGCTCGACGCCGCATAGGCCTCACGGTGGAAACGCCGAACGCGGGTCGGATTTTGGATCAAATCGGGAGGCAGAAGTTTGACCGCTACGAGACGTCTGAGTGTGGTGTCCTGCGCAAGATATACCTCACCCATGCCACCCTTTCCGAGTAGTGAGCGGATCTCATAATGGGAGATTCGGGCGTTGGGAGACAGCATACCTGGGCTAACCCGACGTTTCTTGCGTGACTCTATTAGAATCTTTCAAAAAGTCAACATTTCTGCGGATCTCCAACTGGAGTTGACGATTCATCGTTTTTAATTTCCGGAAACGACAATTCCGGTAACTCCGGCTTCCGGGGCTGTGCATGACGCAACGACCGCAACAAAAGTTCTTTCATAGATTCTCCCTCATGTACTTAATGAAAAACGAGAGAAAACTGTTTCTAGCTTTATAGTTCGTCGTGCTGCTGGAGCGCAGAGTCTATCGTTACGTGGGCCGTCCGCGTGACGATCGCGCGGTGTGGCAACGCATTAAAGATATCGCGACGACCGGGTGCGAATGCTTTTGAGCGCATTCAGGTCTTGCTGCGCCGCGAAGGGCTGGCGCGACAATCACAAACGAACTTACCGGCTTTACAAGGAAGAAGGGCTGATTTAAGGAGTAAGCGACCGCGTCGCGACAAGACCGCGGCGCATCGCCAGCAGCGACCGCTGCTGACTGGCCCACATCAGTGCTGGAGCATGGATTTCGTAAGCGATCAGCTGTTCGACGGGCGCCGATTCAGGGCCCTAATTTTAGTCGATAATTATAGTCGCGGATGTCTCGAGATCGAGGTGGGCCAGAACTTGAAAGGCTTCGACGTCGTGGCGGTGATGGAACGAATCAAAGCATTGCGCGGCGTGGTACGGCAACGAATTCAATGCGACAACGGGAGCGAGTTCATCTCGAAGGCGTCGGATAAGTGGGCCTATGACAATCGGTGACGTCTGGATTTCTCGCGGGCCGGAAAACAACGGATAATCCGTTCATCGAATCATTCGGCGGAAGTCAGTGTGTTTAAATTTCTCAATGTTGATTTCCAGAGAAGCTTGGAAGGAGCGAGCTCACACTCCATTCGCCGTGAACTCTATCACCGCCAAGATCTGACCTAATGCCGGCGGTCGGTGGTCCATTAACTGAAGGTGAGAATCACAAGGTCCGGTATGCCGATGGTACGTTTCAACCTGGTGTGACGCTTTCTAGTGAAACTCCCGCTGGCCGGTGTTGGAGCGACAGCGAGGGCGTTGCATAATGCAAGCCCTCGCTCACGCAAGTCTAGCCGCTCAAAAAAACTCCATTTTTACAGAGTCTAGTCCGTTTCACTTGGGGAGTTTGGCTAACTCAAGCTGTCTAGCAATGGCGCGCGAGCGCACTAGTGCGTAGCCCGTAGCGTCGAGTTGGTTCCACGTAGTCACCTTTGCGTAAAGCACTGCTGCACGCTTTGTATCCCCAGCGGCCTCTTCCGCAACTGCTTGGTAATACCAGACGTATGGGTCGTTAGAGTCCGCCTTAACGAAATACTCTAGCGCCTTCGCGTAGTTCTTCTGCGCAAGGTCCAGGAATCCAGCGGTCTCGTTATAGCCCCGCTGCTGATTCGGGTTCTTCCGCAGGTCAACGTATTGTCTAATCTCTTCTAACTGAGTCTTGGCGGAGTCGAATTCGTGCCGAGCGATGAAGAGACGCGCCCGATTCTGCATTCCGCCGAAGCGCCTATTTTCTCTCACCGCAGGCGTTAGCGAAGGCTCATTTCTAAGTTGGTCAGCTTTCTCGAACTGTTTGGCTGCGTCTTCCAACTCACCTGATTCGGCGAAGATGAATCCGGCGGCGGTGTGAATGGCGATCAGCGAAACGTCATCGTCGGCTTTTTCTGCCATAGCGCGCCGGCGCTCGTTCACCTCCAAGGCTTTGTCCCTGTTGCCCTCGGCCAAGTAGGAGTTCACAGCAGAAAGCATAGCCAAGTCCCTCAACCCATCGTCCGACGACTTGTCGAACATGAGCTGGTAGGATTCACGCGCTTTAACATAGTCACCTTTGTAGGCGTAGTTGTTACCGATTCCCCTATAGGAGTTGATGAACGTAGGATCAATGAGCAGCGCTCGTTGGTACTGCTTGATGGACTCGTCAAACTTGCCAGTCTTCATTAGCAGCTCGGCGTACGAGTCGTAAGGATTCGGGTTCTTTGGAATGAGTTTGATGTAGGTTTTGAAGGCCTGTTCTGCGTCACCGTACCTGCCCAGGCTGAGGTTTGAGTAGCCGATATTGTTGTAGGCCGGGGCGTAATTCTTGTCGAGCTTAACGGCGTCCATGAAGTGCCTTAGAGCAGTCGCGTCATCGCCAATGGACCGATAGTAAAAGCCCATCTGCGAGTGCGCACGCTTGTCGGCCGGGTGGAGCTTAAGGAGTTGTTCAAGGTGCATTTTCCGCCCTGCTGGATTGCCTTCGGCCTGATCCTTAGCGGCGAGAATCCACTCCCTTTCTCCTGGCGACACTCTATCAACAAGGCTGGCGGCCTTTTCAACGTTTTTTCTGAATTCCTGGTTAGTTCTTCCGGCGAATAGGTAGGCGATGGCGAAGTTGGGGTCTTTTTGGACGGCCTGTTCGAATAGGCTGCCGGGGTCTTCGAGATTTTCCGCCTTTTCACGACCCTCCAGGAAGAGTGCGAGCGCATCCTTCGAAGACGTGAGCGACATCTCCTTTTGTTGTGCTAAGAGGGCACCCGGCAAAATGAAAAGCAGTAATAGAACAGTCAGGCCCGAGGATCGAATCCTGAAGCGGGCATTGCTAATAGACATTCTCAGCTCCCTTGTTGTTGAGCTAAGACTTCAGATTGACTGGCAGATTCCAGAGAAGCTGGGAAGGGAGTGAGCTCACGCTCGATTCGGCGCGGACTATATCATGCCGGTTGCCATTGACCTAATGCACGCTGCAGTCTCCATGAGACAAAAGGCATGGACAAGAAACGGGCGAGGTGGTCCAAGAAACTTTTTCACGCTATAGTCACGTGACTCAATGCGATGTGAAGCCATGCAATCGGTACAACTTGTGATGGTCCAGCAACGGCGATTCGTCACAAGCCTAGGCACCTAAGCTTTGCCTCAAAAGTCTTTCGTGGCGGCTTCGCCGCCCAGATGTGAGGCGAGGCTGTGCCTCGCCGTAGTTGTGAAATTGCAATTGGGGCTCTGCCCCTGGTTCGGCCTATGGCCGATAAACACGGGGCCAAGCCCGAACGGAGGGCAGAGCCCTATGCCAAATTCCAGGATAGCCAGCGAGGCGGAGCCTCGCTGCACATCAGGCGGCAGAGCCGATGTAAAGGACTTTTAGGGCAAAGCCAGGCACCTATATGCACGAACACCTAATGCTCATGTGCCCTTAGCTTTTTATTGAGCTAGTTCGCCAAAACTAAACCCGCAGTACTGAGACCTCCCAAACCAATCGGATTCATACCCGTCAAACCCATCAATGAGCGAGGAATCTGGAAATCTTTTCAGTGACAAGCTAAGCGGACCCGAGTTTGTTGCTTACAATGGGAGAGCTGGCCGATGATCATCGTCCCGCTGCCGACTCCGTCAACGAGAATGTTGTGATGTGCGCAACGACAGAAGCCACAACGAACGCGGCGCGTGCTGTCCCCACTAGAGGTTACCTCTCGTTTCGTGGTTACAGAACTTGGTACGAAACGATCGGTGACCTAAGTAGCGGAGTTCCCCTGGTATTGCTGCACGGCGGCCCTGGTATTCCAGGAGGCTCTTACGCGGGCTTGATGGCCCAGCTCGCGGATCGTCGTCCGGTTGTGCGGTACGACCAGCTCGGCTGCGGGCGATCCGATCGGCCCAACGACCCGTCCCTCTGGCGCGTTCAAACCTTTGTCGACGAGCTGGCAGCGCTTCGTGAGAAGTTGGGCCTCGAGCGGATACATCTTCTCGGGCACTCCTGGGGTGGCATGCTCGCGCTCGAGTATTTACTCACCAGGCCCAAGGGCGTACGAAGTCTGGTCCTGTCGAGCTCGCTTTCCAACACGCAGTTCTGGGTGGAGGAGACGCGTCGGTTGCGCAGCGAGATGCCGGCGCATATTGTGGCAACGATGCGCCGATTTGAAGATGACTACGACTGGAGTTCCGTCGCGCCTGCGCCCGCCACTATGAGGACAGAACCCGGCATTGCGCCGGAAGACGTCGCGTTCCGCGCACGGATGATGCGCTGGAGTCTGCCGTTAGTGACGAGCGCTCTGGTGCAGCGCCTTGCGAGCTGGGCCTCCTTCGTGCCTCCGCTTCACAGAGCGGCTTATGAGATCGCGAGTATGGCGTTCATGCGCCGCCACGTCTGCCGCATGGACAACTTTCCGCTGGTACTATGTCAGGACTACCTCGCCCGCAACCAGGAAGTGTACGAAACGATGTGGGGTCCGAGCGAGTTCTTCTCTACCGGAGTGCTAGCCGATTGGAACGTTGAACCACGGCTCTGTGAAGTCGCTGTGCCCACCCTTATCCTGTCAGGCCGCTACGACGAAGCCACTCCAGCACAGCAACAGCGCCTGCATGACGGCATCCCCGGATCGCGGTGGGCACTCCTGGAGCACAGCGCCCATCTCACGTTCATGGAAGAGCCGGATCGCTATCGTGAGATGCTGACCTCATTTTTAGACGATGTCGACGCGGGTGCACCGATGTTTCAAAGCGGACCTTCATCTCATCCAGGAAGCGAGTGAAAGTTTAGTGAGTTCACTCACCTGAAGCGCAGCCTTCGGTTGCTACGTGATTCAAATTGTGTTGTTCACCGGGTAGCGTTAGAGGAAAACACCAATGACTCCAGATCAGAACATGAGCTCTAAGTTTCGAGCGGCGTTAAGAAACGAATTGGCGATTTGGATTCAGAAAGGCATCGTAACCGAGGAAGCCGCAAAGCAGCTCTCAAGCGCGTACGAACTCGATAATCTCAGACACGAGTCTACGCGCTTGTTGTCGGCAGTCATTTTCACTATAGGCGGTTTATTACTTGGCGGCGGCTTGATTAGTTTTGTGGCTGCGAATTGGGAAGTCATTCCAACGCCCATCAAACTGACGCTTCTCTTCGCAACACTCCTGGGTATTCACACAATTGGTTTCTGGCTCTGGCATTCAAAAAATTGGGGCCGACTAGGGCACGCTTTAATCTTCTGCGGCTGTTTAGTTTTTGGCGCAAACATAGGTTTGGTTGCGCAGATCTTTCACGTCAGCAGCAGCTGGTACGGGGGATTTGTCGCCTGGGCCCTGGGGTCGCTAGTGATGGCCTGGGCCATCCGTAGCTGGATCATTGGTGTACTTGCACTCGGCACTTCGTTCATTTGGTTCCTCGGCTTTCAGAGTGACCACGACCAGTCAGCGTCGGTTTATCCGCTCATCCTCGCCATCGCTTTACTTCCCCTGGCATGGATTATTCGCTCGCGGGTGCTCTACGCAGGCACATTACTTGGCATTGTTATTTCCGCTTGTGTCTTGGCCGGCTATCAAGGAAGCGGGAGACAACTGCTCTTCACGATGGCTGCAGGCGGTATGTTTATGTGGACCCTGGGTGAGCTCCATCGCGCGTCAGCATGGCGGGTGGAATTCGCAAACATTAACCGCGGCTTAGGGTTGGGGCTGTTGGCTTTGGCCGCATACGTTTGGTCATTCCACTATCTGTGGGATGCGTCGGTATTTGGACCGATGCGGTCATTATGGGCATTCTTATTTCTTTCACTCGCAATCGCCTTTTCATTGTTGATGTGGACAAGAGCAAGACCAACCCAACCGTTACTCACGGCTGGGGTGTTGCTGGCTGGCGGCATCCTCTGCGCGACTTCTTTACTGTCCGGGGCCACCGCAAACATTAGCGATGGAGAGTTTCTCTTCACGTTTACCACGAACCTGGCGGCGTTGATCGTGGCGGCCATTGTTATCGCCGTTGGTTTGATTGACGAACGTCGCCTGGCCTTTTGGTTAGGCTCTTTGTACCTGGTCCTGCTAATTCTGTCGCGCTTTCTGGAGTATGAGACATCGTTGCTGGTCAAGTCTGCCGCTTTCCTTGTCTGCGGCGTAACGGTCATCATCGCCGGCATAAGTTACGAAAAATATTTGCGCCGTAACGCTGCTGGCATCGAAGCCAGCAAAGGAGTGGGGCATGAGTAAGCGCGCTTCTTTAGTTGCTTTCATAGTTGCAGTGGCCATCCAAACACTAATCCTGGTTGCTGTGCCTGCTCGTAAAGTCTTCACGAGGGCGACGGGAAAGACCGTGATCCTCAAGGTTCAACCTGTCGACCCTTACAGCATTCTGAGTGGTTACTATGCCACCCTCGGTTTTGACATCAGCCGCGTTGAAGCCTTCCCGAATGCCGGAATGTTTCAGGGGTTCTCAGATGGAGACTGGTTCTATGCAATAGTTGAAAAGGGCGAAGATGGAACCTGGAAGCCTATATCACTGGAGCGGGAACTACCGGATAACCTGCCGGACAATCGCGCTGCACTACTCGGTCGAATTAATCACGGCGCGATCAGATACGGGATAGAAGAGTTCTATATTCCTGAGGCACAACGCGATCGCATCGCCGATGATTTGAGAAGGAACGTTGATAAGGCGCGCGTCGAGGTAAAAGTTGATCGTAGTGGCCATGCCGCTCTCGAGCGACTAATAATCGAAGACAGGATTTATTAATGAGCGTCTACCGGGATCACGGAACTGACAATTGCGAACGGAAGGCCTACGTAAAGCGTGCGGCTTGGCACTGCGTCATAATCTCCGCGTATCTCCGGCGTATCTCCGCGCCCTCTGCGTTAGGCCTATTCTTAACGCAGAGGACACCGAGATGCGCAGAGGGCGCAGAGAAGATCCGTAGATAAGTTCAACTAGCTCCGGTTAGGGTTATGTTGAAGCGTGCGGCTTGGCACTGCGTCATAATCTCCGCGTATCTCGGCGTATCTCCGCGCCCTCTGCGTTAGGCCTATTCTTAACGCAGAGGACACCGAGATGCGCAGAGGGCGCAGAGAAGATCCGTAGATAAGTCAACTAGCTCCGGTTGGGGTTATGTTGAAGCGTGCGGCTTGGCAATGCGGAATACTCTCCGCCTATCTCCGCGTATCTCCGCGTATCTCCGCGCCCTCTGCGTTAGGCCTATTCTAAACGCAGAGCACACCGAGATACGCAGAGGGCGCAGAAAAAATCCGTAGACAATCACACACGGGAGACGGCACCGTCAACACGCGGCACCTTTGTTCTTGTATCGGCGGCCCGGCCCTCATGGATTTCGCGGGCGCGCGATAACGCTGCTTCAACGTGCGGAAGCATATTTTCTTCGCCAAGGAACTGGAGGAAATCAGACTGCCTCAACAATTGATCGGGTTGACTACGCGCGCCACACAGCAGCAGCGTCCGGCCCGTCGCGCGCAGCCGTTCGGCAAGCCTCTCCAACTCGTGCAGACCTGTAGCGTCGATAGCTGTCATATTTCTTAAGCGCAAAATCACTACCGCTGGGAGCGAGTCTACATCGACCGTCGCCTCCGATAGCTTCTCAGTGGCCCCGAACAAAAATGGTCCATGGATGCGCAATACCAGGACGTAAGGAGGCAGCAGCTTGTCCTGCAATACGTGCGGACGACCATCCTCAATGTATTCCTCCGTCACGGGCGCAACTGTGGTCGTCTGCGAGACACGGTAGATGTAAAGCAGCGCGGCGAAGAGCATTCCGATCTCGACTGCGACAGTTAGATCGGCAAGCACCGTGAGAGCAAAGGTCATCACCCACACAGTTATGTCCGCTTTCGACAGTCTGAGTATTGTTTGTACCTCACGCCATTCACTCATGTTGTAAGCCACCACGAAAAGAATCGCGGCTAGCGTAGCCAGCGGAATGAAGCGCGCGAGGGGTGCGGCGACTAATAAAATGACGATCAGGGTTAGCGCGTGGACCATCCCCGAAACGGGACTGCGAGCGCCTGATTTAATGTTGGTGGCAGTGCGCGCGATCGCGCCGGTAGCCGGTATTCCTCCCACGAAAGGGACAGCAAGGTTCGCAACGCCCTGAGCAAGCAGTTCCACGTTGGAATTATGCCTATCACCACTCATGCCGTCGGCGACTACTGCTGAGAGCAAACTCTCAATGGCAGCGAGCATCGCCACCGTAACGGCCGCAGGAAGCAGCGGCACGATTAGATCGGGTCGGACTTGTGGCAAGGAAACATGTGGCAACCCGGTCGGGATGCCGCCGAATTTACTGCCTATGGTCTCGACGGGAAGCCCAAAAACAGCCACGGCGAGCGTAGCCAACACGAGGGCAACGATCGAGCCTGGGACGCGCTTAGTGAGTCGTGGGAGCAGCAGAATGATCAGGAGCGAACTGACGCCAATCAGCACCGCGGGCCACTGGATGCTTCCGAGGCTATTCACCAGCAGCTGCATGCGCAATACGAACTCGCTTGGTAATGGCTCGGTAACGAGACCCAGGAAGTCTTTAATCTGTGTCGAAGCGATGAGGATGGCAATGCCATTCGTGAAGCCAATGGTGACCGGGCGCGGAATATATTTTACCGCCGTTCCTAAACCCGTCACCGCCATGAGCATGAGGATCACCCCGGCCATTATTGTGACCATCAGCAGGCCGGAAACTCCGTGGGCGGTGATGATTCCGGCCACGATTACCACAAACGCTCCAGTTGGACCACCGATCTGAAGACGCGAACCGCCTAAAGCAGATATGAGAAAGCCGGCGATTACTGCTGTGTAAATTCCGGCCTGCGGCGTAACTCCAGAGGCAATCCCAAATGCCATAGCCAGCGGAAGCGCCACTAACCCAACGGTCACTCCCGCAATTAGATCCGACGTCAAGTCGTGCCGGGTGTATCCCGCTCGCAAGCACAAAACCGACTTTGGAATCCATTTCTTATTCAGCGACGTCACGGGTTTTCTTTTGAAAGGAGTAATGGGAAAGTGCTTGCCGGTTTTGTACCAGTTCTTAGGCGGCCTTTTGGTTGAGTCTTCGTCGACACGAGGAAGTGCGACACTGGCAGACCGTTCGGTCCTCTTCGAAGGAGTTTAAGTAGTCAACTGTTATCTCTTCACCAGGCACGATCTCCTGCAGTGCAAAGACGATCATCAGTTCATCAATAATGCAGATATCTGCGTTAGGTTCGCAGGAGTGGTTGATGTACTGCGTATCGTTCCCACCCACGCTTCCGTCGATGTAAAGGTCCGCGTCCAATTCACTGACGCACTTCACGCCGGGGTGCCCCATTCTTCGCATCGCCTCAGTGCGAGTAATCCTTTCACCGGTGTATTCTGCTATGGCACAGTTTTTCGGAATGTGAACAGTCGCGAAACAACCAAACCCGTGAAGTCGAGACTTCATGACTGATAATCCGTTCGCCAACCTCTCTCTACCCCCTCGAACTTGCGCTTCCCTCATGAATTTTGCCGGCATTAATGATCGAGCATGTTTTTAACGAACGCGCTGAGACGCCGACCGTCGTGCGGCTTTAGCTGGCGCGACCGCGTGAATCTCTTCAAGCATGCTGCGCACGCCGACGAGTTGGTGATTGAAGATTTCTTTGGCGGCATCAAGCAACTTGAATAAGCTTTTGTCGCTCACGGAGTAATAGACGTTCGCGCCTTCTTTACGGGCGACGACGATATTTCTGTTGCGCAGTACAGCAAGTTGTTGCGAGGCGTTAGCCTGCTCGACCTCAAAACGTTGACTAATCTCGTTGACGGTCAACTCGCCGTCTCGCAAGGCATCAAGGATGGAGATTCTCAAAGGGTGAGCCAGCGCTTTGAAAAAATCTGCTTTAAATTCACTGAGTTGCTGTCTCATTCGACGCCCCTGTTCTTCCCAATCGTCGTCATTCTAGAAACTACACAGACATGCACATCTGCACATCCTTGCATATCTTAATGTGCCTATTGGAGAATAGTCAACTACGTCGATCTTCACGAGGGGGTTTCGGGGAATAACGCGCCTACAATATCGTTGATGTCGATCTATTGCGGGAAGTTCATCTTTTCCAGTAGCTCGCGAAATCGCGGATTGCTGCGTAACGGATCTAAACGCGGATCCATTTTCAGATAACTCATGAGCGTGGAGCGTCCACGGTACGCCTGCTCCAACGCCTCGAGGGCCGCCTCAGTTTCCCTCAACCCGATATAAATCAGTGCAAGCTGATAGTCAGAGACGTCAGCCTGCTCGCCACGCTTTTTAAGTTCCGAAAGGATTTCGCCTGCTTCCTTCTTTCGCCCCATCAGTCCATAGACGTGTCCCAGTGAAGCGAGCGAATTTGTGCCTCGTCGTTTCGCTGCGTTCTCCAACTCTGGTAGTGCCTCTTCGTAATTACCTTTCTGCGCGTGCGCTAGTCCCAACCCCCAATGCGCTGTAGAAAAATCCGGATGATCACGCAGGACCTTCTTCAATTCCTCAATCGCTCGATCATACTGACGATCGAAGAAATAGATCACGCCGACGTTAGCTTTGATTACAAGATCACTCGGGTCAAGCAAGCGGGCCCGTTCTATCTCTGCAAGAGCTTCCTGGACCCGTCCCACACTTGAGAGATAACGGCTATAGCGATGACGCAGCGTGCCATCGTTTGGATTGAGTGCGATTGCTTTCTCAAATTCCTGCTGGGCTGTTTGCCAATCCCAGTCGTAGTAAGTGGAAATGTAAGCCTTTGTTCCATGTGCTTCGGCAAGCGAATTGTCCAATTGGAGAGCCTTCGTGACGTTTTCTTTTGCTTTCGGAAAAACTTCATCCGGCCGTGCGCTGCTGTAGAAAGGCAACACGCTGTAATAGTCGGCGAGACCGGCGTAAGCTGGCGCAAACTGCGAATCTTTCTCCAACGCCTGCTCGAAATACTTCCGTGCCATCTCCAAATCTTCGCGCTCACCTTTGCTCCAGTAGAAACGACCACGCAGATAAGCGTCGTGAGCTTCGGGGTTAACCTTGGTCGGAGCCGTCAGTCTCGCGGTGTTTGACGGTGAAAGTTTAATTTGGACCTGCTTCGCAATGTCTCGGGCCACGTCACTCTGCAACACCAAAATATCCGTCAGGTCGCGCACGTAACTCTCAGCCCATAGGTGCTGGTCGGCCCCGGCGCGAATCAACTTCACATCGATCTTCACCCGTTGCCCCGAGCGGAGCACCGATCCTTCGACGATGCCGTCAACATTCAATTCCTTTGCTATCTCCGGCAACGACTTGCGTGCACCTTTGTACTGCATGGCTGAAGTACGTGAAATGACTCGCAACGCACCAAGCCTTGCCAGTTCAGTAGTCAGTGCCTCGGTCATACCATCGGCGAAATACTCCTGCGCCGAATCGCCGGACAGATTCCCCAGTGGCAACACGGCTAGCGATTCGATCCCGGACGGTGCCTGAGACGGCCTGCGTTGGAAAACGAAAAAGTAATACAGAGCAGCACCAATTAACGCGATGATCGCAAACGCACTGATGACAACGCGCCACGACTGAAAAAATCTTGGCTGGCTTATCTGTGGAGACAACGGCTTTGTAGAGCCAGTTGGAAGGGAGAGTTGTGATCGTGAAGATTCGTATTGACGGCGAATGTTTTCAATATCTATCTCCAAATCACGCACCGATTGGTACCTTTGCTTACGATCTTTCTCCAAACACTTGCGAACGATGCGTTGTAGTTCATCGGGTACGTCGGGTGTAAACCGTATTAGCGGAAGCGGTTCGTGGGTGAGAATCGCGGAAGCGGTTGCCGCGGCACTGGTACTTACGAAGGGCTGCTTCCCGCTGACCATTTCGTAGACCATCGTTCCGATACTGAAGATATCGCTACGTCCATCGACTTCTTCACCTCTCACTTGTTCGGGCGACATGTAAGGGAGGGTACCGAGGACCGTCCCCGGAGCGGTCAACATACTCTGAGTTTCTGCGTCACTGTCTAACGGGCGAGGCATCGGCTTTGCCAGGCCAAAGTCCATCACCTTTGCTTGTCCTCGTGCATTAATGATGACATTGCCGGGTTTGATATCTCGATGAATAATTCCGTGCGCATGCGCCTCTGACAGAGCGTCAGCCACCTCATTAGCGATGGACAGTGTCTCAGAGAGTGTCAAAGGTGTTTTCTTCATCCGCACATCCAGCGTTTCGCCGTCGACATACTGCATGACGATGAAGCTGCGACCATCCACGTCGCCGACCTCGTAGATCGAGCAAATGTTGGGATGGTCGAGCGTTGCCGCGGCTCGCGCCTCGCGCATAAGACGTTTTCTTGCTTGCTCATCCGGGACCGACTCCTCGGGTAGGACCTTGATGGCAACCTTTCGATTAAGAGACGTGTCTTGCGCTAAATACACCTCACCCATTCCTCCGGCACCAAGTTGCCTGAGGATTGTGTAACGCCCAATTTGTTGGTTGAGGAGACTCATTTCATTTTTGACCGCTTTCCTTCCCTGTCAGTGTCACACTAAATCCGTAGCGAACACCGCTTAGGCTCGGACGGACGTCACATTTTTCTACAGCCGATCAGTCAGGGTCTGGTCGCACGTTCATAGATTATCGAGGAAAGAGTTGGTCAATCAGCAACGTAGCCTTCGGTGGAATGCGTAAATGACGACTTTCGTTCACTGGACGGGATTGTGCCTCAAATACCGAGTTTAATCCATATGCGAGGTGTGCTCCTGCGTTATTGCCTTTGCGTTCGCCCGCGTCTCGGCAAACAGCCAGCGGTGATTTTTAAAGAGGACGATTGATTTTGATTTAGGTCGATTCCTTTGACCGCCCTTTTGGGTATTTCTCTATTTGCTTCGAATTCCGACCAAGGTCTATTCTTCGGTACTTTCGTGCAAAGCCCCTTTATCTCTGCGGTCTGGGGGGTCGTTCGGGTTTTAGGGTCATAACGAGAGTCACTTCCGCGTCTGCTCCCGCTCCGACCGAGACAGTTTGTCTCACAGTCGGCATCCGATTCATCATGCGGCTTCCCTTCTCACCAGAGACTTCTACACTCATAGGTCCAATCACCAGCTCATAATCGCCGGGTGTCAAATCTTTGATCACGAAGTGTCGTCGCACGTCGAGTTCTGCGCGATAGAACCTATTTGGATCGCCGTTTGTTGGTCGATACATCACATAAAGATTTACGCCCTCTAGTGGGCCTCCTTCAATCTTCACATCTCCTCGCAGAACGCTGCTGCCGGCGCCCAGCACCAACCTGAGTCCGTTTACGTCTTCACCGGCGCGAACGGCTACACCGTCGCGCAATTCGATGCCATTGCGCTCGATCCGTAAGATCCGGAGTGCCGCAGGACCTCCACGTTGCACGAAAGAGGACAGACTTACCTTGCCAGGACGAATCCCCGTAATACGAAAGCCTCCAGCCGCGTTAATAGGCGAGGTCATCGTTGAACTCATCAGGTTGTCAGCGAAAGTGTGGGCGCTAATCATTAGCTTTGACAGCACCTCCGCAATAGGAGGATCGACATTTCCCTCGATTGTGACTATACCCGTCAGGGTCGAGGCGGAATGCATGGGAATCTTCAACCCGGTGACATCCTCATCCTTAACGTCGAAGGAGATCGGGTCTCCATAAGTGTTGCTCACTGGATCATTCACAGGAGCAAGGACATAGTGGCCAGGCAACGCGTTTGGAATTCTGAACTCCCCGCTGGCGTTGCTCTTGAAACCACCGCCCAGATGATCGGAACTCTTACCATTTGCGCTCGTAGCGATTACCTCTAACCCAACATTTGGTACAGGCGCACCGGTCTCGGCAACGATAAGTTGGCCCACGATCTCGTAGATCTTCAGGGGCCTGCCGACAGTTATGTCAACGTCGCTGGTTTCGCGTCCAGTCGCGACCTCAACAACCGTGGCCTTGGATTCTTCGTCGGCGCTTGAATGGAAAGTCTCAGGGTAGTAAATGCGGCTCTTATCGCTCCGTCCATAGCCGGTGAGGCCATAAGCTATTCCCACTTTTACGATATATCGACCGGGAGGCACGCCCGAAATACGATACACACCTTCGTCGCTAGTCGTGTGGTCTCCTGGCGCAGACGAGTAGAAGGAACGCGAGTAATTGTCTTCACCTCGAAGAATCAATTCAACCCTCTGACCTTTTACAGGTTCCCCACTAACATCACGGACCCGACCACTAATGCTTCCTTTGCTGACCAGATCGAAGTCAATTCCTTTAACTCTCTCGCCCGTTTCAATCGTTACGCTTTTGCCGGATTGTCCTGACTTACCTTGATTGGGAACGACCAGCATTGGTGTGGAGGGAGAAACATCGTACGTTCCAGATGCAACATTAGTTAGCACGTACTTCCCCGTTTTGCCGGTCGTGGCTTTCGCAACTGGACGGCGTGGGCCATTTGTATCTGTCGCAAGCAGTTCTACCACCAAACCCGCTCTCGGTGTTCCATCGACCGTGATACGCCCGGAAATTGAACCTGCATTCCTATTAGGCAGAGGTTGTTGAGCTTGAATGCTGATAAGTAGTAAGCCAGAAAAACAAGCGAAGGCGGCAAGGAGATTAATCATTCTGAGGTTCATTTTTTAGTTACCAATCTGTGAGACGTAAGCAACCAAGGCTATTCAATCATACGGGCCGGCTGGCACAAAGCTTCGGAGACTTTTTTAGTCGTTAAAGGCGAGGGCGAGAATTAGTGCTGAGCGGTGAAGAGTATAGATTCCCGAGGCTCCCGCGCCAAAGAGCGGTTGTGTCTTGTTTGCGGATCTCTCTGCGACCCTCTGCGTTTTTCCCCCTTCTTTGCGTTGAGCAATGGCGGTTAACGCAGAGGGCGCGAGAGATATTCTTGCTTTATAAGGGTTTTGGCTTTGACTGAACGATCTCACTAATCGTTCAAGACGAACGTGATCTTGAGTCTAACTTTGTACTCAGTGATGTTGCCGTCCTTAATGTTAACCTCATGGTCCTGAACCCACGCACTCTGCACATTCTCTAGAGTTTTTGACGCACGTTTGATCCCTGTTTGTAGAGCATCTTCGAAACTCTTCGAAGAAGAGGCAGTTATCTCAGTTACTTTCGCTACACTCATTTTGGTTCTCCAGTCGTATTAGGAATTGGAATATATGCTAGATGCAATTAACAATTCAATGGCGCGACGTAGCGTCTGAGTTTGCTGCGTCTTCTGCGTGCTCAGCGCTCCTCCGCGTCTCTGCGGTTTATCTGGTTTCGCTTCTTTTACCGCAGGAGCGGCTGAGGTACGCAGTGCCCAGCAAATACCGCTTGCAACCCACCGTAACCAAACTAAAATGACACCCTTATGCCAAAACAATCCAAACAGCACTTGTCACCAGCACAACGCGAAACGCTCCTCACTACTTTAAAATCTCGGTTTGACAAAAACGCTCACCGCCACAAGGGTCTCGACTGGTCTAAAGTTCAAGCCAAGCTAGAAGCAAGTCCGGAAAAACTATGGACCATCAACGAGATGGAACGCACAGGCGGCGAGCCGGATGTTGTCGCTCACGATAAGAAGACCGGCGAATACGTCTTTTATGATTGCTCAGCGGAAAGTCCCAAGGATCGCAGAAGCGTTTGTTACGATCGTGAAGCGCTAAACGCAAGGAAAGAACATAAACCGAAAGACAGTGCGATCGACATGGCAGTTGCGATGGGTATTGAGCTTTTAACTGAGGAACAGTATCGAGAGCTGCAGAAACTCGGCGAGTTTGATACTAAGACGTCGAGCTGGGTGCAAACACCTTCCGATATTAGAAAACTCGGCGGCGCCCTGTATTGTGATCGCCGGTACAACCACGTCTTCGTTTATCACAATGGTGCTGAGTCCTACTATGCCGTGCGGGGTTTCCGCGGTTCGCTAAAAGTGTAGACTTCAAGAAACTACTTTCAACCACCACACTCATTAAGACCATCTGTGAACTGAATAGGAATTAGTGTTCATTTTCTTAAGATCAAGAATGCCCTCGCGCGTCGGGACGCGAGGGCATCATGAGTCAATCACACAGCAGGTCAACTACTGCTTTTCATACATCGCAACGTTAGTCACTTTTTTGCCTTGCGCATCCGTTGCCGTTGTTGTGAGTGTTCGACTCTTACCGTCGGCCGAGAAGACGATCCGGCCGGTCAGCGTCTGCTTGCCGCCTTTCTTCGCCGTGATCTCCAATGTGCTTTTATCTACCATTCGATAGGACCTTGCGTCCGAATTGGGATCACCTGTGACCGGATACTCTTTCCCATCAAATTTACCGGTCCATTCGTGGTGAATGGCGCCACCGTTTTCGTCGACGCCATCAACTATTACCTTGATTTGATCTCCAGCCGCTTCATAAACGACTGTGTGGTTCCTCGCTTTACCTGCAAACTTCGACTTGGCCTCGTTGAGTTTCCAGGTGCCCATCGACGCATCGTCCTGATAACCCAGTGCGACGCTCACAAAAACGAGGGAGAAGATCAGCGCGATCGTTTTTGTCTTCATGTTGTACCCCCTTAAAGTATTTGAGAGGAGGTCGCGCATTCTATGCCTCGCGCGAGTTCACTGCAATCGAAAACTTCCACTGCAATGTACGTTGCAACATAATCATAAATGCGTTGACCCGATGAAACTATAAACCGTACTCTGAGAACGATTCTGTCTTGGAAACTAAGGACACTAGCTTTGCACAAAAGTCGCATATCTGATTGTTTTCGCTTCGGCCCTCTTTGTACTTTTGTGGCCTCTGGTAGAAATGACCATTAAACGCAGAGAAGCAGAGATACACAGAGGACACTCTTCCCAAAACTCACTTTTTGTGCAAAACATGAAGGACACGCAATCGTGGACAAACCAGATGTTCTTCACCATAACGCCGTCGCCTGGGACGTGCAGTGCGACAAGCAGGGGGAGTGGAGTCGACCGGTCACTCCGGAACTCATAGCTAAAGCTCGTCGCGGCGACTGGCAGGTGATACTAACGCCGAACAAAGCCGTGCCTCGCGAATGGTTTGGCGACTTGAACGGCCGAGATGTGCTTTGTCTTGCTTCAGGTGGCGGACAACAGGGACCAATACTCTCGGGCGCCGGCGCGAAGGTCACCGTTCTCGATCAATCGGCGAAACAGTTGGACTGCGATCGCTTAGTCGCTGCACGAGAGTCCCTCGACATGAAACTCGTTCGTGGTGACATGGCAGACTTGTCGATGTTCGACGGCGCCAACTTCGATATCGTCTTTCACCCCTGCTCCAACTGCTTTGCCCCAAACGTACGTCCTGTTTGGAAAGAGGCATTTAGAGTATTGCGTCCCCAGGGGGTACTAATGTCAGGCTTCCTTAATCCATTGTTCTATATTTTCGATCAGGACCTCGACGAGCAGGGCACGCTCGAGGTCAAGCATTCCCTACCCTATTCCGACCTCACTCGCTGGCAACAGGAAGGTAAAGAGTTAAGCGCCGAAAACGGTCAGACACTCGAATTCGGGCATCTCTTGACCGATCAAATCGGTGGACAAATCGATGCTGGCTTCTTGATCGCGGGCTTCTACGAAGACTACTGGAGCGACGAGGCTACCAACTTAAACAAGTACACGCCAACCTTCATTGCAACGCTTGCTCTAAAACCAAGTGAACGACCCTAACAAGCTTTGCACGAAAAGTGTTTTATACAACTATTTGCTTCTGCTCTGCGGTCTCTTCCTATCTCTTTGATCTCTGCGTTAAATATTTCTCCCGACTATCACGCAGAGATCCAGAGATACGCAGAGGACCGCCGAGAAGACTATTCCTAAAAACTCACTTTTTGTGCAAAGCAACCCTAAGGCGACACGGTCGCCCTGTTTCATTCCGAGTGATCGCAAAGCACTGGACCAACGATCACGCTGAAAAAACGCCGCATGGTGAGACGCAAATTGCCATCCACCACTGCTTTACTGTGGATACAATTTACGAGTTCGCCGTGCAAATTCCAGTGGCGTTAACGGAAGCTCCATGATGTGTTTCATGCCATTTTGTCGGACGGTTGAAAAGATCTGGCGCAGAATCGTTTTCGGCGGTGTTATGTCTCTGGACGAAGAAAAATCGAGCGGCCCGTTAACGATCGCCCAACTTGAAACGTTAATACAGTGAGTCGAAACGACTCCAGCGGCCCGACGGTCTAAACAAACAAAGGGAATTCGTGATGCTGAATGTACAACGCAGAAATCTAGGCAATGTCTCCCTGTTGAATCTCGATGGCAACGTCCTGATCGGCGAAACTGAGAGTTTGCGTGAAATCATGCAGACTCTGCCGCCGGCGTCTGGCGTCATATTGGACCTGTCACACGTTACTCTGGTGGATGCACACGGGCTGGGGATGTTGTTGCAAATGCGTGAACAGGCACAGGCTAGAGGTATGCAACTGGAGTTGGTGAACGTCGGTAATCACCTTCGCGAAGTGTTCCGAATGACACACCTTGACTCGGTGTTTCCAATCCGCTCCGGAGTCGACTTCTTTCCGCAGGCGGCACCGGCATGCCGAACTCGGGTGGCTGCTTAGGCAGTCACCATCAACTCGAGAGATCTACGTGGTTCTTGGACTGGCGTCGCTTGAAAAATCGTCGGACACAGAGTCGCCATTAGGGCAAACTTTGTTATTAGATGACGGGTCATCGCACGGCCAAGTATACAGTAGAAAAAAACCTGTCATCAGCTTCGTTATTGAGGCCTTTCTTCCTTGCACGGTTGCGCTGACTAACGTAAAAACTCTCCAGTGGCAGAATTGTCCCCCGATGCTACTGTTGGGCATTATCGCATCATCTCCAAGATAGGTGCGGGCGGTATGGGCGAAGTGTACCGGGCGCAGGACACTGAACTCGGCCGCCACGTTGCACTGAAATTCCTTCCCGAAGAGCTCGCTAACAATCAAAGTCGGGTCAAGCGTTTCAATCAGGAAGCGAAAACCGCTTCGGCGCTCAACCATCCCAACATTCTTACTGTTCATGAAATCGGCCGCGTTGAAGAGACGATCTTTATAGCTACCGAGTTCGTGGACGGACTCACGCTGCGACAGCGGATGCGCCAGCGCGAGCGGCCGTTGAAGCTCGTCGAAGTTCTGGATATCGCTTCGCAAATTGCCTCCGCGCTGGTTGCCGCACATGCCGCCGGCATTGTCCATCGCGACATCAAACCGGAAAACATCATGGTTCGCGGCGACGGCATCGTGAAGGTGCTGGACTTCGGGCTCGCCAAGCTGACCGAACGACAAGACTCATCAGGATCGGAAGACTCGACAATCGCGTTGGTAAACACTGAACCCGGGTCGGTGTTGGGAACTGTCGCTTACATGTCGCCGGAACAGGCGGCCGGACGCGAGGTCGACGCGCGCTCCGATATTTGGAGCCTCGGTGTCGTGCTCTACGAAATGATCGCCGCGCGTGCTCCTTTCGAAGGTGCGTCGAAGAGCCACATCATCGTGGCGATCAGTGATCGCGACCCGACGCCACTCACTCAATTCGCGCCGGACGTGCCCGAACCACTCGAGTGGATTATTGCCGAGGCTTTAACAAAAGATCGCGACGAGCGCTGCCAGACCGCGAAGGAGTTGCTCGGCAAGATCAGGAGACTAAAGCAGCGAGTGGAATCAGGTGTTTTGCCGACCTCGCCTTCTGACCTCAGTCGTTCAGCTCCGCTACACTCGTTACCGGCGAATTCGACTGCTCACCTGGCTTCAATGCCGGAACAGGCAACGGTCGATGAAGCCGCCAGATCATCTGCACAGGCGGTACAAGTCGCCTCGACGCAAGCAATCTCAACCGGCACGTTCGCCAGCGACTGGTCCGGTCGTCGCAAGTCGATCGCGGCTACGGCCGCCGTGCTCGGATTGCTGATTGTGGGCGCCGTTGGCTTCGGCCTTTACACGTTGCTCACTCAACCAAAACAGTTTGGTCCAGCAAAACTGACTGCGCTTACAACAGGCGGAAAGATTAGCGGCGAGGATATAAACGGCCAGGTCACAATTTCTCCCGACGGAAAATACGTAGTCTGCGGAGGTAACGATTCCAAACAGCAAGTCAGCTTATGGATCCGGCAAATATCGACGAATAGTCTCGTTCGACTTGTACCGCCGGAAAACGGTGGTTATCTCGGCACGACGTTCTCGCCTGATGGAGAATTCATTTACTACACGGCTACCCTGGAACGAAACGGTTTCGTTCCGACGCTCTATCGCATTCCCTTTCTCGGTGGAACTCCGACCAAAGTCATGGATCGAGTCTTCAGCCCCGTTGGGTTTTCTCATGACGGCAAGCGCTACGCTTTCGTGCGCAGAAACCAGGAAGACATGGCACTGATGGTGGCGAATACGGACGGCAGTGGCGAACCAAAAGCTATCGCAGTGGCAAAAGGACCGAACGGCTTTTCAGTTTCTGGACCATCGTGGTCTTCGGATGGACAGCGAGTGGCCTGTGGCATGTTGAATGGAACAGCCGGGGGGTACTCGGTTGTTGAAGTTCCGGTCAACGGTGGCGATCCGAGGCCGATTGATACTGCGAGATGGGCCAGCATCGGTCGAGTCATCTGGCTCGAAGATACGAGTGGTCTGATCATGGCCGCGCAACCGGAGTCGTCGTCTATTGGTACCCAGATCTGGTTCGTTTCTTACAACGGCAGTCCGGCGCGAAGAATCACGAACGATCTAAATGGGTACGGCGACGTGAGCCTCGGGGTCACCGCCGACTCGAGCACGATTGCAACGATCCAACAGATCAACGTCAGCGGCATTTGGGTTACAGATCCCAACAAAGATGAAAGCGAGGCGCGGCAGATTCTTAAGACCAATCTTCCAGACACTGTCGCGTGGACACCGGACGGCAGGTTAGTTTACGCGAGTCGCACCGGAGAAAACTGGGACATCTGGATTGCCAACCGAGACGGTTCAAACAGCAAACAACTAACAACCGACGGCTTCGTTGACCAGCAACCGTCAGTATCCGGCGACGGCCGTTACATCGTTTTCCAATCCAATCGCTCCAGCGGCCGAAACATCTGGCGGATGGATCTGGATGGCAGCAACCTGAAGCAACTGACGACCGGCAATGATGTTGACTCATCTCCGGTTTGCTCTGCTGACGGACGCTCGGTGGTCTTCATGTCCGAGCGCTCGGACAAATCGAGCATCTGGAAGATTGGCATTGATGGCGGATCGCCAGTGCAGTTGACTAATCGGGCTTCCCAGTCCCCGATGATTTCACCTGACGGAAAATCTGTCGCATACTTCTACACAGACGAAGACGCAAACAATCAGCCCAGGCTCGGCCTTATTCCTCTCGAAGGCGGCGAGCCGGTAAGAACGATCGATCTACCTCGCTCAGTGCAACCAATTGCCTTCGCCTGGATGCCTGACGGAAGGTCCATCGCTTACCTCAATAACGCTTCCGGCATTTTGAATGTCTGGAGTCAACCTCTTGAAGGTAGTAGCCCAAAACAGTTGACTAACTTCAAATCAGAATTCCTGACCAGCTTTGCCATCTCGCGCGACGGAAAGATTGCTGCCTACCGGTGGTCCGCGACGAGAGACATCGTATTGATCAAGGACTATCGATAAGGAGCCTCCCAATGAACCAAAAAGAATGGACCATCATGATTTACATGGCGGGTGACAACAACCTCGCCGTCGACATGGCTTACGCCATGGAACAGATAAAAGGCGTCGCGGAACAGGGCGCCGACAGCCCAAACCTCTTCGTTTACTACGATGGCAATTCACCCGCGATTCCCACGTTGTACTGTGATTTTTCTGAACCGGGAGATCCGCGTTACGTCCGCTCATACAAAGTACCGGACAAGCTCTATACACCGTTGTCGAAGAAAGAAAATGAGAACGCCGCCGATCCCCGATCGATTATTAACTTCGTCGATTGGTGCGTGAATCGTGTTGAAGTCCAAAATAACGGCGAGATCTCGTATGGACGACGCGCCGATAAATACGCGTTGATATTTTCCGGCCACTCGCTTGGTTTCCAGGACATCGGTTTGTTCAAAGACGAAACCTCCGGCAAGGCAATGAAGATGATGGAATTCTATGGCGTGCTGGCACGGCTGACCGGAAGCAAGAAAGAACTCGAGGAGATGGCGGACTTAGACGGTTTCGAGGGTGAAAACAGAAAAGCTGCAACCAAAAAACTGCTCGGTCAAAAACTCGACCTCCTGGGTTTCGATAGCTGCGTCATGGGCATGCTTGAAGTCGGATATCAATTCAACGACCGGACGAAGACGATGATCGCGTCGGAAGGAAGTGTTCCGAGCGCCGGATGGACTTACGCCAAGATCCTCGGTTGCCTGGCTCGAGAACAAAACCGCAATATCGATAGCAAGCGTGTTGCTGAACTCTTCGTTGAGGAATTCATCCAGAGTCAGGATGCATACACGGTCGGCGGCGTGTCTGTCGATATGGCGGCGTGGGATATGAGCCGTTTCGACGATTTGGCGGGTGCCTTCGACGATCTGGCTGAGATTTTGATTGACTGCTTCGCGGATGAAAAGAGCCGGATCTACCGTCAAATGGAACGGGTGATTCTTCAGGTTCATTGGAAGTGTCAATCGTACATGTACGACCAGAACGTCGATCTCGGCGACTTCTGTGAGCTGCTCGATTGGGAATGCGGTCGGATTATTGACGAGCTTGGCGAAGGTGATGACCTTGAGATTTTGGGACGGGTTCAGTCCGCATGTCAGGCTGTGTTAAAGGAACTGCGCAAAGCGGTGATCCAGAGTGGCTTCAGTGGTGGTGGTTATCAGTATTCGAATGGACTCTCGATCTTCTTCCCTTGGTCGCGCGAGGGCTACGAAGTTTCGAAGAAGAACTATGAGAGCCTTTGGTTTGCGAAGGAAGCCAAGCGAAGACGAAAATCCTGGACTGTTTTCTTGAAGAAATATCTTTATGAAGTGACGCTACGGAAGAGCGAGCCGCCTAATGTTGAAGTTCCAGTTGGCGAGAGGTACAGGTATCGATCAGGTGTGACCTTCGTCGACGAGCGTATTGACGCATTTTTTACGGCAGCTGCCGCTCTAGGTTCGAGTACGAAGATCGCTGGCCAGGAGGGTTCGAAGATCGCTGGCCAGGAGGGCTCAAAGATCGCTGGCCAAGAGGGCTCAAAGATCGCTGGCCAAGAGGGTTCCAAGATTGCGGGTCAAGAAGGATCGAAGATTGCTGGTCAGGAGGGTTCCAAGATTGCGGGTCAAGAAGGCTCGAAAATCG
>Ga0209485_1000115_pt1 | contig 25901 bp, 21 predicted proteins | sample NCAS100_FD_187516 | JGI IMG/M metagenome (GOLD analysis project Ga0209485, IMG submission 187516) | Agricultural soil microbial communities from Utah to study Nitrogen management - NC AS100 (SPAdes) (version 2) | ecosystem: Environmental > Terrestrial > Soil > Agricultural land | place: USA... | reverse complement strand
CGATCGCCGCCGAGTCGCGGTTGCCGATGCCGCCCCGGCCCGGCGCGGGACGCACCTCGAAGTAGAGCTGCCCGGCGCCGTCCCTGCCCCGCGGAGCGATGCCCCGCAGGGCATCTGGTGAAGCGATTGAATCGATGAGCCGGCCGTCGCCGGTCCAAACCGTGGTACGCCGCTTTCCCCAGTCGGAGAGGTAGATGGTGTCGCCGACGGTGAAGACCGCGTTGGGGTGCTGAAAGGCCTGTTGCTTCGCCCCACCCAGAGGAGTGAGCGACTTGCCGGTGAAGTCCGCGATGGCGGCGGCATCCCAGTCCCCCGCCACGACTACCCAGCGCCCGGTCCCCAGGACCGCCGCCGCGGGGAGGTTGGTCCAGGGAGCTTCGAGGGTGTCGGCCGCCAGGGCCAGGGCCTCGAAGGGCGGCGACTTGGCGGCCCCCGGACCGCAGGCGGCCACGATAGTCACTGCGAGGCCGCGGAGCGGCCGAAGCAATCCCGCCAGATCGCCACGGGCCTTCGGCCCTCGCGATGACTTGGTCACGAGATCGGCGCCCGCGCCGGCTCCGGAGCCGGGGTGATGGGGGGAAGTCCCAGGCGGGCCAGCTCGGCGTTGACCGCCGTGAGCGGCGCGCCCAGCGCCGCCTGCATCCGGTCGAGCTGCACCTTGAGCTGGGCGGAGAGAAGCTCGAACACCTCGTACGATTGTTTGGTGGGCTTGGCTTCGGCGCTGGAGACTACCCCGGCCAGCCCGGCGATCTGGTTGTTCAGCTTGATCGGATAGTTGAGCGGATCCTGCCCCGACCGGTTTCTCACCTGGTAGATCTCTTCTTCGGCGGCGGAAAGCTGGGATTCCAGAGTCTGGGCCAGCCGCGCCAGCGTGGCGCCCCGGGACCCGGCCCGTTCCTTCCGGTCCGCGGCCTGGGTCTTGACGTTGCGAATGGTGCGCACCGCGTTGTTGGCCTCGTTGGTGCGCTCCTGAATCCGCATGAGAAAGGCGTACTGCTCGTCGAGCTCCGCCTGGGTGGCTTCGGTGCGCGGGTCGCGCTTGACCGCGAAGGTCTGGCTCTCCGATTTGTCGCCGGCGGTCACCCGCACCGTATAGGTGCCCGGCGGAATCGTCGGACCGGTGGTGCCGGCGGCCCACATGATCATGCCTTCGAAGCCGATCGCGTCGGCGGCCCGGAGGTTCCAGACGAAGCGATTCATCCCGGCGCGATTGGATGCCCGGGGAGGCGGGGTGTACCGCCAGCCGGCCTGCTGCACCGCGGGCGCGGTGGTGTCGGGTCGCACCGAGGCGGGCATCACGCCGAGCCGCGCCAGGCTGTCCGCGGTCTGCCGGGCCCGGAGTATCCCCTCGGCGCGCGTGGCGGCCCTGGTCACCGAATCGGCGCGGGCCGCGGGATCGAGATCGCTGGAAAAGGTGCGTAACACCTGGCCCCGCGCATCGAGGAATTCGATGGTCACCTTCTGCCCGGGTTGCTTGAGCCAGTACTGCACCACCGCCCCGTCCCACCCGTTGAGCGGCGGGAAGGCCGGCGCCGGCGCCCCGCCGGCTCCTCCGCCACCACCGCCGCCACCGAAGAAGAAGCCGCCCATGGCGAGGCGATAGGTGTCGCGCGGCTTGAAGAGGTGGAGGTCCTTGGCCGCGTTGGCCGCCGCGTGCTGCCGCAGCAGCGAGAGGTCATCCAGGATCCAGAAGGCGCGGCCGTGGGTTCCCGCCACCAGGTCGCCCTCCTTCACCGCCAGGTCGTGCACCGGGACCGGCGGGAGGTTGCGCTGGAGTCGCTGCCAGTTGGCGCCGTCGTCGAAGGAAACCCAGACGCCCCGTTCGGTCCCCGCGTAGAGCAGCCCGGCGCGCACCGGGTCCTCCCGGATCACCCGGGTAAACTCGCCACCCAGAATGCCGTTGACGATCCGGGTCCAGGTCCGGCCGTAGTCGGTGGTCTTGTAGAGGTAAGGCGCAAAATCGTTGAGCTGGAATCGATTCCCGGCGAGGTACGCGGTGCCCCGGGCATGGGCCGAGGCCTCGATGATGGAGATCCGCATCCACTCGGGGAATCCCGGCGGGGTGACGTTGGTCCAGGTGGCGCCGTTGTCCCGGCTGACGTGGATCAGCCCGTCATCGCTGCCGGTCCAGATCACGCCCTTCTCCACCGGCGACTCGGCGATGGTGAAGACCGTGGCGTAGTACTCGACGCTGGTCTGGTCCCGGGTGATGGGGCCACCGGAGGGCCCCAGGGTCGCCGGATCGTTGCGGGTCAGGTCACCGCTGATGGGCGTGAAGCTGGTGCCCTCATCGGTACTCCGGAACACCACGCTCGAGCCCACGTAAAGGACGTTGGGATCGTGAGGTGAAATCACGATCGGGAAGGTCCACTGCATCCGGTACTTGGCGTCCTTGGCGTCGTGCCCCATCGGGTTGAGCGGCCAGGGATTGATGTTCCGCTCGATCCCCGACCGGGTGTCCTTCCGGGTCAGGAATCCGCCATAGCTCCCAGCGTAGATGATGTCCGGGTTGTCGGGCCGGACCGCGATGTACCCCGACTCGCCCCCGCCGGCATCGTAGAAGTCGGCCAGGTCGCTCCCGAAGACCGGGCGGCTCGACATGCAGGCGGTGCTGTTGTCCTGCTGGGCGCCGCAGACCCGGTAGGGGAAGTGGTTGGTGGTGGTCACATGATAGAACTGGGCGGTGGCGTAGTCCTGGTCGGTCCAGGTCCGCCCGGCGTTGAGTGAGACGTTGGCGCCGCCGTCGTTGGCCTCGATCATCCGCTGGTTGTTGTTGGCGGCAATCCAGAGATCGTGGCTGTCACTGTGCGGCGTGTTGATGCCCTGGAAGGTGCGGCCGCCGTCCCGGGAGCGCTGGAAGCTCACGTTGCTGGCATAGACGATGTTCTCGTCCTGCGGATCGGCGTAGATCCGGCTGTAGTACCAGGCCCGCTGCCGGAGCGAGCGACTGTTGTTCACCCGGGTCCAGGTGTCACCGGCGTCGTCGGAACGGTAGACCCCGCCCGAGTCGGCCTCGATCTGGGCATAGACCCGGCGGGGGTTGGCGGGTGAGACCGAGATTCCGATGTTGCCGATGATGCCGGCCGGCATGCCGGGGTTCCGGGTCAGCTCTTTCCAGGTGCGGCCGCCATCGGTGGTCTTGAAGATCCCGCTCCCCGAGCCGCCGCTAACCATCGTCCAGGGCTTCCGGTACGAGGTCCAGAGCCCGGCGTAGAGGACTTCGGGGTCGCTGGGATCCATGGAAAGATCGATCGCCCCAGTGCTGTCGTTGCGGAACAGGATCCGGTTCCAGCTCCGGCCTCCGTCGGTGGTCTTGTAGATCCCCCGGCTGGGGCTCGGCCCGAACACCGGACCAAGCGCCGCCACGTAGGCGATGTCCGGGTTGCGGGGATGAATCCGGATCTTGGAGATGTGCCGGGTCTCCACCAGGCCGACGTAGGTCCAGGTCCGGCCCGCGTCGATGGTCTTGTACACCCCGTCGCCGTGGGAGGTGTTGCCCCGGATGGGATATTCCCCGCCGCCCACGTAGACGATGTCGGGGTTGGATTCGCTGATCGCGATCGCGCCGATGGTGCCGCCGAAATAGCGGTCGGTCACCGGCTGCCAGCTCTCCCCTCCATCGATGGTCTTGAAGACCCCTCCGCCGGTGGTCCCCATGTAGTACTCCAGCGGTCGCGCCACCGAGCCGGCCGCCGCCACCGATCGTCCGCCGCGCAGGGGGCCCAGACTGCGCCACGCCAGAGGGGTGAGCGCCGAAGTGTCGGCCAGCTGTGCGGCGAGCGGAGGGGCAACAAGAAGGAGCGCGACGGCGGTTCGAAGAATGCGCACGGGAGAGCCGGGGTTGGGGATTGGGGTTTGGGGGTTGGGGTGAGAATACTTGAAAAGCGGGGCGACTGCCAGCATTCGAGGCGGCAGGTCCCCAATTCCCGACACCCAACCCCCAACCCCTGTCCGCTTGGTCATACTAATGTTATACTATGGTATGAAAACAGCTATATCACTACCAGACAAGCTGTTCCAGGAGGCCGACGCGTTCGCAGACCGGGTCGGTCTGTCCCGGAGTGAGCTTTACGCCACTGCGGTCGCTGAATACCTGGCCCGGCGAAACGACGCGGTCGTCACCGCCCGGCTGGACGCGGTCTACGCCGCGCCCGATGCCGTTCCCGCAGCCGAGCTTGGCACCGTCACCCGCTTCCCCGCATCCCGGGCCGATCTCTGGTGATTGAGCGGGGGGGGATCTATTGGCTGACGGCCGATCGTCCCGCCGGGAGCCGACCGGTGCTGGTGCTCCAGTCGAGGGCCTTCAACCGAAGCCGGATTCCCACCGTCCTGGTGGCGCCGCTGGCTCAGGACCTCAGGCTGGGCGAGTCGCCGGGCAACCTCATCATCAGCCAGGCTGCCTCCGGGCTTTCCCGGGATACCGTCGTGGTGGTGTCCCAGCTGGCCGCGGTCGAGCGGGCCCGGCTCCGGGAGACCGGGACTCGGCTGGAAGCGCCACTGATGGCGTTGGTCGATGAGGGGGTGAGGCTGGCACTGGGATTATAGGCCGCGGAGGGCGCGGAGGACGCGATCGCCCGAACTCACTTCACTAGCTTGTAGACCCTGACGTAGTCGACGTCATCCTGGTCACGCCATACCCCGAGAACGTAATCTCGGCCCGCTTCCAGTAACCGAAAGCCTTCAGGCAGAGAAATAATGGCGAGCTTGGCGCCCGACTTGGCATAGATGGTCCAGTCGCGAACGTTCCTTCCTGGGATAGGATACTCTTCAATCCACAGATTGTCCGACCCGTCGACCGTCAGACTGGCATATGCCGGGTAGACCTTTGGCCACTCGAGGTCCCGGAAATACTGTTCATATCTGCTGGTGTTAACTCGACGGGGCCGGCTGGCGATGAACTCCTTTATGTACGTGGTCACTTGCGCCGCGGTAACTGATATCGGCGCACGAGCCTCGCGCAGGGTACCAATTCGTTCTCCCCGAAACGAGAATTTCGCGATCTCGAAAGCGTCTCCAGTGCCTACATAAACAGAGTTCGACCCCACGGCGACCGTGGTCTTCTTTCCGAGATGCCTCGGACCAGCCGCGGGAGCTTGGAAATACATCTCGGATGCAGGAAAAGTTCCCAGGCTGATGACCGAGTCATTCCGATTAACAAGCGAGATCTCCACGTTGTAGCGCAGCGGTCCTTCGAGCTTCGGACGATCATTGCTCCGATGGACGAAGGCAAGAACACCCCCATGATGACACCAGAAATCGTATGGTGGTAGACCGTTCGACATCCACCCTTGCATCGGGATAGCCCGGGTGTACGCCCCATCTGGGCTGAAGGCAGACATGCGAAAGAGCGCGGCGTCGTAGACGAATACGGAATCCCCTGCGCAACGCTGAATCACGGATATGCTTCGGAACTCGCCTGGCCCCCCTCCCCTGCGTCCCGACGTTTTCAGGTGCTTCCCGGCGGGCGAAAAGTACCGCAGCTCAAGGCTCTTTCCGTCGGCGACCACCACGACACCAGAACTGAGTCGAACGGCGCCCTCAACGGAACCGAACAGTTCTGGGCCTTCTGCATCGCTCGAACCGATCGAGAGAATGGGCCGCTCCGACACCCGCCAAGTCTTCGGCGGGTCTTGTGCCTGAACCCAGACGAGGGACGCGAGCAAAACGGCGAGAGGAAATGGATTCATCGGTCACCACTGACTGGGCTCGATCGTCAGGCGAAGGAGGGAGAGGGTCCCGAAGGGGGCGTCAGTGAGCGGCCGGCTGAGTTATGACTTTCCGGCATGGGCGCGAACTGCAGGCCCCGGAGGGACCCTCTCCCCCGGAGCCGGAGCGACAACCACCAGATCGCTTCGGCCTGCCGGCCTCGCGATGACTGGGCGCTCTCCGGCCCCCTCGTCGCGAGCCTCGCGAGGACTACGGGTTCGGCTGCAACACCGCCGGCGCGGCGGCCGCCGGCACCGCCGGCCCCAGCTGATCCCGTCCCTTGGCCAGGTAGGGGATCCCCTTCACCATCCAATCCGGCGCCGGGGTTCCCTTGAGCTTGTGGTCGAAGAACTGCTGCATCCGCATCGCCACGTCCTTCTGATTGGCCCGGCTCGCGGGGTTGTGCACGTCGTTGTTGTAGTTGATCAGATACACTTCCTTCCCCAGCCGCCGCATGCCCACGAACAGCTCGATCCCCTGGTACCAGGGCACCGCGTCATCCATGTCGTTGTGCATCACGAACAGCGGGGTGGTGACCTTGTCGAGCCAGAACAGGGGCGAGTTCTCCACGTACCGCATCGGCGCTTCCCAGAGCGACCCGCCGATCCGGCTCTGGCCTACCTCGTACTGGAAGGCCCGCGCCAGCCCCGAGCCCCAGCGGATCCCGCCGTAGGCGCTGGTCATGTTGGCCACCGGCGCGCCGGCCATGGCGGCCGCGAACATCCGGGTCTGGGTGATCATATAGGCGATCTGATATCCCCCCCACGACTGGCCCTGCAGGCCCAGGCGCTTGGGATCGACGTATCTCCGGGCCAGCAGCATCTGTACCCCCGGCACGATGGATTTCATCGCGCTGGGTCCCGGATATCCGCTCTCGTAGTGGATGTCCGGCTCGAACACCAGGTACCCGTTGGAGACGTAGTGGGTCGGGTTGATCACGTTGCGCCCGGTGGGCGGGAGGTAGCTGTGCAGGTTCTGGGAGAGCGACTCGTAGAAATACGCGATCATCGGATACTGCTTGGTCGAGTCGAAGTTCTCCGGCTTGTAGAGCAGCCCCTTGAGCGGCACCCCGTCGGTGCTCACCCAGCGTACCAGCTCGACGCTCCCCCAGTTGAACGCCTTCTGCTGCGGATTGGCGTCAGAAATCCTGTTGAGCTCGGTGAGCGAGGATCCGGTCCAGAGATTGGGGAATTCCACGAAGGTGGACTTGGTCACCAGCCATTGCTCGGCGTCCTCCGCCTTGATCGGGGCTCCGAATGACACATCGGCCATGACGATCTGCTCCGGCGCCGCGCGAACGCCGAGCCGGTCCCGGAAGAACCCGGTGGCCTTGGTCTCGTTGTCGACCGCGCGAAGCAGGAGCGGCTTGGCCGGGTCGAGTGCCTCGGGTCCTCCCCGGTCCGGCCGTACCACCCGTAGCACCAGGTTTCTGGTCCGGCCCAGCGAATCGGTGACCATGACCGCCGGCTTCACCCCGGTGGGATCGATTTCCCAGATGTCCCAGCGATCGTAGATCAGCACCGATTTGTCACCCCGGGTCCAACCCGCGATCCCCCACGCGGCGGGAATGGAGGGGGTGTCCCAGGTTTCCTGTTCGAAGCTCACCCCGCTGACCGGCCCGGTGAGGTCCACCGTCTTTCCGGTGGCGTTAGCGTAACCGTACCAGCGCCCCCGGTCGTAGAAGGCCACGTACTTTCCCTCGGGCGAAAGCTGGGCCTGCCCGCTGATCATTTCCTTGACCAGTCGCGGAATGCCGGTGGCCGGATCCAGGACGTAGACATCGCTCCCGCCCGCTCCCCACATCGACTCGATCCGGTAGCGCTCCCGCGAGGCGGCCAGCGCCACCCGTCCATCATCCGAGATGTCCACCGTGGGGATCGAATCGTTGGCCAGCTGCACCAGCTTCTTGGTGGCGGGGAACCAGACCGCCCGGAAGGAGCGGGCCCGGTCCCGGCCGGCGGAGAGCTTCTGGGACGGCTGCAGGGTGGGGTCCTTGTAGTGCCAGAGGTCGAAGACCGCTTTCCCGGTGAGCGAATCGGCCGGAATCGAATCCGGCATCGGCGGGGCCACCCCGAACAGCAGCGCATTCCCGCTCGCCGTGAAGGAGACCAGGGCGTTGTCGGCCACTCTGAGGCCCTCCGCCAGCGCACCGGGAGCGACGGCCGGGGAGACGGTGCCGCTCTTCACGGTGCCGTAGTACACCGTGAACCGCGCCTTGTCCTTGCCGAATTCGTCCCGGTCGGTCAGGAAGGCGAGCTGGCGGCCTGCGCTGTCGAAGGCGATCGCCTTGTAGTTGCCCCGGCCGGCCAATAGCGTGGTCGTGGTGGCGGCTGTCAGGTGGCGCAGGTAGGCGCCGTCCCGGGTGGAATCGCGGGAGACCACGGTGTAGCCCATCACCTTCGCGCTGTCGTCGAAGGCGAACATCAGCACGTCCTCGATTCGCTCCTGGGCGCCGGTGCTCAGATTGTGGAGCACCAGCGGCGATCCATAGGTGCGGCGGGGGCCGGAGGCACCGCCGGTCGGGCGCGCGCCCCGCGCGGTGGAATCCGCCCCGGAGTCGGGCTGAGGGACGTAGGCCAGCCAGGTGCCGTTGTCCCTCGGAAGCCGGAACGAACGGACCGCGGGAATCGTGGTCACCTTGCCGTCGGCCAGACTGACGATGGCCAGGGAATTCCGGGCCGGAGGCGCTGCCCTGCCGCCCCGGGCCCCCCGAGCCGCGGCGGCGCGCTCCACCTCGGCCTGATTCGGCTGGACCGTCGCGATGACGAACCGGCTGTCATCGGTGATCTGGGCCGGAGGTGCAACGGGTCCCACCGGGTCGGCCTCACCGGTTCCTCCGGCCGGTCCCCGCAGGCCGCCGGGAACGTTGTTGGGCCGACCCAGAAATCCCCGAGGCACCCGGTATTCGGTCGTCCCCTTGGTGGCCCGGATGATCAGCTCCCCATCGCCAACCTGAGGGATCAGGGTGTAGACCGCCCACCGGCCGTCATTCGACAGCGCGGCGCCGGAAATCGATCGCCAGGTGTCCCAGTCGGCCTGAGTCAGCGCGCGTTTGGCGGGGGCTTGCGCCGCGAGCGGAGTGGCGGCGAACAACAGCACGAAGGCCAGCCGGGATATGGATTTCACGAGGTCCTGCCTGAGTTGGGGATCGGGAAGCAGCCAGAAAGATACGTCCCACCAAGTTGAGGCGTTATCGCCCCTGATCTGACCACTGACCACTGACCACTTTCCGATTGTGCACCCAATCCCGGACCCCGTCGTCGCAGAGAAAGTCCGGCCGACTACGAGGTCGGGCACCGCGAACCCATCCAGGAGGTTCTATGCCTAAAGGACGCGGAAAAAACGGCAACGGTGGCCGAAACAACTCCTCGCTTTCCCGGAATACCGGACGCGGAAACACCCGTAGCCGCGCGACCAAGACGGGAAGCGTCTCCCGCCGTTCGAGCACCCGGGCCCGCAGCACCGGAGCCCAGCGGAGCCGGCAGATGGAGGAACGGGAGGAGTATTAGCCGCTAAGTAGTTCCGTACCAAGCAGTTCCACGAGGTCGGACACTCCTGGGTGTCCGGCCTCGTAGTACATCTCGCACCCCGGCAACTATTCGACGCGCTCGAGTGTCTTACCTTTGTTGGGTTTGGCTCCATCCGCCGGGTCTACTTGAAACCGTTTGAGGCTTCCGATGCGCCTTCCCCGCACGCGCCGATCTCTCATCGCCGCAGCCGTGGTCGTGGTCGCGATTCCCGTTGCCTACGTCCTGGCCCGGCCCCCGGAAACGACCGACGCCTCCGTCGTCGCCCAGGCCAAGCGGGGTGAGTTCAAGGTCGTCGTCACCACCTCGGGGGAGCTTCGGGCCATCAAGTTCGTCCAGATCAACGTGCCCCAGAATGCCCAGCAGGCCAACCAATACCAGATGAAGATCTCCAGCATCGTGCCCGAAGGCACGGTGGTGAAGGAGGGGGACGTGGTGGCCGAGCTGGACCGCTCCGGCATCGCCTCCCGGGCGTCGGACGTTGGCCTCGCGCTCCAGAAGGCCCAGGCGGTGTACGAGCAGGCCATGCTGGACTCGACCCTGAACTTGTCCAAGGCGCGCGAGGACATGCGCACCATGGAGCTGACCCTGGAAGAGAAGAAGCTGGCCAAGGAGCAGTCGGTCTACGAAGCGCCGACCGTGCGGCGCCAGGCGGAAATCGATCTCGAGAAGGCGCAGCGGGCGCTGGCCCAGGCCAAGCTCGACTACAAGACTCGCACCGAGCAGGCCCAGGCCAAGATGCGGGAGGTCGGGGCCGATCGGGACCGGCAGAAGAATTTGCTCGCGGTGGTCACCGAGGTGATGGCCAATTTCACCATCCGCGCTCCGGCGCCCGGCATGGTGACCTACGTGAAGGAGTGGAACGGGAAGAAGAAGACCACCGGATCCCAGGTGAACGCCTGGGAGCCGGCGGTGGCGACCCTTCCCGATCTCACCCAGATGGAGTCGATCACCTACGTCAACGAGATCGACGTCCGCAAGATCGCGGTGGGCCAGAAGGCCGAGCTCAGCCTGGACTCCGATCCGTCCAAGCGGCTCAAGGGCAAGGTCACCAGCGTCGCCAACATGGGGGAGCAGCGCCCCAACCAGGACTCCAAGGTGTTCGAGGTCCGTGTCCTGGTCGAGGAGGCCGATACAACGCTGCGGCCCGGAATGACCACGGGGAACGCGATCGAAACACTCAGCATCGCGGACGTGCTCTCTATCCCGCTCGAAGCGGTGAGCAGCGACGCCGGAGTCACCTTCGTGTACAAGCAGTCGGGCGGCCGGGTGGTGAAGCAGGAAGTGGCCACCGGCGCGATGAACGACGACGAGGTGGTGGTCTCCCGGGGGCTGGATGAGGGCGACCGGGTGCTGCTCTCCCCGCCCGAGGGCAAGGAAACCATGGAGCTGGTCCGGTTGCCGGGATCGGAAACCCCGCCCAAGGCCGGTGGCGACACCGCGGTCGGCGGCCGCCCGATTCCCCCGGCACCGGCGCCCGCTCCCGCGGGGCCGCCAGCCGCGCCGAAGAAGCCCTGACGGTGCGCTTCGACCGGGCCACGCTCGCGCGGCTCCGCGGGCAGATCACCGCGCACGTCCTGTTCAGCATGCGCACCGCCCTGGAGGCGGTGCAGCATAACAAGCTGCGGGCGTCGCTCACCTCGCTGGGTATTCTGTTCGGCGTGGCCTCGGTGATTGCCATGCTGGCGATCGGGAAGGGCGCCGAGGCGGAGATCCTGGCCCAGATGCGGCTGCTGGGCTCCAACAACGTGATGATCACCCCGCTGGTGGAGCAGCGAGAGGGCCCTGCCACCGAGCAGGACGAGAAGGACGTGAAGAAGTATTCCCCCGGACTCACCTACGCCGATGCCCAGGCGATCGCCCGGGTCATTCCCTCGGTGGAAACCGCCAGCGCGGAGATCGTGCTCAACACCAGCATCACCCGGGAAGGCCATCGCCGCTCCGGCAAGCTGGTCGGGGTGGACACCAGCTATTTCCGGCTGACCAACCTCGAGCTCGGCAACGGGAACTGGTTCACTCCGTTGCAGGTGGAGCGGGGGCTGCCGGTGGCAATCATCGGCAACGGGGTCCGAACCCGCTTTTTCACTACCGAAAACCCGGTCGGCAAGACCATCAAGGTCGGCGAAACCTGGGTCTCGGTGGTGGGGGTGCTGGCCGACCGCCGGGTGAGCGACGAGACCGCGGCCCGGCTCGGGATCCGGGACGCCAACATGGACGTCTACATCCCGGTCCATACCATGCTGCTCCGGTTCCGGAACCGGGCCCAGCTCACCCAGCGGGACATTGAGCTCGCATCCCGGCCCGGCCAGTTCGTCACCGCGGATTCCTCCGAATCGGATGAAAGGCGGGCCGAGCGGACCAACCGCAACCAGCTCGATCGCATCATCGTCCGGGTCGCGGATTCCCGGGTGGTCCCCAAGGTGGCCGAGGTCACCCAGCGGATGCTCGCCCGCCGGCACAACGGGGTGGTGGATTTCGAGATCACGGTGCCCGAGCTGCTGCTCAAGCAGGAGCAGCGCACCAAGAACATCTTCAACATCGTGCTGGGCGCCATCGCCTCGATTTCGCTGGTGGTGGGCGGCATCGGCATCATGAACATCATGCTGGCCTCGGTGCTGGAGCGGATCCGGGAGATCGGGGTCCGCCGAGCGGTCGGCGCCACCCAGCGGGACATCCTCTTCCAGTTCCTCAGCGAGGCGGTGCTGATCAGCGTGGCCGGCGGGGTGGCCGGCATCCTGATCGGGATGGGATTGAGCATCGGCATCGAGCGGTTCGCCGGGATCCAGACCATGGTGTCCGCGGTGTCCGTGCTGGTGGCCTTCGGAGTGTCGATTTCGGTGGGGATCGCCTTCGGCATTGTGCCCGCCTATCGCGCGGCGAGGCAGGATCCGGTCGTTTGTTTGAGGTATGAATAAATGAAGCCGCTATCCGCTGTCCGCTATCCGCTATCCGTCGGGCTCATCGTCGTGGCCCAGACGGTGGCCGCGCAGGAGCCGCTCACCCTGGCGCGGGCCATCGAGCTGGCCCAGGCCCAGAGCCATCAGGCTCGCGCAGCGATGGCGACCCGGGAGGCGGGGCGCTACCGCGATCGCGCCTTCTACTCCCGCCTGCTACCCCAGATTTCCCTGGGCGGTACGGTGCCTTCCTACAACCGCTCCATCATCCAGGTGCTCCAGCCCGACGGCAGCACCCTGTTCCGCCCCCAGGATCAGACCAATGCGACGATGACGATGACGATGTCGCAGAAGCTGCCCGTCACCGGCGGGGACTTCTTCATCACCTCCTCGCTGGCCCGGCTGGCGGTGAGCGGCGAGAACTCCTTCAGCAACTATTCCTCGACCCCGATCTCCTTCGGACTCCGCCAGAACCTGCGCCGCCCCAACGAGGCGGCCTGGGACCGGCGGGAGCAGCCCCTGCGGTGGGACGTGTCGGAGCGGCAGTACCTCGAAGCCCGGGAGGACATCGCCATCCAGACCGCGACGCTCTTCTTCGATGCCTATGCGGCCCGGGTGGCGCTCAACAACGCCATCAAGAATTCGGCGGTGAACGACACCCTGTACACCCTGAACAAGGGGCGCTACGAGGTCGGGCGCATCGGGGAGAACGACCTGCTCCAAAGCGAGCTGGCGCTGCTCCGGATGCGTACCACCCTCGACGGAGCCCGCCTGGAGCAGGATCGCGCCTTCGCCGCGCTCCGGCTGGCCCTCAACCTACCTCCCACCGCTCCCCTCGACATCGTGGTGGTGTCCAACGTGCCGGAGCTCGAAGCGGATACCGCCCGCGCGGTGAGCGAGGCGCTCCGCAACAGCTCCCGGATGAGCGACGTGGCGCTGCAGGAGGTCCAGGCCCGCCGCCGGGTTACCGAGGCCAAGCTCTCTTCCGGCATGGGCGCCATGCTGCAGGCCAGCTACGGCTACAACGCCACCGGCCCGGAGGCGAGCCTGGCCTACCAGAACCTCCAGGAAGCCCGGACCTTCTCCCTCTCCCTGTCCATGCCGCTGTTGCAGTGGGGGGCGCACAAGGAAACCGTCCGGGCCGCGGAGGCCGAGCGGGACCGCCAGGTGAGCCTGGGACAATCGACCACCGAGCAAACCGCCCAGGACGCCCATTTCGCGGCGCTCCAGCTCTCCCAGGCCCGGCGCAACCTGGCGCTCTCGGCCAAGGGAGACACCGTGGCGACCAAGCGGTTCGAGGTGGCGCTCAACCGTTACGTGATCGGCCGGATACCCATCGACAACCTCTATGTGGCCCAGAACGAAAAGGACCAGGCGCTCACCCAGTTCGTCCAGGCACTCCGGGGCTACTGGCAGGCATACTATCGACTGCGGCGGCTGACCCTATTCGATTTTGCGGCGGGACAGGCAATACAGTAGGCAGTAGGCAGTAGGCAGTAGGCAGTGGTCAGTGGTCAGTGGTCAGTGGTCAGTGGTCAGTGGCTGAAGGCTGAAGGCTGAAGGCAGAGGGCTTCAGTCCATGGAGCTGATCTCGGCTCCCGGGTAGGCGAGCATGGCGGGGAGCCGCAGCCGCTCCTCCAGCATGCCGCGGGACCACACCAGCGCTTTTCCCCGTTCGGCAATCTGCCACTGGTACCGGATCTGGAGCGGCGCGCTCGCCACGACCGGTGAGATGCGCAGGGGGACGAACAGGGTATTCCGGTCCGAGAGCAGACAGATCAGGAACTCGCCGTGGAGGAATACCCGGAGAATCCTGAGCGCCTCGATTTCCATCTGGGTGTAGCTCGGCCTCCGGCGAGGCCGTTCCCGGCGATCCGGTCCAGCGGTGGAGGTATTCCGTTCCATCTCTGCCAATGCCCCGCCCCCGTAGCGGAAACGCGCCTGTCCTAGGGGGTGACGTGCTCCGGCCGCTTTTCTCCACACCCCCATGCCTGTTGGCTGTTGCTGTTGCCTGTTGCCTGTTGCCTGCCACGTCCGGATTTGCTACACTAAGGTGACAATCGCGTACCGGTTTGCCGGTGCGCGGCCGATCGCGGGATGAATCGCATCCCGAGATGCTGGCGCTCTCCAAGCCCCTGTCGAGGGGGCGGAGTGCGCCTTTTTCTTTTTCCGCGGGGCTCAAGCATGGACCCACGAAGCGATACGGCCATCTGGAATCAGGTGGCCGGAATGCTGAGTCTCGAGCACCGCCTCGAGAATTCTCTCCGGTGGCAGGAAGAAACCCGCAAACACTCTCCCGAGATCAGCTCCCAGCTCGGCTCGATTCGGGGAAACGCCCTTCGCCACATCAGGCGCCTGGAGGGACTCACCGGGTGGCCGGGGCCTCGGGACGTCGGGGAGCCGGGATCGGCCGACCCGGACGCGGTCGAGCCGGTCCAGCACGAACTGCCGGAAGACCTCGCCTTGATCAGCTTGACGGCGGGCGGTTACCTAATGCTGCTGACCGCTGCCCGGGCGCTCGACCAGAGCGACCTGGCCGAGCTCGCCGAACAGCATCTTCGCGATTACACCGAAGGCGCGGTCCGGATCCTGGCCGTAATTCCGTTCGTGGTAGTCCAGTCACTGCGAGAGGAGGGAAAGCCGGTCAGGGAGGAAGCGGTCCCCTCCGTGGCCCGGACGGTCGCGGAGATCTGGCGGAGCCAGGTGGAACCCCTCACGATGTAGGTTAGCGCCTACGGCCCGGTCCGGGGGCGGGGGTCCTTTTGAGCCAGCGCAGCGCCGCCTCCTTGGCCTTGATCGAGCCTCCATAGACGGTGTCGGAGAACAGGCGGCTCATGAACCGCCGACTCTTGGTCTCGGTAATCACCTTGCCATAGGGAATCCGGGCCTGCCAGCCCTTGGTGTTCGACTTTGCTGAGCGAACACGGACCACCCAACCCTTCAGCATCCTTAATCCTTTGCCTGAAGTGAGCCCTGCGCGAGTGCCCGCAAATTCGACGGGGAGCCCGCCATGTGCAAGCGGGGAATTACCGGGCCGGCCGGCGGCCGCCCACGTTCTTGCGAAGGATGGCGTAGAGGATCAGGAGGAAGCCGAGGACCCGGAGGACGTAGGAATACCCGGTGCGCTCGTCGTCAACCCCCAGGGTCACCACGATGGCGAGGTTGGTCGCGAGGAGCACGAACGCCGCGCAGAAGCTCAGGAAGAGCCGGTCGCCGGTCTTGCGCCAGAAGCGGAGGAAGTAGACGCCGGCCACCAGGTAGGCCATCGCCACCGCACCGTTGAGGAAGGCCACAATCGCGGGGGTCCTTGTCATGCCTCCGCCTCCCAGATGAAGCCGTAGAGCAGGCAGGCCAGGCCCGCCAGCGCCGCGGCGGCCCGGAGCACCCGCAGGTCGTAGGTGGGGAAGAGCACCAGGTCGGCGAACAGCAGCGCATTGTTGATGCTGAGCCCGACGAAGCAGAGCGTGCTCCAGAGCAGCAGCCGGGCCCGGGTGCGCAGATACTCCCGGAGCAGGAGCGCGGTGCACGCCATGCAGGTGATCAGCGCGAGCAGGTACAGACCGGCCTTGAGGCCCGCCATGTCACTCGTCCTTTTTGATCTTGAAGGCCTCGGCGAACGCCTGGATCTTCTTGGCGTCCGCGATGGCGTATACGGTACGGATCAGGGTGACCGGGCGCTCATTGTAGGCCCGGACCAGAAGGCCAAGGGCGCGCTCCAGGGCAGGCGAGTCCGGCCGGTACAGGATGTTCCCCTCGGGGGTCTCGGAGAGAATACCCTGGGTGCGGAAGAGCGCCAGGGACTCCCGCACCACCGGCTCGGCCACCGCGGTCGGTTGCAGGGCCTCGATCAGCTCCGGGACCGTGCGGGGGGTGTCCTTGGTGCGGACAACCTGCACGAGCACCTCCAGCGCATCGATGGACGGCACGCAGGAGTAAATGAGTTGCCGGACCTCCGGGGGAAGCTCAGGCTCGCTCACGAGTCCGACAGATGCTCCGAAGCCTCACGCCCCACGGCTAACTGCCCGCCGCGGGGCGGAGTCCTTTCCCTGCTCCGGTGCCGGGGCGCTCTCCGTCCCGGAGCGCGACCCTGCCATTCACCACGACCACGGGGATTCCCTCGGGATACTGGAACGGATCCTCGAAGCTGGCCCGGTCGATCACCGTGGCCGGGTTGAAGACCACCAGGTCCGCCGCGCTCCCCACCGCGACGGTCCCGCGGCCCGGGAGCCGCAGCCGCTTGGCCGGCATCCCGGTCATCTTGTGGATCGCACTCTCGAGGGTGAGCACCTTACGCTCCCTGACGTACTTGCCCAGGACCCGGGGAAAGGTTCCCAGACCCCGCGGGTGCGGGTGCCCGGTTCGCGCCACGCCGCTCACCGCGTAAGCCCCGCCGTCGCTGCACACCATCGCTCTCGGGTGCGCCAGGAACCGCTCCAGATTGGCTTCGCTCATGGCGAACACGACGGTGCTGACGTTGGTGCTGCTGTTGCGGAGCAGGGTGACCGCGGCGTCGTACGGCTCGAGCCCGCGGGAGCGGGCCCAATCGTCCAGCCGTTTGCCCACCGCGTCCTTGTCGCCCGCCGCCGACACGTTTGAGAGCAGGACGTTGTTCCATCCTCCCACCAGCGCCACCTTCTGAAGCGACTCGGCCTTGATCTTTTCGGCAGTGGCCGGGTCGGCGAGGCGGGCGAGAAACGGCTCATCGCCCCCGTCCAGCGTCCAGACCGGAAAGAGATTGGTGAGTCCGGTGGACCAGGCGGTGTAGGGATACCGGTCGAAGGTGACGTCGATTCCGGCGAGCCGAGCGGTGGAAATCCGCTCGAAGGCGGGCCCCAGCTTGTCCCAGTTCTTGGCCCCGCCGGTCTTGAGGTGGGAGATCTGGAGCGGACAACCGGCGCCCCGCGCGATCGCGATGGCCTCGTCCATCGCCTCGATGAGGGTGTCGTCCTCGTTGCGCATGTGGGTGGCGTAGGGCAGCCGCCGGCGGGCCAGCGGGCGGCAGAGCGCGATCAGCTCTTCCTGAGAAGCAAACGCCCCCGGGGAGTACTCCAGACCCGAGGACGCTCCGCAGGCGCCGCTGACCAGGGCCGCTTCCACCATCCCGGTCATCCGGACCAGCTCGTCGGAGGTGGCGGGACGGTTGGCCTCTCCCACTACTCGCCGCCGCACCGCGCCGAGTCCCACCATGCTGGCCACGTTTACCGAAACCGGGAGCGCCTCGAGTCTCCGGAACAGGGGAACGAAGGAGGTCAGACCGTCTCGATCGGGAATTCGCGATCCGCCATCCTGCCCGATCACGATGGTGGTGACCCCCTGCCGGATCACCGATTCGGCCCGGGGATCGCCGAAGAGCGTACCGTCACCATGGGAGTGGATGTCGATGAAACCGGGGGCAAGCGCCAGCCCGCGGGCATCGATCTCCTCACGCCCCCGCCCGGCGACCCGGGCCGACAAGGCGGCGACCCGGGTGCCGCGCACCGCGACATCCAGCTCCCGTCCGGGCGCCCCGCTGCCGTCGAACACCGTCGCGCCACGGATGACCAGGTCGTACCGGGGAGCCTGCAGGTATGGCAGCGAGGGAACGGCGAGTGCAGCGGCGAGAAAGTCTCGGCGGGTGGGATGCATGACGTAATACTAACAACTCTGCTCGGAGCCATCAGCCATCAGCCATCAGCCTTCAGCAGCTGTCAGTCGACTGATGGCTGAAGGCTGACCGCTGAAAGCTCCTAGTCAGCGCGCAACGCCACCAGCGGGTCCACCCGGGTGGCCCGCCTGGCCGGCACCAGGCTGGCCACGATCGCGGCGCCTACCAGTGCCACGGTCACCGTGCTGAACACCATGGGATCGAAGGCGCTCACGCCGTACAGGAAGGTGGAGAGGCCCCGGGTTGCCGCGAGCGCCAGCCCCACGCCGATGGCCGCGCCCAGCAGCGCCAGCGTGGTGCCCTGCCGCAGCACCAGCCGCACGATATCGCCACCCTCGGCGCCGAGAGCGCGGCGAATGCCCAGCTCCTGGGTCCGCTGCGACACCGAGTACGCCATGACCCCGTAGACGCCGATCACCGCGAGGATCAGTGCGACCGCGCCGAACAGCGCGAGCAGCTTGGGCATGATGCGATCGCCCTGGAGCTCGAGTGTCACGTGCTGGTCGAGGGTGCGGATGTCATAGGGAGGAAGATCCCGCGCCACCGCGGCCACCTCGTCACGCACCTGCGGTACGACCAGGGCCGGATCCCCGGCGGTGCGGACCACATATCGCAGGGTGCGGACCAGCAGCTGGGGCGCCGAGAAATACGCGATGGCCGGGGCCGGTTCGTCGGGCCCGAACTCCCGCACGTCCTCAACGACTCCGACGATCTCGTAGGAGCCCGAGGAGAACACCAGCCGCTGACCGATCGCCTCGCCGTTGGGCCAGTGCCGCCTGGCCAGGGTCTGGTTGATCACGATCACCTTGGGCGCGCCCAGCCGGTCGGTGGCAGTGAATTCCCGTCCCCGGGCCAGGTCGATCTGCATCGCGGCCAGATATCCCGGGGTGGCGTTGCGGTACTGGAGCACCGGGCGGCGGCCCTCTTCGGGCACTTCGCCCCCTTCCACGTAGTAATAGGTCCCGCTTCCCCCGGCCATCGGCAGCTGGGTCACCCCGCCGACCGAGGTCACGCCGGGCAGTGCCGCGAGCCGCGCCTGGAGCTGTTCCTGCACCGTATGGACCTGCACCGTGTCGGGATACTCCCGCGCCGAAAGCGAGACTGAAAAGGTGAGCGCATCCCCGGGCTCGAATCCGAGGTCGGTCCGCTGGAGCCGGAGCGAGGACTTGATGAGCAGGCCCGCCGAGATGAGCAGCACCAGCGCAAGGGCGATTTCGGTCACCACCAGCGAGGCCCGGAGCCTGCCGTGCTTGAGTCCCATCGAGCCGCCCCGTCCGCCGTCCTTGAGCGGATCGGTCAGGCTGCCGCGGGTCACCTGAAACGCGGGCGCAATGCCGGCCAGGACCCCCGCGGCGACGATGACCAGGAACCCGTAGATCAGCACCCTGGTGTCGAGGCCGAGTTGCTCCACCCGGGGGAAATCGGCGGGGATGAGAGTGGCGAACCACTTCACTCCGGCGATGGAGAGCAGCAGACCCAGCACGCCACCCGCCGCGGCAAGCATGAGGGACTCGGTCAGCATCTGCCGGATCAGCCGGGCCCGGGCCGCCCCCAGCGCCGATCGTACCGCCAGCTCGCGATTCCGCCCCGAGGCGCGGGCCAGAAGCAGGTTGGCCACATTGGCGCAGGCGATCAGTAGCACGAACGTCACCGCCACCATGCAGATCACGCCGGCCTGGCGGGCTTCGGTTTCTACGATCTCGTCCTGGAGTCTGAGGGCATGTGCCCCCATGCCGAAGTTGGTGGTGGGATAGAGCTGCGCCAGCCGTTGGGTAATACCGCCCAGCTCGGTATTGGCCTGATCCAGAGAAATTCCCTGATTGAGCAGCCCGAGCACTTCGTAGGAATGGCTCCCCCGCGCGGCGTTGGCCGGGATCTCCAGCGGGGTGTAGAGATCCCTGTAGCCCCCGAATCGGAAGCTGGCGGGAAGGATGCCGATGATCGTGAAGGATTCGCCGTCGAGGCGTATGGTCCGGCCCACCACGGCGGAGTCGGCTGCAAAGCGGTTCTTCCAGAAGGCGTCGGACAGCAGCGCCACCTTCCCGCGTCCCGGGGTCTCTTCATCGGGAGTGAAGAGCCGTCCCCGGACCGGGGCGATGCCGAGGAGCGAGAAAAAATTGGGGCTGACCCGGAGGCCGGTCACCCGCTCGGGGCGGTCGCCGTCGGCGAGGTTGTAGCTGCCCCCTGCATAGGCGGCGAAGGAGAGGGTCCGGCTCTCCTTGCGCCAGTCCACGAAGTCGGGAAGCGAGATGTCGCTCTCTCCCCATCCCCGCTCTTTATTGTCGGACCAGACCTGAACCAGCCGGGCCTCATTGGGATAATCGAGCGGCCGGAGCAGGAGGATGTCCACCCCGGCGAAGAGGGTCACGTTGACCGCCACCCCGAGCGCGAGCGACAGCGCCGCGACGGCGAAGACACCGGGAGCCTGTTTGAGCGAGCGAAAAGCGTATTTGATGTCCTGGCGCAGGGTGTCCATAAGACCAGGGAGTAGAGGTCAGGGGTCAGGGGTCAGGGGTCAGGGGTCAGGGTACTTACGCCCTCCCTATCCTGTCAGTTTCACCATGGAACACGTGAAACGTCCCTGACTGCTGACCCCTGACCTCTGATCCCTCGAGCACATGCAACGCTTCTCTTCCTGAGAGCATCACATTGCAAGAAGCGCAACCGAACACCAGGAGAGCGCGATGCCGGAGCCAAGAGAAGAACCCAGAGAGATTCAGAAGGAAGCCAAGGACGTCCGGGTGATGGGGCTCGAAAAGGGAACGATCTATCTCCAGCGCCCGATTCCGGGCACCGGCTCTTCCGGATCTTCCGCGCACGCTGCCTGATCGCCGGACCGTCGTACCTGGGAGGTCACGCGTCTAAGTTTCACTCGTGATTTCCCTCCTCGCGCTCGCACTCCTTTCGTTCACCCCCGCCCAGGGACAATCACCTCCCACCACGGATTCCTCCGTCGTGAGCGAGGCCGCCGGCGCGCTGAAGTCGGGCCGTCCCTATCTCGCGTCCCGGATCCTGGCGCCGCTGCTCTCCTCACCAGCGCCCCGTGATCCCGCGACGACTCTGCTGGCCGCCCGCGCCGCGGCGGGGTGGGATTCCTGGGGAAATGTGGTCCGGCTCCTCGCGGGCGAACCCTGGCTGGATCAGCTGGACGCCGGCGCGGGACGGACGCTGCTCGCCCGCGCGCGGGTGGAGCGAAGCGAAGATGCGGTCCGGGATGCGGAGGCTGCGGCCGGGAACGCACCCCCGAAGGAACAGGGCTCCCGTCTGGTAATTCTGGCCCGGTCGTACGATCGCGCCGGCATCCTCGACAGTGCCGCTCTGACGTACCGCCGCGCCGCCGCACTGCTGCCGGCCATCGAAGACTGGCTCCTGCTTCGTGCGGCCGGGGTTGAACGGGATTCCCTGGCGCGCGACTCCCTGCTGGCCCGGATTACCCTCCCGGCGGCGCGCCCTCGCATCCGGTGGACCGAGGCGGTGGCCCGGGACCGGAGCGGCGACACCCGCGGGGCCGCCGAGCTCTATGACGAGCTGGGCTCCACCATCACCTCACTGAGGCTCAGGCTGAAGGCGGCGTCCGAACCCGATTCGCTGAGGGAAATCCGGCGGGCGCTGCTGGGCCTGCTTTCTCCTCGTCGCTCGGCCGACGAGAGCCGCGGCGCGATCGCGCTGCTGGACGCAAACTTCACCCCGCTCACCCTGGCCGAGGAGCGCACCGTCGCAAGGCGAGCGGCCGCGGTGGACCGGGCGTCCCGTGCCGCCACCGGATTCTCCCGAGCAGCGAAGAGCGCACCGCTTTCCGATGCCGATCAATTTGCCTACGCCGGAGCCCTGGCCCGGCTGGGCCGGCATCGCGAAGCGCTGACGGCCTTCGCCAGCGTGAAAGCGCGCGACCTGAAGGCCCGGGCGGAATACGGCCGGGCCCGCAGCCTGCTCGAAGTGGGCCGGAGCGACGAAGCGCTGGAGCTGTTGCGGGCGGTCTCGCTCGAGTACCCCGCCGACACCGCGATCGCCGCGCTGGCCGGTTACCTGGCCGCCGAGCTGCTGGTGGATCGCCGCGACGATCCCGGAGCCCGGAAGGAATTCCTGGCGGTCGCACGACGGTTCCCCCGCACCAGTCACGGATCGCGAGCCGGTTTCCAGGCTGCGCTCATCGCCTTCATCCAAGGCGCCCCCCGGACCGCGGCCGCGGAATTCGAGACCCTGGCGAAGCGACCGGGCGATCAGAGCGAGACCGCGGCCTCCCTCTACTGGGCCGGGCGCGCGCTGGCCGCAGCCGGCGACAGCGCCGCGGCCCTGCTCAAATGGCGCGAAGTGTGGGAACGGTTTCCCGCTTCATACTACGTGCTGCCGACAGCCACCCGGCTCGGCCTTCCGGCCGCGCTGCCCCCACGAGCGGAGGAGCCCCCCACCGGGGCTGATTCGATTGCCGCGGTGCTGGATCGGGGAGCGCTGCTGGAGAGCGTGGGACTCGATTTCGAGGCCCGCCTGGAGTACGACCGACTGGCCCGGGAGGCGATCGCGAGCCCAGCGATGCTCGGCGAAGTGGCCGCGGCGTTCGCCGAGCGGGGCTTCACCGCGCGGGCCTACCGCCTCGCCCAGCGAAGCGGCGATCCGCGGATGCTCCGGCTCACCCATCCGATTCCATGGCCTGCCGACCTCTACCCCCTGGCCGGAGCGGCCGGGGTCGATCCGCTGCTCGCCGCGGCGATCATCCGGCAGGAGTCGGGCTACGAGCCCACTGCGCATTCCCGAGCCGACGCCATGGGACTGATGCAGGTGCTCCCCTCGGTGGGCGCGGCGCTGGCCCGGGTGGAGGGAATCCGGGAGTGGGAGTCGGCCTTGCTGTATCAGCCGGAGATCAACCTACGGTTCGGGATCAGCCATCTGGCCCAGACCCTCCGCCGCTACGCCCGACCCGAGCACGCCCTGGCGGCATACAACGCCGGCGGCCGCCCGACCGCCGACTGGCTGGGACTCGCCGGAGCGGCAGAGGATCCCGAGGTCTTCATCGAACGGATCCAATACGTGGAGACCCGCGACTACGTGCGGCGAGTGCTCCGGAATCTGTCGGTGTATCGGGCGCTCTACCAGGTGAGAGGTGAGAGGTGAGAGGTGAGGGGTGAGCGGATAGCGAATAGCGGATAGCGGATAGCGGATAGCGGATAGCGAACCGTCACCCTCAACGGAATAACGCAGGAAGCTCGGAAACCGCTAGCGGTCGCAGCTCCGGCAGCAGGCCTGTCCGCCAGGCTGCCTCTCCCAGCACCGACTCGGGCGAGCGCCCCGCGGCGCGGAGCTCCCGGATTCCCGTCGCCCGGTCGCGCTTACTGAGCTTGACGCCTTCGTGGTTCACGATGAGCGGGTGATGCAGGAACGCCGCTGGATGGTCCCTGCCAAGCATTTTCCCGAGGAGAATCTGGCGGCCGGTCGAGCCCAGCAGGTCCTCGCCCCGGATGACCAGGGTGATCCCCTGCCGGGCGTCGTCCACCGTCACGCAGAGCTGATAGGTCCAGTTCCCGGTGGCGTCGCGGAGCAGCAGATCACCGCACTGGCGGGCCGGAGTATGCTGCTGTTGGCCGAGCCGGATATCGTCGAATCGGATGGCTTCGTCACCCAGCACGACCCGAATTCCGGCGGTTTCGCCCGGGGGTATGCCGCGCGAACGGCAGGTCCCGGGATAACGAAGCTCCTCTCCATCGGGAGGCTCGGACCCGGTCCGGCGGACGATGTCGGCCCGGGAGCACCGGCAGCCGTAAACCGTGGCGGTACGATGCAGCCGGTCGAGGGCTTCCCGGTACACCTCGGTATCGTCGCTCTGGCGGCTTTCCCGGTCGGGGTGGAGGCCGAGCCATTCGAGCTCGTCCCGGATGGCCCGCTCGTACTCGGGACGGCAGCGCCCCCGGTCGTGGTCCTCGATCCGAAGCAATACGGATCCCCCGGTGGCCCGGGCGATCCCCCAGGTCCATACCGCATTGGATACGTGTCCCAGGTGCAGGTGCCCGGTGGGACTCGGGGCAAAGCGGGTAGCCGGTCGGAGGGGGAGGCTCGGCAGGTCGATGGGGGGCATCGGCTGCAAATTAGCCGCTCCTGCGACCCTCCCCGAAGCCCAGGCATCCCTTTTCCGGCAATCCATCCACTCGAGACGAAGGAACCAGACGTGCGTCAGCTCAGAATCGGTAGGCTGTTCGGGACCCTGGCGGTGCTCGCCGCCACGGCGCCACTCGCGGCCCAGCAGAAAGTGGCGCTCGGCAAGCCGCTCGCGGAAACCGAGGAATCGTTCACCCAAATCTCCTCGGTTCGCGAGCTACCGTCCGGCAAGGTCCTGGTGTCGGACAGCCGGGACAAGATCGTGCAACTGGTCGATTTGACCACCGGCACAATGACAAAAGTTGGGCGAGAGGGACAGGGACCCGGGGAGTACAGTTTTCCCCGTGCACTGTTCGGACTTCCCAGCGGGGAGACCCTTCTGCATGACATGCTGGGGCGTCGCTTCCTCACCATTCTTCCCGACGGCAAGACCGGTCCGATCGTGGACATGCCCAGGCCAGCAACCGGCGGACCAGCGGGTCCAGCCGTGGCGATCGGGCTCAATGATGTTCGCGGTGTAGACGGCCGCGGACGGATGTACCTCCAGAGCTCTCCGTTCTCGGCATCCGGCACCGCCGATTCACTGGCGATCCTGCGGTGGGAACGGATCAATTCGAAGATGGATACAGTTGCATACGTGAAGGCTCCGTCAGGAACCACGGCGAGCCGATCGGGCGGCAACTTTTCGATGCGAATCGGGGGCGGCAAAGTGTGGTCCCCGGCAGAGGCCTGGGATGTGAGCGGGGATGGCCGGATCGCGAGGGTGACCCCATCGCCCTATCGGGTGATCTGGTATGCAGACGGAAAGCCGACCGGTGGACCAGTTCAGCCCTACACGCCGATTAGAGTGACCAAGGCGGAGAAGGATGCCTATCTCGAGAACCGGCGCAGGAATCCTCCGATGGCGATCCGGATGACCGCCGGCGGCTCCGGGACCCGGACCGAAGCCTCTGCAGCAACCGGTCTCCCTGACCCCGAGTTCGAAGAGACCATGCCCCCGTTCACGGGTGGGCCTGGCTCGGCCTCGGTGCTGGGGACTCCCGACGGCCAAGTCTGGGTACTCCGCACCCGTCCTGCCACGGACAAGATTCCGAGCTATGACGTGTTCGACAGAACCGGTGCGCTCATCAAGAAGGTCAACCTCAATCCGAACAGCCGGGTGGTGGGGTTCGGCAAGGGCACTGTCTACGTCGCCCGGAGCGATGAAGACGACCTCCAGTACCTGCAGCGCTTCGCGATGCCGTAGTGCGGTGAGAGGTGAGAAGTGAGAGGTAGGAGGGTGGGCGGCCGGAGGTGAGTAGTTGATTCCCTCCGGCCGTTCGCTTGCCTGCTGCCTGTTGCCTGCTGCCTGTTTCTCGCCATACTTCGAGCATCATGTCGATCCCGACTTCACTCGCCGCCGACCCCGCGTCCGCCGGGCTGGAGGCACTCCGCACCGCCAACCGCGAATTCACCCGCCGCTACCCCGGTGAGACCGGCGGTCGCCAGCCGCTTCACACGGTCTATGGCGGCGGCCATCTCTTTCGCGCCGACACTGCCCGAAAGCTTGGCGCGGTGGCGCTCCGGGCGCTCGAGGAATACGGACCCGACGCCACCGAGTTCGCCCGCGCAGTGGGGATGCCACCCGCTCTGGCCGACGTGGTGTATCGGCGGGTGGTCTTCAAGCTCCAGCGCGAGCCGGTCGAGGACTTCCGGATCGACTTTGAGGACGGCTACGGCAACCGCCCCGACGACGAGGAGGATGGCCACGCCGCCGCGGCGGCCGGGGAAGTGGCCCGGGGACTCGCCGAGGGCACCTTGCCTCCATTCATGGGCATCCGGATCAAGCCGCTCAATGCGGAGCTCCGCAGACGCAGCATTCGCACCCTCGACGTGTTTTTCACCGCACTGATCAGAACCGCCGGCCGGCTCCCCGAGGGATTCGTCGTGACGCTCCCCAAAGTGACCATCCCCGAGCAGGTCGGATGGTTTGCCGCGGTGCTGGCCGAAGTGGAGGGAGCCCTCGCGCTGGCGCCGGGCAGTCTGCGTTTCGAGATCATGATC
>Ga0209485_1000114_pt1 | contig 25994 bp, 19 predicted proteins | sample NCAS100_FD_187516 | JGI IMG/M metagenome (GOLD analysis project Ga0209485, IMG submission 187516) | Agricultural soil microbial communities from Utah to study Nitrogen management - NC AS100 (SPAdes) (version 2) | ecosystem: Environmental > Terrestrial > Soil > Agricultural land | place: USA... | reverse complement strand
GCGGTGCACACCGCGGGGGAGTGCGAAGGGCATTTGTACTACGTGATGGACTTCCTCGAGGGCGAAACCCTGAGGCAGCGGCTCCAGCGCGAGCGCCGGCTTCCCATGGCGCTCGCCGTCTCCATCGCGAGCCAGATCGCCGATGCGGTGGACGCCGCGGCCGGCGCCGGCGTCATCCATCGCGATCTCAAGCCCGAGAACATCCTCCTCGAAGGCTCGCCCGACGCGCCCCGCGCCTTGCTCACCGATTTCGGCATCGCGCGGATGGTGGACGGGGGCGAAGGACCGACCGGTCCCAGCGCCGTGATGGGCACGCCCGCGTACATGAGCCCGGAACAGGCCGCCGGCGAGGAGATCGACTCGCGCAGCGATCTGTATGCCCTGGGAGTCGTCACCTACGAAATGCTGGCGGGCGAGCCGCCCTTCACCGGTTCGCCGCGCATCGTGGTGTCCCGGCAGATCGTGGATCCGCCCGCCTCTCTCGCCGAGCGCCGCCCCGACCTCCCCCGGACGGTGAGCGACGCGGTCATGCATGCGCTGGAGAAGATTCCCGAAGCCCGCTGGCAGAGCGGCGCCAAGTTCCGTCGCGCGCTGCTGGGCGAGCCCACTCCGGTCACTCCGGTAGCGAAAGGGATCCGCCGCCGCTGGCGCCCCGTGACACTGGCCCTGGCGGCGCTCCTGCTGGCCACCACCGGCATCGTCTGGCCGCTCCTGGGGCGGGGCAGGGCATCCTCCGGGTCCAACCCGCGCCTCTCCCTGCTGGTGTTGCCGTTCGACAACCTCCGCGAGGACCGGGGGCTGGCCTGGCTCCGCGACGGCAGCGTCAACATGCTGGCCCTGGCGCTGTCCCAGTGGCGCGACCTCGGCGTAGTGGACCAGGAACGGGTGCATGATCTGCTGAGCCAGGCCAAGGTCCCCGACACCGAGCCGATCGGACTGGCCCTCGCCCGGAAGTTGGCTCGCGAGGCGGGCGCCGGGACGGTCGTGCTCGGGGACTTTGCCCACTCCGGTGATTCGCTGCGGCTCACCGCCCGGACCTACGACGTGGCGACCGGTGCGCGGCTCGAGGTCGTCGAAGCCGCGGGGGGTGGCTCGGAGGACGTGCGCGGGTTGTTCGACCGGCTCGCGGCACGCCTGCTGGACCTCTCCGGCGCCCCCGACGAAGGTCGCAGTCCGCTTGCCGCGGTGACCACCGGATCGCTCACGGCCTACCGCGCCTACCTCCTCGGCGTCGAGCACCTCAATCACTGGGAGCTGCTGCCCGCAAGCGAAAAATTCCGCCAGGCGGTCGGGATCGACAGCACGTTCAGCCTGGCCTACTTCAAGCTCGGGCTGGCACGCGGGTGGGTGCTGGGCGCGGCTGACACGGTCGGGCGCAACGCCGTGCTTCAGGCCTCCCGGTTCTCCGGACGACTTCCGGAGCGGGAACGCACCATGATCGGCGCCTATCGGGCGATGCTCGACGGCGACGTGGGACGCTCCCAGCAGCTCTACCGCGCGCTGCTGGCCCGGGATTCCACCGATGCCGACGCCTGGTACGGACTGGCCGATGCCTTCTTCCATGACTCGGTCGCGGGGTCGACCCCCGAAGGCATGACCCGCTCGCTCCGCGCCTTCCAGCGGACCCTCGAGCTCGACCCCCAGTACGCTCTGGCCTACGACCATGTGATGTCGCTGCTCACCAACGCGGCCAGCCGGGAGGGCTCCTATGCGCTGGTGTCGCGGGACAGTTTCGCCGCGACCGGGGGAAAGAAGGGCGGGCTGGACAGTGCGGCGCGGGCCCAGGCGCTGGTCCGGGCCCGGACCGAAGCGGTCCGCACCGCCCGCGCCTGGGTGGCGCTCCAGCCGGCGGTCGCCCGGGCCCACCACGCCCTGTTCGAGGCTTACTTCGCCAGCGAGGACTATCCCAGCGCATCCCAGGAAGTCGGCGAGCTTCGCCGGCTGCTCCCCGCGGCCGGACGGGATCTGGCGGGGTACCTCGAGGCGCGGGTGCGCTTTGCCCGGGGCGACACCCGACTCGCCGCCGAGCTGGTGCGCACCACCACCGCGGGCCTCTCGGGCCGGGCGCCCGACCTCCCCGACTTCGGCCGGGAATTCGTGTCCGACGTGATGGCGGGAGCCAATCCGCTCGCCTACGAAGGCGACTTGGACGGCGCGGCCGAAGTGATCGCGCTGGGCAACGCCATCCGCCGCGCTACCGCGCTGGCCGATGAATCGCCCACCATCTGGGAGCAGGATGGAGTGTGGGAGTGGTCGCGGCTGGCCCAGCTCTACAGTGCGGCGGGAGGACCGGTGAAGGACCTCAACCGGGTCTGGTCCAACCTTGCCTCCTCGGCCCGGCGAGGGCGCCAGGCGGAGCGGGCGGATATCGCCGGGGCCGGCGCTGCTGCCGCCGTGGGACTCCTTCTCGCCGCTGAGCCGGATCCCCGCCCGGTGGCCGAGCTCGAAGCGCTCACCGGTCGCGCCGCCGCCCCGGAAGTCCGCGCCCTCGCCGCGCTGGCGCGGGGCGACAGCGCCGGGGCCCGCCGCGCGCTGGCCGATTCGTCCCGGCCCGAACGCCGCACCAAGGGAGATGTCTACCTGGGCTTTGCCTGGAACGACTCCCGGCCACTCGAGGCCGAAGCCCGATTCCAGCTGGGCGACTACCGCGGCGCGATTTCTCTGCTGGCTTCGTTCGACGAATCGCACCTCTACAGGCGCGGATTCGATTCCCGCTGGGGTCTGCTGGGCCGGGTGCATCTCCTCCGCGGCCTCGCCTATGAACGGCTGGGTGATGCCGACCGCGCCACCCGCGAATTCAAGCTGGTCGTGGCCACCTGGCGGGGTGCCGACGAGCCGCTGCTCACCTTCGTGCAGCAGGCGCAGGCGGGGCTTGCCCGCCTTCGAGGAGCAGTCGAGGGGCGGAGCTGAGTGACTAGGGAGCTAGGGAGCTAGGGAGCTAGGGTTGAATGCTCCTCCCTAACTCCTAGCTCCCCAGCTCCCTAGCCCCTATTTTTCCTCCACGGGATGAACGGGTTGGTCGCGGGGAGGCGCAAGCCTCTTCGAGGAAAGTCCGAGCTCCACCGGGTAGACTGCCAGGTAACGCCTGGGCGCCGAGAGGCGACGGACAGGGCAACAGAAAGCAAACCGCCCTGAGGAAGCGCAAGCGACCAAAGGGTAAGGGTGAAAAGGTGGGGTAAGAGCCCACCGCGCTCCTGGCAACAGCGAGCGGCACTGCAACCCCCAGTCGGAGCAAGGCCAAATAGGCGGCGAGGTGTGACCCACACCGACCACACCGGCAACGGTGAGCCGCGGGTAGGCTGCTCGAGGTGGCCGGCGACGGCCATCCCAGACAGATGACCATCTCCGCGCGCAAGCGCGGAAACAGAACTCGGCTTACGGTTCGTCCCGTGCCCCCGGCGTCCCAACCGACGCCGGGGGTTTTCGCTTGCCCGCACGGTTTGGCATCGTGATAACTTCAAGGAGGGCGGAGCACGGAGCTCGAAAACCCAGGGACGGCTTTTCGGCCAGGCCCTAACACTCGAAGAGGATACCATGTTGCTCAGCGCGCTCGCAGTGCTTTCTCTCGCCGGCCCCTCGCCGTCTGGCGGGCCCGGTGTGCCGGCTCCGGTGACCACCCGGTACAAGGTCGAGATCAAGGGTGAAACGACCATTGACCTGAGTGTGATGGGAGCCCCGGTGCAGGTCCAGACCGCGAACCTCTCCGCCTGGATGCTGATCCGCCTCAACGACAGTGCGGGCGGAAAGACTATCTACCTGAAGGTTGATTCCCTGGCGTTCGACGGTACCGCCGCGGTGAGCAGGGAATCCCTGGATTCTGCCCGGGGCGGTGAGATCCGCGGCTTCGTGAATGCCGCCAACCGGGTCAGTGATCTGAGCGCAAACAATTCCAGCACGCTGCTGGGACAGATCAAGGTCATGGTGCACAGTTTCTTTCCCAGGGTAAAAGCCGGCACGAAGCCGGGCGACACCTGGACGGACACCACGACCGTGCTGGATGAAAGCGGCGGGAACAACCTGACCAATGTCGTCGTCACCACCTATACCGCGGCAGGGACGGAGACCCAGGCCGGCGTCGCGACGGGCAAGCTCGATACCAAGTCCAGCTCCACCGTCACCGGGACGATGGTGAGTCCGCAGACCGGCACCATGGAGGTGGAAGGCACCAGCACCACCACCGGAAAGCTGTTCATGGGTCCGGACGGCCGATTCTGGGGAGCGAGCTATAGCAGCAGCCACGATCAGCGGGTCAAGCTGGCCATGGCGCCCACGCTGATTCCGGTCAAGACCGTGCAGACCGTCGTGGTATCCGTACTGCCATGAGCCGAATTGCCGTCCTCGGCGCCGTGGCCGTGCTTGGCTGCGGCGGAGGTCAGCGGACGGCGCCGCCGCCCACGCCCCGCCCCGGCGCGCCATCCGCTGCCGTCGCGGAGCCGTCGGCGGCGCGGATCCAGTACCGGATCAGAAGTCCGCTCCGGTACGAGATCAGCCGCTACGACTCCCTGTTTTTTCTGGGGACCGGCTCGACTCCGCAGATCACCGGACGCCGAGCCATGGTCACCGTTCGGCAGGACGGCTCCCGCCTCCAAGTCACCCTCGACTCCGTAGCTGGAGTCCTGGGGCCCCGGCTGGCCCAGTCGGCCATCGACAGCACCCGGGGTACCCGCTGGGAATCCCGAGCATCGGCTTCCGGTCCGAGCGAGGCCTATCGAAGCACCAGGAGCACGGTGCTGGTTGGTCAGGTAGGCGCCGCTGTCGCGTTGTTGTATCCACAACTACCAGAAGATGGGGTCCGTGTCGGTGAGGTCTGGGACGATTCGACTTCATCGCCCATTCGACTGGATGCCTTCGAATCGCTGGAGACCCGGGCCAGAAACAGCCGGGCGATCGCGGGGGCGGCGCCCAAGAGCATCCGCATCGAGGTGGTCGAATCCCTTACCCGGACCGGCAAAGCGCTCCAGGGGGGCAGGGAGATGGGGCTGGCCGGGTCGGGCGTTCGCCGGGTCCTGTACGATCTGGCGGCTGATGGCTGGATTACGATGGTGCAGGCGCGAGACTCGCTCGATCTCCGCGTCACGGTTCCCGATTCTCCCGATCCAATCCCGGTGCGGTGGCGCTCCACCGTGATCGCGCGACTGCGTGGCCTTCCGCCCGCCTGATTCTGCCGCCCCCGCGCCGCGCCGCACCGGCTGGGGCCGGCGGATCGGGCGCGGTTTCCTGCTGCTGATCGTTCTCTGGTTCGTCTGGCTTTGGCTGGTGTGGCCGCCACCGGCCTGGTATCGCTGGTTCTGGCCCCGCGAAACCTCGTTCATGGCAATGCGGAGGGCGGAGGCGGACGACGCGGCCGACCGGGGCGAGCGGAAAACTCCGGTCCCGGCCCGGCAGTACCAGCCGGTTCCACTGCGGGCCATCGCCCCGGTCATGCGCTCGGCGGCGCTGATCGGAGAGGATCACCGCTTCTACGAGCACGCCGGCATCGATTACGTGGAGTTCCGTCACGCCCTGGGCTACCGCCCCGACGACTTCTCCTGGTCCAATCCCAGAAATCGCGCCGAGCTGGAACGGGCGCTCCGGCGGCTGTGGAACCGGCGGGGCTCGGTACGAGGGGCGAGCACCATCACCCAGCAGCTGGCCAAGAATCTGTACCTCTCTCCCTCCCGGAATCCCTTTCGCAAGCTCAAGGAAGCAGTGACCGCCTGGCGGCTGGAGTACTGGCTGGGCAAGGACCGGATCCTGGAGCTCTACCTGAACGTGGTGGAGCTGGGTCCGGAGATCTGGGGAGTCGAAGCGGGGAGCCGGAAGTACTTCGGCCGCTCGGCGGGCCGGCTGTCGGTCGATGAAGCGGCGGCGCTCGCGGGAACGCTGCCGTTCCCGCTCAGCTCGAACCCCGGTTACCGGCCCGGGAGGATGCGCTGGCGGCAGGCGATGATCGCCCGCCGGATACGGGGAGAGAAGATTTCGATTCCCAGAGAAGTGGAGTTGCCGGACATTGTGCCGGTGCCGTTTGATACCATTCCCAGGGGCTAGGGAATAGGGAGCTAGGGAGCTAGGGGAAACAGCCTAGCCCCCTAGCTCCCTAGCTCCCTAATCAACCAGCCGCAACGGCATCACCAGCGTCATAAAGCTCGCCGGATCGTCCCACCCCACCGGCTCGCAGGTGGCGGCGCGCTCGGGGGCCTTGAAGGTCATGCGGACTTCGTCGGTCGGCATGTACTTGAGGATTTCCAGCATGTACGCGGCGTTGAAGCCGATCTCCAGCGAGTCGCCCTCGTAAGCCACCGACAGCTCTTCCTGCGCCTCGCCCAAGTCGGGGGTCTGCACCGACAGCTTGCAGGCTCCGTTGGTGAAGGCCATCCGGATCCGGTGGGTCTGGTCACTGGCCACGATGCTCATCCGCCGGAGCGCCGCCGCCAGCGCCGCCTTGTCGGCGGTGAGGCTCTTGTCGTTCTCCCGGGGGATCACCTGCTCGTAATTCGGGTACGGCCCCTCGATCAGCCGGGTGTAGACCTGGGTAGTGGTCGACCGGAAGCCCAGGTGGTTGTCGCTCTTGGCGATCTCGATCTCTTCGTCGCCCCCGAACAGCCGGCGAATCTGCTCCAGCGCCTTGGGCGGAATGATCAGATCGGCCTGGCCGCCGCCCTGGCCGGTGGTCGGCACGTCCATCCGGGCCAGCCGGTGCCCGTTGGTCGCGACCATGCGCATCCGGTCGGAGCGCAGCTCCCAGAGCACCCCGTTGAGAATCGGCCGGCTTTCTTCGGTGCTGGCGGCGAAGGCCACGTGGCCGATGAGCTTCTGGAGATCCTTGGCCGCCACTTTCCAGCCGCCCTCGAACTTGACCGAGGGAAAGGCGGGAAACTCCTCCCGGGAGAGACCCAGCAGCTTGAACTTGGATTTGCCGCATTCGATGCTGGCCCGCTGCTCACCGGAGCTGGTCATCCGGATCGCGGCGTTGGGGAGTTCCTTCACGATCTCCACCAGCTTGCGGGCGGGGAGCGTGGTGGCGCCCTCCTGATCGACCGAGGCCGGAATGGTGGTGCTCACTGAAATGTCCAGGTCGGTCCCCGAAAGCTTGAGGCCGTCCTTGGAGGCTTCCACCAGGATATTTGCAAGCACGGGAAGCGTGGTCTTCGAAGGGACGCTCGCAGCGACCGCCTGGAGACCTTCGTGCAGTTTTTCCCGCGTGATGGTGAACTTCATCCGAGCGCTCCCCGCAAAGCCCTATAAGTAAAGACTACCAATAGATAGTTATACCTAGTAGTCGTAGTAGAGGGTATGGATATGTGGACGCGGCGTCCAAGTGCCGTGGCCACTCCCTCATGCATGTTCCGTCTGCCGTGGGGACCGTGTGGGTGATGGGGACGACGCGTCGGTTTCCTCGCCTTTTCCCCGGCCCTCCACAACCCGGCATGCGTCCAGGCGATTACGGTGCGTACAACTCCTGCCGCGCCGATTCAACCCGTTCCCGGAACTGGCGATCGCGCTGGAGTTGTCTCTGCACCTTGTCCACACTGTGAATCACGGTCGAGTGATCGCGTCCGCCGAACGCCTGCCCGATCTCCACCAGCTGCATCTGCAACACTTCCCGCGCGAGATACATCGCGATCTGCCGCGGCACCGTGAGGGTCTTGATCCGCGCCTTGGAGCGCAGCCCCTCCGGGGTCACGCCCCAGCGCCGAGCCACCACGTCCTGCACCTTGTCGATGGTCGGGTTGAGCTTCGGCTGGGCGCTCGCGCCTTCCTGGCCGGGCCGGATTTTGTCGGCCAGCGCCTCGCGCGCCAGGTCGATGGTGATCTCCCGGTGCCGGAGCGAGGCATAGAGCAGGAGCTTGATGATGCAGCCCTCCAGCTCCCGGACATTCGAGTGCACGTACTCGGCGATGAAGCTCAACACTTCATCAGGAATCGTGGTCTCGAGGTGGTCCTGCTCCTGTTTCTTCCGCAGGATGGCGATCCGGTGCTCCAGGTCGGGCTGGCCCACGTCCGCCACCATCCCCCACTCGAACCGGCTCACCAGCCGGGCCTCCAGCCCGGGCATCTCCTTGGGTGGGCGGTCCGAGGTCAGGACGATCTGTTTCTTGCCCTCGTACAGCGTATTGAAGGTGTGGAAGAACTCCTCCTGGGTCGCTTCCTTGCCTTCCAGGAAGTGCACGTCGTCCACCAGGAACAGGTCCACATCGTTCCGATACCGCCGCCGCAGCTCCGGCATGGTGCGGGAGTGGATGCTTTCGATGACCTCGTTGATGAACTGCTCCGCGCCGACATACAGGACCCGGATCGAGGGGCTCCGCCGGAACACGATATGCCCGATGGCCTGCATCAGGTGGGTCTTGCCGAGTCCGGTCGCCCCGTAAATGAACAGCGGGTTGTAGAGCTTCCCGGGCGCCTCGGCCACCGCGTGGGCCGCGGCCGCCGCGAGCTCGTTCGATTTACCGATGACGAAGTTTTCGAAGGTGTACCGCTCGTTGAGCGGCTGCGCCGACGGATTGGGAGTGCCGGGATTCTGCACCGCCGGCGGTGCGACGAAGAAATCCATCTGGGGACGCTGAAGCCGGTCCTCGTCCACCCGGAAGATCACCGAGACCGGACGTCCCAGCGCGCGCTCGGCGAGACGCGAAAAGAGCGTCGCGTTCTTCGCTTCGTTCCACTGTACCGCAAATTCGTCGGGAACGCCGAGCACCAGGCGATCGCTCTCGAGCGCGACCGGTTTCGCGGGCTCGACCCAGGCCTTGAAGTCCTTTTCCGGGACTTCGCGCCGAGCGTCGTCCAGAATCCGGTTCCACGCTTCTTTGAGCGTCAGCTGCATGCCATCATTCGGTCGGGAAGACGGTGGGGATGTTGTTGGGGCAGGCGAAGCTACGGCACCGTTGTGGAAAAGTCAACCTTGACCAAAACGCCCTGATGCGGCTAATTTGCCGGGCTCATCGGATGACAGGAATTTGGCATGCAACCGACTTATCGCCCACGCAATCGCAAGCGCGTCAACCGGCACGGTTTCCGTGCCCGGATGGCCGATCGCTGGGGTCGCGAAGTGCTCTCGCGCCGCCGCAAGAAAGGGCGCAAGCGCCTGACCGTCAGCGCACCTTCGAAGCACGGGGGAAGCTGACGACATCCGAGCAGCTGCCGGCTGCGCGCCGACTGGTTCGCCTCGGGGATCTCCGCCGAGTTCAACAAGTGGGCAGGCGACGCCGGCTCGAGCATGTCGATGTGATCTGGACGGACAATCAGGCGGGCCACCCCAGGATGGGACTCATCGTACCGAAGTTCCAGTCCACCGCGGTGGCCCGCAATCGTTTACGGCGCCGGCTCCGGGAGCTGTGGCGCCGGGAAGTGATGGAGACCGTGCCGGCGTGGGATGTGGTGATTCGGGCAAGGCGAGAGGCGTACCAGGCCGGGTTCGGCGCGCTCCGGACCCAGTTGCTCGCGTGGCGGGCGGCGGTCGCGTGAGTCTGTGGTGCCCGTGCATCTCTGGCCCCGGCGGGCGATGATGGGCGCGATCCGCGGATATCAGCGCTTCATATCGCCCGCGCTGCCGCCCAGCTGCCGCTTCACGCCGAGCTGTTCCCAGTACACTCTGGAAGCCATCGGACGCTATGGCGTCCTACGGGGAGGCTGGCTCGGCGCCCGGCGGATCGTGCGCTGCCATCCCTGGAACCCGGGCGGCTTCGACCCCGTACCGTAGCCCTCGAGACTTCTTCCCCTATGGATCGTCGCGTTATCACCGCCATCCTGCTGATGATGGCCGTCGCTATTCTGCCGTCGGTGTTTTTCAAGCCCCGTGCCGGGGCGGGAGGACGGCAGGACGGCAGGACGGTAGGACAAGCCGTGGATTCGGCACAACCGGCGCCAGCGCCGGCGCCGCCAGCGGCCGCACGGCCGCCCGCGGATTCGCTTCCCCTACCGCCCAACCGTCCTACCGACCTACCGTCCGCTGTCGAAGACAGCATCACCGTCACGTCGCCGCTCTATCGCTACGTCTTCTCCACCCGGGGCGGACGGATGATCGAGGCGACGCTGACCACCTATCCCTCGATGCGGCCCGAGGAGAACCGGCGGCCGGCCCAGATTCTCCGGCCCGACAGCGACCTGCTGACCCTGGGCTTCCTGAGCGGGCGGGACACCCTCTCGCTCCAAGACTGGAATTTCACCCCCTCGGCCACCGATCTCACGGTCTCGGCCAACACCCCACTCACCTTCACGGCGGAGCGGGGCGGCCTGTCGGTCAGGCTCACCTATACCTTCCGGCCCGACGACTACCTGATCGACGTTTCCGGGCAGGTGTCGGGGCTGGGTCCCGATGGGGGAACCGTGCTGGTCGGCGTGGGCCCCGGGCTCCGCAATACCGAGTCGGACAGCTCCGAGCACGTGCACGAGAGCGGGGTAGTGGTCAAGGGCGACAAGGCATCTCTCACCCGGCTGACCAAGCTCAAGCCGTCCGAGCCGATGGCCTTCAACGGCCCGTTCGAGTGGGTCGCCATCAAGTCCAAGTATTTCGTGACCGCGCTGCTGGCGCTGGACCCAGGTCCGGAAGGCCGGAACGGCGGGATCAGCGGCGCGACCGCCTCGGTGTCCGAAACCACCGGGCGCTCGACCACCGGAGCGGCCGTCCACCTGGGCGTTCCGGTCAAGGGCGGGGGAGCCTTTGCCTATCAGCTCTACGCCGGCCCCATGGAGTACCCCCGGCTCCGGGCCATCGGGCACGACTTCGACGACGTCAACCCGTACGGGTGGCCGGGGTTCCGGACCATCATCCGGCCGGTCGCGCTGGGGGCCCGCTCGCTCCTGGTCTGGATGCACGACCGGCTCGGAATCGCCTACGGCATGGGACTGGTGCTGTTCGGGATCCTGATCCGGATTCTGCTCTGGCCGCTGAACCAGAAGGCCATGCGCTCCACCATGGCGATGCAGGTGGTCCAGCCGCTCATCAAGGAGCTCCAGGAGAAGTACAAGGGGGATCCGCAGCGGCTCCAGCAGGAGATGTTCAAGCTCTACAAGGAACACAAGGTCAACCCCTTCGGGGGCTGCTGGCCGATGCTGCTGCCCTGGCCGATCCTGCTGGCGCTGTTCTTCGTCTTTCAGAACACCATCGAGCTCCGGGGCGCCTCGTTCCTCTGGCTTCCCGACCTGTCCCGGCCCGATCCGCTCTATGTGATCCCGGTTGTCATGGGGCTTTCCATGTATGCGCTGACCAAGATCGGCCAGCTCGGGATGGAGCCCAATCCCCAGATGAAGATGCTGCTGTACATGATGCCGGCGATGATGACCTTCCTGTTCCTCAAGTTCGCCTCCGGCCTCAACCTGTATTACACGGTGATGAACATCGCGAGCCTCCCCCAGCAGTGGATGCTGGCCAACGAACGCAAGAAGCGGAACCCGCCGCCGGTGCCCAAGCCGCTGCCGGTGCCGGTGCCGATCAAGAAGAAGAGGTGAGGGGTCAGTGGTCAGGGGTCAGGGTATTTCCTGATCACTGACCACTGACCACTATTTTCAGTCATGTTGACCGACCCCATTGCCGCTCTCGCCACGCCGCCAGGGCGGTCCGCGATCGCGGTGATCCGCCTCTCCGGAACCGGGTCGCTGGACATCGCCGAGCGGGTCATTCGCCAGCCGATCGAAAGCCTTGCCGACCGGACCGCCACGCTGCTGCCGTTCTTCTCCCTGGCCGGCCCCGAGATCGACCGGGGCCTGGTGACCGTATTCCGCGCCCCCAACAGCTATACCGGCCACGATCTGGTCGAGTTCTCCTGTCACGGGGGGCTGCTCGCGCCGGCCCAGGTCCTGGCCACCCTCTTTGCCGCGGGAGCCCGGCTCGCCGCGCCGGGCGAATTCACCCGTCGGGCAGTCCTCAACGGCAAGCTGGACCTGCTCCAGGCGGAGGCCGTCGGCGACCTCATCGACGCCACCGCACCGGCCCAGGGCCGCGCCGCGCTCCGGCAGCTCGACGGCCAACTCTCCCGGAGAATCCTCGCCCTGCGTGAAGAGCTGCTCGAGCTGCTGGCACTGCTCGCCTATGACATCGATTTCCCCGACGAAGACGATGGACCGGTACCGCGGGAACGGATGCTGGCGGCGCTGGCGAGCGCCGAAGGGGCGGTCGCCCGGCTGCTGGCGGGCGCGCCGGCTGGAGAGCGGCTGCACGACGGCGCGCTGGTGGTCCTGGCCGGCCGTCCCAATGCAGGCAAGTCTTCCCTCTTCAACGCGCTCCTGGGAAGCGACCGGGCCCTGGTCACCGAAATCCCCGGCACGACCCGCGACACCATCGAAGCGGCCACCGACATGGACGGGTGGCCGGTACGGCTCGCCGACACCGCCGGCCTTCGTGAGACCGAGGAGACCATCGAGCGCATGGGCATCGCAGTGAGCCGACGCTACCTGGGCGCGGCCGACCTGGTGCTGCTCTGTGTCGAGGCAGATCGGCCGGTGGTACCGGAAGAGCGGGAGCTCCTGGGGGGGAACCGGGGACTCCTGCTCCGCACCAAGGCGGATCTGGTGGGGAACGGGGAAAACCGGGAGAGCGGGGAAGGGGTGCGCGTCTCGGTGGTGACCGGGGAGGGCCTCGATCAGGTGCGCCATGCCATTGCCACCGAGCTGTTCGGCGCTGGAGACCACTACGCCGATCCGGAGCCTCTGCTGAGCCGGGAGCGCCACCGGGTTTCGCTGGCACGGGCCGCGCTCTCCCTCTCGGCCGCGGGCCCGGAGCTCGAGTCGGGCGGAGATCCGGTGCTCTCAGCCCATCACGTCAGAGACGCGGTGGCCGCGCTGGACGAGATGATCGGGCTGGTGCACCCCGACGAGGTGCTGGGGCGGGTGTTTGAGAGGTTCTGTGTAGGAAAATGAGGGGTTAGCGAGTAGCGAAGAGGCGTGTGGGTAAGGCTTTTCCTCTTCGCTCTTCGCTACTCGCTAACCCCTCATTATTTCGAATGGCTCCCATCGCAGAACGGACGATTCTTGCTGAACCCGCAGCCGCACAGCTTGATCTGACCGGGAATCTTGGACACCGGGGGCACTACCGGGTCGCCGGCGTTGTTCAGGATCAGCACCGGACCCTCGATGATGATGGGGCCGGCGGGCTTGAGGGTAAGGGTGACGGGGGTGGTGGTGATGGGCTCTTCAGGCATGCTGGAATATAGCGGGAGGCAAGGAGGCTAAGAGGCAAGGAGGCAACGTCTTTGCCACCTTGCCACCTTGCCTCCTATGCTGTCCGAAACCCCAGCGCCTCGTCCTCCCGGGCCTGAAACTCCTCGGTCGGCGCCCGGAGTGCCGCGGCGATCCCCCGGGCGTTGACCAGCGGCTCCGCCATCCGGTGGCCCAGGTAATAGCCGCATCGCTCCGGGAGCACCCGGCCCAGGCTGAGCCGTGAAGAGGGGCTCATGCCGCCGGAGAGGTACTTGAGCCGGAGGCCCAGGCCGGAGCGATCGAGATCGTGGTGGACCGCTCGCCGGAGAAACGCCTCCAACTCCCGCAGCCGCTGGTACTGACGGCGCGGATAGCCGAAGTAGTCGGCCGGGTCGAGTCCGGGCACGATGGCCTGGGACGCGTGCACGGCCAGCCCTTCATTGAGCAGCAGCTCCCGCAGGGTCGCCCGGCTGCCGGTGCCCCAGTAATCGTAGTGCCCGCCTGCCTCGGCGATGAGGCGCCGCATCTCGCTGGCGCTTCCCGGGGAGGTGTACCGGACCGTATGGGCCAACTCGTGAGCGACCCAGAGGGGCAGGAGCTCGGGCTCGAGTCCCATGCCGAAGGTTTCGGGATTGGCCTGCCCGGTAAAATGCTCCACGCACACGAACGCGACCCCGCGCCCGTTGATCACCAGCTCGCCGGCGTTGGCGGCCCCCATGCCCACCATCAGGACAACGTCGGTGGGCCGGTCGACGCCCAGCAGATCCTCCGAGCGGTGCAGCGCCTCCTCCACGATGTGGGCCACGTCCACCCGGTCCAGCACGGCGTAGAGATCGCTCCGATCGGCCCGCATCGCGGCGGCGATGACCGGCGCGGCATGCGGACTGTCGAGATCGAGGACGTAGTTGCTCCAGTAGGAGGCGAGCAGCGGGCGGTGCGCATCGAGGAAGCGGTAGTAGGCCGCTTCGGGATCAGGTTGGGCGAGAATGTCGAGAAAATCGGGGAGAAAATTGATGAGCACGCGACAAGATAAAGAATGTCGCGGTTGAAACAAGAGGTTCGGGAGTGGTCAGGGGTCAGTGATCAGTGATCAGCGGCTTTTCCCTGACCACTGACCACTGACCACTGATCACTGATCACTGATCACTTAGTGCAGGTCTTTACGCTTGCGCTTGGAAACCTCGTCCAGAAATCTGCGCTCATCCGCGGTCAGGCTCTGAATCCCGAAGGCGCTGATCTTGTCGAGGACCCGATCGACCTCTTCCGCCGGATACTCCTCGTGCAGCTCGGCCGGCTCGGGACGTGCCATGGCAGGCCGCAGGTCGATCGCCGGACTTCCCTGCCGTACCGGCATGGGTGCCATCACCGGCCGCCTGGTGATCGCTCGGGGCTCCTTGCGGGTGCGCTGGACGCTCAGACCCTGGATCCGGAGGAAGAGGTATCCCGCCGCGAAGCCTCCCAGATAGCCGAGATGGGCCACCCCATCCGGATTCCACAGCGCGACCAGCAGGTCGATGCCGGCGAGCAACATGACCAGGGTCCGCGCCGTGATCCGGAGCGGCAGCGGAAAAAGCACCAGCTCCGCTTCGGGCCACGCAAACGCGAACGCCAGTCCGATACCAAGAATCGCGCCGGTCGCCCCCACCAGGGGCGGAATGTTCATGAAGGACGAGAGCCCGAGGGTGAACAACGCGGCGCCCACGCCACAGTACGTATAGAACAGCACGAACCCCCTGCTCCCCATTCGACGCTCGATCGGAGGACCGAACGCGAACAGCAGCAAGAGGTTGGCGACGGCGTGCGGGATGCCGCCATGGACGAACATATAGGACAGGAAGGTCCAGGGCCGGTGCAGGCCCTGGCCGGGGTCGTACTGCAGCACGTCGACGAACACCGGGGCGGTGAACACGGTCGAGAGCAGCAGCAGCACCGCGACATTGACGGCCATGAGCCGCCCCACCCAGGGGGTCAGCTTGGGCTTGTCGGCGTAGAGAGGCGGGCGTTCTTCACTCATAACTACCTGCTTGCCAGACAGATACGCTCACACAACTCGGGAAAATCGATCCCGGCCGCCGCTGCGGACTGGGGCAGCAGGCTGGTCGCCGTCATTCCCGGCAGGGTATTCACCTCTAAACAGACCAGTTCCCCTGCCGGTGTCAAGCGAAAATCTACCCGGGAATACCCGCCCAGCTTGAGGGCCCGATGGGCCAGGAGCCCGAGCCGCTGGCACTCTTCGGCCACATCGCTGGAAAGCTCGGCGGGGAAGGTCTCCTGGGACATCCCCGGGGTGTACTTGCACTCATAATCGAAAATCTCGTGCCGCGGGACAATTTCCCCCACAGCGAGGGCCTGGTCGGCCAGAATCCCGACGGTCAATTCCCGTCCTGGCACGAAGGCCTCGATCATGACCTCGTCATCGAAACCCGAGGCCAGCTCCACCGCGGCGTCGAAATCGCGCGGTTGCTTGACCAGGCTGAGCCCCACCGTCGACCCCTGCTTCGAGGGCTTTACCACCGCCGGCCACCCCAGCTCGAGGCCCACCCGCTTGCCATCCACCGGCGCCATGATCCAGTCGGCGGTGGGGATACCGGCCGCGCGGAACAACCGCTTGGCAATGTCCTTGTCCATGGCGATTCCGCTGCCCAGCGCGCCACTCCCGGTGTAGGGAACGCCCACCACGTCGAGCACGGCCTGCAGGGTGCCATCCTCGCCCCGGCCACCGTGCAGCGCGAGAAACACCACGTCGGCTTCCCGAACCACCGGAAGGCCCGCCAGCCCCGAAAGCAGCACCCCGCGCTCCAGATTGATCAGCTCTCCCACCGCGGGAGGCTCCCGGGCGACCGTGGCCGACAACACCAGGGGCTCGTCCGCTTCGGGGATATACCCTCGCGCCGTGTCCACCACCGCGACCGCGTGCCCCCGGCTCCGCAGCGCCCGTACCACCTGAACCGCGGAGGCAATGGCGACGTCTCTTTCGGAGCTGGTGCCGCCGGTGAGGACGGTGATTCGCATAGGGGTTAGGGGTTAGGGAGCTAGGGAGCTAGGGGGAGGCCCTAGCTCGCTAACTCCCTAGCTCCCTAGCTCCTCCTTTCATCTCGTCCCTATCAGCTGCTGCAAAAGGTCGTATCGTGACACAATCCCAATCAGCTTCCCGTCCTTCTGCACCAGTGTCGCCGGGTTTTCGCGGGTGAGCATCGGCGCCAGCCGGTCGGTGGGAAAGGCCGCGTCCACCACCGGAAAGGCCGCATCCATCACCTCGCGCACCGGCCGGTCGAGCACGGTGGGCTGGGCCAGCGCCCGGGTCATCAGGCTGCTCTCGATGAGCCCGCCGACGCAGTGATCGCCCTCCACCACCGGAATCTGGCTCACGCTCCAGGTGCTCATCAGGTTGAGCGCCTGGCGGACCTGGGCGGCGGGCGCGACGCTCACCAGCGGGGGCGCTGCGCCCTTTTGCCGGCGGGTCAGGAGCTGCTCCACCGTGAGCCGGGGAGCATCGAGGAGCTGGTTTTCCTGCATCCAGTCGTCGTCGAACACCTTGGACAGATACCGCTCGCCCGTATCCGCCAGAATGGTGACGATACAGGCGCCGGGATCGTTCACTTCCCGCGCCAGATCGAGCGCGAGCGTAACGTTGAGGCCCGCCGACCCTCCCACCAGGATCCCCTCTTCTCTCGCCAGGCGCCGGGCCATGCGCATGGACTCGCGGTCGGGCACCTGCCGGAACTCGTCGATGATGTCCCACCAGACCGTGGTGGGCACCTTGTCGCCCCCGATGCCTTCGACCTTGTAGGGCGCCCCCTCTCCCATGGTGCGGGTCTGGTGGTAGCCGGTGTAGAGGGACCCGACCGGATCACCGGCGATGATGCGGACGGCTGGATTCTTCTCCTTGAGGTACTTGCCGGCGCCGCTCACCGTCCCGCCGGTCCCTGCTCCCGCCACGAAATGGGTGACCTTGCCCCCGGTCTGCTCCCAGATCTCCGGGCCGGTGGTGTCGTAGTGCGCCTCCGGATTGGTCTGGTTATAGAACTGATTGGCGAGGATCGCGCCGGGGGTGTCGTGCACGATCTGCTTGGCCTTCATCACGTAATTCTCGGGATGGTCGGGCGGCACCGCGGTCGGGGTGATGACCACCTCGGCCCCGTAGGCGCGGAGCAGGCGGACCTTTTCCTGGGACATCTTGTCGGGCAGGGTGAAGATGCAGTGATAGCCCTTGATCGCCGCGGCGATGGCGAGCCCGACGCCGGTATTGCCGCTGGTGCCCTCCACCACCGTGCCGCCGGGGCGGAGCTCGCCCCGCTTCTCCGCCTCCTCGATGATCGCGAGCCCGATCCGGTCCTTCACCGATCCCCCCGGATTGGCATACTCCGCCTTGCCGAAGACCGGCGTGGCCAGGCCGGCGCCCACCCGGGCCAGCCGGATCAGCGGGGTCCAGCCGATGGTTGCCAGAACCGAATCGTAGGGCTCCAGGTGCTGCGGCTTCATGGAGTCGTGCCTCCGCGATCGGGATGGCGGAAGTGCACCGGCTGGGTGAACAGGGTCGGCACCGGGATGCCGTTGCGGAGCGCGGGCGCGAACTGAAGCTGGGGTGCCGCGGCGAGCGCGGCGGAATCCAGCGCGGGGTAGCCGCTCGATTCCTGGACCCTGGTGGACTCGGGAACGATCCGCCCGGTCTCGTCGGCAAAGAGCCGGAGCAGCACGGTGCCGCTGATCCGCTGCTGGAACAGCGCGTCCGGATACGCCACCGGCGACACCGCGTTCAGCGCCACCGGCGGCTCATCCCGCCGCACCGGGAGGGCGGCCGCAGGGTCGGCCGGGAGGGCGACCGTGGTGTCGTTCTTCTGGCGGCAGGAGCCCAGCGCGACCAGGCCCGCGAGCGCCAGGACGGTGAATCGACCGGGAATCATGTAAGGAAGGTACCGTACTCAGGGCGCGGCCGGTGCCATTTTCCAGAAGGCGATGCCGCCGGCCTGCTGGCCGACGTCGACAGTCCCGGCCCTGGTCAGAGCGCTGAGATCATATACGTCCACCTTCCCCGGGGCGGCGCCGACGCCCTCGCTACTCACGAAGGCATACCGCGAGTCGGCCGTCACCGCGATCCCGTGCGCGACCGTGGTTGAGTTCTTGATCTGCGCCAGACTCTTGCCTGACGCGAGATCGAAGATCTCGAACATTCCGCCCTGTTTCAGGGTAGCGAGAAGGAGCCGCCCGTCCGGCGTCACCGCAACATTGTAGGGGCCCCGCCCGGTCTTGAGCCGCCGGCTCACCGACCAGGTGTTGCGGTCCACTTCGACGATCTCGTCGGCCTTGTTACAGGCGACGAAGACCTTTTTGCCGTCGACGGACGGCTGGGCCCAGGTCGGGGAGCAGCTGTTGGGGGGCATGGCGTGCCGCCTGCCTGCTCCGTATCCGACGTCGGCAGGATCGACCGGAGGTGTGCCCGGAGGGCTTCCTGGGGCGTGCGCCGCCATGATCCCGCCATCATCCGCCGCCAGCGGGCCTTCCTTGCCCCTGGCGAGCGAGTAGCGCCGGGACACCTTGAAAGAACGGGTATCGATCTCCACCAGCTGATCGTCCATCATGCACCCGGAGTACTGAAAAACTCCGGTCGGGTCGATCCGGCTTCCGTGAGGCATCACGCAGGTGACGATCCGTGCCATCTCGGTGGCCGTCGGCGTGTAGACGACCGACATCGAGGAGGGGACCATGTCTCCGTGCAGATTGAAATTCGCGGAGAATGCGTAGAGTCCGTCAGGGGTTACATCGATCGACGCGGGGAAATTCCCGAGCAACACGCCTGGTCCGACAAGGGTGTCGGGACCGAGCTCGTATTTCCAGTATTTGCCATCGGGCATCCCGTGGCCCGTCGTCATATGGAGATACTTTCCGTCCGCCGAGATGACCAGGCCGTGGGGCCCCTCCATCTCGGCGGCCAGCTCGCCGACGGGAATCGTTTTCTCGACCACGGTGCCGCCGGGGCCGAACCGGACCCGGTGGATCAGGTCGGCCGATTCGGCACCGACATAAACCCAGTAGTTGTTGGCGGGGCGGGATGGAGCGGTCTGCCGGGCGGACAGCGAGCCGGGAAGCACCATCGCGCCCACTAGCAGCCGGAGGATCGCGGTGCGGGACACCCTGGAGACGGCGGGCATGGGAACCTCGACTTGCGCGACCAGCAGTCCACGGGGAAGTTTGCGGAAGAGCCCCAATGCCACACCCAGACACAGGACACTCTCGGCCATGAATCTAATACGCGATGCACGTCTCGTCACTTGCAGCTCGCTTCTGACCCTCCTGGTGGGGACATCGGCGAGCGCCCAGCAGCCTCCGCAGCCGGTCGTGGCACGGCTCGTGGCCGAGCCGGCTTCGGTCACGGTTCAGGTGGGCGACTCGTTGCCCTTTCGGGTGATCGCATTTGATTCGGCGGGCCGTGTGCTCACCAATGCGACAATCCGGGTCGGCGGGCCCCGGCGGGCAGTCTTTTTCGGAGACGGCTTTGTCCGGGGCTTCCAGGCGGGGTTGTTCACCGCCGTGGCGACCTGGAGCGGTGGCCCCGCCGGAGTCCCGAATATCACACTGAACATCCCAGTCACCATCAGCTATCCGCCGCTCAACCGGATCGAGATCGTCGCCGAGCCGGGTCGGCTCTACACCGACGTGAGCCTGGCGCACGTGGCCCGGGGATTCCACGCAAACGGCAGCGAGCGGAAGGGGCTTGTGGTCACCTGGCGCAGCTCCAACCCGGCCGTCGCCACGGTCGACCGGTTCGGCAATGTGAGCGGACTCAAGCCCGGCTCGGTGACGATCACCGCGTCGCTCGAAGGCGCGCAGGCCGAACAGCGCTACGTCGTGGCCGCCAATCCAGTGACCCAGATCGAGATGGGAATCAAGGCGGAAAAGATCAAGACCGGCGACGTGGTCCATCTGGCCGCTACTGCGCGCAGGGCAAACGGCTCCGCAGTGCCGGACGCGCCGATCACCTGGAGCTTCACCTACGTCCCGGATGACTCCATCGTGGCGCCGGGTGCCTCGGGCATCGTCGACGGGAGACTCTTCGCCGCCAATCACCCCGGTCGCTACACCCTGCTTGCCCAATCGGGTTCGGCGCACGCGCGCACCATCCTCGAGGTGGCGCCCCGCGACGTGCGACGGCGGATCACGATCACCGGCCGGGGCAGCATCTCGAGCGCGAACACCTCGGACTTCTGGCCCTGGACCGGAAAAGACGGGCGCGACTATGCGTTGGTGGGCACCTGGGGCGGGGACGGGTGGGCACTTGTCTACGACATCACCGACATGGACAACCTCATCAAGACCGACTCCATCAAGGTGGACGCCCGGACGATCAACGATGTCACGGTCTCACCGGACGGCCGGTACGGAGCGCTCTCGCGCGAGGGGGCATCGAATCGAATCAACGGGGTGGTGATTCTCGACCTGGCCATTCCGGCGCATCCCAGGGTTGCCGCGACCTTCGACCAGGAACTGACCGGCGGCGTCCACAACATGTTCGCGACCAACGAGCACCTCTTCGCCGTCTCGGGCGGGGCCAAGTACGTCATCATCGACGTCAAGGACATCTACGCGCCAAAGTACGTCAGTGAATACCGTCACCCCAATGCGCGGCTTCACGACCTCTGGGTGCGCGACGGCATCGCGTACTCGGCGCAGGGCGGCGTCGGCACCGTCATCGTGGACGTGGGCAACGGGAAATACGGCGGCACGATCGAGAAGCCGAAGCTGATCAACGTCTTTCCGGTCAACAGCGGACACGAGATCTATCCCTACGTGCAGGCCTCGACGGGCAAGACCTATCTCTTCATCGGCGACGAAGAAATGAGCCGCGCGGGCCGGGTATGGGAAGGGACCAACTACCGGAGCACCCTCGGCAAGGCCGGCGGCGTGGCGCAGACCTCGGGCGGATACACCCACATCGTGGACTTTACCGATCCGATGAATCCGAGAAAGGTGGGCCGATACCAGCTGGAGGATTACGGCAGCCATGACATCATCGTGGAGGACGACGTCCTCTATCAGGCGTACTACGACGGCGGAGTCAGGCTGGTGGATGTCTCGGGAGAGCTGCTCGGCAATCTGTACGACCAGGGCCGGGAGATCGCCGTGTTCAAGCCCTACGACCCGGCGGGGCGGACCGCCAATGCGCCCTTCGTGATGAACGCGATGCCCTGGAAGGGTCGGGTCCTGTTCACCGATTTCAACAGCGGCCTCTGGGCGGCAAAGCTGGAGCCGAAGCGGACCCAGACGCCGTAGACGGAGGCAAAGAGGCAAAGAGGCAAGGAGGCTCGAGACCTACTTTGCCTCCTTGTCTCCTTGCCTCCTTGCCACCTTCTGCAGCCCCGACAGCCGGTTCAACGCCTCGAGTGGGGTCATCGCGTCGAGGTTCATGGCCTGAAGCTCCGCCAGGGCAGGATTGGGCGGCGCTTCGGCGAACAACGCCAGCTGACCGGGATCGGGGTCTCTCGCCGCGGGCCCCTCGGCGACCCGATGGTCCCCTTCGAGGGTCCTGAGGACGACGTTGGCGCGGGCGACGACTCCCCGCGGGAGTCCCGCCAGCTCGGCGACGTGAATGCCGTACGACCGGTCGGTTCCGCCCGGCTCCAGCCGGTGCAGGAAGACCACCTTCCCGCCGCTCTCCCGGACCGCGACGTTGAGATTGCGGGCGTGCTGGAGCTGTTCGGGTAGCTGCATCAGCTCGTGGTAGTGAGTCGCGAACATGGTCTTGCAGCCGACGGTATCGTGGAGAAACTCGGTCACCGCCCAGGCGATCGCGACGCCGTCGTAAGTCGAGGTGCCCCGCCCGATCTCGTCCAGCAGCACCAGCGACCGGGCGGTCGCGTTGTGCAGGATGGCGCTGGTCTCGCTCATCTCCACCATGAAGGTGGACTGGCCCCGGGCGAGGTTGTCGGAGGCCCCGACCCGGGTGAACAGCCGGTCGACCACGCCGATGCTGGCGGCGTCGCAGGGAACGAAGCTGCCCATCTGGGCCAGGATGACCGAGAGCCCGATCTGGCGGAGAATGGTGCTCTTGCCCGCCATGTTCGGCCCGGTCACCAGCTGAACCCGCGCGGCCGGATCGAAGGCCACGTCATTGGGCATGAATGATTCCCGCGGCATCATCCGCTCGATGACGGGATGGCGGGAGGCGATCAGCTCCAGCTCGAATGCGGCGGAAACAGCGGGACGAACGTAGCGGCTGGCCGACGCAACCTCGGCGAGCGTGGTCCAGACGTCGAGCCGGGCCAGGACCCGGGCGGTCTGCTGTATCCGGGCAATGGCGGCTCCCACCCCGCGGCGCAGGACGTCGAACAGCTCCGCCTCCCGCGCCGCCATCCGCTCCTCGGCGCCCAGCACTTTGGCCTCGTACTCCTTGAGCTCCGGAGTGACGTAGCGCTCCGCGGTAGCCAGGGTCTGACGCCGCTCGAAGTCGGGAGGAATCTTCGCGGTGTGGGCGTGGGTGACTTCGATGTAGTACCCGAAGACCTTGTTGTATCCGATCTTGAGCGACGGGATCCCGCTGCGCTCCCGCTCCCGCTGCTGGATGGCCGCGATGTACTGCTTGCCGCCGTCCCGCAGGGCGCGGATCTCGTCGAGCTCGGGGTCGTAGCCCGGCCGGATCACTCCGCCGTCGGCAAGCAGGGCTGGGGGACGGTCGGAAAGTCCCGCCGACAGCGCCTCGGCGAGATCGGCCAGGGAGTCGAACTCTTCATCGAGCTGGGCGAGCAGGCGCGCGGTGCCGATCAGCCCGCGGATTCCCTCACCCACTTGAGGCAGCCGGAGGAACGAGTCCCGCAAGGCGGCGAGCTCGCGGGGGGTGGCCCGGCTGGCGGCAGCGCGTCCCGCCAGCCGCTCCAGGTCGCGCACCCCGTCGAGCGCCTCCCGGACGCTGGCGCGCCGGGCCGCATCGCGCACCGCGGCCTCGACCGCGTCGAGCCGCTCGGCGATTTCCACCGGGGAGCAGAGTGGAGAGAGCAGCCAGCTCCGGAGCAGCCGCGCCCCCATCGGCGTCAGGGTCCGGTCCAGCACCTCGAGCACCGTCACGCCCTTGGTTCCGGGCCGAAGCGGCTCGGTCAGCTCGAGATTCCTTCGGGTCATCTCGTCGATCCAGAGAAACCGGTCGGACCGCCGGATCGAAGGACGAGCGAGATGGGGCAGCCCGCCCGGCTGGAGATCGCCGAGGTAGCGCAGCAGCGCCCCCGCCGCGCCGACGGCGGCGCCGTCTCCGGCGCCCACACCCAGACCGTCCAGCGTGGTGAGCTGGAAGCGCCGGGCCAACTCCTCGCGAGCCAGCTCCGGATCGAACTCCCAGCGCTCCCGCGCGGTCCGCATTGGCGCGCTCTCCAGCGCCAACTCATCATCGGCCGGCAGGACCAGCTCCGCCGGGCGCAATCGTCCGATCGCCTCTTCCAGCCCTCCCGCGGGAACCGACTCGAGAACGAATTCTCCTGTGGTCAGGTCAATGGCGGCGAGACCGGAGGGAAGTACGGTTTCCAGCCGTCCAGCCGTCGAGCCGTCCAGCCGTCCAGTATTTACTGCCACGATCCAGTTGTTCCGTCCTCCGGCAACCCAGCCTTCCTCGAACTGCGCGCCCGGGGTCACCGTCTCCACCACTTCGCGGCGGACCAGCCCCTTGGCCTTCCGGGGGTCTTCTACCTGCTCGCAGATGGCGACCCGGTGGCCGTGGCTCACCAGCTGCTTCAGGTACTCGGCCGCGGCTTTCACCGGCACTCCGGCGAGCGGGACCCCGTCTCCCCGGGACGTGAGGGTGATGCTGAGCACCCGGGAAGCCAGCTCGGCGTCGTCGAAGAACATCTCGTAGAAATCGCCCATCCGGAAAAACAGAACCGCATCGCGATGACGCGACTTGATCTCGCGGTACTGGACCAGCAAGGGGGTGTTTTCGGAGAGCGTGACGCTCACGGGACCCGAACCACGAAGGGACGGGCCCCGATCCGGATCCGGATCTCGCTGGCGGCCGCGTCGGCGTCGGCCTTGGTGCGGAAGGCGCCGACCCGGACCTTGAGCAGCCCGGATTCGCGCACCACGATGGCGGTGTACCCGGCCTGCTTGATCCGGTCGATCTCGGTATTCGCCGCCGCCTGGGTCCGCACCGCGGAAACCTGGACGAAATATCCGGAACGCGCCGCCCGGGTCGGGGTGCGGCCGGGGGGCTCCTCCACCGGGCGCTCGGGAGGCGCCGCTCGCGCGCTCTCCGACGCCATCGAGGCGAGCCCCTGGCAGCGCTGCTTCTGGAACTCGAGCTGATTGCGCAGCTCGACGTCGCTGCCGACGGCGAGAAGCCCGGCATCGGCCATCCGGCAGGCGGTGGCCGCGTCGCGCCGATCCCCGGCGGCGCGGGCTCCCCAGAACGCCGCAACCCCCGCGACCGGGGTCGCGGGGTAGTCCCGCAGCAGGATCTCGATCTGGCGCACCGTCGCCTCGGTGTTCCCGACCGCATAGTCGAGCTGGGCGAGCTGCAGCAGCGCGTCGTCGGCCCAGTCCGACTGGGCGTAGTCCACCACGACCCGGCGGAGATGAAGCCGCCGGTCCGCCTCGGTGGCCGCGAGAAACCCCATGGTATAGAGGGCTTCCGCATAGAGTGAATCAGCGGGCTGGAGCGACCCCAGGATCCGGCCAACCACCGCGCGGGCCGAGTCGGAGAGCCCGTCCTGGGCCAGCCGTACCGCGGCGGCGAGGCGGGGATCTGACTGGGCGGCTAGACGGCTGGACGGCTGGACGGCTGGCAGGAGCAAGAAGAGCGACGCAACGACGCAACGACGCAACGACGCAAAGTGAGCGGCCTTGCCTCCTTGCGTCTTTGCGTCTTTGCGTCTTTGCGTCCCTTTCATGCTGCCTCACGATCCCGGTGGGCGAGCTGCATCACCAGATCGATGAGAACCGCCCGCTCGTCGGCCAGCGTAGTGTCCTTGAGACGGAAGTCGGCCCGGCGCGCCGCCAGGATGGCGGCGTTGACGCGAGGCATCGGCCAGGCGTCGGCCACATTGCTCCAGCGCGCCGCCATCGCCTTGTAATCGAGCTTGGGGGGCCGGGCCCGGAGGACGGCGGAAAAAACCGCGCTCTCGAGGCTCCTGCCGCGAAGTCCCTTGTCGTAGTGGGCCCGGGCGATCCCGAGTCCGATGAGCTGGGTGCCGAGCAGCATCAGGAGCCCCACTCCGGAGACGCCGGTCTGGTCGAGCAGGTGTCCCAGCATGGCTGACGCGGGTCCGGGCCGGTCTTCGACCACGGCCAGAACCCAGTCGGCGGTGGTTTCTCCGTGCCGGATACCGAGCAGGGCGGTGATCTGATCCACGGTGACGGGCACGTCTCCGCCGAGACCGGCGAGCTTGTCGAGCTCACTCCGGGCGGCGCCCAGATCGCCGTCGACCGCATTGATGAGATGCCGGGCCGCTTCGGGCTCGAACTGGATGCCGCGGTCCTGGGCCCGTGCGATGACCCACTTTTCCCCGAGCTTCGGAGAATACCGCCCCACCTCCACCGCGCAGGCCAGCCTTGCCAGGTCGGCGTCGGCCTCGTTGCGGTCATCCTCCCGCCGAGGCGCTCCCTGCACCAGGATGAGGACCGTTTCGGGGGCGGGACGCTCGAGATAACGCAGGACCGCGGCCTTGGCCCGGGCCTTCTTGTTCCAGGCCTCCACGTCGCGGATCACGACCAGCCGGCGGTCGGCCATCATCGGCAGGGTGGTGCAGAGCGCCTCGACCGCATCGGGGTCGAGCTGAGCCGCGCTGCGTACGTCGTGGTTGAATTCGCGGAGTCCCGGATCCACCACCCGGTCCAGCACCGCCCGCACCGCCTCGTCCTTGAGCACATCCTCCTCACCGTACAGGTAGGTCGCCGCGGGGATTTCG
>Ga0209485_1000113_pt1 | contig 25999 bp, 25 predicted proteins | sample NCAS100_FD_187516 | JGI IMG/M metagenome (GOLD analysis project Ga0209485, IMG submission 187516) | Agricultural soil microbial communities from Utah to study Nitrogen management - NC AS100 (SPAdes) (version 2) | ecosystem: Environmental > Terrestrial > Soil > Agricultural land | place: USA... | reverse complement strand
GGAGTGCCAGGGTCACCGTTAGACCAACGACGATGAGCGCGATTGAGGTTGCCGGTATCGCGTGGACAATGACGCGTGATCGTTTGAAAAAATCGTGAATTGTTTGATTTGCGAACCGTTTAGGGTTTGCCTGGAACTCGATCCAGGCGTGTTTTAGTTCGGTTCTGAGAAAGTCGATCTGGAGCGCGAGTCGACTGAGAAGGAGTCCGCTTTCGATTATTGTTGGCTGGTATTCATTGGCAAACCTTGCAGTAGAGTGGCGTACGTTCATCGTAAGACCTCGCTTTCATTTGGACAGACGAAACGAGAGTTGGCCGGAACGTGGGGAGCCTCTATTGCTTATTACCGCAACCAGCGAAAAGGTGACGCACTGAGGAGCGCTGTTCGCGCCTTGTGATGAGTGAGGGCGGTCCAGGGATGTCTGGGATACTCCGAGTTTGCGGAGAGGTTTTACTTGATTTGGTTGAAAAGCTTGGTCGCGCGCGCCGGGTCGACGCGCTGCAGAATTCGATACTGCTCGAGCGCCGCGTTTCGATTGCGCAATGCGATGAACGACATGCCGAGGTTGTAATGCGCGGACGCGTAATCAGTCTTATTCCTTATTGCTGACTGGTACGCCTGCACGGCTTCGGCATAGCGGCTCAACTGGTGCAACGCATAGCCCATCTCATTGTAAGCTTCCGCGTAGTTAGCTCGCAGACTGACTGCCTTTCGCAATTGTTCGACTGCTTCGGGGTAGCGTTCGAGATCGTTGTAACACCAGCCGAGATTGTAGAGCGCGGTGACATTGTCCGGTCGAAAACGAAGGCCTTCCTTGTACGACTTGGCCGCGTCAGCATATTGCTTCAGGCTGTAATAGTAGACATCGGCGAGACCGAAGTACGCGAGGCCGAAATCGGGCTTGATACGAATCGCTTCCTGATATTCCTCAATCGCCTCAGTGTTGCGCCCAAGGTAGCGCAACGCGTAACCGATCTCGTTCCGTGCTTCGGCGTAGTTGGAGCGATGCTGCAATGCGAGTCTTAAACTCCTGATCGCTTCGTTATAGTTCTTCAGATCGTTGTAGATCCAACCGATCTCGTAATGAGCCGACGCGTAATCAGACTTCGCTCGTACGCACTGTTGAAACGCCGCCAGTGCTTCGTTGAAACGTTCGAGCTTCTTGTAAGCGTAGCCGAGTTCGAAGTGCGCGGCGGCGTTGTTGGGTTGGAGCGCGAGCGAGCGTTTTAAGGGATCCACTGCATCTTCGTATTCTTCGAGATCGTTATGAATCCAACCGATGCGGTAAAAGGCTGAACTCAGCGACGGATTGAGTTCGCTGGCCCGGACGTATGGATCGAGTGCCTCGCGATACTTTTTCGCATTGTAGAGTGCTTCGGCTTGTTGGAAGTAATAGTCGGCGGTGGAGGTTGAAGTTCCGGTGGTTCCGGTGTTTGGTCTATTCGATCCGGTCGGAGGATTCGTTGTCGACGTTGTTCCCGGTTTCTTTGTTGGGGTTGTGACGGGCGGCTTCTTCCTCGTTGGTGTTGTTGATGTCGACTTGGCCGGTGGTTTGCTCGTCGGCCGCGACGTGCTGCCACCGATCATCCCGCCACCCGTCACTCCGCCCTCATGTTGCGCCCATGCCGCGCTCGCGCAAACAAAAAGAAGCAGGACGATAAACACGAATCGGAATGGAGGGGTATGCGGGGTAGTAGACAACATGGGATTCTCTCCAGTGTTTGAAAGCAGGCGTTTCAGTCGTAGAGCAGGGTCGGAAACGGCTAACGGATTATAATGCGGGAACTCTCACAATCGTAAGCGGATTTACGTTATCGAGTGGTTGAATATCGTGTTATTTGTGGTCAGGCGTAGGTGTTATTCGAGGTTGCAAGAGTAGGTTGTCAGCTTGCAAGGCTACGTTTGACAGCGGCAATTCACTACGGTAACTTAACGCGCTTGCCGTAACGTACGAACACCCCAGCATGCGTCCCGTTCGTCTAGCGGCCTAGGACACCGCCCTTTCACGGCGGCGACACGGGTTCGATTCCCGTACGGGACGCCAAACTTGAATCCCCTTCCGAAATTTCTCGCAAGTAAACTGAATACAAATGCGGTCGCAGGGGTTCCAAATCCGAGGCGTTATATCGTAATCCCTAGAAATAAGATGCTCTGCAATCGTAGTTTCTGTTCTTGCGAAGCGTGATTGCAAAACGCCACCAAGTTCGTTAACACTCTATTTGCACAACAAAGAACATCACGGCGGCACGATGGGCTTGTCAGTGAGGGCGCCGGGCGTCGAGGGCGGCGGGCTAAACCCACAGACTCGCCGCTCTCAACTTACCTGGGCTCTCGCTCTTGCCTCCCAGTACCAGCGACCAGCTTCCTCGTTGTCGGGATACAGATCCCAGGCATGGTAGAACCGTCTGGCGGCGGCGTTGAAATCCTTCTTCTCCCAATCAGTCATCGCAAAGGTGTAATACCAGTTGGCGAGGTCTTTAATGCACCACTGTCCCACTCTATATGATTGCTTTTCGGCTGTTGAGGCGACCACCTTGGCACTAAAACGATTGGCGAGTGCTTCCTCGTCTGCAATGTCTTCCCCCTTCTCGAAGACATACCCGCGGGTCGCGACCAGATGGTGCGCCACCTCGTGGGCCAGCGTGCGGAGAATGCGCAGCGTCGGTACGGTGGTCCACCAAAGAAACGAGGGGATGGGCCTGTAGATCGGTCTGGCATAGAGAATGATAGATGCTGGACCATCCTGTTGAGCCAGCGCATACCAACCGTTCACATACGCGGTATGACCAACTGACCGCACAGGCCTAGCCCACTCAGTCTGATCAAGCCCCTCCGCCGCTTCGGGCATCTCGCTTTCAATTTGGATTGAGCCTAACCCCTTCAGAAGAGAAGGATCGAGCCAACGTAGGCTTCTCCGAACCTGCCACTCGATTCCCCAAGGTGGTTTGACACATTTATTGATCAACTTCACAGACACTACAGTAGATGAATCTTCGGGTGTCACCCTTCGACCTAAGCCTTAGTCAACTCAGTGAGTGGGCGAACTCACTTCATTCCGGGGTAGCTCGAAGCGGTTAGCTCGAATACGCCGAATGCCTCCTCGATTCGCTTTTTGCACTTCTCTGACACAGATTAACGCTAGCGCTCCGGTCCAACGCGTTATGGACGCCAGCAAATCTCCGACGTCAGCTATCGAGATCCGGTTCCAACTTGAAAGCTAAATAGATTCGGTTAGAAAACAGTGACGGCGATCACCAAATTATCTTTGTAGTGCAACTAACAATCGTTCCCGAGCAAGACGGATCGAAACCTGCAACGTCTACTGTTGCGGTGATACTCTCAAAACCATTAGCGCCGGTGGTAGAGACCTCGATTTCACGACTATTCTGACCCTTCATAATCCTTCCCGCGTTAATCTTCCAATAGAAGGACGGTCGTGTTTGATCCTTCGCTTTCTCTTCAATAGTTGCAGAAAAAATAAAGGATTTCGATTTGTGCATGTCATCAGGACATGACACTTTGATCTTGGGACACGGTGGAGGCGGCGGATCACAACCGGGCGCATCGGTTGTAGTTACTGTCAAGGTACCAACGACTTTGCCTCCCTTTCCGTCTGTGACCCTAACGCGAACCTCATGTGGTCCTCGTTTCAAGCCGTTCAGATCCCAAAGTACGGATCTGCCTTCACCTGAAATAGTCCCTTCGGTAGTTAAATACTCATAATGCAGTGAATCCCCATCGGGATCGTTTGCTGTCACAACCAACGTCACTTCGGGTTTATCGGATACTGCGGCAGACGGCAAGAATGGACAGATCCGAATCGTCGTCAACGATGAAGTAAACGAATCTATGGATGGCGGTCGGTTAGGCTGTCGCCTCGCCTTCTGCTCCAAACCTGGCAAGATTCCAACAACTGGAAAAACTAGAGAAAACGAAATGACCAATAGAAACTCAGATTTCGGATTCGAATAACTCATGTGAATGACTTTGGTCTCGAACGCCAATAGTAACGGCAACGCCGAGTTCAGGCAGCAGCTTGGCGCAGGCTTTCCATTCCAACTCACTGTTGGAGAGATGATAACGCAAGGGCGATTTTGCGAAGGCTTGTGCGATCAGGCTACATTTTGAGGGAGCGTTTCCATTTCCCTTAACCAACAGATAATGCGGTTCCAACTCGGAATGCTTTGGGGACGCCAGCCCTCAGTTTCCGTTGATTCCAATCAATCATGGGATGATTACCTAGAACTTAACTTCGCGCAACCAGCGGCAAATCTTATAGTTCAGGTGGCAATTTGCGCAGGCTTTCCATTTCCTTTAACCAGGAAATAATCTGGTTCCAACTCGGAATGCTTTGGGACGCCAAATTCACACAAACACTAAAGGTCACAGTTGGCAGCTTCGATAAACGCCCAGCAACTCCGCTGGTTGCAACTAGCGAGGAGCCCGGCAGGAACCGGCGGGGATTAGACATTCGACTACAGGTATCAAGAGGTGCTTCAGAATATTCAATTCCTTTTAGACCGTACTGTCGTAATGTATGAGCAAACTCAAACGCGATCTCAAGAGGCAAGACTGGTGGACGTTCAGGTAACGAATTCGGTCACTGTCGTCGACCAACACAATGTGGGCTGGGAAACGTCAGGCCAGTAATCGCTGAATCTAACCCGCTTTTGAACGCGGCGCGATTTTTCGCGTGACAGTGCTCGATCTGTAGGGCAGTATCACTGACCGCGAATCAAACCCGGGGTTGGAGGAGAAGGTTGCATGAGGCAAGTGTCGAATCTCTGGACGAAGCTGTCGTTCGCGCAGTTATCCACCACTAGTTTGATGGTCGCTGCACTTGCGTTCATTGCTGTGATCGTCACGCCGGCCCGAGCGCAGAACGACAAGATGACTCCCATCGCCACGCCTTCGCAGCCAAATGCGATCGAACTCGGGACCGGTCCGTTGCCGGGTGCGAAGAACCCGGAGTCCTGGCATACCCAGTACGGCAGTCGATTCGCGCGCAATGTAACGATTGCAACGTTGACACCCTTTCTGCCGGAGCCAGCCAAGGCAAGCGGTGCGGCAGTCATCGTCGCGCCCGGTGGCGGTTTTCGCACCTTGTCCATGGAAAATGAAGGCTGGAATGTCGCGCGTGCACTCGCGGAAAAGGGTGTCGCCGCGTTTGTCCTTAAGTATCGCTTGAACCAGACCCCCGTGGACATGGCGGAGTTTGAGCAGTCCATGCGGGAAATGTTTTCGGGAACGGCGCGGCCGCCGCGCCACGACCCTGAGAAGGCGATGGCCGCTCTCGCGCCGCAGATCGCCGACGCCCGCGCTGCATTTGCACTGATCCGCAAGCGTTCTGTCGAGTGGCGCGTCGATCCTCACCGGATTGGCATGGTTGGCTTTTCCGCCGGCGCGATGTTAACAATGGCGACCACGCTCGCAGGCGAGGATGCGAAGCCAGCCTTCATCGGCAACATCTACGGTCCTCTCGCGCCGCTTACAGTTCCGGCCGGCGCGCCGCCTCTGTTCATCGCCCTTGCTGCCGACGATCCTTTCTTCGCGAACGGTGGCTATGGCCTCATCGATAGCTGGAAGGCAGCGAAGCACCCCGTCGAATTCCATCTTTATGAACAGGGTGGCCATGGCTTCGGGATGTATCCGAAGGAAACGACGAGCACGGGTTGGTTCGACGCCTTTGTGCGCTGGATCGGGATGCACGGAATGCTTAAGCCGGCAGTGTCAGCAACCGGCGGTGCTGCAAACTAGACGGCTAAATCTGAAAAGTTTCCGTGAGACCGAGCGATTGAGACCTCCGGGCGCATGAGCGTATCTGAGGCGGCACACAGATTGTCAGGATTCCAATCAAGTGAGGGATGGTCTATTTCTGCCGGTTGCGTCGGAGAACGTGCCTTGTGCAGATACTATTTGTGCGTTTTTGCGAAACGTTTCCATCTCCTTTAGCCAGGAAATAATCCGGTTCGAAGTCGGAATGCTTTGGGACGCCAAAGCTATCAATCATTTACAAACTCCCGCCATTTTCCCGCGCGTCCTGAAGCGTCCATTCACGAACTGCGTAAGATCGCCTGTTGTAGAATTCAACGGTATACCGGGTTCGCGGCAGATCGCGACTAGTGCCCCTAGAGTCAATAGATCTCAAGTTGATTCGAGGTTACACATTCGATCCCACCTCAATCAATTCATTAAACGCCGCAAATACTTCCATGCGAATCCCTGCCGACCCGTCTCGCATATGAAATTTCGCCTTTGTCGCACAGACACATCTATAGGGCGTCGGAAGTAAATTATCTGGGTACGGAAAGAAATCACCAAACCGATCTCCCTCCTCGGTACCATCGTTGCGTAGCAATAGGGTGATCATCGGTGTGCCTAGCCAATAGGCTAGGTGTGAAGTACCGGTATCAGGCCCAATGTAGCACACAGCACGATTAAATAAACCAATCAGGGACCTGAAAGAGAGTTGGTTTATTGATAGAAGGATGCGCGCTTTCCTAGTTCCACTGGCTCGCCCTTTTTCGATCAAGCACTGCAGCTCGCCGATCAGATGTGCTTCAGCTGGCCCACCGGTAAAGCAGACCGCATAGCCACTGTTGGTGATTTGATAAGCCAGGCTCACCCACTCAGACAACGGCCACATACGGGCTTCATGCTTGGCGCCGGGATTAAGAATGACAATCTGATCCGCAAATATTGGGGACTCGGTTGGGATAACAAATGGTTCGACTTCGAGGTTTGCATCGGGGTATAGGTGATTGAAAAAACTCCGCATTCTCTCAAATGCGTGCGGTACCTTACGTTTGTATTCGCAATAAACATCTATTGATGTGGATTGAGGAGTGAGAGGAGGAAGAGCCGGGATTATCCGTGTCATTTTGGACAGATAGAAGTCAAAAGCCCATGGATACCATCTCAAATTGAGAAATGGCAGCTCAGAAACTATCTTTCCTTGGCCTGCGGAGACATAGACCAGCGCGTCATCCCTCATTTCCAGGCGGTGATGCATAAAGCAGATTGCGGTGTGATAGTTTTGGAATCTAAGCCAGAGACTGATCTTAATTCGGTAAGTGATGTCGGTCCGGAAGCGTCGCTCGTCAATGTACTTGGTAGCAAGGTCGTTATAGATATTGTCTTTCAATACCTCCCAGCTTCTATCGCCTAAGACCATGAATGGCTGCCCTTTGGCGACGGAGGATTGGAGTGCGAGCACTAACGATCGGCTTACGATGGCATCACCGAGGCGATTCACGAGTATTACAACTACTCCGGATTTAGGTCGCGGAATGGGAAACTTGGCTATGAGAATGTCGGATAGCACGAATGCGCACCATTTCCAGGGGTGGCGAGAGGGTGAACGAGGGTCCCTGATCCCTAAGTTGTTCATTAAGAACTTGAATGCTGTGCGAAAGGCTTCACGCATGACTTTGTTCCTTCACTATTGGGTTCGCGCAGTGCGGGTGCGCCTCAGCAGTTGGCGTTGACGCTCCCGGAGGACGGCGAAACAGAACACTAGCCAAGAACAACGAACAGCATTCTCTTAGGCGCGCTTATTGGAATTTGCAGAACCTGCCGTTGTAGACAAAGGCGTCCACGCCGTGCGTCTTGCAGTAGCTATAGAGGTCGGTGGTCCGGTTGATGAAACCGCTGCCATGATAATTGAGGGACGTGTTGCAAAGAACTCCTGTCTCGGTCTTGTCGCGAAACCGGGTCAACAGCGCGTGAATCATCGGATTCTGGTCCTCCCGGACCGTCTGAACACGCGTCGTATTGTCGACGTGGATAATGGCTTCGAGATTTTGATCTCGCACCTTTTGAAAGTAGAGCATGTGAGAAGAGGGCCCACTCCAGTGGAAGTGCTTCTCGACATCTTCCTCTAGACAGATGGGCGCGATTGGCCTGAAATCCTCACGCTGCTTAATTTGGTTGAGGCGCGCCTTCATCTCACGCTTGAACGGCGCTGCCAGCAGAGATCGGTTGCCCAACGCCCTGGGACCGATTTCGCAGCGGCCGTTCGTCCAAGCCACGACATGGTCGTCGACTAGGAAGTCGGCAACCTCTTCGAAGTCCAAGTCGCGGACCACCACATCCGACATCTCAGGTCCATCGTCGACGAACTCCTGACCACGATAGGCATCCCAGGACACCTTCGCCCTTCCGGTGAACTCCCGCATGGCGTCGATCGCCGTTCCTATCGCTGATCCCGTGTCATTGGCACAGGGCGGAACGAAGACGTCTTCAAAGATGCCGGTGGACTTCCAAGCCGAGTTCCAGTCGCAGTTCAGGCCACAGCCCCCTGAGATGAGGAGCGGATATCCCTTGGTGAGGTTGTGGCGTGCGAAGCACTCGAAACGGTGGAACAACTCATCGGAAAAACGCTTCGCCAGCTGTGTGAAGGCGGCCGAGCGAATGCCGATATTGTAGTACGGTGAGTCGCGAAGGTCGTCCTTGGCCAAACTCAAGAAGCTGGTGTGATTGAGGAGGAGGTCGATGAGTTCCCATTCCTCGGCGTTTGGTTTACCTGATTCACCGTAGGCGCACAACGCCATCAGCTTTCCCGGATCCCCATAGCGCACCTGGCCCCTAGGCAGAGTGAATGTGGGGTCGGCCAGCGCATAGAGAAAGGAATACTTATTGCCCGGTGTCTTCATCACCTGTCCAAGGTGATGGACTTCGAGCTGAGCATCTATTTCGAAGAAATCCCCGAGTGCTCCCTCCCAGACCAGCGCATAACAGGGCTTGCCCTGACTGTAAGGCGACATTCCATAGGAACTCCAGATGTGCGATAGGGCGTGAGTCGAAGAAAATATGATCACTTTCTGGCCGAACACAGAGGCCCAGCGGTTGTGGCGATCACTTCGGTCTACGCCATTATAGCCCGCGCCGATCGAACAATTGGCCGCCAAACCGCCTTTGCTCCAACCGCTGATGGCGAAAATCTCGGGAAAGCGATCGAGCCTGCCTGCCGCCTCCAGCATGTTGACCGGGTTGAAGACCTCGTAGCGAGGGAAGCTGTCCTTCTCCGCCTCATATGCTAGAAGCAAATCTTGCGAATCGCTGTCAACGATCGCAACGCCACCATCGTGGTCCGGCTTCATCGAATAGATAAGCATATGGAACTGCGCCCTCCTAAACGTTCAGCTTGCATTCAGCGAACCGATGGCTGGCTCTCTCGTCTCGCCTGCCGCACGCGCTCAATGGTCTTAGCACACCGGCCGCATTCGCTTGCATTCGACGAAACGCCTGTATGGACGTTCTGCGCCAGTGAGCTTATTGATCGCTGAGTTTCAATCTGGCATCCGTTGAGCAGTCCCTCACGGCAGAATTTCAAAAGCGCTGCAATGCTTTGGACGGATCAATTGGAAGTCGCGACGATCAAGGGTGAGAACGCGTGTGATGTTCAGACGTTCCGCAATAGCGACGATCATTGTGTCTACAAAATCGAGCTTGGCATCGGAATACTGCCGGAGAATCTCTGCGGAGCGAGAGTAATCTCCTTGACGAGGAATCTCGAGAGTTAGTTGTGTTGCCGCAAGACTCGCGATGAAATCCGCAGCGGCTTCGTTACTGATATCGCGAGCTAGGAGGTATGCAACTTCGGTAATAGCTGGAATGGGTAGAACAATCGGTTCGCGAATATTTCCCAAAACATGAATTGTCGCTTGGTGTTCTGATTCTGATGCATTGAGCGATGCGAACAGAAATCCAGAGTCGAGCAGGACCGCCATCACTAATTCGTCGTCAACCCACGCTGCTTATCAACCTCGGCGCGGAGGATCTCATCGGCACGGGTGGCAGTGTTACCCGGTCCACCTGAGTAACGACCCGCCATTGACAACAACCATTTCGCTGCCGGTGAAGTTTGATCTCCATTAGTTGATGGGGGGTCGGCTTCGCCCTCTTCGAGCAGGCTTTCTTCAAGCAATCGAAGCACTCGGCGGCGTTCCTCGGTTGGCAACTTAAGCAACTCTTCGATTTTTTCTTTCTGGATCATGGTAATGGATATTTTACTTGACAGAAGGATTGTTGAACAGTTCCCCCACGCGTCCATTAAGGGTCCAATAACGATCCCTTAGAGTTCTTTTGAGTACCTCAGGGTGCTATCCATGCCGCAGGTTTCCTTTGAATTCCTGTCTACGTAACCGTCGAACCCCCACTCACCACGCAAGATGTCGCCGAGCAGATTTGTAAATCGCTTCTCTTTCACGGCGGCGACACGGTTGCGATTCCCGTACGGGACGCCAACAACGGTACCATAAAATATTCAGTCAGTCTCATCACTGCGGCTCCTTGAAAGTTACCCTAAAGCATCTCTCGTTCTCATCCCAAAACAATCTGTCGCGATATTCTCGGCAAAGCGCTTGCCACCGGTCTTTTATCGCTTTCCTGCCGTGCTTTGAAATGTAATTCCGTAAAACCTGCTCACCTGTGAGATTACGGTTGACCCCGCGTTCCAGGAACTCATCCCAGCCAACCCCAGGTACCGTTGTATTTTGCCAACTGCTATCAGTGAAAAAGTCAGTCAGAATAATTAGCGCCACATCAGCGACGCGCACTTCCGACCAATAATCCATAACGTGACCTTCAATTCTAGTTTCGTCGTCCAACTTGCTGATCAGGTAGGGAATCGCTTCCTTGCCCTGTTGAATTAGCCTCTTAACAACATTCAAATCACTGTACTCACTGTCCTGCACTCTTCCTTTTGGCGCGATACTGCCGATTGAGGCGAGATTAATATCAGAAACAGGAACAACCGAGGGGCGTGACTCCTCTTTTACCGGCAAGCGTTCTGTAACCCTAGCTGAAGGCGCCCGCGAGCAACCCGTCGGAAGTGATAACCCTACAATAAGAAGTAAGTTGCTTACCTTGTCCATTTCAGTATTCAGCGGTTCCAATCAAGACTGGGATTGTACCGCTTGAATTCTTCGAGTTCTTTAAGACACCTGCGAATGGGGGTGTGCATAAGGGCGCAGGGTTTCGATTGATTTCAACCACTGCACAATCCGGTTCAAACTCGGAATGCTTTGGGACGCCAAACGCTTCGTTAACAAATGTCTCAAACACACCACTTGTCCACGATAAAGCCCCTTTTTATCGACTCTCGACCAGCTGGATGTTTAGGCCTTGAATCTTCGACGAGTCAATCGTAACCCTTTTTGTCGTAACAGGACCGAGCAGGCCTCTCTCGCGCAGAAAAGCCTTCGCCTGCGGCAATGAAAGGACGCTTAGGATGAGTCCTTGAAGCTTATTCTCGGTCGCACGAACGACACGTATGGCTGGGCCGTCGCCTACGGGCCACAAAGTAGGTGCGGACGGCCGGTTCGGCTCCAATAACTTCTTCCAGAGCCTCGTAGCTGCGTTCAAATCCGTAGCGCCGACGATAACTTCTTTCACCCCGGTAATCCTCAGCGGTCCGCCGCCCGTCTCCTGCAACTCTCTGCGTAGACGCGCCCGGCGCTTCTCGACATCAACATACGTCGCACTGTATTCACTCAGGAATATGTGTATCGTTGCGTCCACGGGCCTGTCAGCATCAGAAAACTGTCGCAAAGTGACGTTTGTGAATAGCGTCTTCACCCTTCCGTCTTGTTCAGTTACGACAAAGGGTCGAGGTTCGCCATACGTGATACCTCTCCGGTCTAATTCATCCAGGCATTCAGCCAAAGGCGATGGCTCGAATCCAAATCCGACCAGTTTCGCGTGCGACGGTTTCTGGCCAGGAAATTGAATCGCTTCGATGTTCGTGTTGCCCACTCCAACAGCTCCGCTAGTGACACCTCCACGTGTGGCAAGCGGCCAGGCGACCGGCAGAAGTAGTGTCTTAGTGAGGAACGCATAAAACTTGTCAGGATCGTCCATTCTTACCATGATGTGGTCTATCCGGCGGACTGGAGGTGCGGGTTCTTTTACCTGAGCCCCAGGGTGGACGCTGCTAAATACGCCAAAGAAAGTAACCACAACAGCAGTTGTTATTCGCCTGCTCATCATCTTCGTCGGCCGACTGCCCAATGCCGTGAGCGTCTTCCCAGTTCCAATCTAACTTGGGAGAGATGAACGCAAAGAAAGGACAGCATTTTACGAGATTTTTTAGGCCATCACCATGAACTCCGCCGCAGAGTTTCCATCTCTTTTAGCCAGGCTAAGATGCGGTTCCAACTCGGAATGCTTTGGGACGCCAGCAATTTTCAACAACCTAGTGCCGCCCTAGAGATGGCTGTATTTGCGAGTGGAGAGGCGACTCTTACGGCAACCGTCTAACAGCGTCTTTAATTGAAATGAGTTGCCGTTCAATCTTTTCAGTTTTTGCGCAACCTAGGGAGGGGCTGCGACCAAACGGCTCTTGGCCGTCTGAGCGCTGCCCTTCCGTCCGGAATGCCTAAGGTTCAAGTTTTACCGGCGAGCCCCTACGTCATGCAGCTCTCAGAGATGAGACGGCATCGTTCGGGATCGCAAAATCACCAACAAACTCGTATTGGCCCGGGCCGAAAGTGCGTCCCCCAACTTGCTCCACAAAGTTCGAATGCCGGAAAAGACTCCAAGTACCCGATAAGACAACAAACGATGACATCCGATCGTTGAGAGTATTGTCCTCGCCGTTGTTGAGGTTTGCTTCTTGACCGAAGATGTGTCGATGCCGGCCCCTGAAGTCCCGATGCTCAAAAATGATTATCTGTTCGTCACGATGTGGCATTGTTAATCCTCCGATTTCCGCGGACCGTTCATAATGTACGGCCTGGAATCGATTCTCTGTTGGTAATGATTAAAGGCTTCGATTTCGTTTCAGTTCGAAACACTAGAGAATTTCCAATCTGTGATTTCTATCTGCGTAGATGAAGTGCGTTTCCGGGTGACGGCTCCTCGGCAATCGAAGCATTTTCAGGGTTCCAATCCAACATGGGATGGAAACAGACTCCTGTCATTGATTCGCCATTCAATCGCTTTACGCATTCTTTACGTCTTTAAGCCGCATGTTAGTCGAGGTCTTTCATTTGCTTTAGCCAAGCAATTATGCGGTTCCAACTCGGAATGCTTCGCAGACAAGTGGCATCAATTCCAGCTTGAATGAATTGTTCAGCCATCCCGAATTTAACGAGCGAAAGAAGCGACCGCTTCGTTTCGCATCTTCTCAAGTTCTTTTTTGGACAGCCAACGGCCTCTACGCGCGATGCTGTTCTTCCACGACGCGCTTTGCCTCCGCAGGTGTGGAAACAACGGTGCTAACGCTCGGAAAGATCGCGGGACGGCCGTCTAGGATTCGCCCCGTAGAATAAACATTTGGTCCCAGCACTTCTTCGGCGCTGATTCTGCGACGCAAGGCGAGCACATCGGATACATTCCCAGTAGGTCCGGCCATGCACAATCGTAGTTACACCATGAGCCAAATAGGAGAGGAGTTCACTTTCGTCTCGCAGATGTACATGAAAGTCTACCAGTCCGGGATGAGATACTTTTCGCGCCCGTCTATCTGTGACGCGTTGCGAGGAAGACGAATTGAAGCGGATGGGCCGATGCGAGTGATCTTACCTCTCTCGATGACGACGGTCTGATCTTCTATGAGGCCGCTTTGGGTCATGGGGATTACATTCACATGAACAAAGGCCAGCGGCTGGTGATCTTGTATAGCTGCCGTTGGGGGTGAGACAGATGAGCAACTTACAAGAACACAAATTCCCAAAAGATTAATCAACATGTTATGAAGCCGCATGATTCTTTTCTCCCGTACAAAGATTGCATCGCCAAGCTACAATCTGGTTCCAACTCGGAATGCTTTGGGACGCCAACGTTTAGTCGTGCATAAAAGACTCCGGTATGAATTGTCGGTCCGTACTACCGTCGAAGTATCGTGTGTAACAGCCAGCGTCAGAAAGAAACCGCGCGGGATCTGACAACGCACGCTCAAAGAAGAGTTCCAAATTCTCTCCCCAAACGCGATCGTCCCCGCCGTCATGATCCGAGTAATAGACTGTTCCCTCGTGAACAACAAAGAAGTTAGCGCTAGCTGCTATGGAAGCGAAAGCCAGTCCTTCTCGTTGGAAGTCATACAAATCTTCTGGCTCCATATCTTGAAACCATTCGCGCCATTCGTTATTAAGTGTTTCCAGCTTATCGATCGAGGCGACAATTAATCCCGCCGTGTCGCCATGTCGATGGAAGATGATTCCATTGAACTCGGAATAGAACGGTAGCAACCACTCCGCCGCGCTTCCGGCAACCCGGCGCAATTCATCAAGCTCAGTACGTTTAGCCGGACTTCCAGCCGCATGGGACAATGGCACGATTAATTCGTAATGCTCCGCTGTGTCGCGACATCGGAAGCGTGGGTTTTTTAGTGAGAGGTGTTCTTTAATTATCCTCATGAAAAATTTTCCCGAAGACCACGACGCTATACTCGCAAAACTATAGTGGGTGATCCTTGCAGGTCACCCGTTCTTCACGTTTTTGGAGCGTCCGGACCCGGAACACAGTAGGAACGGCAAGTTTAAGATTTCAATCAATTGGAAGTAATGATAACGCGAAGTCCAACCACATTCATGAGGTCTTTCAGTGAACCATGCGGCATTGACGTAGCGTTTGCATTTCCTTTAGCCAAGTAATGATGCGGTTCCAAGTCCGGAATGCTTTGGGACGCCAGTAGCATTCAATTTCATTTATACCAGGGCTTCGCGTGCTGGAGTACACCGCCGTCAGATGCGTTCTTCTTCTCGTAATACTTACAAATCGCTGAGCCAATACAATGGAGGATGAAAGCATTTATCCCGGTCGGAAGACTCGATGAGAATTACACTAAAATCATCAAGCAATGTTCCACCAGCGTTCTTAGCCGCAGCATCCCGAAGACTTGATATCAATCCATGCTCACTATCTGCAGCACATCGCGCGATGATTGTTTCCCAACCAATAGCTTTCTAGATCTGCTTTCGGTGGTCAAACAATATCTACCGGCGTCGTCTTATTCTTTGGTCCGCAATGCTCAACGGCTCCTTGCCCTTAGCCTAGACAAAGCCATTGCTGCATCTTCACGTAGGTCCGAGCTCTCTTCGTTGAGAGCCTCAGTCAAGGCTGTGATGGCACGTTCATCGCCAATGTCACCGAGAGCAATGGCTGCGAGTCTGCGTGGATCTAAAATGGGAGGCGGAGGCTCATTACCGCAGCGCCCAAGAATCTCCATCTGCTGCTTATCCCGTTCTGTTTTTCGCCTTACTTCCCTCAATGGATACTCAGGATTTGGATCTCTGAGTATTAAAATTAACTCATCAACTGCAGGCTTCCCGATTGACGCCAGCACGCTCTGGGCCCGGTAAGCGTCCAGCGGTTCATTACCTGTCAAGATCTCTAGCAGGCCTGGGAGAACTCGCAAATCTTTCTTAGCACCGAGGAATAGGCTTGCCTCGACCCGTAGGCCGGGATCATGAAGAGCCGTCAGCGCAGCGTCCGTAACCTGATCGCTCTGAAAATTAATCACGGCCAGAAGTGCCTGCCGACGGACATCTAAGTTCTCGTCCTTAAGGGTGGTAAGTAATGACTCAAAAGCCCGCTCGTCCTTGATCTCCCCCAATGCTTCAATCGCCAGCTTACGGATCTCCGGCTCCTCACTCGTGAGACAAACAATCAAATCATTAACCGCTGGGGTGCCTATTCGTATCAGAGCCGTGGCTGCCAACGGCCCGATGCCATTGACTCTTACTCCCAAAACCGAAATTAAAGGCTTAATAGCTCGCTCGTCGCGAATCTTTGTCAGGAGGTCTACCGCGTAAAACCGGAGCGGATTGTCTTCATCAAGGAGTATGCGGCAAAGTGGCTCGACGACAACTGGCCCCATTTCCATCAGCGCATTCTGAGCCCGCGCTTGGAGGTTGCTTCGGAGAAGGATACTCAAAGGCTCGAAGGCGCGCGGATCTTTTAGCCGCCCAAGCGCTTCCACCGCGTGCCCCCTGAGCGAAAGATCTGGACCCTGAAGAGTGGAAATTAATGGTTCTACTGCACGGCGATCGCCTATTAAGCCTAAGGCTTCAACTGCATGATAGGTGACAGAGGGATCACTATCGTTCAACAAAGCTATTATTGGAACGGTCGCGCGACGGTCTTTAAGCCACCCAAGTGAATGTACCGCCGCGCCTCGAAGATTGGGTTTCGGGTCAGTCAACACGCCGATCAGAGCTTCCACAGCTCGGTCGTCAGCCTGCCTCGACAGCTCTCTCACCGCAGTGAGCCGTATATCGGTATCGCTACTCTGAAGCCGTTGGATTGAGGTTGCGACTTGATCTGTTTGAGCCACGACCGGGAACGACAGGATCAGAAGGAGTGCTGGGCCAAGCACTGGTCGGAATAGGGATGTTGAATCATGCATGCTAATTCTTTTAGACCTTCGGCGACCTCCAGAACGTTGATGTTCCTTAGGTTGAACGGTCCCTCCCCCATTTCCTTGCACCGATTGGCCCTCTCAGGGCAGAGTCTCCGATTCGCTAGTCCGATATGGAAGTCCTTACTCCTCCCGCTAATTTCACTAACCTGTCTGCAAAGCCAGCTCTAGCTTGTCAGTGTGACGAATATGGCGCCCCTGTGTGGGACTAGCGTGGAAAGCGAAAATGGTCCCCGGGAAAGTGGTTTGGAAAGATGGTGGCGCAGCAGCGAACGCTCATATCTCGCTATATAGCGGTGATCGTTTTTTCGCTTAGTAGACGCAGATAAGAATGGATATTTCAACTTCAAGGTGTATGGCGACTTCAAATATGTGATCCGGGCGCAAGCATAGGGCAAACGTAGTGGGGGATCGCATCGCGTTGCAATTACCGAAGAGTCGACAAACCTAATGATCGCAATCGAGGCTAAATAGCGCACCGCCATCAACCCAGCACCTTTCACTTCCGCGCATGTAAGTTTGAACGATAATTACTTATCTTCGTCGATCTTGTTCTCGTGAATATCGATCTGCGTTAAAGCGATCTCCTCATTCAATAGATCGAGTTGCCCCTTATACGTCGCCTCATCGATGGAACGCGTATGCAAGGAATGCGTCAAATTACTCGCTGTCGTTTCGCTTTCAAACCTTCAACTCGAGCCAATAGCGTTGCTTCAAATTTGATGGTCTCGCTTTGGCGACGTTCCCAAACATCTATTACGATTGCTCTAAAAAGATTAAGATATTCGGGCTTGGGTTAGACCTGTTCGATCAACTTCAAGAAGTTAGTATCGAGTAGCTTCTTCGGATTGTTCCGGCTCTACAGCAACAGTTCGGGAAGGAGACGCTCGCGACCAAACCGTCCGCGATTGTTAAGCAGATCCCTCTTTGTGTTCGACCACCATGACTTCGATGTCTCCTTCTACTGCCCTAACATCGTCCCGCTTGTTTGTTCTTGCTAGTTCCCGCAATCTCTGAAACTGGTTCTGAAGCTCGTCCAACTCTTCGTCCGATAGATTCTGAAGGTCCACCAATCGATTTCGGGCTCCGTGGATGCTGCTAATCAACTCATCGAGTTTTAAGTGAACCGCTTTGGCGTCACGGTTCTGCGTGTTTTGAATAAGAAAGACTGCCAAGTATGTGAACACTGTCGTGGCGGTGTTGACGATCAGCTGCCAGGTATCGGAGAAGTCAGCAAACGGACCACTTGCCGCCCATAAAAGAATCAAAAGGACATTTACGACAAAGACCCACGGTGCCCCAAGGCCATTGGAAGCCCATACAGAAAACTTACGGAACTGTTCATTCAAACTCATTGGTTGTCTATGCCCAGTCGATCTCCCCAAACTATGTACTACAATCGTGCGCACTCATGTGGGTTTTGTCCAATTTCCACCATGGTTCGTCACTTATTTCATTCGAGGTGGGACAGTGCAACAGCGATGCCAGTAACAACAGCGGCCTGGCACATTGTTGACAACGAGCGGGACGACTCATTTCTCACAACCATCGACCAAACCTGAGACTTCAGGCAGCAGTTTGCCGCAGGCTTTCCATTTCCTTTAGCCAGGAAATAATCTGGTTCGAAGTTGGAATGCCTTGGGACGCCAACGCTATCAAGCAATTCCAACGCCCAACAAGAAGTCGGCCGAAACGGCCAATTAGTGGGGGTATCTACTGCGGTGATGCACGAACTTTCTGGGGCTTTTAGGTTGGATTCAAGTTGCTTTGCGCAAACTGTTGCCGATTGTGAGGCGTTCGCAAATACCTTCTTTGACTTTTCACGTCAGGCAATGGATCTCTTTCGACTATATCTCGACTTGAAAGGCAAAGAGGATGACAAAACTTATGACGGTAAAAACGGCCCAAAAGTGGTTCGGATCGTGATTGACATGGATGTTTCATTGTTCTCCCCGCTTTCGAACTGTGCCTCTCATGGTCACTTCAGCGGAGTCCCTTTGCCGGTGTTGTTAATGCGATAAATAAAGATTGAATGGCCCACGACCGCGTCCGGCTTACGTTGACGAAACGCCGCGTACAGATCGTGGTTTTTGAACCGAAGGCCTTGCAGATTGTTCGCGCTGATGGCGTACACCCCACTGGGCGGGTTTAGCAGGCTGTCCGGAACAGTATCACTGGTCCACTGATTATATGGATAGCTGGGAAGCGGTTCGTACACGACGCCATACGCGGCTGGATCCGCAGGTCCGTGGTAACTTAATTTCACTGACGGAATATTCTCCTGCGTCATGTACTTCCGCAAGCCGATCAGTCCCTGTCCCCAATCCAGGTTCGAGTCCACCAGAATTTTATAGCCGTTCTGGGGTCCACCCGCGATTTCGTTAAAAAAGGCGAGGTAATGTGGAAAGATCGCAACCGACCCAACAGTCAACCAAACGACTATTGCCGACACGGCCGCAGTTCCTGCTCGCGATGTTTTCCACTCAATGAGAGCCAGTTGGCTGGTGAAGATGAATAGACAAGGGAGGAGGGGAAGCAGGTGCCGGTATCCTATATCAAAAGGGCTTGCTAAACAGATTGCGAAGTAGATCACGACGGGAATTAGCAGCGGTAATGTTGAACTCCTGGTCCCTCGCCGATAAACAAAAACAAAAGTTGCCCCAAGCAGAATGAGCGTCGGTAATGGGGTCTTTACGGCGAAAGCGATCGGGAAATAGTACCACCAGCCGTCTGGCGAATATGCTCCCAACAAAAAGCTGTCCTTGCCACCGCCGATCAAAGTTGTAGCTGCCTGAAGGCCGGTTATATATTCGCGTGCTGGAAATGGATAGCCTTTGAGAGTGCCTACGTTAAACCCATATACAACCCAGATAGCGCAGTAGGCTGCCAGGGCAATGATAGTGAGATAGGCCAGTGTTGTTTTGGCAGATAACCGGCTCGCAGCAGTAGTTGATTTCAAAATTCGATCAGTTAGAAGAATAATTATTACAACCGGTATCAAGTAAACGGCAGAAAATTTTGAGACTTGGGCCAAGCCGAGCATTAGACCAGCTATAACGGCACGGGCTGGAGTTGGGCGATTCATCCAACGCCAAAATGTGTACAGCGTCAGAGTAGCAAAACATGTGACCCCGATGTCGTTTGTCACAAGGTTTCCATGGGCCAGTATATTTGGGTCAAATGTCAGCAACGTAAGCGCCAGGAGCCCGGAGATTGGTCCGAATAATTCTCGAGTCCAGGCGTATACAGTGATTGCCAGTAACAGGGTGAGTCCAATTATCGGCAGTCGTGCACGGGCGACAATTGACGGACCATTCGGATTGAGTCGCCACAGCAGTTGATCAGAGTAGGCGAGATTGCTGAGAGAAGGAGTTCCAGGCTCTCTTGATGGCACCACCAGATTGCGATTGGTCAACAAGGGCAGAGTCGCGAGTGCTGCAATAAATGGGGGATGCGCAGGTATGAGTCCAGGATCACCTCTATTAAGGTAATAGAGACCAATGGCAATGTGGTATTGCTCATCATAAGTGGCGGAAATCCTGCCAGAGCTCAGTATCAACTGAACAGCCAAGATGATCAGGAGTACGATGCTGATGCTGTCGGCGCAACACCAATGTCTGAGATCATGGGTGGGTTGAGTTCGAGTCGGCTCGGTAAGGTTCGCGGAAGCGGTGATGCTTTTATTCGCTGAATCTTCCATAGGTGAGTTCCTCTGGCTGGACTGATATAGCTTTCTCGCGTTGGAAACCGTAGGTTCAACCAATCCCAGGGCCAAAGATCTGATTCTTTTTTGATATTCAACCTCCTTCCAAACACTCGACTAAATTGATTATGGATTGACGTGCCTCCGCACCGTGGAGAATTAGCGATGGCGGATAGGTATATCTGCCGGAATCGTGCGTTGAAACTCACAATTCTACACACCGATAACAACCATCTTTTAACCACTCATGATCAGGGTTAGACGCCCAACAATTAACTAACGCAGGACGGATACTACACACTTATTCCGGACTTACGCCACGTTTTGGGGAAAGTCCCTGGATTGCCTCCGTCGGGAGTGGTTGAATTAAGGCCTCGCTCATGATTCCAATCAAATGCGGGGAGATCGGTTCGGACTCATTGGCCCACAACCATCGGCCCAACCTGGGACTTCGAGCAGGGAGCGAATGTAAGCAATTCCAACCAAGTCTGGGACGATCGGTCTAGCCTCAATTTCCCACAACTCGCGGTCGAACCTGAGAGTTCAGGCAACAACAACCACTACGCCTCGCTTCCTGCAATCCTCTGCAATTTATCAAGGTCGGTCGATTAATGAAACACCGTTATGACAGGTTTCGTACCGACCCCGAAAATAGGGACAGAGTAAGTTAAACCACATAACAAGCAGGGTGGCTTAGGTGTACTTAATCTGTTCCGAAGATCGCGGTACATCTGAGCCCCGAATTTTTTAGAACTTCCCCGTCCAAGGTCCAACTGAAAACTGAATCGAAGATGCTGCAAGCTGCGCAAACCGACGGTGCCGATTCCTCCCTGGATTCTCGAATTTTACTCGTGGAGGATCACGACGATACACGCGAGTTTCTCGTGGTTCTTTTGGCGCATTCAAAATACCAAGTGGAAACAGCCTCAACGATTTCTGAAGCGCTAAAACTCGTAGAGACCCACCCCTTCAGCCTTTTCATCTTTGACTCGCTATTGCCTGATGGGTCTGGCGTGGAGTTATGCCGTCGCGTTCGGAAGTTTAATCAACAAACTCCCATTATTTTTTATTCCGGTCTGGCGTATGAAACGGACATAAGGAACGCTCTTGGCGCCGGCGCACAAGCCTATCTGGTAAAGCCCGTTGACCTAACTGAGTTGATCGAAGCGATAGAAAAACTGACTGGAAAATGCGCCGACAGTCTGAGCTTGGAAACACAAAGTGCCTGACTGTTGAAGGGCGAAGTAGAAGTCTTATGGGTACGCCCCTCACCGTGAATTCGTTTAGCTAAATTGAATCAAAGACTATCCCCCGTTGGTGCCGTCTTGTGTTCAACATCTTTAGGGCGTACATTTTTGTCAGGCGTTAATAGATCCTTTCTGCTCTTTTAGAATCAACACTCGTCATCGGGAGTTGCAAAGCAACACCTCCTTGTGCCGTTTGCTGTGTTCATCACACGCGACCGACTGGAGGTTATTTCCGATGCACGAGTCCGCGCTTTCATCGATAAAAAACGAAATCCTTACTGCCCTTTCAAAGGAAGAACAGGCACGACTGGTATCGCGCTTAGAACCGGTTGAGCTGCCGCACGGGCTCGTTCTGTACGAAATTGGAGAGCCGGTTCGCCACGTATACTTCCCCAATAACGCTTTGATATCTCTGGTCACCCAAATGACGGATGGCAAGATTGTTGAAGTAGGTCTGATTGGTAATGATGGGATGTCCGGGTTGACGGCTTTAATGAGTGAAGGAACTTCACCAGACCGCGCTATTGTCCAAATACCGAATGGGGGGACACGTGCGGATCTAAGCGTAATCAAAGAAGAGTTTATGCGCGGCGGACAGTTACAAAAGTCGCTGTTGGCATATGCCAGTAAGTTGTTGCGGCAAGTTTCTCAAACGGCAGCTTGCAATGCCAGTCACACGGCCGAAGAACGACTCTCGCGCTGGCTTCTAATGTGCCGGGACCGCGTCAACGGATCTGAGCTGAAGCTGACGCAGGAGTTCATCGCCGAGATGTTGGGGACGCGTAGAGCAACAGTGAGCCTCGCCGCGATGGTGTTACAGAACGAAGGCCTAATACACTATAGCCGCGGTCACATCAATATCATTGACCGGCCCGGTTTGGAAGCCTTCACCTGCGAGTGCTACCAGGCCACGAGAGTGTGAGTGAATGTTACTGGATGTGAAATACTCGATCATTACTTCGACAGGTTCACTTGCTGACCTCCACTCGCCTCAATGTTGAATTGCAAAGCTGGTCTATTGCGCGATGACTTTGAACGCGAGCAAGAATCTCACAGGATCGGGTGAATCGTTTCCGGGCTGCGCTTAACCTCTTCTCCCGATAAACTCCAAGCGTCAAACTTATGAACTGGGTCATTGTGTTCGAATACCCCAACTCGGCTTGCCCAATACTGAACAGAACGGTAATAGGAATGTTGTTCAGTGTACTAAGGAAGCTTGCGAAGCTTTCCTGTCGAGATGTGTTCCTTTGCATCGGCTACGCCGCCTGATGTGCGGCGAGGCTCCGCCCCGCCGGTGATCCTGGAATTTGGCAGAGGGCTAAGCCCTCGGTTCGGGCTTTGCCCCAGTGTTTATAGGCGATAGGCCGAATTAGGGGCATAGCCCCACTTGAGATTTCACAACTACGGCGAGGCACAGCCTCGCCTCACATCAGGCGGCGAAGCCGCCAGGAATAGACTTTTGCGGCAAAGCCCAACTCAACAAGTTATCAATGACGAAGTATTGCTGGATGCACCAATGAGACTATTGATGATTGCAACCTTTCAAACGCGCATTGCCAAAAAGTCGCAATTCTGATCGGTTTTCTCAGCGGGCCTCTGTGTGTTTCTGCTCTCTCTGCGTTTAAACCTGACCTCCTCCCTTAAAACCCGGCCAAAATAAAATAGAGAAAAACGGGCAATTTATGACAGGATGGAGCCTGACGATTGCCATGAAAAAATCGAAGTTCACCGAAACGCAGATCGTGTTTGCGCTCAAGCAGGCCGAGACCGGTACGGCGGTCGCGGAGGTGTGTCGCAAGTTGGGGATCAGCGAAGCCACTTTCTACAGCTGGAAAAAGAAGTATGGCGGATTGGACCCGGCTGAGCTGCGCCGGTTGCGCCAGTTGGAAGAAGAGAACGCGCAGTTGAAGCGGATCGTGGCGGACCTGACGCTGGACAAACAGATGCTCCAGGACGTGTTAAAAAAAAAGCTCTGAGGTGCCGGCAACGCAGACAGTTGGCGAGCATGCTGTTGACGGAGTATCGCGTCTCGGAACGTCGCGCCTGTGCGACGGTATTTTTGCATCGCAGCGTCTATCGGTATGTGGGCCATCCGCGCGACGATCGCGCCGTGCGGCAACGCCTGAAAGAGATCGCCGAGACGCGGGTACGCTATGGCTTTGAGCGCATTCAAGTGCTGTTGCGGCGCGAAGGCTGGCGCGACAATCACAAACGAACTTACCGCATTTACAAGGAAGAAGGGCTGAATTTAAGGAGCAAGCGACCGCGTCGCAACAAGACCGCAGCGCATCGTCGGCAGCGCCCGCTGCTGACTGGACCACAGCAGTGCTGGAGCATGGATTTCGTCAGTGATCAGCTGTTTGATGGGCGTAGATTTCGGGCCTTAACTTTAGTCGATAACTATAGTCGTGAATGTCTGGAGATCGAGGTGGGCCAGAACCTGAAAGGCATCGACGTAGTGGCGGTGATGGAAAGGATCAAAGCGTTGCGCGGCGTGGTGCCGCAACGAATCCAGTGCGACAACGGGAGCGAATTCATCTCTAAGGCGTTGGACAAGTGGGCTTATGATAACCAGGTGACGCTGGACTTCTCACGGCCCGGAAAACCGACGGATAATCCGTTCATCGAATCATTCAACGGCAGCTTTCGCGATGAGTGCTTGAACGTCAATTGGTTTCTTTCGCTCGAGGATGCGAAAGAAAAAATCAGGTTGTTTAAGGAAGAGTATAATGGCTTCAGACCACATAGTTCCTTATCGGGTCTGACGCCGAACGAGGTGGTCCAACAACACTCTCATGGTCCAATTTTTTCCATTTTAGGACGGTAGCGGAATTGGGAGGAGCTCATCAACCGGAAATCTCTACTAATGACCGGACCTAAATTAGGGAGGGTTACACAGGGTCCGCAGCGAAGTCGAATCAGCCACGACAGAACCTCTTGCGCCATCCTTATCTACAAACTTCGCCTCATAATGATAATGATAACCTTTGACGGTTTTCGCGCCCTTCGCTTTCCAGGTAATTTTCACCATTCCGGGATTCTCAGGGATTGACTTAACAGAAATTTTGAGGAATACGGATGAACTTTGTTGCTGGATGAGGGTCACAGAAGGTCGTTGCCTCCTAATTGGCAGACGATTGTGTGCACCTTGCTCCTGACTCTGAACGATCGAGACTGTCAAGGTCAGGATCATTGCAAGGATAAGTGACGAGAGCCGAGTCATGGTGGTCACTCCTTTATCAAATGTAAGGGAGAGCTTATCGATGGACTATAGCACCTTTCATTTAACGGCGCTGTCTAACGTTTGCGCTTCAGCGGCTTAGAATCTTCTTTCACGCTCATTATTTTATTGGGACTCCCGCGGCGTCTGAATCCTGGGGAAGTAGCGGACCACGAAGAATAGGTACACGAGCCAGAAGGCAAGCCAGATAGATGCGACGACCCGAAGCCCAATTTGAAAGAGGACCAGACTAGGTGCCAGAAACATAGTGGTGTAACCCAGAAGCCAGAAGCGGTCGGCTCGCCGGGCGTGCACCGTCCTTTCGGTGTCACTCATCCGTCCGCCAAGCGAACACCGGTAGTAGTGCAACGTCGCGAACACGAGTGAGAAGGTCGCGACCCCCATCGCAATCAGCGTGGCCTGGAACAAGAGAGGATTGATCCTGCCGCTCTCAAACCTCGGGTACAGAAAGAACAGCATGAATGTGAAGATCGCGATGTTCGACGCGGCGAGCGTATACGTGCGCGTGACATTGACCGCGGCAAGATCTTCTCTCATCAAATGCCTCCTTTGTGATGACATGTGCGCGCTGACCTGAGGCATGCACGCAGCGGCGCGATTTCACGCAGCCCTCGCCGGATCATCTCGCACCACTTGATTCGTAAGCAAACATCGTCCCCCGTTTACAAGTTCCAATCGCCGATGGGAGAGATGATACGCAAAGGCAAAGTAGCTTTTATGGGTTTTGGCGGATCAAGCGGCGTTTTTGACGCAGAGATTCCATTTCTTTAAGCCAGGAGAAAAGGCGGCTCCAAACTCAGAATGCTTTGGGACGCCAGCAACTTCTATCAGAACTCACGAACGTTATCGTTCTGCTCAAGCATATGTCCAACAAAAGTCGTGGCCTAAGTTCACCGCTCAACCTTAGTGGCAACGCCATAAATGCAGTTGTGCCCAACCCAACCGTTGATTCCACCACGATTATTTCCGATTAGGAATCTTCCGTTACTGATCGATTTAATGAGATGAAGGTATTCATTGCCTTTCACTCGAACCAAAACGATGTCACCGACAGATAGCTGCTCCGGATTGCACGGCGAAAGCGTGACTAGATTGCCGTCATTGACTTTTCCCTTCATCGAATGGCCGCGTGGCCGGACTTGCATCGTTTCGCCCTTCTCCAGTTTCTCGATTGCGAACTTAGCCCAACTCATTTTCTATTCCTCTGTACTGAGCGGTGAAACCAGCCGAATATCGAGAACCATTCGCGAGACCAGCAGACCCACTTTTCGTTTCGACATGATAGGCATTAGTGGAAACAAAGCGTTCTAATAGTCCTGCAGTCGGGGCAGATCGGGATTCGATTCTGCTCTGCAGAAGCAAATAGTTGTAAAAAACACTTTTCGTGCAAAGCCGGACAGACCGCAAGAATCGTCAAGAAGATCGCCCCTGAGTCGCGTTATAGT
>Ga0209485_1000109_pt1 | contig 26542 bp, 24 predicted proteins | sample NCAS100_FD_187516 | JGI IMG/M metagenome (GOLD analysis project Ga0209485, IMG submission 187516) | Agricultural soil microbial communities from Utah to study Nitrogen management - NC AS100 (SPAdes) (version 2) | ecosystem: Environmental > Terrestrial > Soil > Agricultural land | place: USA... | reverse complement strand
TTAAATTAACGGTTGCTACACCTTCACGACGATTTACGATACAAAACTATCCGAACCCGTAGTTGCGCCGGTGATCGCACGCGCCCAAGGTAAACATCAGGAGATGGTGAGGCTTGCACGTAAAGTGTTTTTACAACTATTTGCTTCTGCTCTGCGGTCTCTGCGTATCTCTGTGATCTCCGGGTTAACTATGTCGCGAGAAATATTTAACGCAGCGATCACAGAGATACGCAGAGACCGCAGAGCAGAATCGAACCCGACCAAGGTCTATTCTTAGCTACTTTTTGTGCAAAGCCGGATGGAGATGCCAGATTCCGTCCCCTGACACCATCCGCCAGACCGCTCCTTTGTGGTATAACCGTCGTCTCCGGCCCCCAAAGGAGCAAAGACGGTTGAAAACTTCCCTTCTTTTCGTCGCACTCTTCCTTTTCACCACATCCGCTCATTCGCAGGAGCGGCATCCGCATAAGCATGATGCCTCAGAGAGTGTCGGCGTCGTGCATTTCCTAGTCTCATGTAATCCCCAGGCGCAGAAGCAATTCAATCGTGCGGTGGCGTGGCTTCATTCTTTCGAATACGAAGAAGCGGAAAAAGCTTTTACCGAGGTTACGGTCACTGATCCTCAGTGCACCATGGGCTACTGGGGTGTCGCGATGAGCAATTATCACCCCCTGTGGGCGCCGCCAAATGCGGCTGAACTGAACAAGGGTTGGGCTGCTGTTAAAAAAGCGAAAGCCGCCGGGGCGCGGACTCCACGCGAACACGGATACATCGCGGCGATCGAAGTTTTCTACAAGGATCACGACAAACTCGACCATGAGAAACGCGCTTTTGCTTACAGCGATGCGATGAAACATCATTCGGCGAGCAATTCATCAGACCGCGAAGCCGCTGTTTTCTACGCGCTGTCGCTGATCGCTACCGGCATGATGTCGCACGACAAGACATATGTTCGCGAAAAACAGGCGGCTGAGATCTTGAATCGCGTTGCGATGCGCGAGCCGCAACATCCGGGAGTTACGCATTATCTAATCCACAGCTACGACTTTCCGGCGTTGGCCCACCTGGCCCTCCCGGCCGCACGCAGGTACGCAAAGATCGCGCCTGCGTCGGCGCATGCGCAACACATGCCTTCGCACATCTTCACGCGCATGGGCTTGTGGTCTGACGCCATCAACTCGAACCTCGATGCTCATCGCTCGGCGAAAACGTTTGCGGTGCGAAATCACATGTCAGGCGCGTGGGACGAACAACTCCATGCGATGGATTATTTGACCTACGCCTACTTACAACGTGCGCAGGACAAACGTGCCGCCGGCGTACTTGATGAGTTGAATCAGATTGATAAAGTGGACCCGCAAACCTTCAAGGTGGCGTACGCCGTTGTTGCTATCCCGGCACGTTATGCGCTCGAACGACGTCAGTGGAAAGAAGCAGCTAAACTCACGCTGGCTTCCGGACAATTGCGAGACTCGTTGTTGCAACATTTCCCCTGGGCCAAGGCCCACATTCACTATGCGAGGGCAATTGGCGCCGCGCGCAGCGGCGACGCAGCTGCGGCGCGCCATGAGATTGATGAGTTAAGCAGGATCAAACAGGCGCTTACCGGCGTTAGGGGTGATTACGATTGGGCCAGGCAAATCGAGATCGAGCGTCAGGTTGCGTCTGCGTGGTTGGCGTACGCGGATGGCAAGCACGACGAAGCGTTACAATTGCTTCGCGCTGCGGCCGATTTAGATGATGTGACGGACAAACATCCTGTGACTCCCGGAGCGTTTCTCCCCGCGCGCGAGCAATTGGCCGACTTGTTGTTGGAACTCAAACAACCCGCGGCAGCGTTGCAGGAATTCGAAGTCTCCTTTCGCAGCACTCCGAATCGCTTCAACGGCCTCTATGGCGCCGCAAGCGCAGCGAATCTCGCCGGAAACCAAAAAGCCGCACGCCTTTACTACGGAAAACTCCTAACCCTCGCTCGTGACGCCGAAAGCCATCGCCCCGAAATCGCCGAAGCACGAGCATTCATCGGCAAAGCACGGTGAGAACACGGATCACATACGATTCGTTCCCGCTAGGCGGCGGGTTTGGCGGCGATGTTGAGGCGCTCAGCGATTGCTGGTTTTGATTGTAAGCCGATTAGGCGATCGACGAGCTCACCGTCTTTGAAGATAAGCATTGTCGGTATGCTCGCGATCTGATAACGCGAAGCGGTTTGTGGGTTTTCGTCGACATTTAACTTGCTGATCTTGTAACGCCCCTGCGATTCCGCCGCGAGCTGATCAATAACCGGAGCGATCATCCGGCACGGACCGCACCATGGCGCCCACGCATCAACTAGCACGGGTCGTCCTTTTTCCTGCATCACTTCGCGTTCGAAAGTCTGATCCGTGATCACCGCGGGCTTCGCATCGGACGTACCCGCTTCCAACTTTTCCCCACAGCGGCCGCATTTTGCGTCGCTCGCCGCCAGTCTTTCTTCATCGACTCGATTCGTCGCGCCACATTTTCTGCAAACATTTAGCTGCATAACGACGCTAATTTGACCCACCTTCATTCGCGAAATTTTCGCAAATCAGTGTCTTCTCAAATTCCTTTGCAGTTAGGAAACACCTTTGTGAAATGCGGCTGCGAGCATTGTCGCTTCAGAAGTGGCAAACATAACGAACCAAGGGAAGGAAGGAGAGTCACACATGTCAACGAAATACGACGATCGGGACCGTGACCGCAGCCAGCGAAACTATGGCCGTCGATCAGATCAGGAACACGATCGCTCTTACGGGCAATCAAGCCAATGGGGTAGGGGGAGCGCTTTTGATGACGAAGATCAGCGTTATGCCGGCGAGAGTCGGTGGCGCGGCCAATACGGTACTGGCAGAGCTATGTATAGAGGAGGAGGCGATTACGAGTCTCGCGATTGGGGAAGCGACCGCGAAGACGATCGCTACCTGAGCGAGCGTAACCGCAACTACGGCAGCTCAGGCCGTGGCGAATACAGCGGTGGCGGCATGGGCAGCAGCTCCCGAGGATACCGTGGTGAGTATGGTGGCGACCGGATGTCGGGCGAGTACGGCGGTGGCTACGGTCGTGAACGCTCTGGCACCGGCCAGGAATACGGCAGTACCCGTTACGGCGACGAGTACGGTAGCAACTATGGCGGCGGGTTCGAACGAGGTGAAGGACGTTACCGCGACACGACGGGCGGTTACTCACAACGCTCGAGCTATCCCGGCGGTTACCGATCGGAAAGCTATGGGCAAGGCGGCCGCAGTTACGGCGACTATGAACACCGCGAAGGACGCCGATACAGTCAGGACCGTGATTGGAACGAAGGTCGAGGCAGTTGGGAAGGCCGTGGTGGATACGAGGGCCGCGATCGACACCAAGGCGAGGAACGGGGTTGGTGGGATCGGCTCCAGGACACCGTCGCAAGTTGGTTCGGTGACGAAGAGGCGGAGCGCAGAACTCGACTGGAGCGCCCGTATCAAGGTCGCGGGCCGAAAGGTTACCGTCGCTCCGATGATCGAATTAGAGAAGACGTCAACGATCGGCTCAGCGAAGGTTATCTCGATGCTACGGAAGTCGAGGTAAGCGTTTCGAGCGGTGAAGTCGTTCTTAGCGGAACGGTCGACAGCCGAGCCGACAAACGACGCGCCGAAGCCATCGCCGAAAACGTCTCGGGAGTGACGAATGTTGAAAACCGCATCCGTGTGCGTGATCGGCAACAGTCAGGCAGCACGTACGGTACAGGTACCAGTTCGATGGGCTCGACAGGCACAAGCGCGATCGGCACAACCGGTACGAGCTCCATGGGCACTAGCCCAAGCGGCACTGAAACGACGGGCACAGGCGCAACCGGAACAACTGCGACTGGCACGAGCACCGGCGCTACTGGCGCGACCGGTTCAACCGGTACTGCACGCGGAAAAACTGCGGGCAGCTAACCCTTTCTCACCGATTGGCTGAGAGTGTAACGCCCCTTCGTTCATTCGGTGGGGCGTTACTTTATCCTCTTCACTCGCGCCGCCTCGCGTCCATCAACCTTGCGAACCATGAAGAGTTGCCCGGTCTCATCTTTTACGAAACTGAAAGTGGTGTACGGCTGATCGATCATGAAAAAGTCGGTTTGACTTTCAGGCAACATCTCCGCCATGTTGTCGGGATTAGTTCCCTGTTGAATCGTCAACTTATTACCTTCGCGAGCTATGGTGAGCACGGGCGTCTGGTTCCCCTGATATTGGCCCACATAAGTATCAAGCACTTTCGGATCGATGCGTGCGATGTTACGCACCGGCAGTTCGCTGCCGGGATTTCGCGCGCAGTAAGAAACTGACTGATGCTGTCGTCGAGCTTGATCTTGCCATCCTGGACCAACAGCATAATCCCGGTGGCGATAAACTGTTTGCTTACTGAACCGATCTTATAAACCGTCTCAGGCGTGGCTGGAACATTGAGCTCGATGTTAGCAAGACCGTAACCCTGCACCTTCACGATCTTATGGTCCTTAATTACAACCAGCGAAAGTCCCGGAAGATGTTGCCGCTGCATTTCAGACTTGACGTAGTCATCAACTTTATCAGCGCGAACAGCAACTGATGCGGAGAGCAACAGGAGGAACGCGAGAATGTGTTGGCGTTTAAGATGCATGATTTAGCCTCGCATGGAACGTGGCCCTATCCTCGAGGCGGAAAGACAGCCTGGGAAACGGCGATTCGGTAACCCTAACCCGCGGTCGTTTTGATAGGTAGGAAGAAGCTGGCGCTCACAAAACATCCAGCTCGCAGGCGCGAAGGGGAGAGGAAGTTTTGACCTCCCCATCGGGGGCATGGCTTTTTTCCTTTCTCTATTCGTGTGAGTTGGCGGCGGATAATACTATTGTTTGCAGTCGCCAAGTCAATACTAACCGTTCGCTATCATTGCATTCATGATGTTCGCATTGAACATTTCCATATCGTGCATTGATTAACGAAATGGTGGGCTAATTGAGCGCTCGCGACCGATTTGTCATGAACATGTCATTCGTTCCTTACCAAATCAAAGGAAATGTGAATGTTGGTCCATCGTGCAACAGTTACGAGTTGCGGCACCGCGATTGCACTTATCAGCGGCGAAGGAGAACGAAACTGTTATGAAACATAACTTGCTAAAGAAAAGGGTAATGGGAGTTGTACTGGGTCTTTCTCTCCTTGTTGGTATTGGAATCGTGTCATCTAACTCAGTCGCTCAAGCGCAGTGGCAGAACCGCGACTGGCAGCGTGAACAGCTGCGTCGCCAGCGGGAGTATGAACGTGAACAGCGTCGACGCCAGCGCGAATATGAGCGGCGGGGGCGTAGGTCTAACAGTCGTTATGACGACGGCTACGGTTACTACGGTGGTTCCAATCAGCTTCGTCAGACTGCTTTAAACGCAGGCTACAACGAGGGTATCAAGGAAGGCCGTAAGGATCGACGTGACAACAATCGTTTCGATTATCGCGACGAGGAAGATTATCGAAATGCGAACACCGACTACAGTTCACGCTTAGGTAGCAGAGAACGGTATGCGCAGTACTTCCGTCAGGGCTTTGTCAACGGATACACAGACGGTTACAGAGGTTACTAAGAACACTCTGTAGCGAAACCTCGTAGCGAAACAACAAGGGGCGGGATCGGAATGACCGGTCCCGCCCCTTCATATTTTGGAATTAGCGCGCTTTGATATCCCACGCCCACAACGTTCCAAGATCGCGAATGTAAAGCGTGCCGTTCGCAATAACCGGATACGCAAACGCGGCTTCCGGATATGGACCAACCTTCTTCTTCTGCGGTTGTGCCGGTGGTGTGAAGCGTCCCTTTTCACGAAATGCATCAGGTGTAGCTTCGATCAGCGCGACGTCACCGTTAATCCCGTGCAGGTACAACATTCCGTCCGCGGCGGCGATCGATCCCCAGCCGATGCTCTCGCCTGTCCACTTAACTTTTCCAGTCGTGAATTCAGCCGAGACCAGTTTCTGTCCGGCCTCAGTTCCGTAGATGTGATCGCCTACTACCACTGCGCCACCGATACCGTTCGGCAACCCGCGTATGAAGTAAACCTGCTCCGCTACGACCCCATCCCCATCTGCCTTCAACCGGACCATTGCACCACCGACGCCAAGAGCGCCGCCGTACACAAAGTCGCCGCGCGCGATTGGCGTAAAGTATTGAGCCGGTCCTTTTGCTGCTTCGGTGTAACGCCACAAAAACTGTCCGGTCTTCGCATCCACTCCCACAATACCTTTGCTCAACAGTTGTACATACTGTCTACGGCCCGCTGCCTGGACGGCGATCGCCGAAGCATAGCCTGCCGGATCACCACCTGGGATTGCCGATTTCCAAATCAACGCGCCTGTCTTCTTGTTAAGCGCAACCATCGTGGCCTGAGCACCACCTGGAGTTACGACAACGGCGTCGCCGTCTACAAGTGGTGATTCCGCGTAAGCCCATGTACCGGGTTGACCCGCAAACTCTGTACGAATGTTCTTAGTCCATCGCACCTTCCCTGTCTTCAGTTCGAGGCAGGCGAGATCGCCGTCGGATCCGAGCGCGTAGAGGAAATTGCCGTCGAGGGTCGGAGTAGACCGCGCTTTTGCGTAGGGCGGCTCCTGGTTCGGGAGTCCTACATTGCCGACGCGAGTTGTCCAAATCACCTTCCCGTCTTTTGTCGAGAGCGCCTGGACGAATTCGTTTTCCATACCACGATTGCTCATTACGTAGATCCGCGAGCCCACGACGATCGGTGTCGAGTAACCGTCGCCGATGTCGTTCACTTGCCAGAGGAGTTTCGGTCCGCCTGCGGGCCACTGTTTGAGAAGACCGGTCTCGTTCGAAGTTCCGTCGCGTTCCGGACCGCGCCACTGAGGCCAGTCGGAATTCGCCCGTTCAATCAGCGGCGTGGTCGTAACCGCGACCGCTGAAAAGCACAAACAGAGTGCTGCGAGAGTGATTAGTAATGGCTTCACGTTTCTTACTCCTTCTGACGAATGGGTTCCGCTGGTAAAAACTTGCAGGGCGTTCAGACTTACGAAAGGTCGGTTCAAATGTTCCGATTGGTACAACTTATTACAACTCGCCTGGCGGCCTGTGGCTTGCAGTTGGGAGTGATGTTTGGAATCCTGTATGTGAACGAGCGATCGGACGGTGCAATTCGAGTTTTTCAAAGACGTGAAGCGTGCGGGCAAGTCAAAGTCAGTCGTCCCCGGAGGGCTGCGATATCAGCCGGCGCTGGTTAGTAGCAGCGACGAGACGGCGCTGGTCGCGCGCGTGCGCGAGTTGCCGTTTCGGGAGTTTGAGTTTCACGGCTATTTGGGTAAGCGGCGTGTCGTTTCGTTTGGTTGGAAATACGATTTCGGATCACAGCGGCTTCAAAAGGCGGAGGAGATTCCCGGGTTTCTACTCTCGTTGCGTGCGTTAGCTGCGTTGTTCGCAAGCCTTGAACCGGAGGAGTTTGAGCAGGTGCTCGTGACGGAGTATGCGAATGGCGCCGGTATTGGTTGGCATCGCGATAAAGCAGTGTTTGGACAAGTCGTCGGGATCTCACTACTGGCGCCGTGCATGTTGCGCTTCCGGCGTAAGGTCCGTGGTAAGTGGGAACGAGCCAACCTCAAAACCGAACCACGCTCCGCCTATCATCTCAGCGGTCCCGCTCGATCGGAGTGGGAGCACAGCATCTCGCGCGTCGATACACTTCGCTATTCGATTACCTTCCGCACCATGCGCGATGAGTGATTAAAATTCTTCGTGGTCCAGTAATATGCTATCGCTCTCAGCAACTTCTCCTTTCGGTGATTAATAAAAGGAGAAGAAGAAATGAAGAAACGAATAGGTTTCATACTTTCCTTACCAGTACTGTTTTTCGTTGTCGGTTTCCAGGGTTCTTGCCGCTCTCAGTGCGAAGAACTGCGGAACGAATTGATAAAGGACTGCCGAGCGGACCTCGGCGCAAACAGCGAGCGGTGCCGCGAGGACCAAAAGCGTTTTCAGGAGGTGTGCCGCGACGAAGAGTTGGACTCTAATTAGTAGTCGTCTCTTCGCGTTTACCAAATAGCCGTTTGAAAAAACGGGCGATGATGGCCCACAGAGCGCGCAGGCCTACTGAGGTAGCGCTGATGGGTTTGTTTTCAGGCACGGCTGATCTTTGGGCGGGCTCGGTCGTGCCGGTTGTACTGATTGCGGCGGGCGCGTTTGTGTTCGCCGAGGCGCTGGGTTCGGATTCGGTTGAAGAACTCTGAGGGTGAGAAGGCTCTTCAACCTCCAACCGGCTCTTCACACACGCCGCAAACTGACGAAACATCTGTCGCGAGACTTCCTCGATCATGCCGCGGCCGAATTGGACAATACGGCCCACCAGGTTGATGTCGGCGTCCACTGAAACTTGCGAGCCACCGCCATCGAGAGCAGTCACAGTGCTGACCATCGTTACCTTCGTCGACCCTGAACCGCCTACTTCACGCGCTTCGCCAACCATGCGCACCGTGTGCGCCTCGTCGTTGACTTCGGTGAAACTGCCTTTGCCTTTGTAGGACATCGACATCGGTCCAACTTTCACTTTTATCTGACCAACGAACGTGCGATCGTCTTGCGACTCCAACAACTCCGCTCCCGGCAGACACTGAACCACGCTCTCCGGATCAATCAAATACTGCCAAACACGCTCAACCGGTGCTTGCACTTCAAACCGTTCCGCAATCTTGAATGCCATCACAACCTCCGGTAAGACTGATTGAGACCACAATACAGATTAAAGACGGATTGTGGTCCATATTGACGTTTTAGTAACCCGCTCGTATTATCAGGCCCTTCCCGCTTGAACGCCCGAACATTTTGATTCCGATGTAGGAAGGTGGAGACCCCATGATACCTCGGAGCTTTGAATACTTCTCTCCCCGGACGCTGGAGGAAGCCATCGGACTGTTGCAAAAGCTCGGTCCCGACGCAAAATTGCTTTCCGGCGGCCAGAGTCTCATCCCGATGATGAAGTTGCGGATGGTTTCCCCGCAACACATCGTCGACATCAATCGCATCCCCAATCTTGATTACATTTCCGAAATCGACGGCCAATTAAAAATCGGCGCGCTCGCTCGCGAACACCAGCTCGAAACCTCCGACGTCATCAGCCAAAAACTGCCAATACTTGCCGACACGGCGAAATTTATCGCCGATCCCCTGGTGCGGAGTCAGGCGACGGTATGCGGAAACCTCGCGCACGGTGACCCTGCAAACGATCACCCCGCTACGATGCTTGCACTAGGCGCTAAAGTCGTCGCCACAGGTCCGAAGGGCCCGCGCGAGATCCCGATTGAAGATTTTTTCACGTCGCTATTCACGACGGCACTGGAACCGGAAGAGATACTGACGGAGATCCGGATTCCTCTGCCACCGGCAAACAGCGGCGGGACGTATTTGAAGCTTGAACGCAAAGTCGGCGACTTCGCCACCGCCGGTGTCGCCGCACAGCTCACGCTCGACGATGCCGGCAACTGCCAACGAGCGGGCGTCGGTCTGACGAACGTTGGGTTGACTCCGATCAAAGCCACGAAGACTGAAGCGTTTCTCACGGGCAAGACATTGGACCAGGCAACAATCAACGAAGCGGCGGAAATTGCAGCCTCTGAGTCGCAACCAATGGATGACATCCGCGGCTCGGCCGACTACAAACGCGATCTGGTTCGCGTTCTAACCGCCCGCGCGTTGACGCGGGCGCTCGAACGTGCCAAAGGAGGCGCCTAAGCGATGGGAAAAGTCGCGATTAAAGTAAACGTCAACGGAGTCGAACGCGCCGCGGAAGTCGAACCGCGTCTGCTGCTGGTCCATTTCCTACGCGAGACGTTGCGTCTCACTGGAACGCACATCGGTTGCGACACGAGTCACTGCGGCGCGTGCACGGTCGTAATGGACGGGCGCGCGATCAAGTCGTGCACCACGTTCGCCGTGCAGGCGGATGGCCGAAACATCCTGACGGTCGAAGGTCTCGAACAGGACGGAAAACTGAATCCACTTCAGGACGGGTTCTACCAGGAGCATGGCCTGCAATGCGGTTTCTGTACACCCGGAATGTTGATGACTGGTTACGTCTTTCTCGGCGAGAACCCCAACCCCACTGACGACGAGATCCGACATGCGATCTCCGGCAACCTCTGCCGCTGCACCGGCTACGTCAACATCGTGAAGGCATATCAATATGCGGCGCAGAAGATGCGCGAAGATGGAGGTGCATAGAATGACTCTAAAAACCCCACCTGAAATCGGTGGCATGGGTCACCGAGTAAAACGACGCGAAGATCCGCGCTTCCTTCGGGGTCAGGGCAACTACGTTGATGACGTCGTGTTGCCTGACATGCTTTATCTCGACATCGTGCGCAGCCCTTACGCACACGCGAAGATCGCCAACATCGACACATCGAAAGCGCTCGCGATCCCCGGCGTCCTGGCAGTGATTACCGGCAAGGACCTCGAAAAGTACAACCTGCACTGGATGCCGACATTGATGTCAGACACACAGATGGTCCTACCTGTCGAGAAAGTCATGTACCAGGCGCAGGAAGTGGCGGCTGTGCTGGCGACCGATCGCTACATCGCAGCGGACGGCGTTGATGCGGTCGAAATTGATTACGATCCGTTGCCCGTCGTTGTCGACCCGAAGAAGGCGCTCGAACCTGACGCGCCGGTTTTGCGCACCGACAAGCCTGATAAAAAAGACAATCACATCTGGCACTGGGAATGGGGCAATCGCGAAGAGACCGACAAGCTGTTTAGCGAAGCCGAAGTCACCGTCAAGGAAGACATTTACATTCCGCGCATTCACGTTTCGTCGATCGAGACGTGCGGCTGCGTGGCCCACTTCGACAAAGTGCGCGGAAAGCTGACCGTTTGGATGACGACGCAGGCGCCGCACGCGATCCGCACCGTCTTCGCGCTCGTCGCCGGACACGTCGGACTTTCCGAAGAGAAGATTCAAATCATCTCGCCCGACATCGGCGGCGGATTCGGTGGCAAGGTGCCGGTGTATCCAGGTTATGTGATCGCCGTCGCTGCTTCTGTGTTAACGGGCAAGCCGGTGAAGTGGATCGAGGATCGCATGGAGAACATCCAGGCCGACTCGTTCGCGCGCGATTATCACATCACCGCCGAACTCGCTGGCAAGAAGGACGGCCAGCTGACGGCCCTGCGAATCAAGACCATCGCCGATCACGGATACACCGACGCGGCAGCAAATCCGTCAAAGTTTCCTGCCGGACTGTTTCACGTTTGCACTGGCTCGTACGATCTGAAGGCCGCACACGTGGAAGTCGACGGTGTTTACACCAACAAGCCGCCGGGCGGCATCGCGTATCGCTGTTCGTTTCGCGTGACGGAAGCGGTACACACAATCGAGCGCATGGCCGACTTGATGGCCCATCAGCTGGGCATGGACGCCGCGGAGTTTCGGTTGAAGAATTTCATTCAACCCGAGCAGTTCCCTTACACGTCAGCACTGGGCTGGGAATACGACAGCGGCAACTACGCAGGAGCGCTGCGACTCGCGATGGAAAAGGTCGGCTACGCTGATCTGCGCAAGGAACAGATCGAAAAACGCGCGCGGGGCGAGTTGATGGGTGTCGGCATCAGTAGCTTCACCGAGATCGTCGGCGCTGGTCCATCGAAACATTTCGACATTCTTGGTCTGAAGATGTTCGACAGCGCCGAGATCCGCGTCCATCCCACGGGCAAAGTGCTCGCTCGGTTTGGGACTAAATCACAAGGTCAAGGTCACGAAACGACCTATGCACAGGTCGTCGCTGAGGAATTGGGGTTCCCGGTCGATAGTGTGTTGGTTGAAGAGGGTGATACCGACACGGCGCCTTACGGACTCGGAACGTACGCGAGCCGCAGCACGCCGGTCGCCGCCGCCGCTTGCGCGATGGCTTGTCGCAAGATCAAAGACAAAGCGAGGAAGATTGCTGCGTATCTGCTCGAGGCGCACGAAGACGATCTCGAGTGGGAACCCGGCAAGTTTTTCGTCAAAGGATCACCCGATCGAGCGAAGACGATACAGGAGATCTCGCTCGCCGCTTACACCAACCATCCGCCGGGCATGGAAGCCGGGCTCGAAGCGGTCAACTACTACGATCCACCAAACCTGACGTATCCGTTCGGCAGTTACATCTGCGTTGTCGATATCGACAAAGGCACGGGTGAAGTCAAAGTGAGGAGATTTGTGGCCATCGATGATTGCGGCAACATCATCAATCCGATGATCGTCGAAGGCCAGATCCATGGTGGACTTACAATGGGACTCGGACCCGCGCTCTTCGAGGAGATTCAGTACGACGAAAGCGGTAACATCCTGCAAGGCAGTTTCATGAACTACCTGCTGCCAACGGCAGTTGAGACGCCGAATTGGGAGATCGGCAACACGGTCACGCCATCGCCGCACCATCCGCTCGGAGCGAAAGGGGTTGGAGAGTCGGCGACGGTCGGCGCGCCGGCCGCAATCGTGAACGCGGTAGTTGATGCGCTGTGGCATCTTGGCGTACGTCATATCGACATTCCGATCACGCCGGCGAAGGTATGGAAGCTTTTGCGTGATGCCGGTGTGCGGGAGTAGTCACTTGTCATTCATCATTTGATATTTTTCCCTTTTGACATTGGCTGGAAAAATGACAAATGAGAACGGAAAATGAGATATGACCAATGTCTTCGATCTGTGGTCAGATTTGCGAGCGCGGGGCGAGCCGTTCGTGCTCGCGACCGTCGTCGCTTACAAGAGTCCTCAATCGGCGAAGCCTGGTTCGAGGGCGATTATCAAGTCTGATGGATCGATCAGCGGCTGGGTCGGTGGCGGTTGCGTACAACCGATCGTGTTGCGTGAGGCGCAGCTGGCGTTGCAAAGTGGCCAGCCAAAGCTGCTTAGCATTAGTCCCGATGCGTCCCACACTGACGACTGGAAGGGTGTCGAGTCGTACCGGATGACGTGCGAGGGCGGTGGTTCGCTGGAAATTTATCTGGAGCCTTTCTTGCCAAAACCGGAATTGTTGATTGTTGGTGATTCGCCCGTGGCCCAAACTGTCGCGCAACTCGGCGACCTGCTGGGCTTTGAGGTGAGCACGGACCCAAGCCGTATAACTGAGAAGACGTATGTGGTGGTAGCTACGATGGGCAACGGTGATGAAGAGGGTCTGTTGTCTGTGCTCGGATCGAAGCCGAAGTATTTCGGTCTGGTAGCAAGCGAGAAAAAATCGAAAGCCCTTTTTAATTACGCGCGTGAGAAAGGTTACACGGATGAACAGATCGGTGTAATTAAATGTCCCGCCGGACTTGCGCTTGGTGCTGAGACAATGCCAGAAATCGCTCTGAGTGTGATTGCTGAGATTATTCAATTGCGACGCGCCAACTTAGAGCAACCAACGATGCCGGCCGAAGCCCTCGATCCTATCTGCGGCATGAAGGTTGATCCAGCAACCGCAAAATACACCTCCGTCTTCGAAGGCCGGGCCATTTATTTCTGCTGTCTGCGCTGCAAGGAAACGTTCGACCGATCATGAGGAAGTTCATCTCCGGATTGATTCTCGGCGCCGGGGCTTCCCAACGGTTCGGCGAACCCAAACAACTTCTGCCTTTCGCTGATACAACTCTGCTCGGCTGGGTCATCGCGCAGGCGCAACTGGCTCGGCGACTCGACGAAACGATCGTGGTTCTCGGCCGTTCTGCCGACGAGATCCGCGAGCGTGTCGATTTCGCCGAGGCAAAAGTGGTTGAGAACCAGGTTTTCGCGGAAGGGTGTGCGTCTTCGTATCGCGCAGGTATTGCGGCTCTCGACTCGCACGCTGAAGCCCTGATGATCATTCTCGGCGACCAGCCCGGAATCACGCCGGAGATCATCGACACTTTAGCCGAGGAATGGAACAAGACAGACGCGCCAATCGCGCTCTGTACCTACGAAGGGGGCCGGAAAGGTCATCCGATGATCTTCGCTCGCTCGCTTTTCGATCAACTGGAAAGGCTTCACGGAGACAAAGCCGCGTGGAAGCTGGTCGACGCAAATGCAAGCTCGGTGCTTCAGATCCATCTGCCGCTTCCCTTCCCGCAAGACATCAATACGCGTGAAGACTTTGAACGCATCGCGTCTTCACAAAAGACTGGAACCACGGATTGAGAGAAGAAGTTCAAAAGATCAAGCGTCTGCTGGAAGAGCAGCTTTACGTTTCCGACGCGGCCGTTGCCACCGCCTTGTACTTGTCGATGACACTCGGCAAACCGCTGCTCGTCGAAGGTCCGGCGGGCGTTGGCAAGACCGAGATCGCAAAGGTGCTTGCAAAGGCACTTGCCACCAAACTCATTCGCCTGCAGTGTTACGAAGGTCTCGACGCCACGACGGCGCTTTACGAATGGAACTACCCGCGCCAGTTGCTACACATTAAGCTGGAAGAGTCTTCGCCATCTTCCGAAGCTGAGAAGGAAGCGACGATCTTCAGCGAAGCATTCCTGCTGAAGCGACCGTTGCTCCAGGCGATCACTGAACGCGAGCGAGCACCCGTGCTGCTCATTGACGAGATCGATCGCAGTGACGAGGAGTTTGAAGCGTTCCTGTTGGAAGTGCTTTCGGATTTTCAGGTGACGATACCCGAGATCGGCACGATTACCGCAACGCATCGTCCGCATGTTGTGTTGACGTCAAATCGCTCACGCGACCTTTCTGATGCACTAAGGCGCCGCTGTCTGTATCACTGGATCGACTACCCGTCACTCGAAAAAGAACTCGCCATTGTGCACGCGCGCGTTCCGGCGATTAGCGAGATTCTCTCCAGGCAGGTGACCGAGATCATGCAAACGGCGCGAACGATGAGCCTGTCGAAAGTACCGGGCGTTGCGGAGACGCTCGACTGGGCCACAGCGCTCGTCGCGTTGAATGCAACGCAAGTGGACCGCGATGTCTTGAACGAAACGATCGGTTGCTTCCTTAAGGATGAAGCCGACATCGCCGCGTTCAAAGCTCAGATCAATTTGGAACACTGATGAAACGGATCGACGTTGTTTTGTTGGGCCGTGCGCTGAGGGAAAGCGGGGTTGCCGTGACGCCCTCGGAAGTTGTGACAGCCACGAGCGCGTTCGAAGTGATCGATCAAGCGGATCCCGAGGCAGTGTTTCTGAGTCTGCGCAGCGTCTTCACCTCGCGCGTCGAAGATTTTCCAGTCTTCGCAGAACTGTTCGCAAGATACTGGAATCGCACGCCGGAAAAGTACGTTGAGCGAGAAGGACTGTCGAAAACCAAGTTGCAAGTGCGGCCGGGCGCGCCGCGGCGCGGGCTCGGTTACTTTCTCGAGAATTGGAGTACCTCGCGTGGCGAGGACGGCGGAGAGGTCAAAGTGCCCGGCGCGAGTGAGACCGAATGGTCCGCTGAAAAAGATTTCAGCTCCTTCGGCAAAGACGATCTCGACGAGGTCGCGCGTCTTGCGCGTCGTATCGTGAAGCGACTCGCAAAAAATCCAAGCCGTCGCTGGCGTACAGTTCGACATGGATCGCGAATAAACCTCCGTCGCTCGATGCGGCAGTCGTTAAAAACCGGCGGCGAGGTGATCGCCCTCTCCCACCAGGCGCGGAAACCAAAACGAACAAAGCTCGTCGTGATCTGCGACGTTTCAGGATCGATGGACATTTACAGCCGGCTGTTGTTGCAGTTCATTTACGAACTGCAAAACAGTTTCGCGAGAGTCGAATCGTTCGTCTTCGCGACCTCGCTTTCGCGCATCACGGGTCATCTAAGAAACAAGACTTACGATCACGTGCTGGAGCAATTGTCGGCAAAGGTGCGAGGCTGGTCCGGCGGCACGAGGATCGGCGAAAGCCTCGCCGCTTTCAACGCCGAGTGGCTGCGGCGAATCGACAAGCGTACCGTTGTGATCATCCTGAGCGACGGCTGGGATACCGGCGAGCCAGAACAACTAGCCCACGCGATGCGGCAGTTGCAGCGTCGTGCAGGGCGATTAATCTGGTTGAATCCGCTGCTTGGGAGTTCGAGTTATGAACCTCTGACGCGGGGCATGCAAACGGCGCTGCGACACATCGACGTCTTCGCGGCCGCGCACGATATCGCGAGTCTGCGCGCGCTCGAAGCGCATCTGGTTTTGTAGTTATGGACGAACTGTTTACGGACCTGGAAAAACTCGCGAAGGTCGAGAAGCGTGTTGCGATGGCGACGCTGGTCGGCACGCGCGGGACGAGTCCGAAGCGCGAAGGCGCGAAGATGTGGATCGGCGAAGAGGGACGCATTCTTGGCTCAGTGACGATTGGCGGCTGCGTTGATGCACGCGTGATCGCAGACGCCGAGAAAGCGCTTGCGACGTCTCAACCGCGACTGCTGCAAGTAGATTTAGGCGATGAGGATGCGTGGGAGATGGGACTCTCGTGCGCCGGAAGTCTCGACGTTCTGATCGAGCCGTTCGATCTCACAACGCCGAACAACACGTTGATCGATATCTACCGCCGCGTCCGATCCGGTATGGACCAGGGCAAGTCGGCCGCAATTATCACTCGCTTGAAAGACAGTCATCAGCGGCTTCTCGTGTTTGAGGACGGTGAGACCTCTGGAACCCTGGGAAACACGGATCTCGACAATGAAGCTCACAAACTCGCGTCTGATCTGATGCGCAAGCATAAGTCGTCCACAGTTTCGCTGGGTAATCCTGCGGTCCAAGTCTTTATTGAAACACATGGTCCATCGCCAACGTTGATCGTGTTCGGCGCGGGTCATGTCAGCATGCCGCTCGTCAGTCTGGCCCACGACCTCGGACTGAGAACGATCGTCGTCGATGGCCGACCGCGCTTCGCCACTCGCGATCGCTTTCCCGAAGCGGACGAACTGCTAATCGGAATTCCCTCGGAAATCGCCCAAACGCTCTCATATAACTCTTCCACGTTCGTCGTGCTCACTGCTCACGACTACAAGTACGATCTTCCGGTACTAAAAGTCGTGCTACCTGCCGGCGCCGCTTACGTCGGGCTCCTTGGAAGTAAACGACGCGGCCAGGCCATCAAAGAGTTTCTGATAGATAGCGGAATCGACCAGACGCTATTCGATCGCTTGCACGTCCCAACAGGGCTCGACATCGGCGCCGAAAGCGCGGCTGAGATCGCCTTGAGCATCCTGGCGGAAGCAATCGCGACTAAAAGCGCCCGAAGCGGAGCGTCCCTAGCAACACGCGGCGCATCGCTAAGAGAAAGAGATTAGCTAGATGACCGCGCTCTACAGCGATAAGCTTCTGGACCACTTTCGCCATCCTCGCAACTACGGCGCACTCACTAATCCGGACATCAGTTACGAGAGCTTCAATCCACTATGCGGCGATCGAATCAGGATTGAGTTGAAAATCGGGGATAATTGCGTGAAAGTCGTCAGGTTCAGAGGCGATGGCTGCGCCATAAGCATCGCCGCAGCTTCACTTCTAACAGAGGTAATACTCAATACAGATCCAGACAAAATCTCAGACGATCAGCTTCTTGCGGCCCTCGAAAGCGATATCAAACCAGCGCGCATTCAGTGCGCCTTACTCCCGCTCGAAGCCCTTCGCGCCGGATTAAAAATCTACGAAGAACAGCATTAATTAAAGGGAGAATTGTCGTCCTTAGGCGGCTCAACCGGGGAACGATCGCGCGCGTCCTTTACCTTTCGCGCCACGAAACTCACAACCGCGTAGCCTGCAATAAAGGCGACGATCAGCGCCACCCACATCATCCACTTGTTTGAGATAACGTCACCTCCTTACTGTTATCGGAGAACGCCACCAGTCCCACACCAGGACAATCCGGGCATTCCCCGCCGGCACCGGCCACGAATTGCACTCCACAGCGAGGGCAATACGAAACCGACTCGCCTTCAGGCTCCGCCACCTGTAACAAACTATCAACCTTCACGCGACCATCGCGTTCAATGTGGTCGAGACAGGCTTTGAGTTGCGCCACGTTCATCCAATTAATCGTTTCGACGGCTTTTTCATCTGCAACTTCATGCTTCAACGGGTGCTGTAGGTCGAGCACAAAATCGCGCGCAAACTGCTGACCAGCCGCGCCGGCACCGCCCAACACATTCGCCACAACGATCGGACTGTAGTCGCCGAGCAGGTTTTTGGTGAGAACGTCTGCCGCGCGCAATGACACCGGCGGGCAAACGATCATCTTCACCAAGCTTTCAAACCGCTCTTGCGATTCTGACCGAAACAACTTGCGGTGTGCGCTAAAGAACAGGATCGCGATCTGCACAGCTAGCGCGAGTATGCCCACTGCGAGCGGGATAAGCAGTTGTTCCAGACCATAGAACGTGACGAGCAGCGGAATACCCACGAACATGAACACGAAGAAGATGGAACAGACCCAGCGGATTACACCAATCGACTCGTCCGCGTCGCGCCAAAGACGCGTAGCGGCGCGCGCGTCAAACTGCTTGGAGAGCCACGAACGAACAAGCCCCTCGCGCTTCGACACCTTCGCCGTACTCACCCTTTCAATAATGTCCGCGAGCGCTTTGGTCTGTTTGGGCGTGGCGCATTTTGCAAACTTCTGCCCGTTAAGGACCAGGTAAACCCCATCAGTGCTTGATTTCTTGATCGCGGAAAAAGGAAGAAACTCCCCCGTCTGCGTCGCAGGCCGCGCGCCTGAGGGCAACGTTTGCGAGTTGAAGGCGCACACACCCGACGGTGAGATTGAGATCGGCAACAAGTGTGACAGAAACAGGCGGCCGGGTGGCGGCAGCGGATTCAAGATCAGCATCGCGCCGTTTGCGTTTCCCAGCCAGGAGATCGGCGTGGCCAAACGCGAGCGTCGACCCGAAAGAGAAATGAACCCGACTGACTGCTTTTTCAGCCAGATCAAACACTCTGTCAAATACAGCAGAGCGAGGATGAGCAGCAGCGTTTGACCGTCACTAATTATGGTTAACACTGACTTCTACGCGGTCTGTTGCGCGAGAAAATCTTCTTGGCCAATGCGCCAATGCCGAGCGCGACGGCGACGAGTCCTTTCCAGAGCCATTTGAACAGGCCGGATTTCGCGGCGACAGCAACTCCGCCACCAGCGATGAGACCGGTCAATCCGTATGCGGCCATCTTATCCCCCTGTCGGAATTCGGCGTACTTCTGTCCCTGAACGAAATCGAACCCCGACAACATCGTCTTGAACTTGGGCAGAGTTTCCTGCAACAGCGCTGGATTGCAAACAAGCGTAACCTCCATCACACCACCGCGTCCGAGCAGACGCGTGTTGTGGTTGACTACCGGGTGTCCTTCGCTTTCCGCTCTTATGGCCCATTCAAGATTGTGAGTCTCGTCGTTGTAACGCGGCGGCGTTTCCCAGCCAATCACTGTCAGCGCGGGCCAACCACGTCTGGCGCGTTCCTGGTTTCCGGCTTCTGTCCCTGTCTTGATCGAGTCGAGCAGCGCATCGGCGTCGAGTGAACCCTTCTCGTCGTCTTTCACATATCCCACCGGATCGAATTCAAAAACGGCGAACCAGTCTTCACCGGCCGGCGCAACAAAGCCGAGTTCCCTGCCCGTGGTTGGATTTTGCAGCGTCTCCATAATGGAGCGGGTTTCGCTGCCTGCCGCAAACACGTAACCCGCCGGCACCTTAACCTGCGCGGTCGTACCAAGGTCGCCGAGGGAGGGACCCTTCAGAAACTTCACATCCAAATTCTCCCAACTCAAGCCGGCTTCGGGCGACGGTGATGGTTCCGGCGCGGGTTTTTTCTTACGGTTGTTCTGACCAAAGGCGATGAGTGCAGAAATGCACACGATTGTGAGAACTATGAGAGTACGCTTTTTCACGTGATTACCTCCTGGGCTGAGCTTGACCTGGGACAGGACTATGCTAGCTAAATGAGTGAAAATTGGCTGCGACGGAGCTTGGAACTGGACGAAGCAGCCGGAAAGAAACCCCATTCGGGTCCGGCGGCGAGTATAGCAACCTCCGTGTGCTAATTGGAATACTTCTGCTTCACTTCATTCAGACGGAATCTTCCAAATTGACCCGTCAGATCATTCAACCTGCTTCTACTCAAACCCTCAACATAAACCGCGCGACTTCAAGGCTTTTGCCTCTTTCCCTCAGCAAAACCGCACTCGCATGGCAAAACGCCCTAAATGGCACAGAGCTAGCACTAGCAGGGCGCTCGCATTCTCGGAGCGTTGTGGTTTTGCTGGTTTAAGCCCTTTGGAGAAACTGAATGTCCCGCCCCCAAAAATGGAAACGACTTCTTGCTGTCGCCTTGCTGCTCTCACTCGGCTGGGCGCTGATAGTCTCTACTAACTCGAAGGCAGAAGCCGCAGGCCAACAAGCGAGCGTATCAACCAGCAAGATCTCGCCCGACTTGCGCCAACTGCTTCTGTCCGGTGACAGCAACCGCCGCGTCAAAGTCATCGTGCAAACGAAGCCAGCTTCTTCCGTTGGACTACTCAGCGGATTACTCAACACAGTCGGCGGCGTTCTGGTCGGAGTACTTTCGAACCTGAACATTCGCATCGTTGAGACGGTAGCGAGCACGGTTGAAGAGATCGCAGCCGATCCGGACGTCACTTATGTTTCTCTCGACGTACCGGTTCGCGCGTCTGGCCACGTCACAACGACAACGGGAACGCAGCAAGTTCGCGAGCGGAAGGGTCTGCTTGGACTGGCGGACAATCTCGACGGCTCCGGCATTACGATCGCCATCCTCGATTCCGGCATCGACGTCAAACACAAGTCATTCGCAGTCAGCGGCAAGATTAAATTCAGTAAGGATTTCACCGGGGAGAATCGCGTTGACGATCCTTGGGGCCATGGAACACACGTCGCGGCGATCGCGGCGGGCGATGGCGCGGCCACAGGCGGCGCTTACGAAGGTATCGCGCCGCGAGCAAGCCTCGTGAACTTGCGTGTCCTGAACTCGCAGGGTATCGGCTCAGTGTCCGGCGTGCTGGCCTCACTAGATTGGCTTATCGCCAACAAGAACACCTATGACGTCCGCGTTGTGAACCTGAGTCTAGGCACGCGAGCGATTAACTCCTACCAAAACGATCCTCTGTGCAACGCTGTTCGCAAGCTCGTGGATTCGGGTTTGGTAGTGGTCGCGGCCGCCGGGAACGTCGGCAAAGACGACAACGGACAGAAGATTTATGGTGGGATTCACAATCCGGGCAACGAACCTTCGGCGATCACTGTCGGCGCCAGCAACAGCTTCGGCACCGACGTGCGTCACGAAGACTACGTCACCAGCTACAGCTCGCGCGGTCCAACACGCAGCTACTCCACCGACGCCTCTGGTCTCAAACACTACGACAACCTGATCAAACCGGATCTCGTAGCGCCTGGTAACAAAATCATCTCAGCCGAAGCTGTCAACAACGGTCTCATCCAGAAGTATCCCGAACTGGCGACGAATAAGTACTCAACCTCCAACATGAAGCTCATGTACCTCAGTGGTACATCGATGTCGGCGCCTATCGTCGCTGGCGCAGCCGCTCTCCTGTTGGAAACAAACTCCAGCTTGACGCCTAACGTCGTCAAGATGCTGCTGATGTACACAGCGCAACCGCTCGAGGGCTTCAACACTTTCGACCAGGGCGCTGGTCAGCTAAACGTTGCGGGCGCGGTTGCACTCGCGAAGATCGTTCGCGGCGATCTCTTAGGCCTGCTGAAGCCGACCTTCGGAAGCAATTTCCTAACGCAGTCGGCTCCTGTCCCACAAACCACGGTTTCGGGTTTCACTTTCGTCTGGACCCAGGGATTGATACTCAAACGCGCCACCATCACCGGCAGGGATCTGATCACCAGGTATCAAGTCAGTTATGGGAGAGGTTACCTCCTCGGCGATGGCGTTAATGAAGGACTGACCAGCCAAAGTCTGAACTACAACATGTGGGTGAAATCAGTCGTGCTCGGCAAGTACCTGATGAAGAGCGATGGTTCCGCGCTGTTTGGCGGCTCACTCTTCTTGAACAACGTCCTGCTTTTGGGCGACGGCTTTGCGATCGGCGACGGCTACGCCATGGGCGATGGGTTCGCGATTGGCGATGGCTTCGCAGTCGGAGACGGCTACGCCATGGGCGATGGTTTCGCAATTGGCGATGGCTTCGCAGTCGGCGATTGTTCACTCGGCGATAGTGGGCCGGGAATGAAGTAGAAAACCCTGAGAAGGATTCAATTCGTGCGGGGAATGAAAAATCAACGACAAAACCTGGCGGGTGTTTACATGTGGCTGGTCGTAGCGGTGGGCGCTGCGGTCTGCTTCTACGCCGCCTTGACTCTTCCGCCGAACCGGATTGACGGCTACTTCCTCCTGCTGGCGATCGTGACCGCTGCAATCGGATCGCGCATCGCCATTCGCATCCCCCAGGTAAACGTCAATATTACCGTCGAAGACACGTTCGTCTTTATTGCTTTGCTGCATTACGGCGGCGAAGCGGGGGTGATGGTCGGAGCTCTCGCCGGCGTTTGTTCCGCGCTGAGAATCAGTCGCAAAGTTCGCACCGTCGCATTCGGCGGCGGCGCACTGGCGTGCGCTGTTTTTGCGACTGCAACCGTTCTAAAACTCCTCTTCGGTTCCACAACGGACCTCCTGAAAGCTGACGTCGGAATCGCCATCGCCGCACTTTGCTTGATGGGTCTGGTCCAGTATTTCGTCCACACGATGATTGGCGCTGCGGCTACCGCCTTCAAAACTGGCGAAACGATTTGGCAGATGTGGACCCGCAACTTCCTGTGGATTTCGATTAGTTACTTTTCCGGCGCGGCGGGTGCGGGACTCATCGTCAGCAGCATGGGCACGTCCCGCATTTGGGCGCTGCTCATCTGTATTCCAATAATCATCATCGTCTACTACAGTTACGACCGCTACATGCGCGAAGTAAAGGCTTCGGCGCGTTATGCCGAGGAAGCGGAACGTCGACGCGCCGAGCAAGCGGAGCGGCACGTTCAGGAACTCAACAACTACATCGCCGAACAGGAACGAATCAGCCGTGTGCTGGAGGAAACAAAGGAACACTTTCGTCACGCAGCGTTTCATGATTCACTCACCGGCCTGCCAAATCGCGGCTTGTTTACCCAGTTGCTTCAGGCAGAAATCGAGAGTTCCAAACAGAAGTCGGACTATATGTTCGCGGTCCTATTTCTGGATCTCGACCGGTTCAAGAACATCAACGACAGTCTTGGTCACACGCACGGCGATCTACTGCTCGTGGCTTTTGCTGAACGACTTGAGCGCGCGTTGCGTCCCGTCGATACGCTCGCACGTTTTGGCGGCGACGAGTTTGCGATCCTGCTTAGCGGCATGAGCGATACGACTGATGCCGTGCGCGTAGCGCAGCGAATTCAGAACGAACTTAGCCAGCCGTTCGTGCTCGACAAGAATTCCGCGTTTGCGACGTCAAGCATCGGCATCGCGCTCAGCTCAACCGGTTACGACAAACCGGAAGACATCCTTCGCGACGCTGACACAGCTATGTATCGCGCGAAGGAGAACGGCAAGGCCCGCTACGAAGTGTTCGATCACGGCATGCACGCGCGCGCTGTGTCGCGGTTGCAACTGGAAAGTGATCTGCGTCAGGCCGTCGAACAAAAAGAGTTCTGTGTTTACTACCAGCCGATCGTTTCGTTGGCAACAGGACGGCTGGCGGGATTTGAAGCGCTCGTGCGCTGGAATCATCCGAGACGCGGCCTGGTTTCACCTGCGGATTTTATTCCGGCTGCTGAAGAAACCGGTTTGATTGTTCCGATTGGTGAGTGGGTTTTGACGGAAGCTTGTAATCGCATTCGTGAGTGGCAGATCGCATCGCCCGGACATCGTTCGTTAAGCCTGAGCGTCAATCTCTCCGCGCGACAAGTCGCGCAGAGTGATCTGCTCGAACGAATCAAAGAAGCGCTCGAAACGAGCAAGTTAAATCCACACTGTTTGAAGCTCGAGATCACGGAAAGCGTCGTAATGGAAAACGCGGAAGCGGCGACTTTGATGTTCAAACAACTGCGCTCGCTGGGTGTTCAGTTGAGCATTGACGACTTCGGCACGGGCTACTCGTCGCTCAGTTACCTCCACCGTTTTCCGCTGAACTATCTGAAGATCGATCGCTCGTTTGTCACTCGTCTTACCACCGACAACGACAACGCGATCGTTCGCACAATTTCAACGCTCGCCCGCAACCTCGGCATGGAAGTAATCGCGGAAGGAATCGAGACCGAGGAGCAGTATCAACAACTACGAATGCTAGGTTGCGAATACGGTCAGGGTTTCTTGTTCTCGCCACCGGTCGACAACGAAGGTGTGTTGCAGCTGCTCGCTAAAGACGCACATCGCGACACGGTTTCGGAGTCGCAGTTCGGCCCACACATCGGGGATGAAGAGGTTATCGTCGGCTACTCGATGTAGCTGCGAAGCGATCATCCCGTTTCGTTTCTTCCAATCCGTGTTCCCAAGACACGGACAACACAATACACACAAACCCCATCTGACAGTCGCACTTAAGGCTTTTGGTCCTTTTCTGCTACCATGACCGCATGCGAGTTTTGAGTTTGAAATTAGTTGTTGCCGTTGTTCTTACAACGGTAGTAGTTCCACAATTTACGGTCGCTAAGACGCAGAATCCGGCGGCCGACGTAGTGATGGTCCTGCCGTTCGAAAACACTTCCAATCGCGCCGAATATAACTGGGTCGGTGAGAGTTTCGCCGATGCGATCGCCGAGCTGTTGAACAAGCCCGGTCTGATCGTCGTCTCGAGCGACGAGCGCGAACTCGCTTACCAAAGACTGCGTCTGCCAAAAACGGTCATCCCCTCTCGCGCGACTGCCATCAAGCTCGCGCGCCAGGCCAAAGCGACGATGATCGTCGTCGGGAATTACGCGGTAACTCCGCCGGCCACCAGTGGCGACAACAAAGACAAAGCTCCCGCAGACGCTTACGTTCAGGTTACAGCGCGCGTCGTCAAGGTCAACGAAGGCCGAACGCTTGGCGAAGTGATGGACGGTGGTTGGGCGACGCGCCAGTTTGACTACGGTGGCGCGCTGACGACGCTGCAAGATATTCACGGCCGGCTCGCGTACCAAATTCTTTATCAACGCGACAAGGCGCTGCCGTACTCGCAAAACCAAATCGTCCAGGAAGCGACCAAGATCCCGCAGAAGGCTTTCGAAGCATACGTGAAAGCCGTCCAGCTCGACTTGCGCTCCGAAACGCGCACCAACTATCTCAAGAATGCGATGCACTATTACGCCGAGGCGTTAAGCGGGGCGGTTTACCCGCATGCGGCGTTTGAGCTCGGTCTCAGTTACATGAGTCTCGGTAATTGGAAAGAAGCTACGGAGTACTTTTCGAAGTTACAGAAAAAAGAGCCGCACTACGCGGAAGCCGCTTTTTATGCGAGTCTCGGCTACATGAAGCTTGGTGACTACGGACGCGCCCTCGCGACGATTGTTCCGTTGTCCAGCGATCTGCCGCTGATCGGTGTTTACAACAACGCCGGCGCCGTAGCGGTACAAGCGGCCCGTGCAAATAAGAACGAGGCCGAACGCAAACGGCTGTTGGCGCAGGCCAGCGACTTCCTCGCGCGAGCTTACGAGTCGGCGCCGTCGGATCCGATGGTCCGGTTTAATTACGCCTACGCTTTGTTCCTGCAAGGCAAATACACGGAGGCTGCCGACCATCTTCGTCCGGTGATCACCAACGATCAGCGCGATGGCCAGGCGTATTTCCTGTTCGCTAAATCGCTGGCGAAAACCGGCAAGACCGAAGCGGCCACGGCCGCCGACGACCAGGCCCGCCGTTTTCTCCAAACTTCGTATGCGCGTTGGGAAACGGAGTGGCAAAAGTCGCAAACTACCAGCGGAGTCAATCTACGCATGCGCGATGTTTTGAACCGCGATGAGGTGTTCGACCTGGAACGCAGCAAGATGCTGGCGACGGCTAACGCTGAGACGCCGAGCTCGGCCACGCAGGACCTTTTGATCAAAGCACGGGATCTTTATCAAGCCGGACGCGACGACGAAGCGCTACCCGAACTGCATCGTGTCGTGATGATCGAACCGACCAACGCCGAGGCTTATCTCCTCAGCGGACGAATCAATCTTCGTCGCAGCGATCAGGAAGCCGCAATTGCGGCGCTCAAGACAGCGATCTTCTGGGATCCGAAACTGATCGACGCGCACATCCTGCTCGGCCGGGTCTTTCTCGACCGAGGCGATCGCGGTGAGGCTCGCAAGTATGCGCTGAGCGCGATCACGATCGATCCCAATAACCAGGAAGCGATAGCGCTTCAAAGACAAGTCACCATGGGGAATTAGGGGCTTGGTTCTTTGTACTTTGTACTTAGTTCTTTGTGCTTTGTTCTTTGTGCTTTTTGAACGCACGGCATTTACAACAAAGGGCTTTGCACAAGAAGCGGCCTCTAAAGATATTTGAGTCTTCTCTGCGGTCTCTGATGTTATGAAGCAAGCGGGTGCCGCCTTAGTTTACCCGTAAGTGGTTTAGACTGACGGTTGACATGAAACTGAAAGGAGACACCCGCTATGGGAGACATTATATATTGCGGCGTCGACTTTC
>Ga0209485_1000108_pt1 | contig 26781 bp, 25 predicted proteins | sample NCAS100_FD_187516 | JGI IMG/M metagenome (GOLD analysis project Ga0209485, IMG submission 187516) | Agricultural soil microbial communities from Utah to study Nitrogen management - NC AS100 (SPAdes) (version 2) | ecosystem: Environmental > Terrestrial > Soil > Agricultural land | place: USA... | reverse complement strand
GCCATGGCCCGCGAGGTCGGCGGCCGGCTGGCCAGGATCGGCGCCACGGTGATGACCGGCGGCGGCCCCGGCCTGATGGAGGCCGCCAACCGGGGCGCCCGGGAGAATCGCGGTTACTCGGTAGGGTGCAACATCCGGCTGCCGGTCGAGCAGCAGCCCAACGCCTACCTCGATCGCTGGGTCACCTTCCGCTATTTCTTCGTGCGCAAGATGATGCTGGTGAAATACAGTTACGCCTTCGTGGTGCTGCCCGGCGGATTCGGCACCCTCGACGAGCTGTTCGAGGCCATTACCCTGGTGCAGACCGGCAAGATCGAGTCGTTTCCGGTGATCCTGATGGGCACCGCCTACTGGGCCCCGCTGCTCGCCTTCATGCGGGACACCCTGGTGCCGGCGGCGACCGTGGGCCCCCGGGACCTGGAGATCCTCACTGTGACTGATTCGCCGGAGGAAATGGAGAAGCTGGTCCGGGAGGCGCTGTTCGAGAGCCGGATAGCGATCGCGACGCGGCCGCGGAGGATCCGGTTGCTGGCGGAGAGTTGAGCCTTCAGCCGTCAGCCTTCAGCCATCGCCATCAGTCCCGTTGACCGTTGACCGTTGACCGTTGACCCTCACCACGTCCGCCTATGGCAACGCTCTCCCCGCACCCCCTGGGCCTTCGTCCCGAGCTGAGCGACTCGCTCGCCGCGCCCCCGCTCGGGTTGCCCCGGAAGAACGAGCTGGAGGACCAGTTCGACGCCCTGGGCCGTCGGCTCGACGAGCTGCAGAGCGCCCTCGCGGCCGAAGGGACCCGGTCGCTGCTGGTGATTCTCCAGGGCCGGGACGCCTCGGGGAAGGACGGCACCATCAAGCGGGTCTTCGGAACGATGGGGCCGGCCCACTGCCGGGTGGTGAGCTTCAAGCGGCCCACCAGCACCGACCTGGAGCACGACTACCTCTGGCGGATCCACGCCATGCTGCCGCCCCGCGGTGTAGTGGGGGTGTTCAACCGCTCCCACTACGAAGACGTGCTTCCGGTGCGGGTGCACCGGCTGGTGCCCGAGGAAGTCTGGCGCCGCCGCTACGACCACATCAACGCCTTCGAGCGGATGCTGACCGATGAGGGCACCGTCATCCGGAAATTCTTTCTGCACATCTCGAAAGTGGAGCAGCTGGAGCGCCTCAACGAGCGGCTGGATCAGCCCAGCAAGAACTGGAAGTTCGAGCTTGGCGACCTGAAGGAGCGGGGCTTGTGGGACGCCTACACCGAGGCCTACGCCGAGATGCTGGAGCGGTGCAGTACCCCATTTGCACCGTGGTACATCGTGCCCGCGGACAAGAACAGGCCGCGGGATTTCCTGGTGGCCGAAGCGATCGTGGAGGCGCTGGAGGGAATGAATCCGCAGTATCCCGCGGCGGATCCGGCGGTGCTGGCACTCCGGGGGACGCTGACCTAGCGAGTCGCGAAGAGCGAAGAGCGAATCGGGAGGGGCATCTCCTCTTCCCCCTTCGCTACTCGCTACTCGCTAATCAGAAAATCCCTCCCGGTCCGGATATCAAATACGTCATCCGGTTTCCCGCCACGAAGAACGGGGACTGGGTGCCCATGTACTGGACGAATTTCGCGAACAGCTTGGGATCGCCGCTGGTGACCGCAATACCGATCATGATCTGGGGGGCCCCGGGGCCGAAATTCTCGTAGTCGAGCAGGTACTGGGTACGGTCGAACGAGCTCGAGAGCTGTCCGGGGAGAAGGTTGTTGAGCTCGGGGGGCACCGCGCCTCCGCCGACTTCGGCGGGCCAGGCCTCGGTGCCGGCGTGGTAGTTCAGGATTGCCACCGTGATGCCGCGCAGCTCCTGGGACATCTGGGCGGCGATGGCGTGATTCCGCATGTCGATGAACTTGAGCAGGGCGATCGAGGCCAGGATCCCCAGCAGAAACGTCACGACCAGCAGCTCGATCAGGGTGAATCCCCGCCGGTTCCTCATGGCCGCCCCCGGTTCTTGATTTCTTTGAGACTGTTGCCGAGAAACAGAGTCATCGAATCGGATGACCGGAGCACCAGCAGCGATTCGCCCACCTGTGCGAAGAGACGGAATTCCTGCTGCGGCAGCGCTTCGTAGCCCAGTCCCGGCACAGTTACCCCCGCTTCGGAAAGCGTCGTCGGAAGCCGCCCGTTCCGCTGGAGAAAATCCGCCACCCGCTGTTGCTCCCGGAGCATGGACAGCCGGACCGAGGCCTCCGCGACGGCGGCGGACTCGGGTGGAAGCCGCTTCGGCCCTGCCAGCCAGCCGGGCTGAAGCACCAGGAGCGCCAGCCCGCCCAATGCGAGCAGGCTGAGGACGCCCACCCGCTTGCGAACCTCCGGTTGCATGCGGCGCGCGGCCGCCTGCCCGGCCTTCTCGTTGCGCTCCTGGACAACCGCCTTCGCCGCTTCCAGCAGGTCGGTCTTGCTGTCGGACGTCGTCGGCGAGCTGAGTCGGGTCACCCTGGCTCCCTCGTCTGGTTGGGCTGGCCGGCCAGCACGCGAGCCACCTGGTCGGGGAAGCTCGCGATGTCGATCGGCTTGGTGATGTAATCGTCGAAGCCCGCGGTCCGGGCCCTGTCCCGGTCTCCGGTCATCGCATGGGCCGTCAGGGCAACCACCCGTAAGGCAGCCTGCGGCGAAGCGCGGATTTCTGCAAGAAGGGCAAACCCGTCCTTCCCGGGGAGCTGGATGTCCATGAGGACCAGATCCGGCCGGTGTTGGTTGAGTGCCTCGTGCAGACCATCCCCGCTTTGCAGCGCCGTCACTTCATGCCCTTTGAGGGTCAGGAGTGCCCGGAACAGCTTCATATTGTCTGGATTGTCTTCAACTATCAAAATTCGGGCCATCTGTCTCCTAAGGCATCTTGGCGCGGCGAAGCACCGCCTTCACCCGTGCTTGCAGGGACTGGGCCTGAACCGGCTTGGTCAGAAAGTCCTGGGCGCCGAGATCCAGCACCCGCGCTTCGGTGTCGTCGGTGCGCGCGGTAAGCACGATGACCGGAACGCCCGATGTCGCTACCCGGGCACGAAGCTCCTCCAACACCCCGAGCCCGTCGAGCCGGGGCATGTCGACATCGAGGACCATCAGGTCGAACGACTTGCCTTCCACCTGGTCCAGCGCGTCGAGGCCATCGGCTGCCTCGGTCACCTCGTAGCCGTCCCGCTCCAGGATCGAGCGCACCAGCCGCCGCATCTGGGGATCATCGTCGGCGATCAGAATCCGCGGCTTCCCGGAATTCTCCGCCGCCACCGCGGCTCGCACCGCCGCCGGGACCGCCGGAGCCGCGGGCGCGCTGGCGGTGGCCGCCGTGACCGCGGCCGCCGCGGCGGCCAGCGATTCCTCTTCGTCCTCCTGGCTCCGCTCCCCCAGGACCCGCACCACCTCGTCCAGCGAGGTCATCCCCTGCCAGACCCGGTCGAGTCCGCTCTCCCACAGGGTGCGCATCCCCAGCGGGCGCGACGCCGCAACCAGCTGGTCGGGGAGGGCGCCGGCTTCGATCAAATGGGCCACATTGGTGTCCACCGGCATGATCTCCATCACCGCGGCCCGCCCCCGGAATCCGGTGCCGCCGCAAGCCTTGCATCCCACCGCTTTGCGGGGCGAGGCGGTGGTGCCTTTAGGAGGGCGCGCCTCCGCCGGCAGGTCCTCGATGGTAATGGGCACCGAACAGGCGAGGCAGAGCTTTCGGACCAGTCGCTGGGCCACCACGCCCTTGAGCACCGAGGCGATCTTGAATCCGTCGAGCCCGAGATCCCGGAGCCGCACCACCGCCGAGGGCGCATCGTTGGTGTGCAGAGTGGACAGCACCAGGTGTCCCGACAGCCCCGCCTGAATGGCGATCGCCGCGGTCTCGGCGTCGCGGATTTCTCCGACCAGGAGGATGTCGGGATCCTGGCGGAGCACCGAGCGGAGCGCGGTCGCAAAGGTGAAGCCCTGGGCCTCGCTCACCTGGAGCTGGGAGATGCCGGGGATGTCGTATTCGACCGGATCTTCCACTGTGATGATGTTGACCTTGCCGGTCCTGAGCTCGTTCACCACCGCGTAGAGCGTGGTGGTCTTCCCGCTGCCGGTGGGCCCGGTGACCAGTACCATCCCCTCCCGGCTGCCCAGGAAGGTCCGGAAGATGCCCTCTTCCTGCACCGGCAGGCTCAGGTCGGGGATGTTGGCCCGCAGGTTGGTCTGGTCCAGAATCCGGATCACGACCTTCTCGCCTCGGCGGGCCACCGGAACGGTTGCGATACGTAGATCGATCACCTTGCCGTCAACCCGCACCCCGGCGCGTCCGTCGTGGGGATGGAGCGGATCGGTGACGTCCATCTTGGCCAGGATCTTGACCCGGCGCACCAGCGACGGCCCCGCCGAGCCGGGCAGCCGCATCACTTCCTTGAGCACTCCGTCGATGCGGTACCGCACCGAGGTACCATCGACCAGCGGTTCGGCGTGGATGTCGCTGGCGCCCTCCCGGACACCGTCGGCAATCATCGCGTCCACCAGCCGGGCCATCGGCGCGTCCAGGGCGGGGTCGCGCGGGGAGCCCAGCTCCAGCTCGTCCATCGTTTCGATATTGGGCTCGTTGAGCCCGTCGAGCAGCCGGTTGATGGCGCGCTCCGGCTGGTAGGTCTCGTCGATCCGCTCCGCGATCGCCCGGGGCGAGGCCACCTTGAGGGTGACCCGGCGTCCGGTCACGAAGCGCAGGGTCTCTTCCAGCTCGAGATCGTGGGGATTCGCGGTGGCAAGGGTGATGGTGCGGTCGTCGGCGGCGAGGGGAAAGACCTGGTGTTTCCGGGCGACCGACTCAGGAAGCAGGGTGACGGCGCGGGGATCGGCGGCCCCCAGATCGGCGCGCTGGACCTTGAAGTGGGAGACCAGGACATCGAGGATCTTTTCCTCGGTTGCATAGCCCCGGGCAACAATCCGTTCCCAGATCGTTCCGTCATCGCCCCGCCGAAGCTCCTCGACCTGGACCCCCAGCAGGACTCCTGCCTCCTGAAGCACCGGGGCGAGCCACTGGTCGGGAGGCGGAGAGGCGATGGGTCTCTGGTTCAAGTCACCTCGTATCGCAATGGAGTTTGGTGCCGGACCACCCTATAACTACAATTCCCGCAACGAAGTAGCAACCCCACAATCCCCTCGAGCAGCGCATGAATCGGTTGTCATGGTGGTAGCTGGAAGCGTCCGGGTCCCGGGCGACAAGAGCCTCACCCACCGGCTCCTGCTGCTGGCTGGATTGGCGCCGGGCCGCTCCAGAATTCGGGGCGCGCTGACCTCGCTCGACGCCCGTTCCACCGCCGGCGTCTTGCGCGCCCTGGGCGCCGGGGTAACGCCGATGCGGGCCGGCGCGGAAGTCACGGTGGCCGGGCGGAGCCGCTTCAAACGCCCGGAACGTATGCTCGATTGTGGCAATTCCGGGACCAGTGCGCGACTGGTGCTGGGACTCCTCGCGGCGCACCCTTTTCGGGCCGTCCTGACCGGCGATGCATCACTCCGGCGCCGGCCGATGCGACGGGTGACCGAACCGCTGGCAGCGATGGGGGCCCGCTTCGACTCCGCCAGCCCGGACCGGCTGCCATTTGCCATCCGGGGCGGCTCACTCTCTTCCATCGCATGGCAGCTTCCGGTCTCCAGCGCGCAGATCAAGGGATGCCTGCTTTTTGCCGGGGTCGCGGGAGGCCAGGAGGTGGCCCTCTTCGAGCCGAATGGCCGCTCCCGCGACCATTCGGAGCGGCTGCTTCGGGCCTTCGGTTTCGCAGTCGTGGAGGACCGCGAGGGCTGGATCCGGTTCGCCCCGACCGGCCGACTCACTGCCTTCGACTCGACGGTGCCCGGAGATCCGTCCTCGGCGGCCTTCCTGGTGGGCGCGGCACTCCTGGCGGAGGGCGGCGTGCTGCGGATCGAAGCCGTCGGGCTCAACCCGACCCGAACCGGATTTCTCCGGGTGATCGAGCGCATGGGCGGCTCAGTGACGGCCGAGAATTCCCGGGACGAGGCCGGTGAGCCGGTGGGCGATCTGGTCGTGAGGCCGTCGAGCCTGCGCGCCACGACGGTGACCGCAGGAGAAATCCCGGCCCTGATCGACGAGATTCCCCTCCTCGCGGTGCTGGCTTCGAGAACGCCAGGCGAAACCCGCTTCCACGAGGTGGGAGAGCTTCGGGTGAAGGAAAGCGACCGCCTAGGTCTGCTCGCGGCCAATCTGCGGGCCGTCGGGGTCGAGGCCGCCGCGGAGGGCGATGTGCTCGCGGTGGTAGGCGGGGACGCGCCGCCCCGGGGCCGGGTGCGTACCGAAGGAGACCACCGGCTGGCGATGGCCTTCGCGGTACTGGGCACGGTGAAGGGAGCGAATATCCGGGTGGATAACATGGAATGTGCGGCGGTCAGCTATCCGGGATTTTCCGAAACACTGCGCAGTATCCGCCGGCGGGGCAGGGCCCGTTGACTGTTGACCGTTCACCGTTGACCGCTCACGGTTCACCGTTGACGCCGTTGGTCATTGCCATCGATGGCCCGTCGGCGAGCGGAAAATCCAGCACCGCCGGCGCGGTGGCTCGCGCCATCGGGGCAGTCCATCTCGATTCCGGGGCGCTGTACCGGGCGCTGACCGCGGTGGCCCAGGACCTCCCCGAGCGGACCGCCGATGCAGTAGTCCGGGTGGCGGAAGCGCGCGACCTGGAGCTCCGCGAGGTGGGCGGTGAGCTGGTGCCGTTCCTCGATGGCCGGGATGCCGAGCCCCTGCTGCGGACGCCCGAGGTCACCGGGCTGGTCTCCCAAGTGAGCGCGCTGTCCGGGGTGCGCGACTGGGTCAACGCCCGGATCCGCGCCGCGGCGCGGAGCGACCGGACCCTGGTGATCGACGGGCGGGACATCGGCACCGTGGTGTTCCCCCGGGCACCGGTCAAAATCTTCCTGACCGCGAGTCCGGAGGCCCGGGCTCGCCGCCGGCTGCTCCAGCGGGGCCAGGAACCCGACCCGGCCCGGGTGGAGCGGGAAGCGGCCCGGCTTACCGAGCGCGACCGGCTCGACAGCTCTCGCGCGGTCGCGCCGCTCAGCGCCGCATCCGATGCCGTGATCCTCGACACCACCAGCCTGGACTTCGACGAGCAGATCGGCCGGATCGTGCGGGTGGTGCGGGAGCGGATGAAGGGACGGTAGGTTGTTGGGACGGCAGGACGGGATGTGAAACAGAACGACCTGCCGTCCTTCCGTCCTACCGGCCTACCGTCTATCTTAGATGGCTCCCCTGGCGCACAAGGCGCCGGGGGAAAACCCCCAGCCCGGCGGCGCTCCCGGCCCCGGTCCGAAAGCGATCTCTCCGTCATGACCAACGCTTCCCCGCCAGAATCGTTCTCCACTCCCACCGGCCTCCGGGTCCGCGAAGACCTCATCGACGAGAGCTACTCGTCCGAGGACTACGAGAAGATGCTCTCGATGTACGAGGGCACCATGGCCTCGATCGCCGAAGGCGAGATCGTCAAGTCCAAGGTGCTCCGGGTCACCGACAACGCGGTGATCCTGGACGTCGGCTTCAAGTCCGAAGGCTCGGTCCCCCTGGACGAGTTCAAGGACATTCCCAAGGAAGGTGATGAAGTCGAGGTCTTCCTGGAGCACCTGGAGGACCAGGAGGGCGCGGTCGTCCTCTCGAAGAAGAAGGCCGACTTCATGCGGGTGTGGGAGAAGATCCGCATCGCCCACGAGAGCGATCAGCCGGTCGAAGGCACCCTGATGAAGAAGATCAAGGGCGGGGTGGTGGTGAACGTGATGGGAGTGGACGCGTTCCTCCCCGGGTCGCAGATCGCGCTGCGCCGGGTGCCCAATATCGACGAGCTGCTGGGGCAGAGCTACGAATTCAAGATCATCAAGCTCAACAAGCGGCGGCGCAACATCGTGGTGAGCCGCCGGGTGATCCTGGAGACCGAGCGGGCCAGCAAGCGCGAGCACCTGATGAAGGAGCTCGAGGTCGGCCAGGTCCGGAAGGGGATCGTCAAGAACATCACCGACTTCGGGGCGTTCATCGACCTGGGCGGGGTGGACGGCCTGCTCCACATTACCGACATGTCCTACGGCCGGGTGTCGCACCCGACCGAGCTGGTCCAGATCGGCAGCGAGGTCGAGGTCAAGGTGCTCGACATCGACTGGCAGCGGGAGCGGATCTCGCTCGGCATGAAGCAGCTCCAGAACTATCCCTGGAAGGATGTCGCCGAGAAGTATCCGGTGGGCACCCGGGTGCAGGGGAAGGTGGTCTCGATCACCAACTACGGAGCCTTCGTCGAGCTGGAGCCGGGCATCGAGGGTCTGGTGCACATCTCCGAGATGAGCTGGACCCGGAACGTCCGGCATCCCTCGAAGATCGTCTCCATCGGCGAGACCATCGAAGCGGTGGTGCTCAAGGTGGACGAGACCGAGGAGAAGATCTCCCTCGGCATGAAGCAGACCGAGCAGGATCCCTGGATGGTGCTGCCCAACAAGTACCCGGTCGGCACCCGGATCCAGGGCAAGGTCCGCAACCTCACCAGCTTCGGCGCCTTCGTCGAGCTGGAGCCGGGCATCGACGGCCTGATCCACATCTCCGACATGTCGTGGACCAAGCGGGTCCAGCACCCGTCCGAGGTGGTCAAGAAGGGCGACAGCGTCGACGTGGTGGTGCTCAACATCGACGGCGAGAACAAGCGGATCTCGCTCGGCCTCAAGCAGGCGGAAGAGGATCCCTGGCTCCGGATCGGGGAGAGCTACCCGGTCGGCACCAGCATGCGGGCCAAGGTGGTCCGCCTGATGGACAAGGGCGTGGTGGTGGACCTGGGCAACGATCTCGAGGGTTTCGTCCCGATGTCGCAGCTGGGCACCGAGACGGTGGTCGAGAATCCCGGCGACGTGGTCAAGGAAGGCCAGCCGCTCGAGGTGCAGGTCATCGAGGTCGATCCGATCCATCACCGGATCGTGGTTGCGGTGACCTCGTATCCCGACGAGCCGTTCGAGCCGCCGGCGCCTCGCGTGATCCCTCCCGACGACGACATCGTGGAGTAGGACGGTAGGTTGTTAGGACGGTAGGGCGGTAGGTGGGGGCAGGGCGGGATGGCGGCTGGGGGCATCGACTCCCGGCCGCCATGCTTTTTCCTACCGTCCATTACCGTCCAACAACCTACCGCCCTCCTTCCGTCCTACCGTCCAACCGTCCTCCCGTCCATAATTCGCCATGCCCTCCCCCCGCGACCTTCTCGCCGAATTACACCGCCGTCAGGGTGAGGCGGAGCAGGGTGGGGGGGCGGCCCGGATCGCCCAGCAGCACAAAAAGGGAAAACTCACCGCCCGGGAACGGCTCGATCTGCTGCTCGACGAGGGCAGCTTCGTGGAGCTGGACCGGTTCGTCACCCATCGCGCCACCGATTTCGGGCTGGCCGAGCAGCTGATTCCGGGCGACGGCGTGGTGACCGGCTACGGCCGGATCGAAGGGCGGCTCTGCTACGTCTATTCCCAGGATTTCACCGTCTTCGGCGGATCGCTCTCGGAAACCCACGCCCAGAAGATCTGCAAGGTGATGGACCTGGCGCTGCGCAACGGAGCGCCGGTCATCGGACTCTCCGATTCGGGCGGCGCACGGATCCAGGAGGGGGTCGCCTCGCTGGGTGGCTATGCCGACATCTTCCTCCGCAACACCCTGGCCTCCGGCGTGGTGCCCCAGATCTCCGCGGTGCTGGGTCCCTGCGCCGGCGGCGCGGTCTACAGTCCCGCGATCACCGATTTCGTGTTCATGGTCCGGGGGGTGAGCTACATGTTCGTCACCGGGCCCGGGGTGGTGAAGACGGTGACCCACGAGGAGGTGAGCTTCGAGGACCTGGGCGGCGCCGACGTGCACGGCGAGACCTCCGGGATCGCCCACGGGGTCTTTGCCTCCGAGCCCGAATGCCTGGCCGCGATCCGCGAGCTGACCGGCTTCCTCCCCGCCAACAACCTCGACCCGCCCCCGATGCGTCCCTCGGCCGATCCCGACGACCGCCGGGAGGAGTCGCTGCTGGGGGTCATTCCCGACGCCCCGACCACGCCGTACGACATGCACGAAGTGATTCGTGCGGTGATGGATCAGGGCGGCTTTCTCGAGATCCACGCCGGGTACGCCCAGAACATCATCGTCGGTTTTGCCCGGCTGGGGGGTCACCCCGTGGGGGTGATCGCCAATCAGCCCGCGGTGCTCGCCGGAGTGCTCGACATCAACGCCTCGGTGAAGGCGGCCCGGTTCATCCGGTTCTGTGACGCCTTCAATATCCCGCTGGTGACCTTCGTGGACGTGCCCGGTTTTCTCCCCGGGACCACCCAGGAGCATGGCGGCATCATCCGCCACGGCGCCAAGCTGCTGTTCGCCTACTGCGAGGCGACGGTGCCCAAGCTCACCGTCATCACCCGCAAGGCCTACGGCGGCGCCTACGACGTCATGAGCTCGAAGCACATCCGGGGCGACCTCAACCTGGCCTGGCCCACCGCGGAGATCGCGGTCATGGGACCCAAGGGCGCCGCCGAAATCCTGTTCAAGGAGGAGGTGGCCGCGGCCGGGGATCCGGCGGCGCTGCTCCAGCAGCGGATCGACGAATACACCGAGACCTTCGCCAATCCCTACAAGGCGGCCGCCCGGGGATTCATCGACGACGTCATCGACCCCCGTGACACCCGGCCCCGGCTGATCGACGCGCTCCGGATGCTCGCGACCAAGCGGGATGCCAATCCGAAGAAGAAGCATGGGAACATTCCGCTGTGATCGGAGGCAAGGTGGCAAGGAGGCAAGGTTGCAGCATGATGCCTCCTTGCCTCTTTGCCTCCTTGCCTCCTAGCCTCTGACGCATGGCCATCCTCCGCCGAGTCCTCATCGCGATCCGAGCCGAAGGCGAGGAAGGCCACTCCTTATGAAACTCAATCGTGTACTCGTGGCCAACCGGGGCGAAATCGCGGTCCGGGTCATCCGCGCCTGCCGGGAGGAAGGGATCGAATCGGTGGCGGTGTATTCCGATGCCGACCGGAGCAGCCCCCACGTGCGCGCCGCCGATCTGGCCTGGCGCATCGGTCCGGCCCGGCCGGCCGACAGCTACCTCCGCATCAAGGCCATTCTCGAAGCGGCCGTGGCGTCGAAGGCCGACGCGATTCACCCGGGTTATGGATTCCTCTCCGAGCGGGCCGAATTCGCCGAGGCGGTGGAGCACGCCGGCCTGGTGTTCATCGGTCCATCCTCCGCCGCCATCCGCGCCATGGGAGACAAGACCGCGGCGCGGCAGCGGATGCGCGCGGCCGGGGTCCCCGTGGTGCCGGGCGGGACCGAGCCGGTGACCGACGTGCCGGGCGCCCAAGTGCTGGCCCGCGCCCTGGGCTACCCGGTGATGGTCAAGGCATCGGCCGGCGGGGGCGGCCGGGGGATGCGGGTGGTCGCGGGACCCGACGCGCTGGGACCGGCGCTGACCTCCGCTGCCGCCGAGGCGGAGAAGGCGTTCGGCGATCGGCGGGTGTATCTGGAGAAGTTCATCGAGCGGCCCCGCCACATCGAGATCCAGGTGCTGGCCGACTTCGCCAAGACGGTGCACCTGGGTGAGCGGGAGTGTTCAATTCAACGCCGGCACCAGAAGCTGCTGGAGGAAGCGCCTTCGAGTGCGGTCTCCCCCCAGCTTCGCCGCGATATCGGGAGCGCGGCCATCGCCGCGGCGGCCGCGGTGGGCTACCGCGGCGCCGGCACCTGCGAGTTCCTGCTGGCCGCCGACGGCTCCTTCTACTTCCTCGAGATGAACACCCGGATCCAGGTGGAGCATCCGGTGACCGAGTTCGCCTACGGCGTGGACCTGGTCCGGGAACAGCTCCGGATCGCCGCGGGCAAAGGCATGACGGTCTCGGAATGGCCGATGGCGCCCCGGGGGCACTCCATCGAATGCCGGATCATCAGCGAAGATCCCGCCAACGGGTTTCTGCCTTCGACCGGAACCATCCGTCATCTCCGGACCCCGTCGGGACCGGAAGTCCGCTGGGACGGCGGGGTCGAGGCCGGAGACGAGGTCACCCGTCACTATGACTCGCTGCTCGGCAAGCTGGTGGTGCACGCCGAAGACCGGTCGGCCGCGATCCGCCGGATGCGGCGGGCGCTGAGTGAGCTGGTGGTGGTCGGTGTGGCCACCAACCAGGCCTTCCATCAGCGGCTGCTGGCCGATCCTGCCTTTCAGCGCGGCGAGGTCGACATCCAGTTCCTGGAGCGGCGGACCGATCTGCTCACCGGGGCGGACGACCCGGCCCGCAACCTGCGCCTCGCAGTGGCCGCCGCGCTGGCGGAAGAAGACCGCCGCCAGCGCCGCAAGCCGGCGGTTTCCGGGGCGGGGGAGAACGGCGGCGAGTGGAGCCGCGCCGGTCGCCTCGAAGGCCTCCGGTGAGCGAAGCGGTCCGGATCCGGGGAATCGCGGCCGGTGGCGACGGAGTCGGAACGCTGATCGACGGGCGCACCGTCTTTGTCCCCCGCACCGCGACCGGCGATTTGGCCGAGCTCACCGGGATCACGCTGGCCCGCCGGTTCGCCCGGGCCCGCCTGGCCCGCCTGGTCGAGGCGTCGTCCGATCGGGTCACGCCGCCCTGTCCCCATTACCTGCGCGACGACTGCGGCGGCTGTCAGCTCCAGCACCTGCACGCCGATGCCCAGCGCGCGGCGCGGCGCCGCCTGGTGGCCGACGCGCTGCAGCGGATCGGCCGGCTCGAGGCCGCGGAGCCCCCTCTCGAGCCCAGCGACCGGGAATGGGAGTATCGGGCCAAGATCTCCCTCACCGCCCGGGGTGCGGCGATCGGATACCACAAGGTCGGTCGCCCCGATCTGGTGTTCGAGCTGCGGCGTTGTCCCATTGCGCGTCCGGAGCTCAATCAGATCTGGACCGCGCTCCGAGCCCGGCGGGATCTGCTCCCCCGCAATACGGTGAAGGTGGTGCTGCGGGTGGACCGGGAGGGGGGACGGCACGTGATCGTCCGGGTCAAGGGCGCCCAGGTCTGGACCTCTGCCCGGGACACCGGAGAGCATCTCGAGCGGGCAGGAATACCGGCGGTGCTCTGGTGGCAGCCGGAAGGCGGAGCGCCCCGCACCGTGTTCGGCGCCCGCGAAGCCTTTCCCGCCATGGTGTTCGAGCAGGTGCACCCGGGCATGGGCGACCGGGTCCGCGAGTACGCGGTGGCCTCGCTCGGACCGGTAGCCGGTGAGCACGTCTGGGACCTCTACGCCGGCATTGGAGAAACCACCCGCGCTCTCGCCGCCGCCGGCGCGAGCGTGGAGAGCGTCGAGTCGGATCGGCGCGCGGTCGCGCTGGCCGAGGCCCGGGGACCGCGCGAGCAGGTGACCCGTCATGCCGGTCTGGTGGAGGATGTGCTCCCGGTCCTCCGCCCCGCCGCCGCGGTGATCGTGAATCCCCCCCGCACCGGCCTTGGGGACGAGGTGACCAGCCGTCTGGCCGCCCACCCGTCCAGCCGCCTGATCTACGTCTCCTGTGATCCCGCGACGCTGGGCCGGGACATCGCCCGCCTGGGAAGCGCCTACCGGGTGCGGGACCTTCGCTCCTTCGATCTCTTTCCCCAGACCGCTCACGTCGAAACCGTGGTCCGGCTGGAGCGCGCATGAAATACCGGGTGACGGTGGGCGAAGCGGCCTTCGAGATCGAGGTGAACGGCACCGCCGTCACGGTGGACGGGGTCCCCCACACGGCGGAGCTGCGCGAGGTGGACAGCACCCTGCTCAAGCTCCTGGTCCTGGATCACGCCACCTGGGTCCTCCCCATGGAGCCGGCCGGCGGGTCGGTCTGGGAAGTGTCCGACTCTGGCGAACGATTCACGGTCGAGGTGCTGGACGAGCGCGCGGCCCACATCCGGAGCCTGGTGGGGGAGGGGTCGCTGGCCCACGCGCCCGCCGTGCTGAAGGCCCCGATGCCGGGCCTGGTGGTGAAGGTGCATGTGCAGCCCGGTCAGGAAGTGCCGGCCGGCGCCAGCCTGGTGGCCCTCGAGGCGATGAAGATGGAAAACGAGCTCAAGGCCAAAGGTCCCGGGGTCGTGGAGACGATCCGGGTCACCGCCGGGCAGGTAGTGGAGAAAGGCGAGGTGCTCCTGACCTTCACGCGGTAAGCCGGCCGCACCACCTGGGACGAGAGCGCTCCACCACCCCTCCGGTCTTGACCTAACCCATTGGAATCGGTTATCTTGCGAAGCTTTATCGGAACTTTTAAGCGCTCTAAGCAGACAGGATCATGAAGACGTACACCGCAACGCCGGACCAGATCCGGCACGATTGGCACGTGGTCGATGCCACCGGGGTCCCCCTCGGCCGGCTCGCCAGTGCGGTTGCCCAGCTCATTCGGGGCAAGCACAAGCCCACGTTCACCCCCCACATGGATGGGGGAGATTTCGTGGTGATTCTGAATGCCGCCAAGGTCAAGCTGACCGGGAAGAAGCTCGACCAGAAGAAGTATTTCTCCCACTCCGGCTACATGGGGCACGAGAGCTTCACCCCGGTGCGGAATCTTCTGGAGACCGATCCCGAGCAGGTCATCGAGAAGGCGGTCTTCGGCATGCTGCCGAAGAATTCATTGTCGAAGCAGCGGCTCCGGCTCAAGCTCAAGGTCTACGCCGGAAGCGAGCATCCGCACGCCGCGCAGCAGCCCAAGCCCTATGCCGTGAAGGTGAGTGCATGAGCGACGATCAGTTCCGGTGGCACGCAGTGGGGCGGCGCAAGACCAGCGTCGCGCGGGTGTACCTGACTCCCGGCACCGGCAAGTGGGAAATCAACGGACGCAACCTGGGTGACTACTTCCCCCGCCCCTCGCTGGTCCAGCACATCCAGCAGCCCTTCACCGCCACCGACACCCTGGGCGCCTTCGACGTGAAGGCCCACGTGGACGGCGGCGGAATGTCGGGCCAGGCCGGCGCGATGCGGATGGCGATCGCCCGGACCCTGGTGCTGGCCGACGCGCTGCACCGGCCCAAGTTGCGCACCGGGGGCCTGCTGACCCGGGATTCCCGCGCGGTGGAGCGGAAGAAGCCGGGCCGTCCCGGAGCGCGGAAGCGGTTCCAGTTTAGTAAGAGATAGTCGTTGGCCATCCGCTATCCGCTATCCGTCGAGCTATCGGCGAATAGCCTGACCGATAGCCGATAGCTGAGAGCCGATAGCACTTAACAGAGCATCTAACCCGGAAGGATCACCGCTGTCGCATGGCACAACCCCAGGTGCAGGACCTCCTCGAGGCGGGCGTTCATTTCGGGCATCAGACCCGGCGCTGGAACCCCAAGATGCGCCGGTTCATTTTCGCCGAGCGCTCCGGGATCTACATCATCGACCTCCAGAAGACGCTGGGGCAGATCCACAAGGCGCAGGAGCTGTTGCGCGCGGTGGTGCTCAAGGGCGACAACGTCCTCTTCGTCTGCACCAAGAAGCAGCTCAAGGCGCTGGTTCAGGGCGACGCGCAGTCGGCCAACTGCCAGTACGTCACCGAGCGCTGGCTGGGTGGGACGCTGACCAACTTCGCGACCATCAAGAAGCAGATCCGCCGGCTGCGGGAGCTGGAGCAGGGCAGCACCGAGGGGGATTTCGACAACTACACCAAGAAGGAAAAGCTCCTGTTCGAGCGGGAGCGGGTGAAGCTGTCCCGCAACCTCGAGGGCCTGAAGACCATGAGCCGGCTGCCCGGGGCGCTGTTCATCGTGGACGCCAAGAAGGAAAAGATCGCGATCCAGGAAGCCAACAAGCTGGGGATCCCGGTGGTGGCGATCGTGGACACCAACGCCGATCCCGACGTGATCACGGTGCCGATTCCGGGCAACGACGACGCGATCCGATCGGTCTCGCTGATCACCAAGGCCCTGTGCGACGTGATCGTGGAGTCGCGCTCCCAGGTGCCGGTGCGCGAATCGGCCGATCACGACGACGCCGAGACCTACAGCACCGACGGCGGCAGCGAGGGCGATCCCGAGGCGGAGCGGCGGCGCCGGCGGACCGGGGCCCGGAAGCGGCGTCCCAAGCCCGAAGCGATTGCGGCGCGACTCAAGCACGAGGGCGGGGCCGCCGAGCCGGCGCCCAGCGGGGCGGGCGAAGCGGGCGCCTGAGTGGAGCGGGACTCCCGGGTTTGCGCCGCCGCGCCGTGGCCCCAGGGTCCGCGCGGCGGTGTTGTAAGTACCGCTATCAGCTATCGGCTATCCGCTATCAGACAAGCTGATAGCCTGACCGATAGCCGATAGCAGATAGCCGATAGCAGCGCGCACCAAGCACCTACAAGGAAACCATGGACATGACTACCAAGGCCGTCTCGTCGAAGGATATCTCCGAGCTCCGCGCCCGCACCGGCGCCGGCATGATGGATTGCAAGGCCGCGCTCGAGGAGGCCGGCGGCGACATGGACCGGGCGGTGGATATTCTCCGCAAGAAGGGCCAGGCCAAGGCCGAGAAGCGGGCCGGCCGGTCGGCATCCCAGGGCCTGGTGGTGATTGCCTCCGGGGCCGAGGGCGCCGATGTCACCATGCTCGAGCTCAACTGCGAAACCGACTTCGTGGCCCGGACCGACGAGTTCATCGCCCTGGCCCGCGACCTCGCCATGCTGGCACGCCAGGAGGCACCGGTCGGGAACCACGGGGGCAGCGTGCTCGACGGGCTGGCCTTCCGGGGGCTCACCGTGGCCGAGGTGGTGAAGCAGGTGTCCGGAAAGACCGGCGAGGCGATGGCAGTCAAGCGGGTCGCCCGGTTTCAGCAGAGCGCCGGCACGGTCCAGAGCTACCTCCACCACAACGGGCAGGTCGGCGTGCTGATCGACGTGGCCGGGCCCGAGGGTGAGGCGCTGGTCGCGCTGGCCCGGGATCTGGCGCTGCACGCCGCGTCGGCCGACCCGGTGGGCGTGAGCGAAGCCGACATCCCCACCGAGCAGGTGGAGCGGGAGCGGCGGATTGCCGAGGAGCAGGTGGCCGCGGAAGGGAAGCCGGAGAACATCCGGGCCAAGATCGTGGAGGGCAAGATCCGCAAATTCATCGCGGAACGCACCCTCATGAGCCAGCCGTTCGTCAAGGACGAGACTCGGAAGATCACCGACCTGGTCGCCCAGGTGGCCAAGGATCTCGGCGGGCCGGTCACCGTGCGACGGTTTGCCCGCTTCAAAGTGGGCGAGGCCTGAGGTGGCGCTGGCCTACCGGCGGGCGCTGCTCAAGATTTCGGGCGAAGCGCTCGCCGGCACCCGGGGGGCCGGCGTGGATTACGCCGTGGTCGAGTCGCTGGCGGCGCAGATCAAGGACGTGTTCGCGGAGGGCGGGCTCCAGCTCGGGCTGGTGGTGGGGGGCGGCAACATCGTCCGCGGCACCGCCGCCAGCTCCGAAGGCGTGGACCGGGTCTCGGCCGACTACATGGGCATGCTGGCCACCGTGATCAACGCGCTGGCCCTCCAGGACGTGCTGGAGCGGCACGGGGTCCAGACCCGGGTGCTGACCGCGATCCGGATGGAATCGCTGGCCGAGCCCTACATCCGGCGCCGCGCGGTGCGGCACCTGGAAAAGGGCCGGCTGGTGATCTTCGCGGGCGGCACCGGGAATCCGTTCTTCTCCACCGATACCGCCGCGGTGCTCCGGGCCCTCGAGATCGAGGCCGAAGTGATCCTCAAGGCGACCGGAGTGGACGGGATATACACCGGCGATCCGAAGAAGGATCCCGGGGCGAAGTTCATTCCGGAGCTGTCGTTTCAGGATGCCATCGTCAACGGGTATGCCGTGATGGATGCAAACGCATTCGGGCTCTGCAAGGAAAACGGCCTGCCCATCGTGGTCTTCAACATCAATCAGCCGGGCGCCATCGGGCGCGTGCTCGCGGGTGACCGGGTGGGGACGATCGTCCGATGAGCGCTGCCGCATCGATACCCGAGCTGGTCAAGCAGGCCCGCGAGCACATGCACAAGGCGGTGGACAGCACCAAGCGGGAGCTCTCCGGCCTGCGCAGCAACAAGGCTTCCACCGCGCTGCTCGACACTATCCGGGTGGAGGCCTACGGCAGCCACGTGCCGCTCAACCAGGTCGGCATGGTGGCCGCGCCGGAAGCCCGTCTGCTCACCATCCAGCCCTTCGACAAGGGGCTCACCCAGGCGATCGAGAAAGCCATCCGCGATTCCGACCTGGGGCTCAATCCGGCCTCGCAGGGGAACGTCATCCGGATTCCGATCCCGGCACTCTCCGAAGAGCGGCGCCGGGAGCTGGTGAAGGTGGTGCACAAGCTGGCCGAAGAAGGCCGGGTGGCCATCCGGCACGGGCGGACCGACGCGCTGCACAAGATCAAGAAGGTGGAGCATATCTCCGAGGACGAGAAGACCCGGGCGGAGAAGGAAATCCAGAAGATCCACGACGAGCACATCAAGCAGATCGACGGGGTGATTCACACCAAGGAAGCGGAGATCATGGAGGTGTGACCGCGCCCGCCGAGGAGCTCCTGGGCAGCATCCGCGTGCACGGGAGCGTCCCCGCGCACATCGCCGTCATCATGGATGGGAACGGCCGCTGGGCCGCGCGGCGGGATCTCCCCCGCAGCGCGGGGCATCAGGCCGGGATGACCGCGGTACGGGAGTGCGTGGAGGGGTGCGTCGAGGCGGGGGTGGATGTACTCACCCTGTTCGCCTTCAGCCAGGAAAACTGGCAGCGCCCTCCGGAAGAGATCGAAGCGCTGATGACCCTGCTCCAGGAATACGTGGTGACCGAGGCCACCGAGCTCCGGGAACGGGGCGCCCGGGTCCGCATGCTGGGCGAGCTCGACCGGCTGACCCCCGCGGCCCGCGCCGCGGTGGACCGGATCGAATCGGAAACCGCCTCCGGCACCGCCCTCGCCCTCAACATCTGCCTGTCCTACGGATCCCGGGCCGAAATTGCCCGGGCCGCCCGGCTGCTGGCCGCCGAGGTCCAGGCGGGACGGCTGGCCCCGGAGCAGGTCGACGAAGCCGCGCTGGCGGCCCGCCTCTACACCGCGGCGTGGCCCGACCCCGATCTGCTGATTCGCACCTCGGGCGAACACCGGCTCTCGAACTTTCTGCTCTGGCAGGTCGCCTACAGCGAGTTCCACGTGACCCCGGTGCTCTGGCCCGACTTCACCCGGGTCCACCTGTTCGACGCCATTCTCGATTTCCAGCGCCGGGACCGCCGGTTCGGGCGCGTCCCGGCGCGCCGGTGAGCAATCTCCTAACCCGCGTCGCCGTCGCCCTGGTCGCGATCCCGGTCGCGCTCGGCCTGGTCTGGTACGGCGGCCTTCCCCTCGCCCTGCTGGTGATGCTCGCGGCGGTGCTGGGGACCCGGGAGCTCTTCGGCCTGGCCGAGGCCACCGGGGTGCGGCCGCTCCGGGGGCTGGGCATGACCCTGGCGGCGCTGGCGCCGTTCACCACCTGGCTCCTGGCGGGTGAGCGTCCGATGTTCGACTTCGGGTTCTTCCCGCTCTTCCTCTTCGTGCAATGGCCCCTGGCCGGCGCGCTGATTCCGGTGCTGGTGCTGGCGGCGGTGCTGGTCCGGCGCGCGCCGGCGGAGCGTCCCCTCTCCGTCGCGGCGGTCACCCTGCTGGGCCCGCTCTACTGCGGGGTGCTGCCCTCGGCGCTGCTGGTGATCCGCTACGCGGCGGGCCCGGAGCGCTCCTGGGCGGCGACCTGGCTGGTGTTCTTCCCGCTCGCGGTGACCTGGCTCTGCGACAGCTTCGCGATGTGGGGTGGCAAGATGATCGGGGGTCCCAAATTGTTTCCCTCGGTCAGCCCGGGGAAGACCCGCTCCGGCGCGATGGCCGGCGTGCTGGGCGGGGTGGTGACCGCGCTCCTGTTCGTGCCGATCGCGCTGGCCCCGGTGGGCCGGGGCTTTTCGCTCGGGCTGGCCGCCGCGATGGGGCTGGTGATCGCGGTGGTGGCCCAGGTGGGCGATCTGGCCGAGTCGCTGTTCAAGCGGGAAGCCGGGGTCAAGGACTCCAGCGCGCTGATTCCGGGCCATGGCGGGGTCCTCGACCGGCTCGACTCGCTCTATTTCGTGCTGCCGGTCACCGCCTTTCTCTATCGCGCCTTCGGGGTGCTCTGAGCGATGCAGGGGGTCGCGGTGCTCGGCTCCACCGGGTCGATCGGGACCAGCACGCTCAACGTGCTGCGACGCCACCGCGACCGTTTCCGGCTGGTGGCCATCACCGCGGGGAGCAATGCCTCCCTGCTGGCCCAGCAGATCGCCGAGTGGGAGCCGCCGTTCGCCGGGCTGGTGAGCGGCGCCGGACCGGGCTGCCTGGTGGAGGCCGCGCTGCGCGACGACGTGGACATCGTGGTCAACGCCATTGTAGGGTTTGCGGGGCTGGAAGCGACCCTCGCCGCGCTACGGGCCGGGAAACGGGTAGCGCTGGCCAATAAGGAATCGCTGGTGGTGGCGGGCGACCTGGTGCGAGCCGCCGCCCGGGAAGGCGGCGGCGAGCTGGTCCCGGTGGACTCGGAACACAGTGGGGTGCTCCAGTGCGTCGCGGGGCGGGAGACCGCGATGCGGCGGCTGATTCTCACCGCCAGCGGCGGCCCGTTCCGGGCCTGGGAGCCCGGCCGGGTCGGCGCGGCGACCGTCGCCGAGGCGCTCAATCACCCCACCTGGCGCATGGGCAGCAAGATCACCGTGGACAGCGCGACCCTCGCTAACAAGGCGATGGAGGTCATCGAGGCCCACCATCTTTTCGGGCTGGCCTACGACCGGATCGAGGTGGTGGTTCATCCCCAGAGCATCGTGCACGCCTTCGTGGAATTCGCCGACGGGAGCGTCCTGGGCCAGTTCGGGTTTCCCTCGATGGAGCTGCCGATCCTCTACGCCCTCACCCACCCGGAACGCTGTCAGGACAACGGGGTCCGGAGCTTCGATCCGGTTGCCGCCGGCCCGCTCACCTTCGAGCCGGTCCGACGAGACGTGTTCCGGGCGTTTCACGCCGGGGTGGAGGCGGGCCGGCTGGGGGGCACCGCGCCGGCGGCCTTCAACGCCGCCAACGAGATTGCGGTGGAGGCGTTCCTGGCGGGGCGGATTGCGTTCGGACGGATCTCCGAAGTGATTGAAGGAACGCTGGAGCGGCACACCCCGGCGCCCGCCGACTCCCTCGAGGCGGTGCGCGCGGCCGATGCCGAGGCCCGATCCCGGGCAGAAAGGCTTGTTGGATGAGCGCGATCGTGAGCGTCCTGGCGCTGATTGTGGTGCTCGGCGTGCTGATCTTCGTGCACGAGCTGGGGCACTTCCTGGCCGCCAAGGCCGCCGGGATCTACGTGCACCGGTTTGCGCTCGGGATCGGATCGCCGATAAAGGCGCTCTCCTTCCAGCGGGGCGAAACCGAATACGCGGTTTGCTGGCTGCCCCTGGGCGGTTATGTGAAGATGGCCAGCCGGGAAGAAGACCCCGCCTCCTCCGCCCTGGAAGGTGGCGCCGCCAGCGTCGCCGTGCCGCCGGACCGGGTCTTCGAAGCCAAGCCGGTCTGGGTGCGGATTATCGTGATTCTCGCCGGCGTGGTGATGAACGTGCTCTTCGCCTGGCTGATCTTTTCCGGGCTCAACTTCACCCGCGGCGTCAGCGTTTATCCGATCACCAGGATCGGCGAAGTCCTCACCGACTCGCTGCCTCCCGGGGCGGAGGACCTGGCCCGGCTCGAGCCGGGCGACCGAATCACCAGCGTGGCCGGAGTTCCCGCGACATCCTGGCAGGACATCCAGGAGGCCATGGTCTCCGCCCCGGCCGATAGCATCGTCATCGAGGTCGACGGCCGCCCGCCGATCCTGATGCGGATTCACCGCGACGCTCTTGCGGACCGGTTCCGCGCTTCGCAGGCCCTCTTTCCCTTCATCACCCCGGTCCTGGGCGTTGTGTCCAGCGGCGGCCCGGGCGCAAAGGCGGGACTCCAGGTGGGTGACACCCTGGTCGCGATCGACGGGGAGCCGATCCCGCAGTGGAAGGACGCGGTGGCCCGGATCGAGAGCCGGCCCGAGACGGACATCCGCATCACCGTCGGGCGGGCCGAAGGCCGGGCCGAGCTGATGGCGCGAACGCTGGGGGAGACCGTGCGGGACAGCGCCGGCGAGCGGCGGGTCGGCAAGCTGCGGGTCGGGGTGGCGCTGGCCGAGCGCCACGAGCCGCTCAACCTCTGGATGTCCATGGTCACCGGCGGGCGCCAGACCATGCAGGTCTCCACCCAGATCGTGCGGGTGGTGCGGGGGATGTTCTCGGGCCGGGTCTCCACCCGCGAAGTGGGCGGTCCGATCGCGATCGGGATGGCCGCGGGACAGTCGGCCCAGCTCGGCCTGGTGGCGTTTCTGGTCTTCATGGCCACCATCTCGGTGAATCTCGCGGTGCTCAACATGCTTCCGATCCCGGTGCTGGACGGAGGACAGTTCCTCTTCCTCCTGGGAGAGGGCATCCTCCGCCGCCCGCTCTCGGTCAAGCTCCGGGAACGACTCACCTTCGTCGGGCTGGTGCTCATCGGCCTGCTGATGATTCTGGCGTTCTCCAACGACATTCGCCGGCTGCTGGGCGTCTGAGCCAGCCGCCGCCCCGAACCCGATGAGAGTCCGGAAGCTCGAATTCGCCCTGCGGAAGTTTCCGCCCTGGGTGCTGGTCGGGGCCAGCTGGCTGGCGCTCGCCCTGGTCGCCTGGGCCGATCATGTCTCGGGGCAGGATCTCCAGCTCGAGTTCTTTTACCTGCTCCCGCTGGCGGTGGTCTCCTGGCTCTGCGGACGCCGCGAGGGACTGGTTGCCGCCGGGCTGGCCACGGTGCTCTGGACCCTGGTCGATGTCACCGGGCGCCCGGTGCGCTCCCAGCCCGCTCTCATCGTCTGGAATGCCGCGGTCGAGCTGCTGTTTTTTTCCGGGCTGGCGATCCTGGTGTCGTTCATGGCCCGGCAGGCCGACAACCTCCGCAGCCTGGCGCGGGAGGACGCGCTCACCGGCGTGGCCAACCGGCGGGCCTTCTTCGGCGCGCTGACCAACGCGGTGGACCTCGCCGGGCGGCGCGAAGCCGCCTGGACCATCACCTACGTCGATCTCGACGATTTCAAGCAGATCAACGACCGGCTGGGACACAATACCGGGGACGATGTGCTGCGCGCGGTGGCGGGAACCCTCAAGGCCGCGACCCGCCGGGTGGATGTGGTCGCCCGGCTCGGCGGCGACGAGTTCGGCGTCCTGATGCCCGACACCGACCCGGCCCAGGCGGAAATCGCGGTGCGCAAGCTCCAGGCCCTGCTGGACGCCGCCATGGCGGAAGGCGGCTGGCCGATCACCTTCAGCATCGGGGCCACCACCTTCCTCGCGGCTCCCCCTTCGCCCGATGCCGCGCTCGCGGTCGCCGATGCCCGGATGTACGAGGTGAAGCATGCTCAGAAGGCTGCAGTGCGGTTCGGAGTTTGGGACGGTAGGACGGTAGGACGGTAGGACGGTAGGACGGTAGGACGGTAGGACGGTAGGACGGTAGGACGGTAGGTACTTCCCGTTGACCGTTGACCGTTGACCGTTGACCGTTGACCGTTGACCGTTGACCGTTCACCGCTCACCGCTCACCGCTCACCGCTCACCGCTCACCGCTCTCCGCTCTCCGCTCTCCGCTCTCCGCTCACCGCTCACCGCTCACCGCCCTACTCTCCGCGGATCGCCTCGAGCGGACTGACTCGGGTTGCCCGCCAGGCTGGGCCCCAGCTCGCGGCCACGGCGACCGCCAGCAGCAGGATCACCACTCCCGCGAAGGTGAGGGGATCCTGGGGCCGGACGCCGTAGAGCAGGCGCTCGAGGTAGCGGGCCAGCAGCAGCGAGGCGACGCCTCCCACCACCACGCCGGCCGCCGCGAGGGTCATTCCCTGCCGCAGCACCAGGCCCAGTACTTCGGAGCGTGACGCCCCCAGGGCGGAACGGATCCCGATCTCCAGAGTGCGCTCGGTCACATTGCCGGCCAGCACGCCGTAGATCCCCGCCGCGGCCAGCAGCAGCGCCAGCGCCGCGAAGACCTGGAACAGAATGAGGGTGAACCGCCGCTGCTGGGCGGTGCCGGAGACCAGCTGCTCCATGGTGGAGACGTTGAGGATCGGCTGGGTAGGGTCCACCGAGCGGATGGCCGCCTGAACCGCGGCGGCCAGGACGGCCGGGTCCCCCCGGGTGCGAACGGCCAGGTCCATCCCCCCGTCGGCGAAGTGTCCCTGCGATTCCGGGATGTAGATCTGGGGTGCGGTCTCCTGGTCGAGCCCGGTGTGATGCACGTCCCCGACGATGCCGACCACGGTGCGCCAGGGCCGGTCCCGTCCGCCGTACTGCACCTTCTTCCCGATCGGGTCCTCGCCGCCCCAGCCGAGCCGGGCGAACCTCTCGTTGATCAGGACCACCAGGGGATTCCCTTTGTTGTCCTGCGCGGTGAAGGGGCGCCCCCGTTTCACCGGAATGCCCATGGTCTGTACGTAATCCGCCGTTACCGAATACCGGTCCGCCGAGGCGGCGTCCTCCGGATTGGAGAGCAGCTTGCCTTCGATCTGAACGCCGTACTGGTCGAAGTTGCCGCCCAGTGGAAGCATGCTGGTCCAGGCCGCTCGCTCCACCCCCGGAACGGCACGGACCGCTTCCAGGGTCCGGTCCCAGAACGCCCAGACCGGCTCGTCCTCGCTGTAGCGGGGACCGGTGGTCTGCACCGTCATGGTCAGCAGATTCTTCGGCTCGAAGCCGGGATTGACCGCGAGCAGCTTCTCCAGGCTCCGCAGCATGAGGCCGGCGCCCACCAGCAGCATGACCGCGAGCGCCACCTCTCCGGCGACCAGCACGGCACGGGCATGCTTCCGGGAGCGGCTTCCGCTGTGTCTTCCCCCCGGTCGCAGCGCTGCGAACAGGTCGGGCCGCGCCGTCGCAAAGGCGGGCACCACGCCGAACAGCAGCCCGGTCAGCAGCGACACAAAGGCGGTGAAGCCGAGCACTCCGACATCGATGCCGATGGCCCCGAGCCGGGGAAGGCTGGGCGGTGCGATGGCCTTGAGCCCCTCGAGGCCCAGCCAGGCGATCGCGACTCCGGCGCTGCCTCCCACCAGCGCCAGCATCACGCTCTCGGTGAGCAGCTGGCGCACCACCCGTCCCGGCCTCGCACCCAGCGCGCCCCGGATGGCGAACTCGGCCTCCCGCTGCATGGCCCGGCCCAGCAGCAGGCTCGAGACATTGGCGCAGGCGATCAGGAGGACGAAGCCAACCGCGCCGAGCACCGCGAGCAATGCCGGCTTCACGTTCCGGGTCAGTACCTCCTGCAACGGCGTGACCACCATCCCGGCCGTGGGGTACGAGGTGGGATACTCCGCCACCAGCCTGCCGGAGATAACATCGAGCTCGCGCCCGGCGGCCTGGGGCGTGACCCCCGGCTTCAGCCGCCCGTGTGCCTCCAGGTGACGACAAGTGCGGCAAGCCCAGGGGAGGGAGGCTTCATAGGCCAGCGGGGCCCAGAGCTGGGTCGAGGGCGAGATCAGGTTCTCGAAGGTCTTCGGCATCACCCCCACCACCAAGTACTGGATGCCGTCGAAGGTCACCGGCTTTCCGACCACCGAAGGATCGCCGCCGAACCGCCGCTGCCAGAGCCCGTGGGAGAGAATCGTGGCCCGGTGCTGCCCCCGCACATGCTCCTCGGTGGTGAAGTCCCGTCCCAGGGCGGGTACGACGCCGAAGATCGACAGGAAATCCCGGGTGACCCGCTGGCCGTTGAGCCGCTCCGGCTCGCCGTTGTCCTGCAGCGTCGGCTGCCATGACGAGCTGACCGCCAGTGCCGCGAACGAGGTGGACATGCGCTGCACGTCGACGAAAGTGGCATAGCCGGTTCTGCTGGGGGATCCGTCGGTTCCCCGCTCCCCTACCTGAACTACCCGATCGGGATCGGGGTAGGGCAGCGACTCGAAGAGGATGGGATTGACCACCGAGAAGATGGCGGTACTGGCTCCGATGCCGAGGGCCAGGGTCAGCACCGCCAGGGCGGTGAAACCGGGCCGGGCGGCGAGCTGCCGAAGGCCAAAGCGGAGGTCGGAGCGGAGATGATCCATGAAGGTCGTCCTCGGCGTGAGCGGAAAGCGGGGAGCGGATAGCGGGGAGGGCCGGTGCAGGCGGAGCACGATGCCTACCCGGAAGATCTCCAAGGCGAGGCGGGCGGGGCGGTGGCCGTAGAGCTCCTCGAGATCGCCGAGCACGAATTCCCGCTCCGCGAGCGGAATCAGCCAGCCGAGCCGGCGGGTCGGGTTCATGGGGCCCCCAGGGCGGGATCGAGACCCCGGCTCATGCCCCGGAGCGCGGCCAGACTCCGCTGGAGCGCGGTGCGGCCCCGGGCATTCACGACGTAGTGCTTCTTGCGGCGCCCGCCCCGGGCGGGAGTCGGCTCCCCCACGTGGGTGGCGACCATCCCCTTGGCCTCGAGCCGGAACAGGGTCTTGTAGACGGTCCCCAGGCTGACGTCCCGGCCGGCATGGTCCAGCAGCTCGGCCCGGACCGTGACGCCATAGCCCTCCTTGCCGAGCCGGAGCAGGGCCAGGAGGACGAGCTGCTCGAATTCACCGAGATAGGAGGGCATGCCGGCCTCATTTAGTTGACAAGGTCAGAGATATAGACCCAGCTGGGGCGGAAAGCGTTGCAAGCGGGGAAGTGAGCAGTGGTCAGGGGTCAGTGGTCAGGGAACTACCTTGCCTCCTTGCCTCCTTGCCTCCTTGCCACCTTGCCTCCTTGCCTCCTTGCCACCTTGCCTCCTTGCCACCTTGCCACCTTGCCACCTTGCCTCCTTGCCTCCTTGCCTCCTTTGCGCCTTTGCGCCTTTGCT
>Ga0209485_1000107_pt1 | contig 26833 bp, 28 predicted proteins | sample NCAS100_FD_187516 | JGI IMG/M metagenome (GOLD analysis project Ga0209485, IMG submission 187516) | Agricultural soil microbial communities from Utah to study Nitrogen management - NC AS100 (SPAdes) (version 2) | ecosystem: Environmental > Terrestrial > Soil > Agricultural land | place: USA... | reverse complement strand
TCCGCCAGGGTGAAGAGGGTCGCGGGGGTAAGGCGCGCAAGCCGAACCGCGCCGGGCTCACGCCTGGGATCGCGATCGAACACCCCCGGCACATCGGTGATGATGTGGCACTCGGCTGCGCTGAGCCGGGCCGCCAGAAAGACCGCGGAGAGGTCGGAGGCCCCGCGACCCAGGGTGACCAGAGCCCCCGAGCGGGTGCCGGCCTGGAAACCGGCGACCACCGGGATCACCCCGGCCCTCAGGAGGAGCTCCAGCGGTTCCGGGTTGAGATCTTCGAGAATCGCGGCCCCCCATGGGCCGCCGGCGAGAAGCCCCGCGCTCCGGCCCGACAGACTACGCGCCGGCGCGCCCTGAGCCTGGAGCGCCGCGGCGAGCAGTGCGCTGGACAGCAGCTCTCCCGTCGCGAGGACGCGGTCGGTCTCGGGGCCGGGCACGAGGCCGGGATCCGCGCCCACCGCTGCCAGGCGCCGGGATAACCGGTCAGTGGTGTGACCGGTGGCGCTGGCCACGGCGATCACGCCGAAGCCCCGGCGGTGCCAGGCGATGAGTCGCCGGGCCGCCACGCGGATGCGACGACTGCTGCCGAGGGCCGTGCCGCCGAACTTGAGCACGATGAGTGAGCCGTTCATGACCTGCTCCAGCAGGGGTAAGACAGAAAAGCCCCGGCCCTCTCCGAGGAGAGGGCCGGGGCGGGGTTCGCGTCGGGTGCGGGGTCTCTAGCCGCCGCCGCGCGCGCGCATCCGCCGGGCCGCTCTCCTCGAAAGGATCGCGGTCATCGCCATGGCCATCATCATGGAATGCGGGTTGCGCGACACGGTGGAGCTCCCGGCAGATGGTACAAACAAAAGCGCCCGGCTGAATACGCCGCCGGGCGAGACGCGTTTTAGCACTTGTTTAACGTGGCTGCAATAGGCGGCAAATGACCACGAACCATCGATTGTGGGGGCATCTTACGCGCAGAGCTCAGACATGTCAAGTTGAGTGGTCAGTGATCAGGGGTCAGGGGTCAGAGAAGATCCTTCCCATGATCACTGACCACTGACCACTGACCACTAGCCCTGAATCCCGAGTTCTCAATGTCAAGCATCCAGCAACCAGCATCCGGCTCTCAGCGGGTCACCCATTACCGCTGGAATGACATGCCCCGGGAACGGGTGAGCGACACCCTGGAGCGGCGCCTCGTCACCGGCGAGCGGATGATGCTGGCGCACGTGTACCTCAAGAAGGGTTGCATCGTGCCCCGGCATTCGCACGAGAACGAGCAGCTCACCTACATCCTCGAAGGGGCGCTCCGGTTCTGGATCGGCGAGGACGAATCGGAGACCCTGGTGGTGCGGGCGGGAGAAGTCCTGCACATTCCCGGCAACCTGCCCCACAAGGCGGAGGCGCTGGAAGACACCCTCGACGTGGACGTCTTCTCTCCACCCCGGCAGGACTGGCTCGACAAATCGGATGCGTATCTGCGGAAGTGAGGTGTAAGACGCGGAAGACGCGGAGGGCGCGCAGGACGCGGGCTCTCGGTGCAGGCGGCCTCCTGCTCGCGCTGGCCGCGCCGCTTGCCGCGCAGGTGACCGTCAGCGGCGTGGTCCGGGAGGACGGCACCGGGCGCCCGCTGGCCACGGTGCAGGTGATCATCGAAGGGACCCAGCGCGCCGACACCACCGACAGCGCCGGCCGGTTCCGTCTCGATGCGCCGGCCGGAACCCGCATCGCCCTCTTCCGGCTGATCGGCTATCGCCCGCTCCGGCTCCGGCTCCAGCTCGTCAAAGGCGATTCCACCACTGCGAACGCCGACCTGGTGCGGGAGACGGCCCAGCAGCTCGAGCCGATCGAGACCAAAGCGGCTCCCGCCGCTCCCCGGGGCGTCGGGGTGGAGGCCTTCGAGGAGCGCCGCCGGCTTGGATTCGGAAAATTCATCGACTCCACCCAGCTGCGCCGCTCCGGAAGCCGTCGGTTGACCGATCTTCTCCGGGAGATCCCGGGGGTGCGCCTGGTGTCTTTCGTCGAAGATCCCGCCCGCCCCTGGATCTTCGAGTGGAGGGCCGCGTCAGGCCGCAAGCAGAGCGCGGGAGGCGAGCCCTGCTGGATGAGCGTGGTGTTCGACGGCTCGCCGATCTACCGCTCCGGCAGCCTCTCCCGTCCTCCCGACTTTCACCGTGACTTTTTCGAGGTCTCGAGTCTGCAAGCGGTGGAGGTGTACCGGAGCCCGGCCGAGGTCCCCCAGGAATACGGCGGCTCCAGCGAGCAGTGCGGCCTCATCCTGCTCTGGTCCCGGCGAACCCGCTGATGGATCTGGGGCTCAAGGGACGGGTGGCTCTGGTGGCAGCCTCCAGCAAGGGGCTGGGCCGGGCGGTGGCCGAGGAGCTGGCGGCGGAGGGCGTGTCCCTGGTGCTCTGTGCCCGGGGAGAGCAAACCCTGCGGGTCACCGCCGAGGGAATCGCGAAACAGCACGGGGTCCAGGTCCTCCCGGTCGCGGCCGATGTCGGCAAACCCGGAGAAGTGGAGCGGGTGGTGCGGGAAGGGATGACCCGCTTCCAGAAGATCGACATCCTGCTCACGAACAGCGGAGGCCCGCCGGCCGGACCATTCGAATCCCTGACCCCGGACGCCTGGAGGGATGCGACCGCGCTGGTTCTGGGCAGCGTGGTCGGCTTCTGCCGCGCGGTCCTGCCGGGGATGAAGGAGCGGCGCTGGGGGCGCATTCTGAATGTTACCTCGATCGCCGCCAAGCAACCGGTCGACAATCTGATGCTCTCCAACAGCATCCGGGCGGCGGTGATCGGCTTCGCACGGACCCTGGCCACCGAAGTGGCCCCGTTTGGCGTGACGGTCAACAACCTGCTGCCCGGGTTCACCCGCACCGAACGGATGGTGGAGCTCTCGGAGGTGACCGCGGCGAAGGACGGCGTCACCCCCGACCAGGCACTGGCAAAGTTCACCGCGGCGGTGCCGATGGGCCGAATGGGCGAGCCGCGCGAGTTCGCGGCGCTGGCGGCGTTCCTGGCGTCGGAGCGGGCCAGCTACATCACCGGACAGAGCATGGCGGTGGACGGTGGCTGGATTAGATCTCTGCTATGAAAAACCTCAACGGTCAACGGTCAACGGTCAACCGGACCCGCCTCGCGGCCATCCCCTTCTTTCTTCAGTGCGCCATGATCTCGACTCCGTTAACCGGCCAAGCATCCGCTGGTTTTCCGGCCGCCTGGAAAGGTGTGGCCGACTTCTTCCACTCCGGGCTTCGGGCTGAAGGGGTCGTTGGGGGGAGTCTCTGGTTCCTCCGGGGCGACTCGGTGCTGGCCCGCGAATTCCACGGCGCCGCCGACCTCGCCACCGGCCGCCGGGTGGACGCCAACACGATCTTCCACTGGGCTTCCATCACCAAGACGTTCACCGCCATCGCGATCATGCAGCTGCGCGACCGGGGCCGCCTCACGCTCGACGATCCCATCATCAAATACGTTCCCGAGCTCACGGTGGTGAACAACCCCCACGGCCCGATGGAGGCGATCACGATCCGCCATCTCATGAGCCATTCGGCCGGATTCCGGAATCCGACCTGGCCCTGGGGCGGGAGCCAGACCTGGCACCCCTACGAACCCACCGAGTGGTCGCAGCTGGTGGCGATGCTGCCCTACACCCAGATCCTCTTCCCTCCCGGCTCGAAATACAGCTACAGCAATCCCGGAATCATCTTCCTGGGCCGGGTGATCGAGAAGCTGTCCGGCGAGGACTTCGAGGTCTACATCGACAAGAACATCTTCCGCCCGCTGGGGATGTCCCGGAGCTATTTCGATCTCACCCCGTATCACCTGCTGGCCGAACGCGCCAACAACTACGAGGTCCGGGAGGGCAAGCCGGCCCCCAACGGGCTCGACTTCGATACCGGGATCACCACCTCGAACGGCGGACTCAACGCGCCGCTCACCGACATGGCGAAGTACTTCGGGTTCCTCCTGGGCGGCGGCCCGGGGGCCGGCGGCCCGGTCCCGGTACTCAAGCGCACCTCGCTCGAGGAAATGTGGCGGCCGGTACTTCCCGCCAGCGATGCCGAAGCCATGGGAGACTCCATCGGGCTCTCCTTCTTCCTCAAGCACGCCGAGGGGGTCACCCTGGTAGGCCACACCGGGAGTCAGCGGGGCTTCCGGGCGTTCTTTTATCTGCACCCGGAGACCAGGACCGCCATGGTTGCCGCGTTCAACACCGCCGCCGCGGACGAGCGGCCCGGCAATCATCCCGACATCGGCGTCCTCCGGGAAGGGATCGTCTCGCGGGTGGTGAAAGGCGTGCTGCCGCTCTTCCGCTAGATTTCCCGGGTGCGCCTCGACCCCGGTGACCGCCGCGATTTCTTCCGCCAGAGCTTCGGCCAGTGGGCCGAACGCATGCTGGAGCGGACCGAAGAGCGGATCGTTCAGCAGAAGTATTTTCGTCCTCCCGGCGCCCTGCCGGAGATGGCGTTCCTCGCCGCATGCACCCGCTGCGGCGCCTGCGAAACCGTCTGTCCGCCGCACGCCATCCTGCCGGTCCCCTCGAGCGGCGGCCTGGCGGCGGGAACACCCTCGATCGATCCCAGAAGTCAGCCCTGCATCGCCTGCGCCGACATGCCCTGCGTCAAGGCGTGTCCCACCGGAGCGCTCACCCTGCCGTCCCACGGGTGGGAGGGATATCGTATGGCGGCGCTCGAATTCCTTCCCGAGCGCTGCGTCACCTATCGCGGGACCCCCTGCCGGGTCTGCGCCGACGCCTGTCCGGTCGGCGAGAAGGCGCTGACGATCGACGAGGCGGGACATCCCGTCGTGCGCCACGAGGGGTGCGTCGGCTGCGGGGTGTGTGTGCGGGAGTGCATCACCTCGCCGTCCTCTTTTCAGCTCACGATTCTCCAGGAGTGACGATGGCGGAGGTTCCGTACCGGGTGGAGAAGCCCTGGGGCCACGAGCTCATCTGGGCGCGGACCGACCGCTACGTCGGGAAGATCCTGCATGTCAAGGCGGGTCACGTCCTGAGCTGCCAGTACCACAACCTGAAGGACGAGACCATGCACGTGCTTCGCGGGGAGCTGATCCTCCGGCTGGGCCAGGGCGAGGGGCTCACCGAGCGCCGGTTTCGGGCCGGTGAATCGGTCCATATCCCGCCCCCCACGATCCACCAGATCGAAGCGGTGGAGGACACCGACGTGCTGGAAGCCTCCACCCCGGAGCTCGACGACCTGGTCCGGCTGTCCGACCGCTACGGAAGGAGCTGAGCGTGCAGGTCATCATTCCGCTCGCCGGCAAGGGCACCCGGCTCCGGCCCCACACCCACCTGGTGCCCAAGCCGATGCTCAAGGTGGCCGGGCGCCCGGTGATGGACTGGGTCATGGACCGGCTAGCCGGCCTCGACGTGACCGAGCTGATCTTCATCACCGGCCACCTGCGCGACCAGGTCGAGACCTACTCCAGCGGGCGTTACGGGATCCCCTGCCGCTACATCGAGCAGACGGTGCAGGACGGCACTGCCGGAGCAGTGAACCTGGCCCGCTCCCATGTCACCGGACCGGTGCTCATCGTGTTCGTGGATACCGTGTTCGAAGCCGATCTCGGCCTGATCAACCGCACCGATGCCGACGGAATCATCTGGGCCAAGGAAGTCGAGGATTATCAGCGTTTCGGCGTGGTGGTCACCGACGCCCAGGGCTTCATGACCCGCATCGTGGAGAAGCCCTCCGAGCCGATCAGCAAGCTGGCCAACATCGGGCTCTATTACGTCCGCGATGTCGCGGCGCTGTGGCAGGGCATCGACCACGTGCTGGCCTCCCCGGCCAACAAGGGCGAGTTCTTCCTGACCGACGCTTTCCAGTGGATGATCGAGCAGGGGCGCCGGATTTTCACCGCGGAGGTCGGGGCCTGGTACGACTGCGGCAAGCTGGACACCCTGCTCGAGACCAACGAGCTCCTGCTCCGCAAGGGCGCGGCCCGGTCGGGCTCCCATCCCGGCGCCACCATCCACCAGCCGGTGCTGATCGAAGACGGGGTCGTGCTGGAGCGCTCCACCGTGGGACCCAACGTCACCATCGAGCAGGGCAGCGTCATCCGGGATTCGGTGCTCTCCCACGCCATCGTGGGAGCCCGCTGCTCTCTCACCGGGGTACAGCTGTCCCATTCGATGGTGGGAAATGATGTGGTGATGCGTGATTTTCGCGGCACCGCCAGCCTGGGCGATCACAGCGAGCTGACCGGCAGCGGCTAGTGGCGATCACCGACGAGCTCTGCCGCTCGTTTCTCGACCTCTGGTGGCATTTCGATCCAGCTTCCGCCACCACGGCCGGGGCGCCGGGCCAGGACGGCCGCCTGGGCACATTCGATCCCGATGCGGTGCGGAGCCACGCGGCGGCGCTCCGCTCGATCGCGGGCGCCGCGGAGGACCTGGAGGTCGAAGAGCTCGCCGACGAGATTGACCGCACCGCGCTGCTCGATCACCTGCGGGTCCTGCTGTTCCGCCTCGAAGAGGAACATCCCCACCGCACCGATCCGGTCTTCTGGGTCAGCCACGCCTGCTCGGCGTTTGATGGGCTGCTGCTGCGTTCGCCCAGCGATCCGGCCTCCGCCACCGCGGCGCTGGACCGGTTGCGCGAGCTGCCCCGCTTCCTGACGGACGCGCGCGACACCCTCCGGGATCCGCCCCAGCTGCTGGTGGATGCCGCGGTGGCGATGCTGCCCGGGCTCTCCGTGCTGCTCGACGAGACTGCCACCCGTTTCGCGCCGCTCTGGGCCGCCTTCGATGAAGACGATTCGGCGGCGATCGTCGCCGCGGCGGAATCGGCCGTGGGCCGGACCGCCCAGGCGCTCCGCTCCGAGATCGCCGCGAGCCCGGCACCGGGCGCCGAGGCGGTGGGAGAGGACGAGGTAGACCGGCGGCTGCACCACGAGCACGCCAGCGTGCACAATGGTGCCGAAGTGTGGCGCGCCGCCAACCGGCTGGTGGCCGAGACTGAGGCCGAGGTGGCCGCGCTGGCCGCGGTCCTCGATCCGGGGCGGGGCTGGCGGGACGTCTACGAAGCGCTGCCCGGGAGCGGGGCGGACGCCGCTACATCCTGGCGGGACGCACTGGCGGAATCGTGGCGGGCCGCCGAGGCGGCCGGCTTCGGAGCGGTTCCACCGGCGCCGCTCGAGGTGAACCAGGCTCCCGAGTACGTCGGGGTGCTGGAGCCCGAAGCCTCCTACCGCCCGTCGGATGGCCGGAATCCCGCGCGGGTGCTGGTGTCCGGCCCCGCGGCGATGCTGGTGCCCTGGCTCGCTGCGCGGCTGGGACCGCCCGGCATCCACCTGCACCGCTCGCGCTGCGACGGTCTCTCCCGACTGGTGCGACGCCACCTTTCGACCTCGAGCACCGCGCTGGGCTGGAGCCTCTATGCCCAGGAGCTGGTGCGCGATCACGGCCTCCGGCCCGACCCGGAGTCCCGGCTGGCGGAGCGGGTGCTGCTGCTTCGCGATGCCCACGTCGCGGTGGCGGACCTGGGCATCCACACCCGCCAGTTCACCGCCGACGATGCAATCGGCTATCTCACCGCGCACCTTCCGGTCGAGCGCGCCACCGCGCTGGCCCTGGTCTGGCGAGTTGCCTGCCGGCCCACCAGCGCCGCGGCGGCGATCCTCGGCAAGCGGGAGCTGATCCGGCTGCGCGACGACGTCCGGGAAGCCCGCGGCTCGAGCTTCACCCTGGACGGGTTCCACGACGAAGTCTTCGGGTATGGGGGCATCCCGGTGCCGCTGATCCGCTGGGGTATGGGACTGGATGACTGAGGCCCCCACCGGTGCCGTGCCACGGCCGGTCAAGGGACTCTCCGCGGTCTCGCTGTTCAACGACTTCGCCAGCGAAATGGTTTACCCGGTGCTCCCCGCCTTCGTCACCACGACGCTGGGCGGGAGCGCCGTGGCGCTGGGCGCGCTGGATGGCGCAGCCGATCTCACCGCGGCCGCAGTCAAGTGGGGAAGCGGACGGCTGGCCGACCGGCCCCGCTGGGCCAAGCCGCTCATTCTCGCGGGTTATGGCCTGGCGGTGCTGATCCGGCCGCTGATCGCGGTGGCCGGGGCGGCGTGGCAGGTAGTGGGGTTTCGGGTGCTCGACCGGGTGGGGAAGGGGCTCCGCTCCCCGGCGCGCGATGCGCTGGTGTCCTCGCTCACTCCGCCCTCGGCGCGGGGCCGGGCCTTCGGGTTCCACCGGGCCGCCGACCATTTCGGAGCGGTGCTGGGCGCGCTGGCGGCGTGGCTGCTGCTCCAGCGGGGTACCGACCTGCGCGAGGTTATTGGCCTCAGCGTGGTTCCGGGAATCCTCGCAGTCATTGTCCTGGTCGTGGTCCTCAAAGGCGTCAACGGTCAACAGTCAACGGTCAACGGGACCGGCCCCGTGAGCGCAGTTCCCGTTGACCGTTCACCGTTGACTGTTGACGCTGTGGGCAGGGGATTCTGGCTTCCCGTCGGGACTTTAGTGTTGCTCACCGCCGGTCGGCTACCGGAAACCCTGCTGCTCCTGCGCCTCCAGGACCTCGGGGTCCCGGTGGCGACCATTCCGCTGGTGTGGGCCGCGTTACACGTGGTGCGGAGCGCTGCCTCGTATCCCGGTGGATGGCTGGTGGACCGGCTGGGAACCCGCGGAGCGGTGGCCGCCGGCGCGCTGCTCTATGCGGTCGTCGCCACTGCGCTCGCCGCCGCACTGGGCACCGGCGGGGCGATCGCGGTCTTCCTATGCTATGGCGTGGTGGCGGGCCTGCTGGAGCCGGCGGAACGGGTGGCCATCACCCGGCTGGCGCCGGTGCGTACCGGGCGCGGCTTCGGGACTTACCAGGGACTGGCCGGTCTGGCGGCGCTGCCGGCTGGGCTCGGGTTCGGCCTGGCCTATCGCAATCTGGGCGGGCCGGCCGCGCTGCTCGGCTCCGCCATGTGCCTGGCGATCGGCGTGCCGCTCTGGCTGGCGGCGGCGCGCGCCAGGGCGCTCCGGGTCTAGCAGCAGCGGGAGACGCCGCTGCCGTAACGCACCTGCATGTGCTGCTCGAAGTACTCCCGCTCGCTCAGCACCGCACCGCCGCCATGTTTTTCCCGCATGTGGACCAGGTAACCCTGGTAGTCGGGCATCCCGCACACCCGTTTCAGTAACGAGAGGAGGGTCCCCAGCCGCCCAGCCGTCCAGCCGTCCAGCCGTCCGCTATTTCGCATACGCCGTCTCCACGTAGAGCGCTTCCTTCGTCGTTGCGGGCTTTCGGCCCCGGGTCACCGCCAGCCACTCCAGCGCCGACGCGATCACCAGCGCCACCACCGTTGTCATGAAGAACGCGGCCAGCACCGCGTTCATCCGGTCGTTGAAAATGAGCCGGCCTCCCACCGCGGCGTCCTGGCTGCCGGCCGCGATCCGGGCCGCGATGTCCCGGGCATGGGAGAGGAATCCCAGCCGGGGGTCGGCTGCGAAGATCTTCTGCCATCCAGCGGTAAGCGTCACCACCAGCAGTCCCACCAGCGGCACGAGCGTGGTCCAGGCGTAGCGCGCCTTCCCGGATTTGATGATCAGGGTGGTGCCCACGCAGAGCGCCACTGCGGCGAGCAGCTGATTGGTGATCCCGAAGAGAGGCCAGAGCGAGTTGATTCCGCCCAGCGGATCGGTCACCCCCTGAATCAGGAACCATCCCCAGCCCGCCACGATCAGAAAGGCCGCAAAGAGAGAGCTGGGATACCAGGAGGTCCGCCCCAGCGGGCGCCAGATGTGTCCCAGCACCTCCTGCAGCATGAAGCGCCCGACCCGGGTGCCGGTATCGATGGTGGTGAGGATGAAGAGAGCTTCGAACATGATGGCGAAGTGGTACCACAACCCCATCAAGTGCTGCCCGAATACGCCGCTGAAGATCGCCGCCATGCCGACCGCGAGCGAGGGCGCGCCACCCACCCGGCCCAGCAGCGAGGATTCTCCCACCATCGCGGCCAGACCGGTGATCTGCTCCGGGGTGACCACGAATCCCCACTCCCGGATCCGGAGCACCGCGTTTTCGACCGTGCCGCCCAGCGCGCTCAGCGGGGCGTTGATGGCGAAGTAGATCCCGGGATCGAGCGCCGCCGCGGCGCAGAGCGCCATGATGGCGACGAACGATTCGGTGAGCATCCCGCCGTACCCGATGAGGCGGGCGTCGGTCTCCCGCCGGATCATCTTCGGGGTGGTGCCGCTGGACACCAGGGCGTGGAACCCGCTGATGGCGCCGCAGGCGATGGTAATGAACGCGAAGGGAAAGAGCTTCCCCGCGAAGACCGGCCCGGTGCCGTCGATGAACCGGGTCAGCGCCGGCATCTGGAGATCGGGCCGGACCCAGAGGATGCCCAGCGCCAGCAGGACGATGGTGCCGATCTTCATGAAGGTGGAGAGGTAGTCCCGGGGACAGAGCAGCATCCAGACCGGGAGCACGCTGGCCAGGAACCCGTAGGCCATCATCCCCCACGCGATGGTCACCCCTCCGTGGGTGAAGAGCGGGGCCAGGGTGGGCGACTCGGCCACGTAGCGACCGGCCACCAGCGCGGCGAGCAGCAGCACGACCCCGGCCACCGTGGCTTCGACCGTCTTGCCGGGACGGATCACCTTCATCCAGAATCCCATGCCCAGCGCGATCGGGATGGTGCAGAGAATGGAGAAGACGCCCCAGGGGCTGTCCTTGAGCGCGTTGACCACCACCAGCGCCAGCACCGCGAGCAGGATGATCATGATCGCGAGGATCGCCACCATCGCGAGCCCGCCGGTGAGCGGGCCGATCTCCTCCTTGGCCATCTGCCCCAGGGATTTTCCGTCCCGCCGCATGGAACCAAACAGGATCACGAAGTCCTGGACCGCTCCGCCCAGCACTACGCCGAACACCAGCCAGAGCGTGCCCGGCAGCCAGCCGAACTGCATGGCGAGCACCGGGCCCACCAGGGGTCCCGCTCCCGCGATGGCCGCGAAGTGGTGCCCGAAGAGGACGTACCGGGTGGTGGGCACGAAGTCCCGCCCGTTGTTGATCCGCTCCGCCGGGGTGGCCCGGCTGGGATCCTCGCCGAGGACCTTGCGAGCCAGGAAGCGGCTGTAGAAGCGGTACCCGATGAGGTAGGTGCCCACCGCCGCCAGCACCACCCAGGCGGCGTTGATGGTCTCGCCGCGGCGCAGGGCAATGACGCCCCACGCGGCCGCGCCGACCGCGCTGACGAGAAGCCAGACGATGCGATGCATGGGGTGAATGTACGGCGCGCCCCGGGGTTGCTCCAAGCCCCGGCGCCCCGTACCTTCGCCCTCTCCATGTCGTCCACCGGCTTCGATCCTCCCTCGTGGCAGCGCGCCCCGCGTCCATCCGGCTCCGGCGCCGTGCTGGAGCAGCCCGAACCCAAAGCCACAGTCCCCGAGGGATTCCGCGGCAAGGTGGCGATGGTGACCGGCGGCGCCACCGGGCTGGGGCGGTCGGTGGCCCTGGAGTTCGGGCGGCTGGGCTGCAATGTGGCGTTCTGCTTCGTGGACCTCCCCGGCCGGGACGTGCGGGAGACCGCCCTGCTCACCGAGACCGCCATTTCCGCGATGGGCGTCGGAGTCCACGCCGACTGCTGCGACGTGCGGGACCGGACCCAGGTGGAGCAGTTCGTGGCGAAGGTGCGAGCCAAGTTCGAGACCATTCACTACCTGGTGAACAACGCCGGCGTCGCCAACGACGGGGCGCTCTGGCGGCTCGATCCCGCCGAGTGGGCTGAAGTGCTGGAGACCAATCTCACCGGCGCCTTCAACTGCATCAGCGCCGTGGCACCGGGGTTCCGGGGGCAGCGCTTCGGCAAGATCGTGAACGTGAGCTCCCACCTGGCCGGCCACCCCGGTTTCGGGGTCGCGAGCTATGCGGCGAGCAAGGCGGGGCTGGAAGGCCTGACCCGCGCCGTGGCGGTGGAGCTGGGCCCGAGCAACGTCAACGCCAACGCGGTCGCCCCCGGCTTCATTCGCACCGAACGGCTTTCCCTGCTCCCGCCCGAAGTGATCGACAAGGCCCGCAAGAGCTCGGTGCTGGGCCGGATCGCGGAGCCCGAGGACGTGGCCCGGGTCATTTCCTTCCTCTGCTCCGACGAGGCCCGCCACATCACCGGCCAGACCATCGTGGTGGACGGGGGTTTGTCGCTCGAATAGCCGAGTCGCCGCCTGCCCCCCAGGCCGGTTAGTTTTCCCCTTTACCATGAAGACTCTTTGCCTGCCCTACCTGGCGGCGGCCCTGTTGGGGCCGGGACTGCTTTCCGCCCAGAAGCCCCCTGCGCCGCAGAAACCTGCAGTGCCCGCCATCGGGCTCTCGACCACCGGCCTGGCGGGGCAGATGGTCACAGTGCTGCCTCTCACCATGGTCGTCAGCGATCCCCGGGTTCCCGGAGGCACCGGACCCAAGGCCCGCGCCGTCTTGATGCATTGGGCGGACTCACTCCTCAATGACGCGCTGCTGGAACGCGCCCCCGAAGTGGACTGGGTGTTTCCTCCCGCGCTCCGGCGGGTGGCGGCCCGCGCGGTGGGGATGATGCCGAGCCCGGACAAGATGGGACAGGCGGTGATGCGCTCGCCCAACCTCAAGGAGGTGCCCGATCCGCTTCGCAGCTACATCCGGCAGCTGGTGGCGCTGTCGGGCGGGGCCCGGTTCGCGCTGATCCCCGCCGCGATGTGGATCACCCCCGCGACCGGCGACACGGTGGCGGTGGAGCTCTCCGCGGTGCTGACCGACGCGCGCGTCGGCAAGGTGGTGTGGCGGACGCTGGCGGCCGGCAAGGGAGAAACCGTGGCGGACGCCTACTACGCGGCGCTGGCCACGATTCTGGCCGACGGCACCCCGCCCGCTCCATGACCTATGACGTGACCCTGATCCCGGGCGACGGGATCGGTCCCGAGATCACCGAACAGACCGTCCGCGCCGTCGAGGCCACCGGCATCAAGTTTTCCTGGGACGTGCAGACCGCCGGCATGGCGGCGGTCACCCTCCACGGCGATCCGCTCCCCGAACCCACCCTCGCCAGCATCCGGGCCCGCAAAGTCGCGCTCAAGGGACCGCTCACCACCCCGGTGGGCGAGGGGTACCGCTCGGTCAATGTCGCGCTCCGCAAGGAATTCGAGCTCTACGCCAACGTGAGGCCGGCGGTGACGATCCTTCCCGGTCGCTACGACCAGGTGGACATCGTGCTGGTCCGGGAGAACGTCGAAGGCCTCTATTCCGGAGTGGAACACTTCATCAAGGTGGGCGACGATCCCCGCGCCGTCGGGGTATCCCAGGCCATCGTGACCCGGATCTCCTGCGAGCGGATCGTGCGCTACGCCTTCGAGTACGCGCTCCGGCACGGGCGCCAGAAGGTGGCGATCGTGCACAAGGCCAACATCCTCAAGATGGCCAGCGGGCTCTTTCTCGAGGCGGGGCGCGCGGTCGCTGCGGAATACGAAGGACGGGTGGCGGCCAGCGACATGATCGTGGACAACTGCGCCATGCAGCTGGTCCTCAAGCCGGAGCAGTTCGACATCATCGTCACCACCAATCTCTTCGGCGACATCCTGAGCGACGAGATTTCCGGCCTGGTGGGCGGTCTCGGCCTCACTCCGGGCGGCAATATCGGCACCGGCTCGGCCATCTTCGAGGCCGTGCACGGGAGCGCGCCCGACATCGCGGGGAAGGGCGTCGCCAATCCCTCGGCGCAGATGCTGGCCGCGGCGATGATGCTGGATCACCTGGGAGAGCTCGACGCCGCCGCCCGGCTCCGCCGCGCCATCGCGACGACCATTCGCGAGGCGGGGATCCGGACCCGGGACCTGGGCGGCACCGCCGGCACGCGGGAATTCGGAGATGCGGTCGCCGCTCGCCTCGCTTGAGCCTCCGGCGCCCTGCGCGAAGTGCCTCCGCCAGGTGCCGGGGGTCAAATGGGGCGACCTCTGCCCGGACTGCACCGCCGAGCTGCGCCGCCGTGCAAGTCCGCTGGCCCGGCGCATCTCCCTTCTGGCAGCGCTGCTGGTCGTCCTCTACGCCTGGCTCTCGAGCTCGCTCGGGCCAACCAGCCGCATCTGGGTAGCGGGGATCGCGATCGGGACCTACTTCCTGGTCCGGAAGATCGCCACTCAGGTCGCGATGGAAGTGCTGCGGAAATGATTCAAGGAGCTTTCCATGCGCCGACTGCTGCTCGCCGCCGCCACCCTGTGCGCCCATCCTCTTGCGGCCCAGACCGGCCTCACCATCTACAACGACGGCCGGGTGCTGGTCCGCCGGACCCTGCCGCTGGCGATCGGGAGCGGTGTCAGCACCCACAGCCTTTCCCTCGGATTGCTGGATCCCTCCTCGCTCTTCGCGCTGGATTCCGGCATGGCGGTGGTGGGGAGCTCCTACGATGAATCGGTGGATGAGGTCAACACCATGCGGAGGGCGGTCGGAACAACCCTCAAGTTTCTGACCGGCCGGGAGCGCGCCGGGGTGCCCGATACCGTCACCGCGACGGTTTTGGGCGTCAACCCGGAGCGATTCCGGCTCTCCAACGGGCAGGTCGTCTTCAACCGGCCCGGATTGCCGCTCTATCCCGCCGAGCTGGTGCTGATCGATCCCACCCTGTCGGTCGCGCTGCGCTCGACCCGCTCCTGGCCCTCGCTTCGGGTGGGGTATTTCACTGGCGGTGCGTCGTGGAATGCCGATTACTCGGTGGTGCTGGGGCGGGGCACCGCCCGGATCAGCGGGCAGGCCGCGATTCCCTCGAGCACCCTCAAGGTCGAGGATGCCGAGGTCCAGCTGCTGGCGGGTTCGGTGGGCCGGGCCGGGTTTGCCAAGGGGGCCAGCGCCCCGATGATGCAGGAACGGTTGGCCCGGGTGGCGGCCCAGGACATGGCGATGAGCGAGGCCACCGAGCAGCAGGTGGGCGAGGCGCATCTCTATACCATTCCCGGTCGGATCTCGCTGGAGCCGGGGGTGACGTCCTCGGTGGCGCTGTTCGAGCCCGCCACCGCGCCATGGGAGCGGTCCTACGTGGTGCGAGGTCTGATTCCCTGGTACGGCATGCTGCCGCAATACGGCAACGAGGAAAACCCGGTGCCGGTCGAGGTGCACTATACGCTCAAACGCACCCCGAAGACCGCCTTCGGCGATCTGCCGATTCCCGGCGGCGTGTTCCGGCTCTATCAGGCCGATGAGGCGGGCAGGCTCCAGCTCATCGGCGAATCGTCGGCGGGGCACACCGCACCGGGAACCGACCTCCGGCTGTCCGCCGGCTCGGCGTTCGATCTCACCGCCAAGCGGGTGCAGATGTCGTACAGCACCCGGCGCGACTCGCTCCGCACCATTGCTACGGCCGACTACCGGGTCACCATCACCAGCGCCAAAGACACCGCGGTCACCGTGGACGTGATCGAGGAGCGGCGGGGCGAGTGGACCGTCGTTTCCAGCTCCATTCCGGCCGAGAAGGTGTCGAGCACCCGGACCCGGTTCCGGGTGCGGGTACCTGCCTTGGGCGAGACGGTGCTCAACTACCGGGTCCGGGTCATCTGGTGACGTCGCTTACCATCGCGCATGTCTCGGATCTCCATTTCGGGCGGGACGTCAGTCTCACCCAGGTCGAAGCGCTGGAGGCGCAGCTGCCCGGGCTCAAGCCGGACGCGATCGTGCTCTCCGGGGATGTCAGCCAGCGCGCCCGCCACGGCGAATTCCAGATGGCCCGGTTCTTTCGCGACCGGGTCGGCCGGACCGCGCCGGTGCTCACCATTCCGGGAAACCACGACGTACAGTGGTGGGCCAGCCCCTTTGGGATCCGGGGAACCGACCCGCTGTACCGGAAGTACCGGCGCTACTTCGGTCCCGACCTCGCACCCCACTTCGAAATTCCCGGGGCGTACATCATGGGTGCCCTGACCAGCTACGGCGTCGCGGCCGGCTCGATGACCTGGGACCTCAACGACATGGCCGTCAAGGGACACCTGCCCGACAGCGAGGTGGTCCGGGCCAGCCGCTACTTCGCCGCAGCGCCCCCCGAGGCGGTGCGGGTGCTGGTGGTTCACCACAACGTGCTCCGGGGGGACATCTCCCGCCGGATGGGATTGGCGCGGTGGCGCCGGGCGCACCAGCAGCTACTCGCCACCGGGGCCGACCTGATCCTCTGCGGCCACGATCACCAGGAATCGTCGGGACAGATTGACGGCTCCGTGGTGGTGAGCACCACGGGCACCCTTACCTCGCGCACCCGGGGCCAGCGGCCTTCGGCATACAACGTGATCACCGTGGAGCCGGACTCCATCACGGTGCGCCATTACCGCTGGGATGAAGGGAGCACCAGCTTCATCCCGTCCGACCAGTCGCGCTACGGCCGGATCCGGAGGCCATGAGCCTGGAACTGGAGACCCGGCTTCGCGCAGCCGGTCTTTCACCCGATACACCGGTCGTTCCGCATACCAATCGCCGAGTGCTGGTGACGCTCACCCGCCGCGGCGCGCTGCGAGTGCACGCCGGATTTCGATTCGCGCCCGACCCGGTACTCGCCGCCATCGCGCGCTGGGCTCATCCCCGGCTCCGGCGGGGCGAGCGGCTGGCGGCAGGCCGGATTCTCGCGGCGTTTCCGGTGCATGACCACATCCCGCCTGCGGCTCCCCGGCGGCGACCCGTACTACCGGTGGATCCGGGCGACGCAGGCCGATTGGAGCGGCTGGAGCGGCTGCACGCGCTGCTCAATGGGCGGCATTTCGGCGGAGCGCTGGCCCAGGTGGAGATCAGACTCTCGGCCCGGATGCGCCGCCGGCTGGGGGAATTCCGGCCCGGGTCGAGCAGCGAGGCGGCGGTTATCACGCTGTCCCGCCGCCACCTTCGTCGCGACGGATGGTCCCGGACCGCCGATACCCTGCTTCACGAGATGGTGCACCAGTGGCAGGCCGAGACCGGCCGGACCCTGGGTCACGGGCCGGAGTTCCGGCTCAAGTGCGCGGAGCTGGGCATCGAAGGCCGGGCGGTGGCCGAATCCGGGAGTATCTTCTGCCCATGACCCTGCGACCCGAATCAGAGGACGCCCCCCCAACGCCCGAGACCGAGGCAGCGCTCAAGCTCTGGGTCGTGCTCTCCCGCGCCCATGCCAGCATCTCCGCCCACGCCGCAGCCCACGCCGCCGATCATGGACTCTCTCTGACCGAATTCGCCATCCTCGAGGTGCTCTATCACCGGGGCCGGATGGTTCTGGGCGAGATCCAGCGCCGGATTCTGGTGTCGAGCGGCGGCATAACATTCCTGGTGGACCGGCTGGCGGAGAAGGGTCTGGTGGTCCGGCAAGAGTGCCCCGAGGACCGGCGGGCCAAGTATGTGGCGCTCACCCGGGAAGGGACCCGGATGATCCGGGAGATCTTCCCGTCGCACGCGCAGGCGCTCACTGGCGCGATGCGTGGGCTCACCACCGCCGAGCAGCAGGAAGCCACCGGGCTGCTGCGGGAGCTTGGGCTCGCCGCCGCGGAGGGAGGGCTCCCGCCCTCGACCGCGACCCTGCGCCGCCGTCGGAGTGCGAAGTCGTCGAAGAGATCTTAGCCATCAGCCCTCAGCCCTCAGCCTTCAGCCTTCCGCCTCCAGCGACTATCTTACCGCCCTCTATCTCTCGCCTTCCCAAGGGGTTGTGATGGCTTTCGAAGGGGTGGATTTCTACCAGCTCGACACCCTCCTGTCCGAAGAGGAGCGGGCCATCCGGGACACGGTCCGGAGCTGGGTCGACCAGCACCTGATGCCGGTGATCGGGGATTGTTACATCGAGGGCCGGTTTCCCAAAGAGCTGATTCCGGGGCTGGCGGAGCTGGGTGTGCTGGGCGCTAACCTTCCCGAGAAGTACGGCTGTGCCGGGCTCAACAACGTGGCCTACGGGCTCATCATGCAGGAGCTGGAGCGGGGCGACAGCGGAATCCGCTCTTTTGCCTCGGTGCAGGGCGCCTTGGTGATGTATCCCATCTACGCTTATGGATCCGAAGAGCAGAAGCAGCACTGGCTGCCCCGGCTCGCGGCGGGGAAGGAGATCGGCTGTTTCGGGCTCACCGAGCCCGACTACGGCTCCAATCCCGCCGGGATGATCACCACCGCAAAGGAAACCGCGGATGGGTGGGTGCTCAACGGGACCAAGATGTGGATCACCAACGGCAGCCAGGCCACGGTGGCGATTGTCTGGGCCAAGACCGGCGCCCTCGACGATTCCAAATCCATCCGGGGCTTCATCGTCCCCACCAGCACCCGGGGCTACACCGCCAAGGACCAGAAGGGGAAGCTCTCGCTCCGGGCCAGCGACACCAGCGAAATCCACCTCGAGGACGTGCATCTCCCCAAGGACGCGGTGCTGCCCCAGAGCGGCGGGCTCAAGAGTCCGCTGGGCTGCCTGACCCAGGCCCGCTACGGCATCTCCTGGGGGGCGATGGGCGCCGCGATGGCGTGTTATGACGAGGCCCGCCAGTACGCCCGGGACCGGGTGATGTTTGGCAAGCCGATCGCCGCGACCCAGATTCAGCAGGTGCGGCTGGCCGAAATGCTGACCGAGATCACCAAGGCCCAGTGTCTGGCGCTCACCCTGGGCCGGCTCAAGGACCAGGGCACCATGACGCCCCAACAGGTCTCCCTGGCCAAGCGGAACAACGTGCACGTCGCCTGCGAGTGCGCCCGGGAGGCCCGCCGCCTCCTCGGCGCCAACGGCATCCTGGTGGAATACCACTCGATGCGCCACATGGCGAACCTCGAATCGGTGTATACGTACGAGGGAACCCATGACATGCACGCGCTGATATTGGGGCAGGAGATTACCGGCATCGCTGCATTCTGAGAGCTGGAAGCAAGGAGCTAGGGAGCTAGGGAACTAGCGATCTAGGGGGTGGGGCCGGTCCCTAGCTCCCCAGCTCGCTAGCTACCTAGCTCCTGACAAGGAGCCTCACGTTGAAGATTGCCGTCTGCATCAAACGCGTGCCCGATACGGAGATGCGTTTCGCCATTGCGGCGAATCGCACCTCCATCGACCCCGCGGGGCTCAAGTTCGACTTGAGCGATTTCGACGGCTACGCGGTGGAGGTCGCGCTGCGGCTGGTCGAGAAGCAGCCGCCCGGCGAAGTGGTGGTGGTTACCCTGGGGCCCGATGCGGCCCAGGAAACTCTGCGCAAGGCGCTGAGCATGGGGGTGGACCGGGGAGTCCACCTCGCGGCCGCCGAAGTGCCGTTCGACGGGCTGGCGATCGCCCGGGCCCTCGCCGCCGAGCTCAAGGAGGGTGGCTACGATCTCATTCTGTTCGGCCGGATGGCGACCGACAGCGGCAACGGCACCGTCGGACCGATGACCGCCGAGCTCCTCGGAGTGCCCTGCGTGAGCGCCGTCTCCGGACTCGAGATCGCGGACGGGAGAGGCACCGCCCAGCGGGAGCTTGAAGGCGCCACCGAGACGGTGAGCTTCCCGCTGCCCGCGGTGCTCACGATCGACGAGGGCATTGCGCGGCCCCGGCTTCCGTCGCTCAAGGGGATCATGGCGGCCAAGAAGAAACCGGTCGAGAGCCGGCCCGCGGCGCTGGGTCCGGTGCGCCTCACGGTGGACGCTCTGGAGCTCCCCAAGGAGCGGGCCGCGGGGCGGATCATCGGTGAGGGCCCCGACGCGGTTCCCGAGCTGATCCGGCTCCTGCGGGACGAGGCCAAGGTACTCTGATGGCCAACACCTTCGCGTTCGCCGAGCTCCGGGCGGGATCGCCCCGCAAGGTGGCCTTCGAAGCGGTGACTGCCGCGCGCGCAGCGGCCGATGCCTCCGGAGGCGGCGAGGTGCATGCCCTGGTCCTGGGCGGCCCCGGGGTCTCCGCGGCGGCGGCACCGCTGGCCCGCTACGGCGCGGATGTGGTTTACGTCGTCGAGCACCCGGCGCTTGCCCAGGGGAGCGCGGAGGTGTTCGCCGCCACCGCCGCGGCCCGGCTCAAGGCGGGCGGCTACCGGGCCGGATTTTTCTCCGCTTCGGCCCAGGGCCGCGATCTGGCTCCCCGGGTCGCCGCCGCGCTGGACCTGCCGCTGGCGTCCGACATCACCAGCTTCGAAGTCGCGGGCGATGCGCTGATCGCGCGTCACCCGGCGTATATCGGCAAGGCCATCGCGACGCTCCGGCTGGCCGCGACACCGGCGCTGGTCTCGCTTCGCCCCGGGGCGATCACGCTGGTGGAGCAACCCCGCGCCGGGCGGGTCGAGATGGTGGAACCGGCGCTGGATCCTGCCCAGGCCCGGGTGGTGGTCACCGCGGTCACCGACCGGGGGGCCGCGAAGCTCGACCTGGGGGAGGCACCGGTGGTGGTGAGCGGTGGCCGGGGCCTCAAGGCGGCGGAAAATTTCCGCCTGGTTGAGGAGCTGGCCGCCGCGTTCGGCAATGCCGCGGTGGGCGCAACGCGGGCGGTCACCGACGACGGGTGGAGGCCTTCGGCCGACCAGATCGGCCAGACCGGACGGATGGTCAGCCCGTCCCTCTACGTGGCGGTGGGCATCTCCGGAGCGATCCAGCATCTGGCCGGGATGCGCACCGCGAAGGTCATCGTCGCCATCAACCGGGACAAGGACGCTCCGATCTTCAAGGTGGCGGATTACGGAATCGTGGGGGACCTCTTCGAGGTCGTGCCCCGGCTCACCGAAGCAGTGCGCAAAGCCCGCGAGGAGCACTGATCGCCGGCGCCGCTCTGGAACGGCTGCCGGACCTCGCCGCCGACGCCGAGCGGGTGGCCCGGGCCGCGCTTGCAGAAGACGGTCCCCACGACCTCACGACCGAGGTCGTTCTGACCGGATTGGCCGGGGCGGCCGCGACGGTGGATTTCCGGGGCAGGGGCGTGGTGGCCGGACTGGAATACGCCGAAGCGGTGGCCCGGCTCGCGGGGTGCACGGTGCAATGGCAGCTCGGGAACGGTGAGCTGGTCGAGCAGGCGGTGGTGGGGAGAATCGAGGGAGAGCTCGCGGCGATCCTGCGCGCCGAGCGGCCTCTGCTCAACCTGCTCCAGCGCGGATCGGGCATCGCAACCCTCACCCGGAGCTTCGTGGCCCGGGCCGAGGGAACCGGCTGCCGGATCCTCCATACCCGGAAGACCGCGCCGGGGCTCCGGCTCTTCGACGCGGCGGCGGTGGTGGCGGGAGGCGGGTCGGTCCATCGGCTCGATCTTTCGCGCACCGTGATGATCAAGGACAATCACTGGAGAGCCCTGCTCGCTGCAGGCAGAACCCTGGCCCAGGCCCGGGACGCGGCCCGGCAGCGAGGCGCGGGCGGGTTCCAGGTGGAGGTGGAGTCGCTCGCCCAGGTCGAGGAAGCCTGCGCCGCGGGAGCGGACCGGCTGCTGGTGGACAATCAGGATCCCGAGACCGTGGCACGCTGGGCCAGCCGAGCCCGGGAGCTCTTCCCGACGGTGCTGATCGAGGCGACCGGAGGCATCACCCTGGAGACGGTCCGCGAGTATGCGGCCGCCGGCGCCGACTTCGTTTCGGTTGGGGCGCTGACCCACAGCGTCCGCGCCGCCGACATCGCCCTCACTTTGGAGCGAAAGACCGCCTCGTGAGCCGGATCGTCCCCCTGAGCCACCAGCCGCCGCTACCCCGGGACCGGATGATCCTGCGGGATGCCCCCGATCCCGAAGCCATCGAGATGGACGTCCTGTTCGTGGGGGCGGGACCGGCCGGACTGGCCGGCGCGATCGAGCTGGCACGGCTGGTGCAAGGGGATGAACGGCTGAGCCAGGTAAATATCGGCGTGCTCGAAAAGGCCGGTTCCCTCGGGGAGCACAGCCTTTCGGGCGCGGTGGTGAACCCACGGGTGTTCCGGGAGCTGTTTCCCGATGTGCCGGTGGCGGAGCTGCCCTTCCGGGAACCGGTCGAGCGGGAGGAAGTGCGCTTCCTGACCCGGCGGGGCGGGGTCCGGATCCCGACGCCGCCCACGATGCGGAATCACGGCTACTACACCGCCTCGCTGTGCGAGATGGTCCGCTGGATGGGCGAGCGCGCCGAAGCCCTGGGGATCAATATCTTCGCCGGGTTTCCCGCCGACGCGCTGCTGGTGGAGGGGTCCCGGGTGCGGGGGGTGCGCACTACCCCCTCGGGCCTCGATCGGGACGGCACGCCGGGTGAGGGGTATCAGCCGCCGACCGATCTGACCGCCCGGGTCACCGTGCTGACCGAGGGAACCCGGGGGGCGCTCTCCCAGGCCTGGCGGGACTGGCAGGGGGTGGGGAGCCCTAACCCGCAGATCTTCGCGCTCGGCGTCAAGGAAGTGTGGGAGGTTTCCCGGCCGCTCGATCGGGTGATCCACACCATGGGCTGGCCGCTGCCGCAGAGCGCCTTCGGCGGCACCTTTTTCTACCCGATGGGGAAGGGACAGGTCGCCCTCGGGCTGGTGGCGGGGCTCGACGCGCCGGACCTCGGGTTCGACGTGCACGAGCTGCTCCAGCGGACCAAGCTGCATCCGTTCTTCCGGCCCTGGTTCGAAGGCGGCCGGCTGCTGGAATGGGGCGCCAAGACCATTCCCGAAGGGGGCTACTGGAGCCTTCCGGACCGGCTGTCCGGTGACGGTCTGCTCACGGCGGGCGACTGCGCCGGGTTCGTGGACGTGGCCTCGCTCAAGGGGATTCACTACGCCATGCAGTCGGGGATCTACGCCGCGCGGGCGGCGTTCGCGGCGCTCTCGTCCGGAGATTCCTCCGCGGCCACGCTGGCCTCCTACGACCGGCAGGTCCGGGAGAGCTATCTTGTTCGGGATCTGCGGAAGACCCGGAACATGCGGCTGGCGTTCAAACACGGCTTTGCCCTGGGCGGGGTCGAGAACGGTTTGTTGACCCTGACCGGCGGGGCGTTCCCCGGCTGGCGGATAAAAATCGAGGAAGATGCGGCCGAGCCTCGCCGCGCCGAACCGGCCGAGCCCCTGGTGCCGGACAACGTGCTGACCTTCGGCAAGCTGGATGCGGTGTTCAAGTCGGGCAATGCGACCCGCGACACGGTGCCATCCCACCTGCTCGTGGGCCCCGGGGTCACCGCCCCGGTCGCGGAGTTCTACAGCCACCTCTGTCCGGCGGGCGTCTATGAGCGCACCGCCGAAGGATTACGGGTGAACCCTCCCAACTGCATCGATTGCAAGGCCACCGACGTGCTCGGTCCCCGCTGGACCCCCCGCGAGGGCGGCAGCGGACCGAAGTACAGGCTGATGTGATCGGGTCGCGGCTCGCGGAGCTGCGGGCTCAGCTTCAGGAGCTCTGGGCGCCCCCGGACAGCTATCTGCTCGACGCCGGAACCAGCGCCGAGCTGATGATCGCACAGGTACGGCTGGGGCTCACGACCGTGCTGCTGTCGGTGCCGCTGGTCAACCTGCTGGTCTCGGCTTCCGGGGAGCGCGGCAGCCATCTGGCCGGCCTGGCGCTGACCGGCGTGGCGGTGGCGATCGCGGTCATCGCCTATCGCATGGTGCAGAAGGGCCAGCGGGAGCAATGGCTGCCCCTGGCCACCAGCCTGATGGACGTGTCGCTGGTGAGCTTGGCCCTGCTCACCTGGAGCCTGGTCGGCGATCCCCACCGGGCGGTGAACAGCAAGGTCACCTTCGAGCTCTACTTCCTGGCCATCGGGGCCACCTGCCTCCGCTACGACCTCCGGGTGACGGTCATCACCGGCTTCGTGGCGATGCTGGAGTACGCCGTGGTGCTTCTGGTCGTGGTCGCGTTCCACGACCTCGACGCCACTCGCTACGCCCCCTGGGTGTTTGGCCGGTTCTACTGGAGCGACCAGGCCTCCCGGCTGATCCTGCTCACCCTGCACACGATCCTGTGCACCATGATCGTGCTCCGGCTCCAGCGGCATCGCCGGCTCTCCAACAGCGACCGGCTCACCGGGCTCTTCAACCGGGCCTACTTCGAGGACTTCCTCGCCGCCGAAGTGCGGCGCTCCCGGCGCTACTCCCGGTCGTTCGCGGTGGCGATGGTGGACATCGACCGGTTCAAGAATTTCAACGACACCTACGGCCACGCCGCCGGCGACCTGGCGCTCAAGGCGGTGGCGACCACGATCCAGCGCGCCCTGCGGCGCAGCGATCTGGTGGCGCGGTACGGCGGCGAAGAGATGGTGCTGGTGATGCCGGAAACCACCCTGGCCGCGGCGCGGAAGCGGCTGGAGATCGTGCGCGAGGCGGTGGCGGCCGAAATGATCCCGATCCCCAAGCGGACCGAGCAGGTGCGGATCACGGTGAGCGCCGGGGTGGCCTGCTGGCCGGTCGATGGAGAAGACCCCGACGACCTGCTCCACATCGCCGATGCCCGGCTCTTCCACGCCAAGGCGCTGGGGCGGAACCGGGTGGTGGCGTCGAGCGTGGCGGCAGCATCTGTCTAGGGGCTAGGGAGTTAGGGAACTAGGGAGCTAGGGAGCTAGGGGAAATGCAGCAATCCCGCTCCACCCAACCCCTAGCTCCCTGGTTGCTAGCTCCCTAGCTCCCTACAGTTTCGCCACCTGCCCCACAAACAGAATCGTCCCCGAGTGCCGCTCCCGGATCGCGAACAGGAACGGCCGGTCGAACTGGATCGTCATCGGCGCCGAGGTGACGCCGATGCCGACCGAGGTTGCCGCGGCGGCGGTGGTGCCTTCCTCGTTGACGTCCACGAAGGTCTTCTGGATCACTTTCGAGATGTAGAGATTCCCCGCCACCGGTCCCCCCAGCATCCCTGAAAAATCGGCGCGGTCGGGATCGAAGGCGACCCGCATCCCGAGGGCCGACAGGTCGTCCTTGAGCTCCCGCTTGTATTCCATTTTGAACGTCGGCAGGGCCAGCCCGAGCTTGTGCTCCGCCAGCGCGCCGGTCCACTCCCCCCAGCGCGCCGCATCGATCCCCTCGGTGAGCTCGCTCAGGGACCGTCCCGCCGCGGGCAGCACCAGGGTCATCACGAACGCGCCATTGCCGTAAAGCAGCTCCACCACCTCGTGTCCCTCGACCGAGGCATGGCGCAGCGGCTCGGGGTCGAGCCGCATGGTCGGCACGTTCCGGCTGGTGCCGTCGGCGGATTGGAATGGGAGCTGCTGAGTCTTGGCCGGGTCGAAAGCCAGCCGCCAGGCGCCCTTGAAATAGATGGCGTTGATCAGGAACATCACTTCGTCGGGTTCGATCTGGTCCAGGATGGTGGGGATCCTGCCCCGGGTCTGGTCGCTCACCCACTGGTTGATGGTGGTGAGGGTGGCCGGCGCGGCGAAATCCATCGCCCTGATCTCGGCATCGAAGGTGCTCTTTCCCGCTTCGAGAAACGCGGAAGAGAACGGCATTCCCTGGCGGGCCCAGATCGAGTTGGCGATGGCGAACTCCACCCGGGAGTCGAGACCGCGGAGCAGGTCGATCAGGCTCCGGTATCCTGCGTTGATCTCCTCGATCGGCGCGCCCGCCATGGCGAGGGCGACCCGCATCGAATCGAGTGTCGCGCCCGCCGCGCCATTCAGGGTCATTCCCAGCGCCATGGAGGCACTGGTCGGGGAGAGGAACAAGTTTTCCCCCGGCTGGGCTCGTTGCACCGCCCGGAACAGATCGAAGGCGAACTGGTTGCCCGCCGACACGATCCGCTGCTCGGCGCTCGACAGGCTGCGCGGCAGCCCGGTCAGGAGGGGCGGGGGACCGGATTGTTCGGTGGGGCCGGAGCAGGCGGCAGCGGAGAGCAGCAGGGCGAGACGGGCGAGTGCAGACGGCATGGCTCTTCCTCGAGCGGAAGCTGGTCGGTTGGAGCCTACATTGGCGGTGTGGTGAGCGGAAGCAGATCGCGGGTGCTGATGGCCAGCTCGTCGTCCGCCAGCGCCGAGGAATAGTCGATCTCGATCCGGGTGGGGTAGCCGTAGCTCGGATCGTACACCGCGGAGAAATACGACGGCTTCCGGTTCAGCGCATCCTCGATCAGGTCGAAGAGATCGGCCACCGTGGGCACGTAACTCAGCAGGGCGGCCTCGACATCTCCGCCCGAATCCTGGAACTCGGCGGCGATGACCGCGCCCGCCTGCACCGTGACCGTCATCCGGCGCCCGCCCAGCAGGCAGAAACAGCTCCGGTTGACCTCGTAGGTGTACGACTCGCTGCCCAGGGCCCGCCAGCGGGCGCGGGCCTGGTCAAGGGAGCCCCGCTCGCCGGGAGCGGTGGGGGCCTCACAGGCGAGCCCGCCCAGGAGCAACAGGGCGGCGGGGAGCAGGAATGAGCGGCGCATAGTACCGGAAGGACGTGCACGGGCCGTGCCTGAGGCACAAACCGGCAAGTCGTTGCCCTGTACCACGGGGCTTCGGACCTCCGCACCCCACTGATGCCCAGGGAGGCCACCCGGCGTGTCGAACCGACACGCCGGGAGTCATTCGCCCAGGATCTTGATGATCACCCGCTTGCGGCGCTGCCCGTCCCATTCCCCGTAAAACACCCGCTGCCAGGGTCCCAGATCGAGCTTGCCCGCGGTCACCGGAACGATGACCTCGTGGCCCATGGTGAGGCTCCGGAGGTGGGCCGCGGCGTTGTCCTCCCCGGTCTCGTTGTGCCGGTACAGGGAGGGGTCCCAGGGTGCCACGGTGTGCTCCAGCCAGTGCAGGATGTCGTGCCAGAGTCCCGACTCGTGGTCGTTGACGAAGACCGATGCCGAAATGTGCATTGCGGAAACCAGCGCCATTCCCTCCCGGATTCCGCTCTGCTTGAGCTGGGTTTCGACCTCGCCGGTGATGTCGATGATCTCCTGGCGGCGCTTGGTCTCGAACCAGAGGTAGTGAGTGTGGGACTTCACCGACCGGCCCAGCGGGTCCAGATCGAAATGGCGCCGCAATTGCCGTCGTTGAATTCGCCGGGGAGCTCCCCGGGGCCGCGGAAGATCTCGATCAGCTCGATGTCGCCGGGCGGGATCCGGTC